>ERZ827520.1997-NODE-1997-length-20734-cov-6.273853_pt1 | contig 20734 bp, 20 predicted proteins | sample MGYA00519581_ERZ827520 | MGnify/ENA primary metagenome ERZ827520 (study PRJEB31778, sample SAMEA3449339) | human gut metagenome | biome: human gut; feature: human-associated habitat; material: faeces | place: United Kingdom | collected 2010/2012 ...
ACACGGTGGCACGCTGCTCGGTGCCGTCGGCACCGGTGAACAGCAGCTCTGCCTTACCGGCACCGGGGATGCGAAACTCCGTGCACTTGTACACGTCACCATAGGCATGGCGGGCGATGGTGATGGGCTTTTTCCAGTTCTTGACCACCGGCTTGATGCTGTCGATCATGATGGGGGCACGGAACACGGTGCCGTCCAGCACGGCGCGGATGGTACCGTTGGGGCTCTTCCACATCTCGTGCAGCTTGTACTCGTCCATGCGCTGGGCATTGGGGGTGATGGTGGCGCACTTGACCGACACGCCGTACTTTTTGTTGGCCAGGGCAGCGTCCATGGTCACCTGGTCGCCGGTGGCATCGCGGTTGGGCAGGCCAAGGTCATAGTATTCGGTCTTGAGGTCCACAAACGGAAGGATCAGTTCGTCCTTGATCATCTTCCACAGGATGCGGGTCATCTCGTCGCCGTCCATCTCGACGAGGGGCGTGGTCATTTTGATCTTTTCCATAGCAGGTTTCCCTTTCCTCTCTGATGGTTTTTCTATCCTCAACCACGCGCCGCCATGCGCCGCGTGGGCGGGCAGGTTTACTTGCGGTAAGCGGCCGCCAGCTTTTCCAAAGCCGGCAGGCTGCGCTTTACTTTTTCGGTGTCGATACAGTAGGCAAGGCGCACATAGCCCTTGACGCCAAAGGTATCGCTGGGCACCAGCAGCAGGTCGAACTCGCGGGCCTTCAGGCAGAAGGCATTGGCGTCCTCCTCCAGTGCCTTGGGGAAGATGTAGAAGGTGCCGCCGGGGCGCTCCACCTCAAAGCCCAGCGCGGTGAGCTTATCGTACAGCAGGTTCATGTTGGTCTCGTAGACGCTCAGGTCGCTGGTGACCTCCTGGCAGCGGCCCACGGCCCGCTGGATGATGCTGGGCGGGCAGTTGTGGCCGGTAAAACGGGAGATCTGGGCCATCATATCCACCAGAATGTCCTCCCCCTCACAGCCCGGACGCACGGCCACATAGCCAAGGCGCTCGCCGGGCAGGCTCAGGCTCTTGGAGTAGGAGAAGCAGGTGAGGGTGTGGGGGTAGAAGGCTGCCGGGTAGGGCACCTTCTTGCCGTCAAAGGCGATATCCCGGTAAGGCTCATCGCTCACGAGGAAAATATTGTGGCCAAAGGCCTTGCTCTTCTCGGTCAGGATGTCGGCCATCCGGGTGAGGGTCTGGGCCGAATAGACCACACCGGTGGGATTGTTGGGGGTGTTGATGAGCACACAGGTGGTCTTTTCACCGATCATCTGCTCAAAGGCGTCCAGATTGGGCTGGAATGCCGGGGCCTGCGGCGGCACCACTTTGAGCACCGCACCGGTGCCCGCCACATAGGGGCCGTACTCCGGGAAGTAGGGCGCAAAAGTCAGCACCTCATCACCGGGCTGGGTGACGGCACGGATGGCATGGGCAATCGCACCGGCAGCACCGGTGGTGGGGAAGATGTGCTTCTGCTCATAGGGCAGGCCGAAGGTCTTTGCCAGATGGGCCGCCACGTCGGCGCGGAAGCCGGGGTCGCCCTGGCTGGGGCAGTAGCCGTGCAGGTTCACCGGTTCCTCGTTGGCCAGCAGGTCCTGCATGGCGGCGGTAAATTCCGGCGGGCAGGGCACGCTGGGGTTGCCCAGCGAGTAATCGAACACATTCTCGTAGCCGATCTCGGCGGCACGTTTTTTTCCGTACATGAAAGTCTCGCGGATCACGCTCTTGTTGCCGAGCATGGCGCGGTAGGTCTCATTCAGCATAATACTTCCCCCTGGATTTATGATTGATGTGCCGCCGTATAGCTCTGCTCCACCTTGATGATGCAGTTATAGGTGGGGTCCTGTTCCTTGATGAACTGCTCCATCTGGGTCAGCAGCTCCACCTTGTCCCCGGCATAGCCCGCCGGGAGCACCAGATCAAACAGCACATTCGTGTGGGTCTTGCCCGGCACGATGCGCAGATCGTGCAGTGACAGGGCCGGGTTCAGCTGGCGGAGTTTTTCGGTCAGACGGGTGCGCAACACCCCCACCGCAGCATCCGAGGTCACGATGGGATCGTAGTGGATGGTGACCATGAGATGGTCATTCTTCATAAAATTCCGTTCGATGTTGTCGATCAGGTCGTGGGCGTCCAACGGATCCTGCTCGGCAGGCAGTTCCACATGCAGCGAGGCAAACTGGTGCCCCGGGCCGTAGTCGTGCACCATCAGGTCATGCATACCCAGCACGCCGGGGTAACTCATCACAGTCTGCTCGATGTGATCCACCAGGTCATCGCTGGGGCGTTCGCCCAGCAGCGGGCTGAGGGTGTCCATCACCAGACCCCAGCCGGAGATCAGAATGAACACGGCCACGCCCACACCCATCAGACCATCCAGAATGTTCCAGCCGGTCAGGCGGCACAGAATGGTGGCAATGAGCACCGCACCGGTGCTCAGCACATCGTTGCGGCTGTCCGCCGCCGTGGCAATGAGGGTCTCGGAACCGATGGTGCGTCCGACGGTGCGGTTGAAACCGCTCATCCACAGCTTGACCAGAATGGAAGCGACCAGCACGGCAACGGTCAGCAAACTGAACTGCACCGCTGTGGGATGCAGCACCTTGACCACCGACTCCTTCAGCAGGGAAAAGCCAATGCCCAGCACCGTCACGCTGACCACCAGCCCGGCCAGATACTCATACCGGGCATGGCCGAAGGGGTGTTCCGCGTCCGGTGCTCTGGACGCCAGCTTGAACCCCACCAGACTGACGATATTGGACGATGCATCCGACAGGTTGTTCAGGGCATCGGCCATGATGGCGATGGAACCGAACAGCGTGCCCACGGCGAGCTTGCCCAGGCAGAGCAGAACATTGCACACCATGCCCACGATGCTGGCCAGATTGCCATAGGCGGCCCGGGTGTGCGGGTCCTGCGGATTGTCGGGGTGACGGATAAACAGACGGATCAACAACTGCGTCATAAAAAACCTCCCGGGCAGCGCTGGCAGCCTGCATACCCAATGTCCCTAGTATAGCATTTTGCTTTATGGTTTTAAAGTGGTTTCCGGAAAACTTTGCCCGGTATACAAAGACCCCGGCGGGGTGTGTGCCCTGCCGGGGTCGATTTTGCAAATAAGGGCCCGCCTTACTTTTCAGAAGGCTTGCTCAGGTCCACGCTGCGGATGATCTTGCGCACCGGCAGGATGCTCTTGGCATTCATGGACAGCTCGTCCACGCCCATGCGCAGGAAGGTCTCGGTGAGGGCGGTGTCGGCACCCAGCTCACCGCAGATGCCCACCCAGATGCCGTGGCGATGGCCGGCTTCGATGGTCATCTTGATGGCCCGGAGCACTGCCGGGTGATGGGGGTTGAAGAAAGGCTCCAGCTTTGCGTTCTGGCGGTCCAGTGCACAGGTGTACTGGGTCAGGTCGTTGGTGCCGATGGAGAAGAAATCGCACTCCTGTGCCAGCTCGTCCGCGATCAGCACGGCGGCGGGGGTCTCGATCATGGTGCCCACTTCAATGTTCTGGCCCATCTTCACGCCCTCGGCAGTCAGCTCGGCACGGCACTCTTCCAGGACGGCCTTGGCGTCCTGCAGTTCCCGCAGGCTGGTGATCATGGGGAACATGATGCTCATGTTGCCGTAGGCCGAGGCCCGCAGCAGAGCCCGGAGCTGGGTCTTGAAGAAATCCTTCCGGGTCAGGCAGATGCGGATGGCACGGTAGCCCAGGGCCGGGTTGTCCTCGTGGTCCAGCTTCATGTAGTCCACGGTCTTGTCGGCACCGATATCACAGGTGCGCACGACCACCTTGCGGGGTGCAAGGCTTTCAACCACCTGCTTGTAAGCCTCGAACTGGTAGTCCTCGGTGGGGAAGTCCTTGCAGTTCAGGTAGACGAACTCGGTGCGGAACAGACCCACGCCGCCGGCGTCGTTCTGCTGCACAGCACCCACGTCGCCCATGCCGCCGATGTTGGCAAACACGTTGATGGTCTTGCCGTCCAGCGTGGTGTTGGGCTTGCCCTTCAGCTCCTGCAGCAGGGCCTGCTTTTTCTGGTCCTCCTGCTGGCGCTTTTTCAGGCTCTTGAGCAGATCGGGGGTGGGGTCCACATACACACAGGCATTGTAGCCGTCCACCACGGCCATCTTGCCGTCCCAGTCATCCTGGATATCCTTGCACTGGATCAGGGCAGGGATGTTCATGCTGCGGGCCAGAATGGCGGTGTGGCTGTTGGAGCTGCCCTCGCGGGTGATGAAGCCCAGCAGCAGGCTCTTGTCCATGCGCACCGTCTCGGACGGGGCCAGATCCTCGGCCACCAGAATGCTGGGCTCGGTGCCCTGCAGGCTGGCATTGTCCACCCCCTGCAGGATGTCAAGGATCGCCTGTGCAATGTCGATGACGTCCGCACTGCGGGCCTGCAGATACGGGTCATCCATGGCTGCGAACACGGCAGCCTGATTGTCGCCGGCGGTCTTGACAGCGTACTCGGCGCACTTGTGCTGGCCGTTGATGATCTCCTTGATGGCGTCCACAAAGTCGTCATCTTCCAGCATCATGGCGTGGATGTTGAACACTTCGGCAATGTCCTCGCCTGCTTCGGCCAGTGCCTTTTCGTACAGAGCAGTCTGCTGCTCAATGGCTTTCTGCTGAGCAGCCTCAAAGCGGGCCACCTCTGCAGCGGTGTCGGCGATCTCTGCGGTGGAGATCACGGTGTCCTTTTTCTTATAGATCTTCAGCTTGCCGATGGCAATGCCGTTCAGAATGCTTCTACCGGTGCCTACCTGCATCGCTCATTCTCCTTCTTACTCATCCATTTCAAAAAAGCCCCCGCAGATCACTCCGCGAGGGCTGTGGCATCACGGCGGGATCAGACGTTCTCGGTCAGGAACTTCTGAATTGCTGCAGCGGCTGCCTCTTCATCGTCGCCTTCTACCTTGATGGTGATGGTCTCGCCCTGCTTGACGCCCATGCCCATCAGAGCCATCAGCTTGCGCATGTCGCAGCTCTTGCCGTCCTTCTCGAGGGTGGCGGTGCTGGCAAAGCCCTTCACGGTCTTGACGAGCAGGCCGGCCGGACGAGCATGGATGCCGCAGGCATCCTTAACGGTATACTGGAATTCCTTCATAATCATTTTCTCCTTACTTGATTTTCCTGTGCCCGGCGCTGCAAACTCCAGCACATGGGGCGTAAAATACAGGAAAAGTTTATACATCTATTATAAACCGTGCACCGTCTTTTTGCACCGTTCTATATTGCTGATTTTTGCGGCAAAATTTTGGTAGTTTTGAACATACAAAAGCTCCAAAAATGCTCATTTTTCACATTTTTTTCATTTTTGTTTGCAAAATTTATGCATTCTGCGACCCAATTTTCCATGCAAAACCGGTTGTTCATTCCGGGACCGTACCGGTTTTGCCGGGAGTTCCGGCCCGCATCACTCCACGGGGTAGCCTTCGGCGTCCAGCGGCAGGGACGCATAATCCACCGCCTGGGCCTGCTCTCCGGCCTCCCCGGAAGTCTGCTGCGCCGCGTCGCCGGTCAGTTCTTCGTCATGGCGCTCGCCCCAGTCGCCGCTGTAGTCCTCCCCGGAGGTCTGCTGCGCGTCCAGTTCCTCGTCGTGCCGCTCGCCCCAGTCCCCGCTGTAGTCCTCGCCGGAAGTCTGCTGGGCTTCGGCCATGGCCGTCTGCAGGTCCTTCAGACCCACCACCACGCCGGAGGGCCGCTCCAGCAGGTAGGCTCCCACAGCCTTTTTGCGCCACACCAGCAACACCCCGTAGCGGCTGGTCTCGCCGCTGCTGGCCGCCGGGATCAGGGCCGTCCATTTTTCCACCGTTTTGCCCTTGCAGCGGGTCAGATCCATGCCGCTCTGCTGCACCACCCCATTGAAGGCGGAAAAGCTGTCGTCCCATTTGCGGGGGATCTTGACTTTGTCGGCGGTGATGGACGCACCGTCCACCTCCAGCCCGTAGCCGGTGAACCAGGTCTGGATGTCCTGTGCGCTCTCGATCTTGTTCACCGACGCCGCAGCCGTCACCGTGCGGGTGCTGATGTAGCGCCCCAGCAGCGCGCTGCACACCACCAGGGCACAGCACATGGCCCCCAGCCCCAGTTTTTTCAGGCTCGTTCTGCTCAACGTGATCACAAACATATCGCCCTGCCTCCCCAGCACCATTTTTGCGTTGCACACTCTGGAACCAGTGTATGCACCGCCCGGGGCCGGTATGCGGCACAAAAAAGGAGCCGCCGCACGCTTTTTCCGTGCAGCAGCTCCCCTATGGGGTCAGTGTACTTTTGTAAAATCCGCCGGGCAGACGCAGCCCTTTTGCCGCAATACCTGCTGCAGCACCCGGGCCACCCCGTATTCCGTGTTGGGCGGGGCCAGATACGGCACCCGGCTGCGCAGCTCCGGGCTGCCGTTTTCCATCAGGAAGCCGTAACCCACGGCCTCCAGCATCTCGATGTCGTTGTAGGTATCGCCAAAGGCCATCATGGCACCGGATGGGATGTCCAGCAGCCTGCTCAGACGCTCCACAGCCTTCCCCTTGGTCACGCCGGGATTGGTCACGTCGATCCAGCATTTGCCGGACACCGCCACGGCCAGTTCCTGCCCGAAGCGGGGGCCGTAGACCTTCTCGTACACCTCCTGCGCATTGTCCTGCGGCAGATAGATGGTAAACTTGTCCACTGCGGCGTCGATGGTGTACAGATCCGACACATAGGCAATGCGGTTGTAGAAGTTGCGGTATACGGCATCATAGCACCGGTCACAGGGGCGCAGGTAGGCGTTCTCCAGCCCGCAGACCACAAAGGAATCCCCGTTTTCCTCCGCGCAGGCCGTCAGCCGGTGCCAGACCTCCGGCTCCATGCGGGAGACGAACAGGTCTTTGCCGCGCCAGCGCACAGCGCCGCCGTTGTCGGCCACCAGAAGGGTCTGCTCCAGCACCGGAGCAAACATCTCTTCCAGCTTGTACAGCGGCCGCCCGCTGGCAGCCGCGAACAGGATATCCTGTCCGGCCAGCTCCTGCACAAGATGCAGAAAGTCCGGCGGCAGCTGACTGTGCCCGTCCAGCAGGGTCGCGTCCATATCCGACGCGATCAGACGAATGCGGTCCATCGCGCTCCTCCTGTCATCCCATGTAGCTGATGTTGGCATCCAGCTCACCGCTGTAGCCGTTGATGCGGGCCTTCTCGGTGCCCTGCCACATATCGCAGTCGATGGGGCTGCTGGACACGCCGTAATGGGCGTTCCAGATGGTGTACTTGCGCAGGGCGTCCAGGTCCACCCGCTTGCGGAACCAGGTGGTGGAAGCGTACACACCGGGCTTGTACCCCAGCGACTTGACTTCCTCGCAGAAGGCGATGGCACACTTGGTGCGGTCCTCCTTGCCCAGGCCATCGGCACGGCCGGTGCCGTTGGGAGAGGTGGAAGCCTCGGTATCATAATAGATGGGGTAGTCCAGCTTGCGGCCGTTCAGCACCCAATTGCAGCCCTGTGCTTCCTCGCGGGCCTCGTCCTCGGTCACCGCCTGGGTGAAGAAATACACGCCCACCTTCAGGCCCGCGTTGCGGGCGTTGGTGAAGTGCTCTTCAAACATGGGGTCCTGCACCAGCGTGCCGCTGGCACCGTAGCCGCGGTAGCCGATGCGGATGATCACAAAGTTCACGCCAGCCTTCTTCACCTTGTTCCAGTCGATGTTGCTCTGGTACTTGGACACGTCGATGCCGAAGTTCACATTCTTCTGCATCACGCCGTCGGCGTCAAAGTAATACAGCTTGCCGTCCACAGACTGGATGCCGGTGACCGGCTTATGGGTGGAGGCGCTGTAGTAATAGGTCTTGCCGTTCTTGGTCAGCCAGCCGGTGTATTCCTCCTGGTTGTCCTTTTTGCCGAACAGCCAGTTCCACAGCCAGCTGAAAAAGCCGTTCTCGTCGCCCAGGTCGATGCACTGTGCCTCGGCCTCATCCAGGGCACCCTCGTCCAGCGCCTTGCGGATCTGCTCGTCGGTCAACAGCATGGTCCCCTCCGGCGTGCGGCCGGACAGGTCATTCTCTGCGGCGTCCGTTTCCTCCGGGGGTGCCTGCGGGTCCTGTGCGGCCAGCTCCGGCGTTTCCTGCTGCAGGATCACCGGGCTGTTCTCCTGTGCGGTCTCTGCCGTTTCCGTGCTTTCCGTGGTGTCCGGATCTGCGTCCTCCGCGCGGCCCGGCACCAGCGGGTCCGGTTCCTCTGCGGTGTCCTGTGCAGGCTCCGCCGGGTTCTCCGCTGCGGCAGGCTCTTCGCCCTGCTCTGCGGTCGTCTCAGACTCCGCGGTCTGTGCGGCAGGCTGCTCGGCGGCTTCCGGCTGTGCCTGTGCCGTGGGTCCTTCCGCCGTCCGGGGCTCTTCCGTGCTGTCCGCAGCGCATTCTTCCGAAGAAGCTGCCGACCCGGTCTGTTTCTTCCCGAAGAGCTTTGTTTTCTGCTCCGGTTCCGTCCCGCTCTGCTGCCGGACGATGGGCTGCACCGTCACAGCCCCCTGCAGGTCGGCCAGATTCATGGCCGCCCCCAGACCGCCGACGGCCAGCACCATGGCCATAGTAAAAACAGCCGCAGCCTTGCCCCAGCCGCGTGCCGAAAATCTGTTGTTCCAAATTCGTTTCATGCCGTACTTCTTCGCCTCCGGATCCCTGTTTTGGTTATAGTCTGCCGCCGCAAAAGCGGACGGCCATTCATGCATTTTCACACAGGTTCAGTATACACCCGATGCCGTCCCGCCGTCAATCGGCTGGACTTTGCCGCCGCGGCCGCCGCGCCTGGGCAGGCCTGCGTCCGCACACCCGAAAAATGCTCCAAAAGGGATACGTTTCGCTGGGGCAAAACATTGCACAAAGCCGAAATTTCCTGTTTTTGCCGCCGGAAATCCCGTTTTTTCTTGCTGTCTTGACATGTGTATGGTATTATACTTGACATGCAGTTTCTCTGCGGCGTACCGCGCCGCAGACCGGAAAGGTTGGTTATTTATGGAAAATGTGAAAGATTTTTTAAAGCGCAAGGACATCGTCATTTCTCCGCAGCGCTACCTCATTGAAGCACTGGGCGCCATGGCACAGGGCCTGTTCGCCAGTCTGCTCATCGGCACCATCATCAAGACGCTGGGCCAACAGACCGGGCTGGAGATGCTGGTGGATCTGGGCGGCTACGCTACGGCCATGAGCGGCCCGGCCATGGCCTGCGCCATCGGCTGGGCACTCCACTGCCCGCCGCTGGTGCTGTTCAGTCTGATCACGGTGGGCTACTCGGCCAACGCCCTGGGCGGGGCCGGCGGCCCGCTGGCCGTGCTGATCATTGCCATCGTGGCCGCTGAACTGGGCAAGGCCGTGAGCAAGGAGACCAAGGTGGACATCCTGGTCACCCCGCTGGTGACCATCTTTGTGGGCGTCGGTCTGTCCATGCTCATCGCTGCCCCCATCGGCGCAGCCGCCAGCCAGGTGGGCACCCTGATCATGTGGGCCACCGAGCAGGCCCCGCTGGTCATGGGCATTCTGGTGTCGGTGATCGTGGGCGTAGCCCTCACCCTGCCCATCTCCTCGGCAGCCATCTGCGCCGCACTGGGCCTGACCGGTCTGGCCGGCGGTGCCGCCGTGGCGGGCTGCTGCGCCCAGATGGTGGGCTTTGCCGTGATGAGCTACCGCGAGAACGGTGTAGGCGGTCTGGTGAGTCAGGGCCTGGGCACCAGCATGCTGCAGATGGGCAACATCGTCAAGAACCCCCGCATCTGGATCGCCCCCACGCTGGCCAGTGCCATCACCGGCCCGCTGGCCACCTGCCTGTTCCACTTTGAGATGAACGGTGCCGCCGTTTCCTCCGGCATGGGCACCTGCGGCCTGGTGGGCCAGATCGGCGTGTACACAGGCTGGGTCAGCGACATTGCCGCCGGCACCAAAGCCGCCATTACCCCCATGGACTGGGCGGCCATGATCCTGCTGTGCTTCGTCCTGCCCGCCGTGCTCAGCGTCCTCTTCTGTGAGGCAGAGCGCAAGCTGGGCTGGATCAAGGACGGCGACCTGAAGCTGAACTAAAGCATTATGATATGAAAAGCCGGAGGCGTTTCAATGCGTCTCCGGCTTTTTGGCTTTATGCCAGCTTTGAAGGCAGTATGGCAGGGAGTTTCCCAAAGCAAGTGTCCGCTGGGGTGGGACCCTGTTGCCGCTAGGCAATAGGGCGGGCGATGGAATGGCCCGATTCACTTGCGTGGGAAAGCTCCCAGACATGCTGCCGGTCAGGTCTTTCCGACGATCTGTTCCCCGTCCAGCACCGCCTGTTTCAGGGTATCGCCGTCGTACACCAGCTTGAGCGAAAAATACGGTCGATCCCCGTTGAGCAGGCGGAAGAAAATTTTGTCGCCCTCCCAGATGGGCAGTTCCGTCACCTTTTCCTTGGGCACCCACTCCAGCACACCCTCTTTGCAGGCATCGCCCTGCACCATCTCGCCCTGCCAGCCGTCAGCGGTGTACAGGTGGATGAACTCGGTCATGTTGCCCCACACAAAGGTCAGCAGGCCCCGGCAGCGCCAGCGCGTCAGGGTAAGGCCCGTTTCCTCCCGCACCTCCCGCACAAGGCAGTCCTCCGGGCTTTCAAAGCGCTCAAATTTGCCGCCTACGCCCACCCACTTGTCGTGGTTGTAGTCGTCCTGTTTTTTGATGCGGTGCAGCATCAGGTAGGCGTCATCCCGCTCCAGATAGCACAGCGTCGTGCTGAAGATGGGGTACTCCGGATCCATAAAAGCACCTAAGTTCATGGGTGTATTCTCCTTTTTCTGCGTTATTTTCGGCCAGAAAGAGGACCCGGCAGAGCCCGCAGGCTCTGCCGGGTCACTTCGTATGCTTTTTCGGTGTCGGGGAGCCGTCAGCCCTTCCGGCTGGCGCGGCCCTGTCCGGCATTGTTCAGCTTGCGCACCAGATCATTCTGATGCTTGCGCTGGCTGGGCGTGGGCTGGGGGTCCGGCTTTTCCTCCGCACGCTTTACCGCCTGGGCGGCGTCCGGGTCGATGCGCACCAGATCCCATTCCTGGTTGCCGCCGGCCACATAGGTCCAGATCTGGGCCTGGGCACCGTTTGCGGTGTTCATGCCCACCAGGTCAATGTATTTGTCCGCCAGCACATTCCGGATGCGGGTGTGACCGCTGCGGGTGGGTTCCAGCGTCCAGCACTGGCTCCAGCCGTTGGTGCGGCTCCACTGGTGCAGCCAGGTGCCTTCCACCACGCCGCCCAGGGCCAGGTCGATCACCTTGCCGGTAAAGCGGTTCTGGATGCGCCAGCGCCCGCCGCCTGCGTCCACGAACTGCCACTGCTGCCACGGATGGCCCGCGTAGCTCCACAGCTGGATGGCGGCGCCGTTCTCCGTATTGAAGTCCTTTACTTCCAGCACCTTCCCGTTCGGGGCTTTGATGATGTAAAATTCATTTTCCAGTATAACGACCTGCGATGCCTTCGCCATAGAGCACAACTCCTTTCCTTCCTGGTAGCCCTATTATAACGTATCGGCCGCGCGGCAACAAGGATGCTTTTCCATAATCTTTTTTCAATTTCTTGTGCACTTTGCATCTTTTTCCGAGAGTTCCGGCCACTTTGCACTCTGCCGTGGAATGTGGTACAATAAACTTATCCGATCACAGGAGGAAAATTGCCATGACCAATGAGACCATTCAGACCATCCGGAGCCGCCGCAGCTGCCGCGCCTACAAACCGGAGCAGATCACCAACGAAGAACTGGAAGCCGTTCTGGGTGCCGGCACCTATGCTGCCAGCGCCATGGGCAAGCAGAGCGCCAAGATCGTGGTGGTGCAGGACGCCGCCACGCGGGAAAAGCTCTCCCGCATGAACGCCGCCATCATGGGCAAGGACTGCGACCCCATGTACGGCGCGCCCACCATTCTGGTGGTGCTGGCCGATGCCAACGCCAAGTGCGCTGTGCAGGACGGCAGCCTTGTCATGGGCAACCTGATGCTGGCCGCCGCCTCGCTGGGGCTGGGCAGCTGCTGGATCAACCGCGCCAAAGAAGAGTTTGAGAGCGAAGAGGGCAAAGCCCTGCTGAAGAAGTGGGGCATCGAGGGCGAGTGGATCGGCGTCGGCCACTGTATCCTGGGCTACCCCGCCGGGGACCCTCAGCCCGCCGCGCCCCGCAAATCGGATTACATCCTCAAGGTGTGATCCCCGACAAAAGTAGGAGCACTATGAAACCCGATTACAAACTGGTCGCCAAGGCCAAATACATCCACACCACCGCCGACCTTGCCAGCGAGATCTGGCACGAGGTCTACAAACGCTATTACCCCGGCAAGCAGCTGGACACTCTGGTGGAGGAGCTGCAGAGCGCCGAAGCCATCGAGGCCGACATCGACAACGACGTGAACTATTTTCTCGTCGTGCTGGGCGGCAAGAACATCGGCTACTTTGCCTGGAAGATGGAGAACACCGCCCTGCACCTGATGCACCTGTACCTCAGGCCGGAGTACCGCGGCAAGGCCATCGGCCGCGACATCGTGCTTTCCTGCGAGCGTCTGGCCCGGGGCGAGGGCAAGGGCCGCATGTGGTGCACCGTGCATGCCAAGGCCCTGCCCGTACAGCAGTTCTTCAAGGCGCTGCGCTACCGCAGCCTGAAGCCCGCCGAGCAGGAAACCGGCACCGTGCCCCGCAATGAGCTGGTGTTTGAGCACACCCTGTAAGGCTGTGCCCGGTTTGCCGCAAAAAGGCATTGAAATTTCTCCCGGTTTGTACTACACTGGTGTAGTGCAATGAAGTGGCGGCACCCGCCGCCGGACAGAAAAAGGAGAACGCGCATGGCAAAAGATCATCCGACCGGGCAATCCGGTCTGTACGAGGCTTTCCTGCAGCTCAAGACCCCGGAACAGTGCTACCGTTTTCTGCAGGACGTCTGCAGCTATTCCGAGCTGAGTGCAATGGAACAGCGCTTCAACATCGCGGAGATGCTGGCAGACAAGCGCATCTATACCGAGATCATGGACAAAACCGGCGCGTCCAGTGCCATCATCAGCCGGGTCAGCCGGGTACTGAGCGCAGACGGCAGCGTCCTGCGCGAATTGCTGGAAGCCGACAAGAATACGCACTGATTTTTTCACCGCGTGCCGCTTTGCGGTGCGCGGCGTTCTTATTTTCAAGGAGGTTTTATCCCAATGAGCAAAGCTGTTGTGTTTTTTGCCGAGGGCACCGAAGAGTGCGAGGCCCTGCTGGTGGTGGACCTGCTCCGCCGCGCTAAAGTGGACGTGACCGTGGCCAGCGCATCCGGCAGCCGCGAGATCCTGAGCAGCCACAAGATCCGCATCACCGCCGACGCACTGGCCGAAGAAGTGGACTATTCCGACGTGGATCTGGTGGTGCTGCCCGGCGGCATCCCCGGCACGCCGAATCTGGCCGCCAACAAGACCGTAACCGACACCTGCACCGCCTTTGCAAAATCCGGCAAAAAGGTGGCCGCCATCTGCGCCGCACCCAGCGTGCTGGCCTCTCTGGGCCTGCTGGAAGGCAAAAATGCCACGGCCCACGCCGGATTTCAGGACAAGCTGGCCGGTGCCCATGTGCTGGACGCCGAAGTGGTCGTGGACGGCAACATCACCACCAGCTACGGTCTGGGTGGTGCCATCCCGTTTGCACTGGAGCTGGTGCGCCAGCTGGCCGGGCAGGCCGAGGCCGACCGCATCCGGAACGCCATCGCCTACCGGCACTGAGAGGAGGCCTGTTCCATGCGTTTTGTCACCTGCCTTGGCCCGGATGGTGTGGAGGAACCCGCCGTCCTCTCTGCCGACGGCACCGCCGTCACCCCGCTGCGCTGGCTGGGCCTGCCCTGCGACACCCTGACCGAGGCCATCCCGCAATTGACCCCCGCCGTGCGGGCCGGGCTGGCGCTGGCCCTGTCGGCCATCCCGTCGGTCCCGCTGGATGCCGTGCAGCTGCAGAGCCCCATTCCCTGCCCGGCACAGGACGTTGTCTGCCTGGGCATCAACTACATGGCTCACTCGGACGAAGCGGAAAAGTATTCCGCCGACGCCTTTGCCACCCAGCATCAGGACGCCATCTACTTTTCCAAGCGGGTCACCCGTGCCGTGCCGGACGGCGGCTTCATCGAGGCCCACACCGACCTGGTAAAGAAGCTGGACTACGAGTGTGAGCTGGCCGTGGTGCTGGGCCGGGATGCCAAAGACGTGCCCGCCGGGCAGACCAGGGACTATGTGTTCGGCTACACCATCCTGAACGACGTCTCCGCCCGCGATGTGCAGACGGCCCACAAGCAGTGGTACTTCGGCAAAAGCCTGGACGGCTTTACCCCCATCGGCCCCTGCATCGTGACGGCAGATGAGTTTGAAGCCTACCCGCCGCAGCTGGGCATCCGCAGTTTTGTCAACGGCGAAAAGCGGCAGGACTCCAACACCCGTCTGCAGATTTTTGACATCGACCATGTCATCCACGAGCTTTCGCAGGGCATGACCCTGAAGGCCGGAACCATCATCGCCACCGGCACCCCCGCCGGTGTGGGCATGGGCATGGATCCGCCGCAGTTCCTGCAGCCGGGCGACACGGTGCGCTGCGAGATCGACGGCATTGGCAGCCTGACCAACACGGTGCGTTGAGCTGTTGTAAAACTGTCCAAATTCTGTGCAGCATTTCCGTCTGATTGCATGAAAAGCTGCTGCGGCTCTGCTTTTTTGCAGAGCGCTGTGTTATACTGGAAGTCAACAAAATACGGCAGCCTCCGGGCTGCAGCAAAGGGGTAAATGAGATTATGAAGGAATATGCATTTGGCATCGACCTGGGCGGCACCACCGCCAAGATCGGCCTGTTCACCACCGCCGGGGCCCTGCTGGAAAAGTGGGAGGTGCCCACCGACACCTCCAATGCCGGTGAACACATCCTGGAAAATCTGGCTGCGGCCATCATGGGCAAAATGCAGGAAAAGGCCATTCCCGCCGAGCAGGTGGAGGGCGTGGGCATCGGCGTGCCCGGCCCGGTGCTGGACAGCAGCGTGGTGCCCATCGTCTGTGCCAACCTGGGTGGCTGGGGCCAGCGCAATGTGGCTGCACAGCTTTCCGGCCTGCTGGACGGCCTGAAGGTGCTGGTGGGCAATGATGCCAACGTGGCTGCCCTGGGCGAGATCTGGATGGGTGCCGCCAAGGGCTGCCGCAGTGCTGTCATGGTCACCCTGGGCACCGGCGTAGGCGGCGGCGTCATCGTGAACGGCAAGGTCATCGACGGCTCCCACGGGGCCGGCGGCGAGATCGGCCACATCACGGTGAACCGTCACGAGACCGCCACCTGCGGCTGCGGCAAGCACGGCTGCCTGGAACAGTACTCCAGCGCCACCGGCGTGGTCCGCTGCATGAAGAAGCTGCTGGACGAGAACCCGGACATCCCCTGCACCCTGCGCGGCATCGACTTTGCCGCCAAGGACGTATTCGACGCTGCCCGCAGCGGCGACGCCCTTGCCGCCCGCGAGGTGGACGAGATGACCGACACGCTGGGCATGGCACTGGCCAGCATCGCTGCCACCACCGACCCGGAGATGTTCATGATCGGCGGCGGCGTGGCCCGCGCAGGCGAGGTGCTGTTCGACCCGCTGCGCGAGCACTACAAGACCTACGCCTTCAAGTCCTGCCGGGAGACCCCCATCGTGGCGGCTACCCTTGGCAATGACGCCGGCATTTATGGTTCCGTCCGCCTGATCGTGGGCGAATAAAACATACCTGATCGCAAAAGAGGCGCTGCCGGATGGCAGCGCCTCTTTTCTTATCCTTTACAGTGTATCTTCTCCCGGCAGCTGGTTCCACAGGCGGTAGTACACGCCCTGCTTTGCCAGCAGCTGTTCGTGGGTGCCGGATTCCACAATGCCCTCTTCGCCCAGAACAAGGATGCGGTCGTAATCCTTGATGGTGGTCAGGCGGTGGGCAATGGTCAGGGTGGTGCGGCCGTGGGCCAGTTTTTCCAGGCTCTGGCCCACCAGGATCTCGCTCTCGTTGTCCAGTGCACTGGTGGCCTCGTCCAGGATCAGGATGGGCGGGTTCTTCAGGAACACACGGGCAATGGCGATGCGCTGCTTCTGGCCGCCGGACAGCTTGACGCCGCGCTCACCGACGTAGGTGTCAAAACCGTCCTTCAGGGCCAGAATGAACCGCTCAGCACCGGCCAGACGGGCCGCCTCCACGATCTCCTCGCGGGTGGCACCGGGCTTGCCGTAGGCAATGTTCTGGGCCACCGTGCCGCTGAACAGGTACACGTCCTGCTGCACGATGCCGATGTCCTGCCGCAGGCTCTTCAGGGTGACATGGCGGATATCCTGCCCGTCGATGAGGATGCGGCCGTCCGTCACCTCGTAAAAGCGGGGGATCAGGTTGCACAGGGTGGTCTTACCGCCGCCGGAAGCGCCCACCAGTGCCAACCGCTCCCCGGCGTGGATGTCCAGACTGATATCGTGCAGCACCTTGTTGTGGTCATCCGGGTACTCAAAGCTGACATTCTCGAACCGGATCGCGCCGGGGCCGGGCTGCAGGGGCACCGCGTCCGGGGCATCCTGAATGGCCACCGGGGTGTCCATGATCTCGGCAAAGCGCTCGATGCCGGTCATGCCGCGCTGGAACTGCTCGGCAAACTCCACGATGCGCCGGATGGTGGCGATGAGGGTGGTGACATACAGCATATAGGCCACAAGGTCACCGGCGGTGATCCTGCCGTACACCAGCGACAGGCCGCCTGCCAGAATGACCACCAGATACATCAGGCCGTCGAACAGGCGGGTGGAGGTGTTGAAGGCACCCATGGCGTAGTAACCAAGGGTCTTGATCTGCTCAAAATCCTTGTTGCCCTTGGCAAATTTTTTCCGCTCTTCGTCCTCGGCGGCAAACGCCTTGACCACGCCCTGCCCCAGCAGGCTGTCCTCGATGGTGGAGTTCAGTTCACCGATCTGCACCCGCTGCTGGCGGAACCGCGCCCGCAGCCGGCCGTTCAGGTACACCGACACCACCCCCATCAGGGGCACACAGGCAAACACCGCCAGCGTCAGCGGGATGCTGGCCTGACACAGGATGACGAAGGACACCACGATCTTGATGGCCGCGATGAAAAATTCCTCCGGGCAGTGGTGGGCGAACTCGGTCACATCGAACAGGTCGTTGGTGATGCGGCCCATGATGGTGCCCACCTTGGTGTTGTTGTAGTAGGTGTGGTCCAGACGCAGCAGGTGGTCAAAGGCGTCGCGGCGCATATCCGTCTCGATGTGCACGCCCATGATGTGGCCGATGCTGGACATATAGTAGCTGGCTGCGCCGTCGATGATGCGCAGCACAAAGTAGAGCGCCGCCAGCTTCAGCACGATGCCCGCCGTCAGGGTGATGCCCACCCCCATGGCAGAGTTGGTGATGGTGCTCATGATCTTGGGCAGCACGATATCGCACAGGGTCGTCAGCGCTGCGCAGAACAGATCAAGGCACAGCACCATCTTATAGTTTGCCAGATACGGCAGAAAACGCCGGATCAGCGCACCGCTGCTTGCGTGGTGCGCCCCGGGGTCGTTAGGCTTTGTTTTCGACTTTTTAGACATGATACCTCCGTTGTAAACCCTCTCCGTCTTTGCTTCGCAAATCCACCTCTCCCGAAAGGGAGAGGTTTTACGCAGCTGTCGGTCAGCCCGCATAAGCTCCCCCTTTCGGGGGAGCTGGCGAGCGAAGCGAGACTGAGAGGGTTCGTTTTTACTTTTTACTGTAATCCCGCTCACCGTAGATGGCGGTACCGATGCGCACAAGGGTAGCGCCCTCCCGGATAGCGTTCTCAAAATCGCCGCTCATGCCCATGGAAAGGGTCTGCATCTCCACGTTGCGGTAGCCCCGCTCCCCTGCCCGGACGAACAGCTGATACACCTGCGCCAGATACCGGCGGTTCTGGGCATCGTCGTCGTTTACGGGCGGGATCGCCATCAGACCCTTGACCCGGATATGCTGTTGTGCGGCGGCGGTGTCCAGCAGCGGCCAGAGCAGCTCCGGCGCAGCGCCGGTCTTGCTCTCTTCCCCGCCGATGTTCACCTCCAGCAAAATGTCCTGCACGATACCGGCCTTGGCGGCCTCCTTCTCAATGGCAAGCAACAGATGCTCGCTGTCCACGCTCTGGATCAGACTTGCCCGCCCCAGCACCTTTTTGATCTTATTGGTCTGCAAATGGCCGATAAAATGGCTGGGCTTACCGCAGTAAGCCCCGGCATCGTAGTTTGCACACAGCTCCTGCACATGGTTTTCGCCAAACAAGTCAATAGGCAGGGCGGCACTGGCTGCAATGGTCTGCGCCGTGCGGGTCTTGCAGGCGGCGCACAGCTGCACCGCTGCCGGGTCGCGCCCGACCTCCCGGGCGGCGGCTGCCATCTTTTCCCGGATCTCGGCCACGGCCTGCCGCATCTCTTCCAAATTCTTTTCTGCCATCTGGCTCAATCCTCCTCGGTATAGCGGGCGCGCTCGCCGCCGATCAGCTTCGGGCGGGTGTAGGCGCACAGAATGTTTGCTTTGCCGATCTTATTAAGGCTCAGCCGCACCGGCACTGCCACCCGCTTCAGATGCATCCCGATCAGGGTGCCGCCGATATCCATGCCCGCGTTGGCGCGGATCTCCTCCACCGCCACTGGGTCTTTGAAGTTCTTCCAGCAGGTGGTGGCCCAGCTGCCGCCCGCATGGGGACGGGGCACGACGCACACTTCCTCCCAGCCGTACTTCTCTGCGGCTTCCCGCTCAAGGATGATGGCGCGGTTCAAATGCTCACAGCACTGGGCCGCCAGCCAGATGCCTTTTTCTGCCAGCACCGGCGCAGCGCCCGCGTACAGCGCCCGGGCGGCTTCTATGCTGGAATCCTTGCCGATGTGACCGCCCACCATCTCACTGGAAGAGCAGCCCACCACGAGCACATCTCCCTTTTTCAGCTTTGCCGCAGCCACCAGCTCGGTCATTGCCTGCCGTGCCTCGGTCTCGATCTGTTTTGCAAATGCTTCGGTCATACAAAAAACACCTCGCTTATCGGTTTGCAGCCAGCAGACTGTCTGCCCCTGCTGCACCGAAATATACTTTACTTTCCACCGGACATACCGCCGCGCAGCTGTCCTGTGCAAGGCCGGTAAAGGTCTGTTCCCAAGCCCCGGTGGCAAGGCTCACTGCTTCGGCGCAGGGGGCGTCTGCCGTGCATCGGAACAGCCGCTCCTGCGTATTCTGCCCCGCCCGCAGGGCGATGCCCCGCAGCAGGGTGCTGTCCGCGTTCTTTTCCAGCCAGCTGCTGCGCGCCCAGCGGTAGCTGATGTACAGCGTGCCGTCCGTGTCCGCAGCCAGCGCTCCGGGATAGCCCGGCAGACCGGCAAAGGCGGCGGTGCAGCCCCGTCCCCCGGCGGTCAGCTCCCGGGCGTCGGCATCCACCGCCCAGATGCAGCGGCTGCCAAGGTCGGAGACATACAGGGTGCTGCCGTCCGGGCTGAGCGCCAGACCCGCAGCGCCTGCCACCCCGCCCAGCACCTTTTCCACCGTGCGGGCGGCGGGGTCGTACACATACACGCAGCCGGTGGCGGTGTGCGCCAGCAGCTCGGTGCGCAGGGCGCTTTCCAGCCCGTTCTCCGCGCCTGCCGCCGCAGCCACCGCAAAGTACACCTTGCCCGCCGGGCTTACCTCCACGGCAGATACCGCCCCCAGCGGCGCACCGTCCAGCTGGGTGACCACCTGTTCCACTGCTGCGCCCCAGCTGTCGTGCTTTGCACGGCAGAGGGTACCCCCGGCGGTGGTCAGCTGGGTCAGCCACACATCCCCGGCGGCATCAAAGGCAAAGCCGGTCAACTCGCCCTCCACGCTCAGGATGGCGGCAGCGTGGCCGCCATCGGTGCGCACAAGGTCGCTGGTGCGCTTTTTCAGCGCAGCACCGTTCCACGCAGCGGCATACAACAGGCCGTCCTTGGCGCGGATGCAGTCCACCCCCTGATACTCCCCCAGCTCCAGCCGGGTCTTGCGGTCGGTGGAAACTGCCGTCTGCAGAGCGCCCGTCTCCTGCCGGAGGTCGGGGGCTTTATAAGCCTGCGGCGGGGTTGCGATGGGGCGGAAGCCCAGCGCATACACCAGCACCAGCAAAATGCCCACCCCGAACACCGTGCTGGCGGTGCGGAACCGCTTGAGCATGGCATCCCGTTCTGCAGCCATCTGGGCGGCATACTCGGCCCGGCGGCGCGCCGCCATAGCGTTGGCGCGGTTGGCGCGGCGCATCCACCGGTCCACGAACAACGCCACCCGCGGCCCTACCGTGAGGGACGCTATGGCCAGTATGAGCAAAAATTCGATCAGTCCGATTCGCATAAGCGCTTATCCTTATCTCTGAAAAACCTTGCGGACAGCGCACTGTCCTTTATCGCTAAAGTATAGCATTCCTGCGCAAAAAGGGCAAGCGGGACAAAAAAGAACTGCCGCACAGCGTTGTGCAGCAGCTCTTCCTATCTTATCTTGTCTCGATCGGCCGGGTGGTCTGCTCCCCGCTGCGGGTCACGAGGGAACCGGCGGGCACTTTGCCCCGGATAACGCAACCCGCGCCGATGACGCAGTTGTCCCCGATATCCGTGCCCTTGAGCAGCACCACGTCCGAGGCGATCCAGCAGCTGCGCCCCACGGTGATGCAGCCCGCCGTGCATTCCCGGCTGACCCCTTCCTCCCGGTTGAAGCGGTGGTTGTTATCAAAGATCTTCACCCCGGGGCCGAAAAGGG
>ERZ827520.1999-NODE-1999-length-20714-cov-6.855269_pt1 | contig 20714 bp, 18 predicted proteins | sample MGYA00519581_ERZ827520 | MGnify/ENA primary metagenome ERZ827520 (study PRJEB31778, sample SAMEA3449339) | human gut metagenome | biome: human gut; feature: human-associated habitat; material: faeces | place: United Kingdom | collected 2010/2012 ...
TGGGACCAACCTCCCTCCTTCGCTCTGTCTGTATCATAAAGGTTAAATATGCAAGCTCTTTGCACAATTAAAAAAAGTTCACAAAAAATTAATTTTTGATGTACTTCCATCGGTAATGAATTGTGCAATAATAAAATAGGGCAAGAAAAAGATTTCATATCTTTTCTTGCCCTATTGAGTGTAATTTTATAGTTCACAGCTTTTGCACAGGACACACCGTTGTCAAAAATTCTGCTTTGCTATTTTTTTACGGATGTGTTGGACGCGTTGCATGCGGATTGAGCGCCTGCAACGCTTGCGTGGATGATTTCTGATTTGATGCGTCAAGAGTTCAGAGCGCCTATTTTGAACCTTGGAAAAGAACTGCCCCTGTTGCATATCCTTGACTAGTCGCCATTTCTTTTTTCAGATGCTAAACGGCTTTGCTGGTGTACCCTTTTTTACCTACTCACAATTTTTGCTTTTCCCTCTTTACATAACCTAGCAGGTCCTTTTTCGTTTACCTCATTGCTCAGTAGTGAAAAACTGTACTCACTTTAAACAGATGAGTGCAGTTTTCATTTATATGTAGACTACGAACATTAAGATTTAATTTTCGAATAAAAACGGGGTAAGGTAAAGGCTTAAATGTCTCCCCTACTCTATTTTTCACAAAATTTATAAGTTACAGGCAAATTATTTATGCGTGCTTCCCTATGCCTTTTGAGGATTATCCTTCCGAAAAGTTCCGCCTCTCCACTAAGTGTTGCTGCAAAATCGACTTTGCTTCATTCTCATTTGTTATCTGTGTATATTGATTTAAAGAAAGGTACTCCATCATATCCTGCGACTGTTCTAATGTATATCCCGTAAAGATAGGTGAAATTAGCGCCCAACATGCTTCACATTGAAATTCTTCACTATTGATATCCGAAATAAATTGACATCCAAGCCATTCTTTCAAGTCCTCAAACAAATCCCCGCTGTGTTCATATTTGCTCATTTCCCGTCAGCTCTCTCTTTACTAATTAAAATTATTTACTGTACAGAATTGTTGTCAGAAACACCATAGAAGAATTCTTTCAAAATTTGCGCATTGGCTTCAAAATCGACCCCGATCATTTTGCGTCCGTCCACCCCTACGCTGTTCCAGCATGTTTCGTAGGTAGGAATCGTCATTTGTTCCATCTTAGAGCCTTCACTCAGAAATGCAGGTACCTCAAGCATCAAACGTGTAATTTCAGCTTTTGTCAAATTCGTTTGAACCATGGGTAAAATTGCATCAGCTAATGCATTTAGAGTGAAAATATCTGAATTTTTCACCTGATTAATTGCTGCCTGAATCACCGCGCGCTGACGTTCAATGCGTTTCCAGTCGCTATCGATTTTACGAATACGGGCATACGCCATTGCCGTATCACCGTTCAAATGATTGGTACCTGCATGTACCGTTTGGATGTCAGACCCGCTTTCATAATAATTTTTCTTGGTACTGTTTAGATGGTCAGCTTCTGCTTGTGTCAGCTCAATATCCACGCCGCCGATTTTGCCGATAGCTTTACTTACTACATTGAAATTCACACGAACATATCGTTCTACGTCCAATTTGAAGCAATCACGCACCGTCTGCATTGTAAGTGCAGCACCGCCATATCGGAAGGTGTGTGTGATCCAATCATCATTACGTCCCGGCACCGGTACGCCGATTCCCCGTTCAATACTGATGAGCTTGATCGTATGCTCCTTGGTATTCAGACTCATCACCATGATTGCATCCGCACGTGCGTTCTCATTAAATTCATCTGTTCGTTCATCCGTGCCAAGCAACAGAATATTGATAACATCGTCGTCGTGATAAATATCGCCTTCCAAAATTTCTATTCCGCCGGAAGCATCCACATCTTCCGGCGCATCTGGAAGATCGGCAATGTCCAACTCATCATTCTCTACGGCGTAACTTGTGCTGGTGTCAATTTCTTTACTGCCATCATTATATTGAATCAAATCAAGCTTTGAATTATAATACGCCCACCCCAACAGAGTCACTATCGTTAAAAGTAAAACTATTGAAATGGCAATGATAATACCAATCGGTTTTTTTCTATTTTTCAAAGCATAGTCTCCCTTATGTTATAAACGGAATATCAAGCGCATGTTATCAGCACTTTCTCCACACCATCTTATTGACCACGTTGACATATCCCTGAATGATGCGAACTACCTTCATGGACACGGTCTCGTCCACATAGTCGGGGCAGGGCTTGCCCAGAACACCCTTCTGTTTCATCTCGATTGCCATATCAGTGGCGTTGAGCAACTCCCGGGTGGTAATGCCAGCCAGAATGAAGTCACCGGCTTCCAGTGCCTCGGGACGCTCTGTGCTGGTGCGGATGCACACGGCGGCGATGGGATGACCGATGGACAGATAAAAGCTGCTTTCTTCGGGCAGAGTGCCGGAGTCGGAAACGATTGCCAGAGCGTTCATTTGCAGCTTGTTGTAGTCGTTGAAGCCCAGCGGCTCATTGACCCGAACACGAGGATCCAGCTGGAAGCCGCTCTGTTCCAGACGGTGCTTGCTTCTGGGATGGCAGGAGTACAGGATGGGCATATCGTACTTCTCTGCCAGTGCGTTGATGGCGGTGAACAGGCTCAGGAAATTCTTTTCCGAGTCGATGTTCTCCTCCCGATGGGCGGACAGCAGAATGTACTTGTCCTTTTCCAGCCCCAGACGCTCCAGCACATCGCTTTTCTGGATCTTGTCCAGATTCATGTGCAGCACCTCTGCCATGGGAGAGCCGGTCTGATAGGTACGCTCTTTGGGCAGTCCGGTGTCCGCCAGATACTTCCGGGCGAACTCGGAGTAGCACAGGTTCACGTCGGAAATCACGTCCACAATGCGGCGATTGGTCTCCTCGGGCAGGCACTCGTCCTTGCAGCGGTTGCCTGCCTCCATGTGAAACAGCGGGATGTGCAGCCGCTTCGCAGAGATGGCAGACAGGCAGGAGTTGGTATCGCCCAGCACCAGATAGCCCTCCGGCTGCAATTCGCTGAGCAGCTCATAGCTCCGACCCAGAATGTTGCCGCAGGTCACGCCCAGATTTTCGCCCACCACGGGAACTAGAATGTCCGGGCCATATTCCCCAAAGGTGTTTTTCAGCTCAAAATCCTCCCAGAAAACGGTGGAAAGATTTCTGTCCCAGTTCTGGTTGTAGTAGACCACGCAGCAGTCAAAATATTCCCGGCAGCGCTTGATGACAGCAGCCAGACGAATAATTTCCGGACGGGTACCGCAGCCAATCATGACCTTGGTGCGCCCATCGTTTTTCCATTTAAAATTGTGTTCCATAAAATTCTCCTAAGCGTATCCGTCTCCTGACAAAGTAGCTAGCAGGAAATAGATGTCTTAAACCGCTACTTCTGCCATGGTCAGGCATTGCTTCTCTATTTCCTCTTAGATTCGCTCTGCCATCCAATCAATATTCCCCTTTACTTTCTTCGCAGGGACGCCTGCAATAACGCAGTTCGGATTTGAATATTGTTTACACAGGAGAGATGCTGCACCAACCATGCAGTTATCGGCGATGGATGTTCCTTTCAGTACTGTAACGCCTGTCCCAATCCAAACATGGTTGCCAATTTTGACGGATGCAGAATAATTTAAGCGATTTTTTGTTCCTTGCTGAATAAGACTGTGTGAGTCTCCTGTACGAATATCAATTTTACTGGAGAGCAAACAATCCTTACCTATTTCAATTTCTGTCCCTTCAATCGCCGCAAGTTGTATTGCTCCGCATAAAGCGGTATGTTCTCCAAGTCGTATCGAATTGTTATCGTCTTCAATCCAAAAACTCGCATGGTTACATACGCAACGATTATCAATATATATCGTATTATTGCTTCCCGATATAGTAATTGTACAATTTATCAATCTGGAATAATCACCTATGACGATTCGATTATTCGCACCTCGGTTGACAATTTTGCACCCTTTTAGAAGGGATAAACCAATATCAGGTTTTATCCCCCCCCCACGAATTGTTAAAGGGAATTCTATTAACCATAGCAAATGCGACTCGAAAGATTTTCCTGTGATTATCTATCATTTCGATTATTTTTTGTTTATTCACAATCAAACCTCCTCGTAAAAGGTGTCCGGATGGTTCGGGTTAAAAATCTCATTGCAGGTCATCACCGTCACCAGGTTCTCTGTTTCCGACAGGTTGATAATATTATGTGTCCAGCCGGGAATCATGTGGACCGCCTCCACCTTATCGCCGGAAACCTCAAACTCCACCGTTTCGCCGGTGTTGATATTCCGTTCCTGAATCAGTCCGTGACCGGCAACCACGATGAACAGCTCCCACTTGGAGTTGTGCCAGTGCTGCCCCTTGGTGATGCCCGGGCGGCTGATGTTGATGCTCACCTGCCCGCAGTCGGCAGTATGCACCAGCTCGGTGAAAGAGCCACGGTCGTCCACGTTCATCTTCAGGGCATACTTAAACTTGTCCGTGGGCAGATAGGTCAGGTACAGGGAGTACAGCTTCTTGGCAAAGCTGCCCTCCGGTATTTTCGGCATCATGAGGGTACTCGGCTGTGCCTTGAACTCTTTCAGCAAGTCAACAATCTCACCCAAAGTGACCTTATGGGTCACGGGAACGCAGCAGTAACGACCGTCCTTTTTTAGAACAGTCTCCACGCCATCAAACTCACAGTGCTGCTCTTTGCCCTCCAACAAATCGAACATGCCTTCCACAAGATCATCAATGTAGAGCAGCTCCAGCTCGATGCTGCGGTCATTGACAGTAAAAGGCTCATCGTTGGCAACTGCCCAACAGAAGGTAGACACGGCACTATTGTACTTGGGGCGGCTGTGTCCCATCAGGTTCACAAAGCGGTAAACCGCAACCTTTGCCCCGGTCTCTTGAGCATACCGGAAGAACAGCTCCTCGCCCGCCTTTTTGCTCCGACCATACTCGCTGTTACCAAATCGTCCTGCCAATGTTGCCTGAATGGACGAAGAAAGCATAATAGTCGCCTTGTTATTATGCTTTTGCAGACAGTTCAGCAGATCGGATGCAAAGCCGAAGTTGCCCTTCATGAAGTCTTCCGGGTTTTCCGGACGATTCACACCAGCCAGATTGAACACAAAATCCGCTTTTTGGCAGTACTTATCCAGATCTTTCGGATTGGAATTCAAATCGTACTCATAGATTTCTTCAATATGTAGATTCGGACGGGTTCTGTTCTTTCCGTCCCGGATGCTTTTCAGATTGTTGACCAGGGAGGTTCCCACCATACCCTTGGCACCAGTTACCAAGATGTTCACTTGCGCTCTGCCTCCCATGCCGCCAGCGCGTTTCGCACGTAGTCGGTGGTCATAATCTTTTTCACCGTATCTTCTACATCCAGACGATTTGTATTATGACTTGTGTATGATTCATCTGCCATAGTATGTACTTCGCCCTTGACCACAAACTTATCGTAATTTAGGTCACGGTCGTCCGCGGCAACACGGAAATATTTGCCCATGTCTTCACTACGCAAACGTTCCTCACGGGTCATTAAAGTCTCAAACAACTTCTCGCCGTGGCGGGTGCCAATAATATGAGTGCCAGTGTCACCAAACAATTGCTGCACAGCCTTAGCTAAATCTCCGATGGTGGAAGCATCCGCCTTCTGAATAAACAAATCTCCCGGATTGGCGTGCTGGAAAGCAAACATGACCAAATCCACAGCTTCGTCCAAATTCATCAGAAAACGAGTCATGTTGGGATCTGTAATGGTGATAGGGTTGCCTGACTTAATCTGGTCGATGAACAGCGGAATGACGCTGCCGCGGCTGCACATGACGTTGCCGTAGCGGGTGCAGCAGATGGTGGTGCCACCGCGCTCCGCCGCTACACGAGCATTCGCATAAATGACGTGCTCCATCATAGCCTTGGAGATGCCCATTGCATTGATGGGGTAAGCGGCTTTGTCGGTTGACAGGCATACTACACGTTTAACGCCTGCATCGATGGCAGCGTGAAGCACATTATCCGTGCCAATGATATTGGTCTGAACGGCCTGCATCGGGAAGAACTCGCAGGAAGGGACCTGCTTCAAAGCGGCAGCGTGGAAGATGTAGTCCACGCCGGGCATGGCGTCCTTGATGGACTGCGGGTTGCGGACATCGCCGATGTAGAACTTCACCTTGCCAGCAGTCTCCGGGTATTTTGCCTGAAGCTCATGGCGCATATCGTCCTGCTTCTTCTCGTCACGGGAGAAGATGCGGATTTCCTTCAGGTCGGAATCCAGAAAATGCTTCAGAACGGTGGAACCAAAAGAACCAGTACCACCAGTGATCATAAGGGTTGCGCTATCAAATGCGGACATTTTTATTTCCTTCTTTTCTTTTACCGTTTAACAACATTCTTCAATGTTAAATAAAATTGTATGATAGCTCGCATAATGCGAGTATTACCATAGGCCATAAGCAGATAATCTTTTTTTGACATCTTCCTAGTCATCGGAGAAAAAAATCTGTGTTGTAGTTCATTAAATGGTATTCCCGCATCAAAATCATCCCAAAATTGGTCTTTTTCCTTTGGGGGAGAATTGGGTCTTACTAACTGTTCGTTACTTAATGACACCTCAGAAAAAGATCGCTCTGCTACCCTAAACTCGTCTTTCAATTCACAGAATAGTTGTTTTCCTTTTTCATTGTTCACAATAACAACTGAAGTTCCTTTTTCATCTGTAATTAAAGTATCCTTCTTGTCTTTATATCCCCAAAAATCACACACCGTGATGTCACCCGGTCGATCCGGACCCGCATATTTACATTGGTAACAGCCTTGACGTAGAATCGTATTGGAAGTAAACGCAATACAATAAGGATCTTCTAACATATTCCCTATGTATTTTTTTCCATTACTAAATTTTAAGCGGATGCTAGAAACCGACCAACTCGGCTTTTTTATTCGGAAATCCACCGTCGCGATATCCGATTTATACTTATTCTTTTGGTAATTTAAATACTCATGAAATACCTTGGGACTAGGACCGCCGTGACATACAAAATCGACAGTATATAGTTTTTCCGGTGCTCCTGTGAATACTTTGATAGCAGCAACTTGACAGGGTGTCCCGATGAAAAGTACCTCTTTCCCCATCGACAACGCTTTCTTGACCTTAGTAAAGCACTCTCTTGTTTCGCTCTGAACATATTTTGAACGAATAAACCCTTTGGACTTATACTCGTCTTCTGTGAAGCAGATATCCTCATAGACATTGAATTCTGAATCAAAGATAGCTCCTACTACGGCCTGATTTTTTTGCAAAAAATATCTTGCCAAAACTGGCACAACTCCACCAGATGATGATTCTCGACGAATTCGTTCGTCCTTTGCCTGAACACCATATATCAATTTGGTATCTGTCGTACACTTCTTATTTTCGCGTATATGACAGTGTTTAACACAAAGTCCACATCCAACACATTGATCTTGGTTGATTTCCGGATGGAAAAAACCATGTTTGTCTGCAACCATTTTAATAGCCTGCTTTGGACAAATTGAAGCGCAAGAAGCACATCCCGTGCATTCATCGAGCGGACAAATTTCAGTTAACATTTTCCCACTCCTCGATGTGATCTTTCATCTTGTCATAGTATTCTCTAGCGAAATAATCATCTAATCTGTTGTAGTAAGGTTTTTTCAAAACTTCATCTACACGTGCTATTAACTCGTCCTCGTCATTCGCAAAGAAAACTCTGTCTGGAAATATTCTACAAAACCACTCATAGCCACTCGTTACCTTATGATCTTTAGTTCGTAATACTATCACAGGAGTATTAGATACAAGTGAAAAAATCAGGCCGTGATATTTATCTGTTACGATCAACTTGTATTTAGCGAAGGTATTTACCATATCCCCTACCGCTTTGAGTAGGTTCTTGCGGATTTCCTTGGGGGATGCTGTAACTATAGTGTCTCCAACAGTTACCCGACCCCATTTGGATAGCACCTCTGTAAAGCGAGCATAATCCTCTTCCTTGTAAAACTGTTCCACATCGTTTCTTCTGCACAGCCATATCCCTTCTCGTTTATTTTCTTTAACCGGGAATCTGCCAATTAAACTTGTCACAATATCCGGATACAATTCAACATGAATATCCGGAAACATATTCCTAGCATATTGTTCAGAAACAGGATCTCGCGCAAAAAACAGTAATTTATGATGGTCGTTATAAACACGAGCCGCCTGTTCCCTTCTCGTCTCGGATTTAAAAAAAACGGTTTGTGGCAGCATTATCATTTCCGTTTTTGGAAATTCCGTCATTATGAGTTGATGCATCAAATCTTCCCGGCCACCCAGATCATGCGTATTGTATCCACTCTGGAAGAAAACAATGTCATCATCTCGCATTTTCTCCTTCATCAGACGGACCATTTTTTTATCCGAGTAATCATACAAAAATGTGGTCTTACACTCAAAAATCTGATAACCCGGATAATTTTTTTTTAACCATTCGTAGGTACAATACGTTTGAGCCATATCTCCCATATTTGATGTTTCACATACTCCGCAGAAGAATATATGAGGAATGTCAGAACTGGCTTTTTTTATTTCACGGCAAGCTTTTCTACATTCTCGATCTGTTTTTCTTTGGTAATACTTAGCTTTTTCATCATGGAGAAACGGCCAAATCACACTTCCTATTGCTGAGCCTTTTATTGCTGCTCGTAAGCTCATGGTTAGTCCTCCTTTATTATCTGTTGCCAATTCTTAAGTACGACAATACGAGTCGTACCGGCTTTGGTTTAGCTATAAGAGAAATCAAAATATAGGACACTACACCAGCAAGTACTTTTATCAAAAGTGACCACAAAGTTATCGCTGAGAACATCTCACCTACACACAGTACAATTACTGCCATAAGGGCTCCAGAAATATACGAAGATGCGACATCCCTGATCTGCTCATCAAAGGTATAGCCAAAATCCTTACTGATATAAAACCCGGTTGTAATTGCAAATACAACTTCTGCTAAGAACATCGAGAAGATTGCTGCTCTTAAACTGACAAAAACGAAAATCAAAAGCAGCCCATTTGATGCTGCTGCATACGCTGCATTAGTGAAAAACGACTGATTTGCCTTACCAATTGCTTTAATCGCCTGTGTCCTTATTCTAAGAGGATAAAGCGACAACGTAAGGCAAGCGATTTGCATTAAAGGAATAGCATTTAACCAGTTTTCGCCGAGGACAACCGTTATGAAATCCTTTGATATGCCAAGTAGCCCCAATGCAATCGGAACAATAAGATAAGAAGTAATTGCCACACCGTTTCTAAGCAATTGTTTCAGGTTGTCATAATCATCCTGTACTCGTGACATCATGGAGAAGAAAACCGTAGAACATGCTGTAACCACACCATTTACTATTGTCGTTGGAACGGAGTTGCCTTTTTGATACAATCCAAGCTCTGCCTTAGTATATCTCAGCCCTATAATCATCGGATAAACATTACTCGAAACTATCGTAAGTAATTCCGCCCCACACAGTGGTATACCTATCTTCCAAATATCCTTGATTGATTGAATTGAAAAGCAAATGCCCGGAATCCATTTGTTGTAGATTCCATATAGAATTCCAATTACAATTTGATATGTAATTTGAGATGAGACGAGGCTCCATACACCAAACCCTTTATATGCCATCCCAATACCGACAATTCCCTGAACAATGATGCCTACCACATTAATTAACATACTCGCTCGGAACTTAAGGTTGCGATAAACCAATGCCATCTGAATAGAATTCCACGAGCCGATAATAAGTACTAAACCCAGCACTCGAATCACCAGAGCCAAGTCCGGCATTCCATAAACATCCGCAATCGTTGGAGCACCCGCAAACAGGATAAAATATAGAGTTCCTGCAATTGCAAGCATTACATAAAACGATGATGTCAAGTCTATCTTTGTCAGTTCTCTCTTTTGAACCAGCGGCGCATTGAAGCTACTCTGCACGACTGAGGTCAAAATCGTGACAATTGTCGATGCAATGGCAACAACTCCATAGTTTTCGGGAATTAGAAGGCGTGCCAGAACAATTGAAATAATCAGCTGAATAGCTTGGATTCCAAACGTTTCGATGATACGATAAGCAAAATTGTTCAGTGTAGTTCTTTTTTCAGCCATTCTTTAATACATCTTCATACAGTGCTACATACGACTCATAGCAATTTTTTTGATCAAATTGTTTTGCTCGTCGGCAACACATTGTTTCAGTGTAACGTTCCTTTTCCTGCCGCATCTGAAGGATTGCTTCCATCACAGAATCCACTGTTTGCTCCTTTGTAACAATTCCACAAGTTGAATCGATGATTTCTGGGCTTCCTCCTGTCGGAAAAGTAATCACAGGCGTTCCGCAGGCAAGCGCTTCCATGTTCACGGTTGGAAAATTATCCTCCCGCGTGGGATTGACAAACACGTCTGCGGCGCTGTAAATCTCTGCAAGTTCCTCTTTGCTGTCTGTTTTCGGAATGACAACGATTCCGTTTTCACTCATTTCATCGCCTTCAAATCCAACCAGAACAATCGCATGGCTCTCATCCAGTTTTTGCCGCAATTCCAGAAACACATCCATCCCCTTTTTGTACCCCCACGAAAACGAAACACCAAGGATCAGGTATTTTCCTTCCAGATTATATTTTTGCCGAAAGCTGCTTTGTGTTGGTCTGAACACGCCAAGGTCAATCCCGTTGTTAATCACGCGGACAGGATACTGTTTTAGAAATGACCGTTCAACCAACGCTGCAAGCCATGCAGATGGAGTCACGATTGTCAGATCCTCAACGCCCGTAAAGCATCGCCGCTTGATTTTCCACATGAGCCGCGATTGATCCACCCTGCTTGCCGGGTATTCCCGATACCTCGGACAGGTGTGGCAACCTGTCATCCAACGGTCACAGTGTTCCGCAATAAAATGGGGACAGTGACCAGTAAAGCTCCAGCAGTCATGCAACGTCCATATGACTGACGCGCTTTTTCGCCTTTTGATCCACCAGAAGAAAAGCGGTAAATTGAGAAACCAGCCATGAAGATTATGCAGATGAATCACATCAGGGTTGATTCTCTCCAGCTCCCGGATAAGCCTGAGCGTAGAGAAAAACGAGAAACACCCATGCAAGCCCGTATCGTTTGTCAACCGGACGTGAATTCGCAGACCCAGCTCGCTTCCCACCCGGTGATAATTGGGGATCCAGGATGCGTCGTATCCATCCTTTTTCTGCGCAAATACATGAACCTCATGGCCTCTGCGAGAGGCGCTTTCCAGCGCCCTGACCATGATCTGTCCAGGACTTCCTATCGTCCACGCGCTAATCGCACAAATAACCACTCGTGTACTCCTCCCTTACAGGAACCTCTTTGCCTGTAAACGCATACAGCATTGCGATGTATGCATAATGCGAATTTGTAATGTTTTCACCGCTCAGTATGATTATGATGAACACACACAGCAAAAGGACGGTCATCGGGTCTTTCGAGAATCTTCTCATCAAGCCGCAGCATCCCGCTATAAACAGACTCCCTATCACGATTCCATAGCATGCATACATGAACAGTACCGTATTTGTGTTGTGTACTGCGGACAGACGCGTATTCAACAGTTCTGCAAAACGGGGACCAATTTCCGCCTGACCAATGCCGAACAATGGATAGTCCAGGAAGATGCTGAGATTAACGCGGATCGATCCCAATCTTGAAATGGTGGAATCATAGGTCGGATCAAATACCTTGGTTATTGCAAAGAGCAGCTTCTCCGAGTATCCCGAGAAAGCAAAAACAGCCACCGCCATTCCCGCGGCCAGAATCCATTTTTTCAGCCTCTTTCTTTCAGCATTGCTCTCAACCAGAAAAGCGCACATCAGCACCGCCAGCGCTACAAGACCGGTCGTGGATGTTGTCGTTGCTATCGCGACAATATAGATGATAACATGAAGTATATTTTCCCTCTTCCAAATCCAGTTTCTGAACAGATAAACCATCAGCGCAAAATTCAGAAACATCTGATACACGCCCGGCTCCCGGAACATACCGAAGTTTCTGAGGTAGAAGGAATCAACCATCGAATAGTATGTGAAATTTGCAAATACAGCGCTATAAAACCGTGTGCCGGCCGAGTTTTCAATGATGGGCAGTTTTCGGATGATGGCCGGACTGAATGTGGCAACAGCAAACCAGACGAGCGAATAGATGGCCAGCAGATACATCAGCTTTTCAAACAAGTACGCCATTCTCTCAAATGATGTCCACTGCACAACAAAGAGCGCGCCAATAATCAGAGCGACATGGAAGTACACATTGTTCATGTTGGTTTCGCCCGGAGAAAACACCGCGTTCAGGAACAAAAACATAGTAAAAACCGTTGATACCAGGAGCTCCTTTCTGCCAAAGCTCTTGATTCTTCTGAACGCACATCCCGCAGCCCCCACTGCCAAACATAAATAGGGAGAGTACATGCTGAGCATGTTCATCGATCTGCTTGAACTCGTTCCAACCAAAAGGCTCTCGGGTGAAACGCTAAGAAACAGGAGCACGACAAGCACACCAAGCATCTCCTGTTTATCTGCAAAATAGTGTCTCTTCATCATTCCATATCCTTTTTACAGCATGCGTCAGGCAAATGATCCTGTATCCCGCTAAAGGCTCACCTGCCGGTATTGAGGATCCGCTCCAATTCTGCCATAAAGCGTTTCTCCGCTTCAAAAACCAGTCTTGTCTGCGTATCATAATCCTGTATCTTGCATGTCAGTATAGCCTGCGCGATCTCTTCCGGAGTGCTCGCGTTATACATTTGCATTCCAACCGCAAACGGTGACGCTACCACACTGGACAATCTGCCCGATACAACTGTCAAGCCTCTTCCAATGTAGGAGGAAATTTTAGAAGGATACGCAACATCCTCAATGGAGCTTCCTATGCTTTGCATATTCAGGCCAATGTGGCAGGATTCCAGATACGCATCATATTCTTGCCCATACAGGCATCCCACATATTCAGCCTTCTCATATCCCGCCTCACAATTGACCTTTTCGATTTCCTGCTTCAGGCTCTCAAGCTCCTGATCCGCTCCTTTGCCTAGAATATGCAGTCTGAATCCATCCGGCAAAAGGCCGAATGCCTTCACTGCATAGTCCACTCTTCGAAGCGAATCGATTCCTCCTGCATAGACCACATGGATATTTCCATCCATTCTTCTCTGTGCAATTCTGGGCGGAATGGTGTACCCGCCATAAACAACAGCGAAATCCTTTCCTACTGAAAACCGATTTGCCAGCAAATCGCTTGCAAAGATATACCTATCTGCCGCTGCTATCAACGCGTCTTCCAGGACCCGCCGACGCACATCAACAGGGTTTCTGTCGTCTAGATAGAAGACCTCTTCGACTTCAAGAATGAGCTGAAATCCTTTCAGGCACTTTGCAAGCCGGATCGGTATCGAAAACAGCTGCGTATTGTAAACCAGCACCCTGTCCGTTCTCCTAGCATGGATTGCCAAATAGAAAAACAAGGCAATGAGTCTCTGAATAACGCCGAGCTTCGACAGCACCCTCCCGGGATAATCAAAGGATTCCAGAAACACCTGTGTTTCGAGCCCGTCAATCACGCAGACCTTTCTTTTGTGAAAGCCCCTTTTCCGGGATGACAGAACGGAGAGCGTCGTCACCCGCTGCCCCAGCTTCTTGATTGCCGAGGCCACATACGCAATCTTCACATCCTCAGCAACGGAACCCCGGGCATCCCGCTCTGCGATGTTCTCCGTTCTATATGTTCCTACATAGTAAATCATATCTTGCCTTTCCACCGCATAATCATGTCGCCATACGGTTGACAGGATGTTCGCCTTTTATTCTCCATGATACCAATCATTGGGCAAAACTGTAGCCCTGCTGCATGGTCCCTCCCCGAATGGGCATTGGGCTTTTCCCTTCGCCTTCAGCGTCCCGGTCAGTAAAAGGAGCCTTTCTGCAGCGCATTCAGCATTCCACTCTCCGGAAATCGTATGATAGGCTTCTCTTGCAAGCTTCCTTCTGTATTCCCCGTCGTCCAGAAGTCTACACACACGCTCTTCCAGCTGCTTTTGATTGCCATTATGATAGATCAGGCCGTTTTCCCCATCCCTAATCAGAAACGGTACCGATCCTATCGCATGACTTGCCACAACTGCACAGCCACTGTTCATGGACTCATTGAGAACAGCGCCCCATCCTTCGTTAAAGTCACTGGTAAACAGGAAAATGTCCGCCCTTTCCATATGGCTGCGCACTTCATCCGGAGACATGGCTCCCAGCATCTCCACGCACTCCTCGAGTTTCCTTTCCCGAATCATGCTGCGAAGCTGCGTTTCCATCTCTCCATTCCCGATGATGCTCATGTTGAAAGCGTAGCCCTTTTCCCAAAGAGCTGCTGCCAATTCGACAGAAGCCTCTGGATGCTTCCATGCGATCAGCCTGCCGGCCCACAGAATTGAAGCCTTTGGATGCTCCCCTCCGGATGCGGCCGACAGCTTCCTGTTCATCAATTCATCCAAATCATACCGTTTGGCCGCCGGGAAATAGCCCCACTTGTATGTCCTGTTCACATAGCTTCGGGTTCTCGCATAGTCCTGCGCTGTGTACGCGCTGGCGCACAGCATGTTCATCGCGTCATACCTTCCGCCGACAAGCCAGAGCTTGACCGCCTGTACAGGAAGTCTATACCACTTTATACCGCCCTTATAGATGCGCTCCGAATAGCGAAACGTCAGCTTGTGCCGTTTCAATCTGGGTTGGATCAGTTGAAAGTTACTCCATCCGTGCAAGCCAAAGACTGCGACGTCCGATTCAAGTATCAGTTCCTTTGCTTTCCTGAGATTTTCATTACTGCTGAACGATTCCAGCACATAGCCCGGCACCTGCTCGTGTCCCCAGCCCATGCTTTTCCGTTCTTCCGTCATCTTCTCCGTCGCAATAAACCAGTACTGCCCCTTTGTCAGCCTGTACATGGCTTCTGAAAATGGAGCCTGATGATGATTGAAGTAATTGGAAATGAATACGACCTTCATGACCCGCTCCCCGCTCTCAGCACCTGATCATACAGAGCCACATACCGGCTGTATGCATCATCCCGCCCATAAAGCTGCGCCCTTTCCATACACGCCCGTGACATTGATGCTTTAGCTTCTTTCATCTCAAAAATCGCGCCCTTCAGCGCTTCATAATCCCCGTAGAGCACCACCTTCCCGCAGCTTTCGGTCAGGCTTTCCGGGCTGCCGCCCGTCTGATAGGTAATAACAGGCGTTCCGCAGGCAAGCGCCTCGAGATTCACGGTCGGGAAGTTGTCCTCCAGTGTCGGATTCACAAATAAATCCGCCGCCGAATAGATCTCCGCCAGCTCTTCCTGGCTCTGCGTACAGGCGATGCTAACAATTCTCCCGGGCAGCTCCTTCGCAGCCGCATCGGAAACGCCAACCAATACGATTGCATATTCCTCCGGCAGCTCCCCGGCAAGCCGCTTGAAGTCGTCAATCCCCTTTCGGGGGCTCCAATCAAACGCTACGCCCAGCAATACGGTCTTGTTTTCCAGATTGTGCTTCTCTCTGAAATCGCTTTTCACCGGCTTGAATTTCGACAGATCAATGCCATTGTGGATCACAACGGTTGGATAACAGCTCATATACGACTGCTTCACCAGATCCGCCAGCCATTGAGAGGGCGTAACAACCGTCAGGTTCGGAACCCCTGTAAAGCACGCTTTCTTCAGCGCATACTGCTTTTTTGAATCATCCAGAAAGCACCCGGGATACTGCCGATGCAGCGGGCAATCAAAGCAGCCGTTCTTCCACCTTTCACACCTTGCTGCCATAAAATACGGGCAATGGCCTGTGAAGGACCAGCAATCGTGCAGCGTCCAAACCACCGGAATGCCCGCTGTTTTCAGGTAGCCAAACAGCATTCTCCAGTTCAGATACCATCCGTGAATATTATGCAGATGGATCACATCGGGTTGAACCTGTTTGATTTTTGAAATTAGCCTGTACGTTGCAAAATGCGAAAAGCAACCGTGCCGCCTCGTCAGCCTGGCAAGCAGGATGTGTTGCGTTTTTCCGATTGCGCCTCCTATTCTGTAATGTGTATCCGGGAAGTGCTCGCCTCTCGGCTTCGTATAGGAAGCCGAGGTATATGCCATGCTGCCCATGCCCCTTACGGTGTCGGCAATCTGGAACATGATTCGTCCAGTGCTTCCGTATGGGACTGCATTGATCTCAAATACTGTCATTTAATCTTCTGATCCTCACTTTCAACAGACATACGGATCAATGACTCAGTCCATTCAGTAAGCCGCAGATTTGTTCGGCAACCGCTGTATAATACAAGTGAGTCCTGCTTATCTGAACCTGTCTCTTTCTCTGTTCACTGTTTTCATCCGTCAATGCCGCCCGAATGGCCTCAGCAAGCGCAGCCACGCTGTTATTCCCCGGCACCTGAAGCAGTCCCCTGTATTCATCCGGCATGCCGTCCAGCATATACGCCACCACCGCATTCCCCGTCATCAAATATTCAATATTCTTCGACGGAAAAGAATACTTGGTGTACTCATCATCATTCTGTCGGGGATTTACCAACACATCAGCATTCTGCAAAATTTCATTTGCCTTTTCCGCTGGTACCACGCCGTAATAGCGGATACGATTGTCTATTTTGCATGTTTCCTCTACATACGGTTTCAGCTCTCCGCCGCCGCAGATGTGCAACGTCGCCTCCTGATCATCAATCATCTCAAACGCTTCAATCAGTCGCTTGACGCCAAACGCCTCCACCAGCTTGCCTGCATAGGCAACGCTTTTTCCCCGTTCTTTCTTTTCCGCACACGGTATGCTCTTCACATCCGTGATGCCTTCCACTACGATATAGGGGCGCTTCCCCACATGCAACTTGTCCGCCATATACTTCGTCAGCAGCATAAAGGAATTGACCTGCGCGATCAGCCTGTCCATTTTCTGAATGTCGATGCTCTTGAAGAAATCGTAGATCGGGTGCGCCTTTTTGCTCAGATTCATGTACTGCGGAAGATCCGGCACGACCATGTGAATATGTATGGACTGATCCAAACGCTTTCCATAAACCGCCGCCTCCAGAAAAGGCGTATGCGGGCAGTAAACAATAATTGCCTTTTCTTTTGCTTCGGACTTCCGGACAAAATCCCTGACACGCTTCTTAAGCGCCGCCGTTCTGCTGATGTTGCGATAGCCCCAGATATTGTTGAACCGGACATACTGCACATTCTCTGCACTCTCACCGGCTTCAAAGCCCCTGAATACTATATCATCATATGCCGTAGGCCAAGGGCCGATTAAAGGAGCAGATACGACTTTCAAATTGACACCCTGCTCCTTGAATCCGGCAATTAGTCTTTTCTGAAAGGTATTTGCAGCATTTTCAACCCACGTTTTCGTTTTCCTCGAGATCTCTTCCTGATACTTTGACTCAAAGTATCCGCAAAGCAGCAATATGTCCATACTGTCTTCCATTCTCGTCATTTCAGATTCTTGTATTTCAACAGACCCTTAACCACATACCAACACTCATAGTAGAGTGCCGATAATGGGCTCAATCCGATATACCGATATGTATTCCAATTCATCTTGGCAGCCTTGATCTTGTTACCAGACTTTGATGATTTTGTAATTCGATAAATTATCAACGGTTCATCCACGCCGTAGGCTTTCTTTCCTTCTTTCAGGATGCCAAGCCAGGTTGCAAAATCCTCATGCATCCTATCACCGACCGCATAATACTTTGCATATAGCTCTTTTCGCACCAGCGCAGAAGAATTGGATAGAATGTTTTGTTTCAGTAGCTGATGATAAGTGACTTCTGACGGGACGTGTAAGTACCAGTCAATGGGTTGACCAGATGCATCCATAAAAGCAGAACCTGTGAACAGAAGATCGGCATTCGTTTTCTCTTGAAGGGCAATCTGCTTTTCAAGCTTTTCCGGTGCCCAAGCATCATCACTATCCAGAATAGCAATCCACGATCCTCTTGCCTCATCCAAACCATGCTTTCGTGTATAGGACACGCCGCTATTCTTCTGATTACTAATCAGGCGCACTCTCTTGTCTTGCGTAGCAATTTCCTTGACCAGTTCAACGGTTCTATCCGTTGAACAATCATTGACAACCAGTAGTTCGAAGTGGGGATAGGTCTGATTCAACACAGATTCGATGGCATGAACAATCGTTTTCTCCGCGTTATAGGCTGCCATGATGATACTTATCAATCCAAAACTCTGATGTTCCACTGTGACCTTAATCATTCCTCTCCCACATCAAAACGGTCCAGACTCATAACCACAAGGAGTCTGAGCCGTCAAAAGCCAGTATTTCTTTCCTTTTCTTTTTCTCCATGGTCTGCTGCTTTGTTCTCACAGCAGTTCTTATCTGCGTGACCAACTAATCACTCACTCCGATGAACAACACATCCGCCGCCAATGCCTCCGGATTTCTGCTTGACAGCATCTCTGTGACAAGTCTCATATAAATGTGACCATACTCATATCGCTATCAAAGCCCTTGGTATTCTTGCCCGAGAGTATGATGTTTTTCATTCCCAGGCTCATCAGATTGGCTGTGAGTATTGGGCGTATGTGTATGACCCAAGTTCATTCCCGACCGTATTCCATTACCATTTCCCAGCAATCGCTCGATTTATCGCGGTTTTCATCGTTATCAAGGCCGATATGTTTATGTCAGAGCATACAGACCGTTTTATCATATATTTTTCATCCGAATCGTAGCTTTTTTCATCCGTATCAAACGAGCTCCCATCTTCATGACCATATTCATACTCATCGGATGATAACCTCATCCAGACGCCAGCAAAAAAATGTATTTATTCCTGACCGTACAGCCCCGTTCTCATCCGCACTTATTCCTGAAAAACCACGTAATATCAAGCTTTTTCACCTCATCGCCGTGGTCTGCCCTTCCTCTACACCCTCGGTACTCTCCGGCATAAACAGGATCTTAACCGTCGCAAATACGATCTTAAAATCCTCAATGATACTCGGATGAGCTATGTACATCAAATCCATCTGCAATTTGTCATACGGCGTAGTATTGTACTTTCCATAAACCTGTGCATAACCTGTCAATCCTGCTTTGGCCTGCAGGCGCAATGCAAATTCCGGCAACTCCTTTTCATACTCCATGGCGATTTCCGGCCTCTCTGGACGCGGGCCAACAATAGACATATCACCAGATAAAATACATATAAGCTGCGGCAGCTCATCAATGCGGCATTTTCGGATAATGCGCCCGATCGGTGTAATGCGGTCATCATTTTCCCCGGTGGAGAGGCGCGCCACACCATCCTTCTCCGCATCTACACGCATGCTTCGGAACTTTAATACGTCAAACAGTTTTCCATCTTTCGTGAGACGGCGCTGCCTGTAAAACACAGGGCCTCCATCAACCACTTTAATTGCAACTGCTGTTATAACAAAAACAGGAGAGGAAACAATAAGCGCAATCGTTGAAAAGGCAATATCTAACGCGCGCTTTATAAATAAGTACTCCGGAGACGCAGCATATCGTTGTAAACGCAGCATCGGCAAATGAAACATATGGAAAGGATGCGCGCCTGACATAAGTGTGTCGCCTACACGAGGGATTACAAAGGCATTGATATCATTTGCAACGCAGTACTTGATAATGAGATTCCGTTCATGGCTGTGAATACCACTTAAAAACACCGTGCTCATATTGGCTAACATATCTATGTTTTCCAGGCATTCGTCTACACTCACGGCATACTGAACATCGTATTTATTTTTCAATCCATGCTCTTCAATTAACCGGCTTATTCCTCTGCGCTCATCATAAATGATTGCCGTAGGCTGTGGTTCGAACGTCCGAAAGTACCATCGTCTTGCTCCGCGTGCCCATAGCACTGAAAGAAGAAGCTGCCCGGCAATTGCCAAAATGCCTGGGAGCAGATTGGGGAAGCCTTTGGACAGCAAACAAATGATGACATACATGACTCCGTCAGACAGCATTGCCGAAAGTATTTGTGAATACATGATTTCAGCGACAGAGTATATCGATATAAGAAAAGCGTCATATATGCGTCCAAAAGTGATGTAAAAAACAAGGAAAAGCAAAATCACAAGCCAATTCCCCTTCGAATAAAAGGGTGACACCACGTGATCTGCATAATAAAAAAACCAACAAACTGCAAATGGTATTGTTATTAAAATAATATTTATCGATTTTACAATTCTGAGCAGAATATCGTGTTTAAACTTATTCATTGGAATCCCTCTCGTGCACCAATATCAACCCTGCTTACTCGATTGTGCAGTGATTTCCCAATCACTCACAATCTCACTTCATTTCCCCGGAAATAAAAACATTCACTCCACTTTTCACAAAAAAATTAAGGCAACACCGCACAGAAAAAGGCACCGGATGCTGCCAAATATGATATAATGAGTTTATGGATAAACAGATGACAATTTCTGCATTCAGCGATGAACTGGCACAGGTGCGGACAAAGAAAAAAGAATTTCTTGATCAGATAGAACGAATCGTCCCGTGGAAGGAATGGCTTGCCATGATTCAGCCGTGCTATTACAAAGGAGAGCGCGGCAACAAACCCTATCCGCTGGAGACCATGCTGCGGCTGTATCTGCTGCAAAATCT
>ERZ827520.2004-NODE-2004-length-20689-cov-3.111273_pt1 | contig 20689 bp, 24 predicted proteins | sample MGYA00519581_ERZ827520 | MGnify/ENA primary metagenome ERZ827520 (study PRJEB31778, sample SAMEA3449339) | human gut metagenome | biome: human gut; feature: human-associated habitat; material: faeces | place: United Kingdom | collected 2010/2012 ...
CCCATATGCACCGACGTCCCCCTCGGCGGGGGCGGCTTCGCCCGCGCGCTGTTCGATCAGGAAACAGAACTGCTCGGCGTGCCCAGCGGAAGCTGGTGCCCCATCGTCCCCAACCGCTGGAGCAAGACCCCGGCGGCGATCAGCCTGTACGTCCTGCTCGGGATGCTGGTGGTTCTGGGGCTTGGGCGTTTCTTCGTGCAGGATTTCGGCGCGTGGCTCATCGGCATCGATCCCCATACGCTGGTGGAGCTCGAAGGCCCGTGGCATGTGACCCCGCTCCTGCTCTATGTGGGCTCCTTCCTCGTCCTCTGCCCCCGCATCATCAGGCCCGCCTACCGGGCCAAGTATACGTTCGCGCTGTTCCTCGCCGCGTTCATCCTCATTTATGCAAGTGATCTGCCGCCCCTGTCCCGCCTGTTCTCGCTGATCATCTCGGGCATCGGCACGCTCGTGGCCTGCTATTCCACCAACTATATTGAAGAGGACGGGCGCAAGCACTGGTACTGGTTCTTCCTGCTCCTCACCTTCGGCGCGCTGCTCAACATCGTGACCACCGACAACATCGGCACGCTGGCCTCCCAGTGGGAAGTCATGACGTGGGCGTCCTTCGCGCTGGTGGCGTGGGAACGCACTTCCAAGGCGCGCGATGCGGCCATCAAGTATGTGGTGCTGTGCTGCAGCGCGGCCTACCTCATGATCGTGGGCTTCTTCATGATCGGCGGGAACCACACGCAGTACGGCGAAATCGTCGCCAATCTGGCGGTCCATTCCGACGACGTGCTCAAGTTCGCCCTTGTGTTCACTCTGCTCGGCTTCGCGGCCAAGGCCGGTCTCGTGCCCCTGCACAGCTGGCTGCCAGACGCCCACCCCGCCGCGCCGTCCTCCGTGTCCGCGCCGCTCTCCGGCGTGCTCACCAAGATGGGCGTGTTCGGCGTGGTGACGGTCTACTTCGGGCTCATCGGCTACAAGGAGCTCGCCTCGACCGGGACCTACGGCGGCCTCACCGCCCCCGGCCTGATGGTCACGTTCATGGGCCTGTGCACGATGGCCTACGGCGAATGGATGGCCCTCAGGCAGGAAGACCTCAAGCGTATGCTCGCCTACTCCACGATGGGGCAGGTAGGTGAAATCTTCACCGTCCTTGGCCTCGGCACGTGGCTGGCGGCGGCGGGCGCGCTGTCCCATGTCCTGAACCACGCGATCATGAAGGACTTGCTCTTCCTCTGCGCGGGCGGCCTCATCTTCCGCGTCGGCAGCCGCAAGCTTTCCGATCTCGCTGGCCTCGTCCACGAAATGCCGTGGGCCGTGGGCTGTATGAGCATCGGCATCGTGTCCATCATGGGCCTGCCGCCGTTCAACGGCTTCGTGAGCAAATACCTCATGATCGTGGCCTGCATGGACGCCGGGCAGCCGCTCATCGCGGCGGCGCTCATCGCGGCGAGCCTCGTGGGGGCGATCTACTACATGCGCATCCTGCGCACTATTCTGCTTGACCCCGCCCCGGCGGGGCGCCGCCGCGTGCAGGGCGTCACCACGACCATGCGCGTCCCCATGATCATCCTCGCGGGCCTGTGCGTGATCCTCGGCGTGGCCCCGCAGACGGGCCTGTCCCTCGTCACCCCGGTCATCAACGAACTTATGCCGCACCTCGGCACCGGCGCGGGCCATATGCTGGCAACTCTGCCGTCGCTCGACGTAAGCTGGCCCGTGTATGTGATCCTGCCCATGATCGGCGCCGTCGTGCCGATCTGGTTCCGCAGCGATCGCGTGAAGGCCGGATGGGGCGCCGCCGCCATCCTGTTCCTGACCACCCTGCACGTGCTCGCGTTCGGGCAGGATCTGGACACGCTGTCCTTCATCATGGCCCTGTTCATCCCCGCCATCGGCACGGTGAACCTCGTGTACGCCGTGGGCTACATGGAGCACAGCCATACGCAGTGGCGCTTCTACGCCTTCTTCCTGCTCATGACGGGCGGACTGCTCGGCGTGGCGGCGAGTTCGGATCTGTTCAGCTTCTTCACCTTCTGGGAAATCATGAGCTCGTGGGCCCTGTATTTCGCCATCGCGCATGAGGGCACGCCCGAAGCGCTGCGGGAAGGCTTCAAGTACTTCCTGTTCAACGTGGCGGGCGCGGGCTTCCTGTTCCTCGGCATCGGGCTCATCGTGGCCTACACCGGAACCGGCGAGTTCGCGGGCGTGGCCAAGGGCTTCGCCTCCCTTTCTCCCGCCGTGGGCACCTCCATCATGCTCCTGATGGCCGTCGGCTTCTGTATGAAGGCCGCGCAGGTTTCCCTGCGCATCGACTGGCAGATGCACCCGGCGCTGGCCCCCACGCCCGTGTCCGGCTACATCTCCTCCGTGCTGCTGAAGATCGCTGTCTTCGGCCTCGTGAAGCTGTTCCTCGTCTTCGGGAGCGTATACGCGCAATCCCCGGACACGGCGGGCCTCTTCTCGCAGCAGGCCGTCATGTACGCCACGGCATGGATCGGCGCGTTCACGCTGCTGTACAGCGCCGTGCAGGCCATGCTCCAGAACAGCCTCAAGCTGGTGTTCATCTGGTCTACGGTGAGCCAGATCGGGTACATGGTGCTCGGCGTCGCCGTGGGCACGAGCCTCGGCATGGCGGGCGGCCTCCTGCACATGGCGAACCACGTGTTCTTCAAGGATCTGCTCTTCCTCATGGTCGGCGCGGTCATGCTGCGCACCCACGCGGATACGATCTCCGAGCTGGGCGGCGTGGGCCGCAAGATGCCCGTGACCATGTTCTGCTTCTTCATCGGGTCGCTGGCCGCCGTGGGCGTGCCGCCGACCAACGGCTTCACCTCCAAGTGGATCATCTATCAGGCGCTCATGGCGGAAGGCGAACCGCTCCTCGCGCTGATCTCGCTCATCGGCAGCGTGATCACGCTGGCGTACCTCGCCCGCTTCATGCACGCCGTCTTCCTCGGACAGCCGGGGCGCAACCTCGACCATATCGAAGAGGCCCCGTGGGTCATGCGCGCGCCCATGCTGCTCATGGCCTTCATGGTGATCCTAACCGGCGTGTTCCCCGGCCTGATGCTCGCGCCCCTCAATGCGGCGCTGGCGGAATACGGAATGCCGTCGCTTGACGTGGCCTTCTACGGCCTCGCCACCGGCCCCGGCGCGTGGGACGCCACGGCGGTCGCCGTGCTGATGCTCGTGGCCTTCGGCGGCTGCTGGCTGGCCCTGCGCTTCCTGCTCTCCCGCGTGAAGATCCGCGTCGCGCCCCCGCACGCCTGCGGCCACGACGCCTCCCGGGAAGCCTCGCGCATCCCGCCCGAAGCCATCTACCCGGCGCTGGTCAACCTGTGCACGGGCAACAAGCCCGGCAGCGCCACATGCCCCCTGCCGGAGCTGGCCCTGTCTCTCTGCCGGGCCCTGCGGCAGTCCCTCGGCCGGAACGGCCGCATCAACAAGGAGCGTCCGTCATGCTAGACCTGCTTGTGGGCATTCTCCACCTTGTCGTCTTCCCCGGCGGCCTGTTCGCGCTGGCGCTGGGCCTGTTCCTCAAAGGGTGCGACCGCCGCGTCGAAGCCCGGCTCCAGCGCCGGGTGGGGCCGCCGCTGATCCAGCCCTTCCTCGATCTCGTCAAGCTGAGCACCAAGGAGGTCATCATCCCGACCTCCGCCGTGCGCGGGGCGTTCCTCGCGGCCCCCGTGGTCGCGCTCGGCGGCATCGCCATGTGCGCGGCGTTGCTGCCCGTGCCCGGCGTGACCGACGGCCTGCCCAAGATGGGCGACCTGCTGGTCATCTTCTACCTGTTCCCCATCCCGGCGATGGCGATCATGCTGGCGGGCTCCTCGTCCGGCTCGCCCTACGGCGGCATCGGCTTCTCCCGCGAGATGATCATGATGCTTGCCTATGAGGTTCCGCTGCTTATGATCATGCTGACGGTCGCCATGAAAGTGGGCGGCGGCAGCGGGGCCGAGTTCTCCCTGACCAAGATCATGGACTATCAGGCCGAACACGGCTCGTTCGGGCTCACCCCGGTCATGTGGCCCGCGTTCCTCGCGTGGCTCATGTTCCTGCCCGCCACGCTCGGCGTGCCGCCCTTCGACCAGCCGGAGGCGGAAACCGAAATCCTCGAAGGCCCGCTCCTCGAATATTCGGGCGTGCTGCTGGCCTTCTTCCACATGGCCTCGGCCCTCAAGATGGTCGTGGCGCTGGCGCTCGGGGTGGTGCTGTTCTTCCCCGGCACGATTTCGGACATCCCCGCAGTCAATCTGGTCTGGTTCGTCGTCAAGTGCGCGCTGTTCATGCTGTTCACCCTGACCGTGGTGAAGTCCGCCACGGGGCGTCTGCGCATCGAACAGGCTCTGTCCTTTTTCCTCAAGTATCCCGCCGGGCTGATACTGCGCACCGGGCATGAATTTATTCGTTGCCCAACCCTTGAAAGTATACCCCGTGCGGCGGGGGGATACAGGAGACAGCGTCAGCGTGACATTTTCGGTCTTGGTTTGACTGCCCGGCGCACCACTGCCTCCGTTTGCGTCATACGACACCGTATAGGTTGCGGGTGCGTTTTTCTTCCATACTGCGTAAAAGGTACGGTTGGCATTCGTATAATACCAATCTCCCGGTTGATAAGTTGCGCTGGTGGCAGTTGGTGAGGTATCCCACCCGAGAAAGGTATATCCGCTTCTTGTCGGCTCAATGGAAGGGATCATCAGTTTTAATCCGTGGTACTTTGTCTGTGATACCGGTGCGCCAGATCCGCCGTTTGCGTTATAGTTGACGGAATATGTTTTAGCCGACCAAACTGCATAAAGAGTAACACGCCCATTGTTGGTATAGGTATCACCCGGTGAATACATAGCAGTTGTTGCAGTTGAACTCGTACTCCATCCGAGAAAGGTGTAACCTGTTCTTCTCGGCTTTTGCGTGGAAAGTTTCAACGGTGTGAAATGTGATTTGACCTGATTTGCGGGAGCACCACTTCCGCCGTTTGCATTATACGCAATAGCATAGGTGTTTTCGTAATAATAGACGGTATCGGAAACATCCCCACTTGGGAAGTAGCCGGTTACGGAATACTTATTAGGTGTATAACCGGTAATTCTCGGAGAGGAGATATAATACTGATCTCCCTTTTTACCCGTTGCGGTTTTGTTTCCTGCCGCCGAGCGTCCGCTATCCCCATACAAAAATCGAACCGTCGCGGTATAGGCGGGTTCGTAGTAAACGGTATAACTTCCCGTGCCGTGACGGACATAGTTGGATGCTGGGAAATTCCACGAGATCATAGAGCCGGTCACTGTAGAATCCTTATAGTTGGAAAGTGCATATCCGGCATAAGACGGAGAGGTGATTCTGAGCGCATTTCTTGTTTCTGCTGCACCATCAACTGTTCCGCTGTTTGTGCCAAGCACTTTCCCGCTTTTGGTTTTATAGGTTATCGTGTAGTTCATCGGGTAACTGTACGCCGATACCGGAAGCGAAGCCACCCCGACAAGCGTCATGACCACAAGGAACAGCGACAGAATTCTGATTGCGTTTTTCTTCATTCGTTATCCTCCTTAACGCCAGGAATGACCACGACATCGCCGTCAATGCCGGGCTTGTCGTCACGACTCCCGTCAACGGGCTGTTCGACATCGATGTGGACATCCCCGGTACCGGGCTTGCTGTCATCCGGCTTGCCCGCTTCCGTTCCGCTGCTTGAATCAATCGGAGGGATTACGGGATCGGGATCATCCGGTTTCTCCGTGGAAGTGGTGATATCAGTCGAAGGTTCCACGGGATTCTCCGGCTGTCTGCCGTTTTTCACGGCGGCAACAATGATGATTACAATCAGCACAAGCGTAATGATCGCAATCAAGATGCTGATAATGGTATTTGTTTTCTTACTCATACAAGCTCCTTTCACTTGAATTTGTAATAGCTCGAAACCGTTATCGGCACTTCGAGATTTTTGTAGACGTTGCCGTTCCATCGGATCGGGAAGACAACCGTGTATCTGACGGTTATGCCGAAGCCGTCACCTTTGAGAGATGTGACCTGAGGACGCTTCATCACGCAGTTGCCGTTCGGGTAGGGGTATTCGGTAACTGTATCGCTTGAAAACCCGAGCTTTGCATAGGCTTTGCGAACCAGCCCGTCGTAGTCGATATACCGTTCGGATGGCGCACCTTGCTTGATAGCATCAAACATTGCGGTTGCATATTCGGAAATCACGCTGTCGAGCTTGGTCTTGACATCCCGTTTCTGTATCTGTACCTGTGACAGAAGCCCCATGTACAGGATCAGAACCGAGAGCAGCATGGAAATGAAAACGACGATGACGCACAACCAGATGTAAGCATCGCCGTTTTTGTCTTTCAGAGCTTCTTTGATGTGATTCAAGCACCTCACCTCATTTCCAATAGACCTGCGACAGTCCGCTTGACGACGCCTTGAGGCTGATGGGGAGAACAAAATCCCCGAAGCCGGGCATCCGAAGCTGATAGGTGACGGTACAGATGATTCGGTCGCCAAGCTGCACTTTTCCATTTGCATCGTATAGCTGACTTCCGTCAAAGGAATATCCGAAATCGATTCCGGTCTGCTTCTTCAGCTCGGCAGCATAACTGTCTACCGCGACCGTTCCGTTCAGTGTCGCATAGTCGGTCAGCTGATCGGATACAGTCTTGAGATTTTGGTTCAGAGCTACCAAAGAAACAACATTGACGGCAAAGACAAGGACAAAGGCGAAAATCATGACTGTAACTGCCACATCGACATAGCCCTCGCCGCTCTTGCTGTTAAGAAAAGCAAAGGATCGCTTTTGCTTTAGGGCTTGCACCGGATGTCTTTTGTTTTCCGGTTTCTTTACATTCAAGTCTTTCATCCGAACAGCCCTCCGAGTGACGACAGCAGTGTCTGCCCGATCACCACCACATAAGTCAGCATAAAGCATACGAGAAGCACCATCGAAAGCCGTTTGACACGCTTGGGGGCTTTGCTTGCCTCCGCTTTCAGTGCGGTGCGCTGCGCTTCGGCAAACTTGATGTTGAGGAGCGCCCAATAGACCGCTGTGTTGTCACCGTTCAGCGTGCTTTTCAGTCCCATCACGATGTCGGGCATCATGGAACCGCCGACTCTTGCGGCAAGACGGGAGAGTGCGACTTCCGCCGTTCCCGAACGCATATCCGCAACCGTGATTTCCAGCTCGCGGCGGAGTTCCGGTCCGGCATTTTCTTTGAAGTTGTCGAGAATGGTGATGATGTCCCGGCTTCGTTCCAGTGACTTTTCTATGGTGGAGGACAGCATCGGGAGATCCGCCTCGATTTTGCGACGGCATTCTTTGATCCGGTTGCTGACCTTGCGTGATTCGTTGACATACATCAGCACCGACGCACCAAGCGCAATCAGCGCAAGCAGTTTGGACACGAAGAACAGGGGGATGGCAAACAGTGCGACAAAACCGGATTTTACAATGCAGTTCGCAATGTACTGTTCCGGGGTCGTCGGCATATCCGCCGTTCGCAGGTCGGCTTCCAGCTGCAGTCGTTTGTATTCGTTGATTTTCAGCTTGCCGGCAAGGGTTCCCGCAATTTCCTTCAGCCAAAGCTCTATCGGATTGGTTTTCTTGTTCTGCCTTTTCCCGAGATTGTGCGTGGATTTGGAAACCGCGAAGGACGGAACACGGAGCAGATCCGACAGGATCAGTCCGAGTCCCAGAGAGGCAACGGTTGCCACAAGAATGGGTATGATCATAGGCTGTCACCTCACTTTCTGTATTCAATGGGCTTCGTGTATCGGAACATGAGAAGCCCCGTTATAATAATGGCGAATCCGCAGACCGCAAGCACGAGCTTGCCCGCAACCGTGTGCATGAGCGCATTGTACCAATCCTGATTCAGCGCGTACAGGAGCGGAATGTTGAGAAGCACAAGCCCCGCCATCATGAAGTATTCGGTCCGCGCGGCATTCAGCACGACCTTGACCTCGGCATTTGCCTGGCGGACATCGGACAGGGCTTCCACCGTGGACATGAGCGACTTTTTCAGCGTGCGGTCATCCTGGCACATGATCAGCGTGTCGCACCATCGCTCAAAGGCAGAGTTTTTCACCCGTTCCTTCAGATGGCGAAGCGCCTGTTTTGTGTTGGAGGAGATCATCGTGCTTTCCGCCACGAAATCCGCAAAGATTTCACGGATTGGAGGACGCAGGTTCGGCACGGTTTCCCGTACCGCCGTGATGATGTCATCGGTGCGCAGATAGGCGGTTGTGGTCAGCGAGAGTGCGTTTTCAAGATCCTGCTGAATGTGATTGTTGTAGTAGCTGATTGTCCTTTTGGCATAGGCAAACGGAATCAGCGCAAAGGCAATGGCAAGAACGGGGATCAGGAATGCATTCCCGATGGCTATTGCCACGATGCAACCGATCAGCATCAATAAAAGCGAAGATGCACACGCAATGGTGAACTGTCCGCCTTTGCCCGTTGTAATCAGCGCATCACGGATTCGGTTCAGCTCGACGGTCAGTTTTCTGGATTTCTTTCTTCCTTTCTGCGCCAACACCTTGTCGCGGAGCGTCTGCTTGGGGGAAACAAACTTCATCAGGTCTGTCGTGATCCCCTCGGGAGTCAGTCCGAGCAGACAGATGACGGCGATGACAGAGAGAAGAAAACAGATGAGATAGACATAGGTCATTCGGCTTTTGCCTCCTTTCTGACGGTACAAAAACGCCCGAGCAGCTCCTGCGGTACTCCCGATCTTGTCAGGATGGTGCAGAGATGCCCGGACGGCGGATTGACTTTTTCAAAGTCGCCTTTGATGGTGAAATGCCCGTTTTTATATTCGTTTTCCGTGATGTTGTAGCGGTAGAGACAACGGTATTCCGCCTGTCCGCCGGGCGCGACATACACCTCGGAGATGTCCATGACCTTACGGCTGTTGTCCTCGCATTTGTGAGCAAAGACCACAAGCGGAAACGCCTGACGCGCCTGACTGAGCGACACCTCCATGCCAAGTTCAAATCTTCGTTGGCACAGGAGTGCGATTCTGCCGTGCGCCGCCTCACCGGGACCGGAGTGAACGGTTGTCACAACGGTATGTCCCGTAAGCGAGGCTTCCACGGCGGAGTTTGCCTCGGCATCGCGGATTTCTCCGACCGCCACAATGTCGGGATCGAATCGGAGTGCCGCAACCACCAGTTCCTCCTGCGAGATGTTGTAAGCGCCGTTATCGCTCGGTCGGGAAAGTGTATGCACGACATTATTCTGTACCTCTCCGAAGCGGTTCCGTTTGACAAGAAACAGCTCGCGTGCGCCGGATTCGATGGTGTAGATACGCTTGTCATCGGGAATGCTCCCGAGCAGTGCGTTCAAAAGCGTTGTTTTGCCCGAGGAGGTTCGACCCGCGACCACAAGGCTGACGCCGTATCGGACGCACATTTCGAGGAATCCCATGATTTCCTCGGTTGCCATTCCGCTGTCAATGAGGCATTTGCGGTCCACACGCTGTGGGTGCAAGAGACGAATGGAAACGGAAATGCCGCAGTCCTCATCCACAACGGGACTCTTGATTGCCGTAATACGGGTATTGCCGGGCAGGTGTCCCTGCGCGATAGGCATGGCGTTGTCGATAATCATACCACTGTGATGCAGAAGGCGTTTGACGATATCGACCGCATGACCGGGCGAGTGGAAGTGTTCTTCGGTTTTGACCATTCTGCCGTCCGAGTAGGTCAGCACCACATCGTCCCATGCGTTGACATTGATCTCATCGATGTCGGATGCGCCGAGATAGGGTGTCAGAATCGAATATTCGACCATTTCGGAGTAGAGACGGTTGACCAGCTCTTCATCGGTGAAGCCGTCCACCAGGTAGCCGTTGTCCAGCACGAATTTTTCAATATACGCCTTGAGCTGATCGTGTTTGTCCTCGTCCGTGAGCGCGGTGGCGTAGTATTTTGAGATATAGAGCTGTGTTTCTTCGAGTGCTTTCCAAAGGTCAGTCCGCGTCATACTCTACCACCTTCCTTGCAATCTCGGTGATACGGCTTTGAAACTTCTTGTCGGTGGTCTTCTCGTACAGTGTTCCTTTCTGCGCCTGTTCCTTGACCTGCCGACTGTACGGAAGCGTAAACGCAAGATCCTTCAGATGGGATTTGGCTTCTTCAATCGGCATGAAAACATCTGCATTCGGGGTGTTCAGTCCCTGTATCTGCTTTTCCGACTGATACTTGCTGTCCACATACAACGGGAGCTGTGAGAGGTAGTAGCTGATGCTCCGCAGGTCTGGGGAGGCGAGACGGATAATCTGATCGGCAAGCTCGACGGCAGTGGAAGCAAGCGGATTGGATTCAAGGCTGCTCACGCAGTCCACAATCACATAATCCGCAAGCTCCGAAAGACGCGCAAGCAGTTCTTCGGCTTTGGCGCGACCGAAACGCGGATAGGTGAATTTGTTCTCACCGTCCTTGTAGCCAATAAAGCCGAAATTCTGACGGCTCTTGACAGTCACAAGGTTTTTGATGATTTCCTCCTTCTCAATATCCGTCTTTGAGAGCGGAACACCGACCGAGCCGTTGTCCTCCGGCTTATCGTTCGGGAAGATGACGGGAATCATCGGGGTTTCAAGGTCTGTAAACAGGACGATGACCGTAGATTCAAAGTTGTCATAGATGGCGGTCGCCAGCTTGACTGCAAAGGTGGACTTGCCGGAGGCGGGAGAACCCCACACGGCAATGATTTTTCCTTTTTCTGCTTTCATATCAGCCACCCGCCTTCAGTACCTTGTCCTGCTCGGCAAGATATTTTGCGGCGGTTTCGCTGTCCCCGCGATATTCCAGTGCCACATGGAGAGAGCCGGTTTTATCGTAGAGCGAGAGCAGCTCCGCCTGTTCCGCATTCACAAGGAAGGTGATGGTGACGGGCTGTGTGCCGTCCTCCACATTCTCGTAATCCACACCTTGCGAGGTCGTGGTCGTAATGACCTTGACATACTGCAGCTCCTTTGGCGTAAACGCGCGGTTTTCGGTGTTGTCATAGACAATGATGCTGACGATATCGCCCGTGCGGAGCTTGCCGGAAAAGCCGTTGCCGAAGGACGGAATGGTGACGCTGATGGCTTTCTTGCCGCTGCCGAGGTTTCCAAGCAGATCTTTTGCTGTCTTTTCGGTTCCGGTCAGTTTGTCTTTCAGAATATAGTCCCCGGCATAGAGATCACTCTTGGCACACTTGCCGATGACATCCTCGGTCTTTGTGACAAGCCCTCCGGGAAGGTTATGCCTGCCGACCTCCACCACTGCGACATCATCCGCACCGATAACAGCACCGGCGTCCACCTGCCGTACCACGCGCACGATTGCCACCTTGCCGTCCGATATGCGGTTGACGACCGGAGCAACTCCGAAGCAGATCAGCAGCGCCGCGACAATGCAGATGATGCCGATGACCGTGCGGTTGCCGATCCCGTGAGAGCCGGTACCTTTGTTTTCTTTCTTTTTCATGGTTTGTTTCCTTTCTGCCAACAGAAAAAGCACCGTGATGCTTCACGATGCTTTTATTGGCTGATATTCGATTGTTTAGTCTTCCTCGGGTTCTCCGAACAGAAGCTGCATGAAATTCCGCCGTCCGTATAACACGCGGATGATGAACACCTCGCCGTTTTCATAACGGTAAAACGCTGTGTAATTCCCGCATACAAGAAACCGATAATCGTTTGCTACCGGCACGATGGAATTCAGGAGCGCACCGATTTCGGGGAATGTTTCAAGCTGTGCAATGCGGCTCATGATCTTTCGGATCGTATTCTGTGCCGCCTGTTCGGAGCAGAGTTCTTCCTCGATATACCTGCGGGTGCTTTGCAGATCGTTGATCGCCTCCGGCGCAAACTGAATTTTAGCCATTGTCCGCCCCAAGCAGCTTTGCCACTTCGGAGAAGTCCGTGTAGCCCTTTTCTTTGGCGGACATTTCGCCCTTGACAAGTTCTCCCAGCAGCTTCAGCGTCGCCTGCGTCTTCTCAAATTCGTCCATATCCACAATGGCATATCTTCCTCTGCCGTTCTTGGTTAGAAATACAGGCTCACCAACCGCCACATCGCGGAGAACCTCATTATAGCTTCTCAGATCGGAAACGGGTTTGATATTCGGCATACTCTTACCTCCTGTGATTTTCTTTGCTGATTATATTATACACGAATTCTTCGTAAAATTCAACAGCAAAATGAAAATTCCAAGATTTTTCAGATACAAATATTCGCTTTGTACTTCAAAGCGACAACGATCCGCAGGCGGAATGTCTGCTTATATAAAGAATGCCGCCATCACACCGACCGCAAGAAACGGAATCAGGGGATAGGAGTCCTTGTTGCTTCTGCCTTTTGCTTTGTTGTAGATCAGCGTAAAAATGACCGAGGCAAGAAGTCCGACAAGGTATCCGCCCACACCGCGAACTGCGCCGAGCAGAAAAGCCGAAGCGGTTGAGAGCTTGATGTCAGCCCCTCCGAATGTTTTGTGCGGGGGTAAGACCGCCATGGCAAGTTGCGGAAGGAAGACGATACCGGCTCCGAGGAGCATAGAGAGAATGCCGATGCGCGGAATGCTGCAGAGGGCAAGCGGAATCATGGCGATCCAAGCCCAATCTTCCGCCTTTCTCGTGCGGATGTCCGAAACCGAGGCATACAGCAAGAGATCGTAGAGGAGCAGTCCCTGCAATGCAACAAGGCTTGCGCCGTAGCGGATAAACAAAAGCACCGCAACCGCCATGGCAATACTTCCGCCGATTTCGGAGTACAGTCCTGTTTTGGCTTTCGCAAGACAGCGGACGGTCAGTACCGAGCTGACTACTGCAAAGACTATAAAGCCCAGCAGAAACAGCACGGCTTTGACGGCTTCCGTGTTGGCGGAAACCAACTCATAGACTCTTGTCGGATCAATCGGCATCACCGGTGTTACCGGAGGTAAAATCATCATACGCACTCCTTTCTTTTTGAGGTTGTGCGGGGACGGAAATCCGTCCCCGCAGTCGGTACTTAGCCCTTATAATCGAACAGTCCCGAAATCTTCTGCGTGAGTGTCGGGAAGATGGTCGTGTTGAAGAGCGCATAGAGACCGGCAAGGATAACACCGCCGATGACAACGCCGATGATGATTTTGACACCGGTATCGATGTAGCCTTCACCGGAGGTGGAGGCGAGGGCGGTCTTGACGGAGATGACTGCCTTGTTCTTCATGGAAGCGAGCTTGGACTTGATGTTGGCAAAAAACTTTTTCATACTGAAATACCTCTTTCTTTTTGTGTTATTTTTTGTTTTGGGTTTTATGTTTGGATGGGATCAGCCCTTGTAGTTGAACATCTCGGCGATCTTCGTACCGAGCGTCGGGAAGATCGTGGCGTTGAACAGGACATAGAGCCCGGCAAGGATAACACCGCCGATGACAACGCCGATGATGATTTTGACGCCGGTGTCGATGTAGCCTTCACCGGAGGTGGAAGCGAGGGCGGTTTTTGCGGAGATGACCGCCTTGTTCTTCATGGAAGCGAGCTTGGATTTGATGTTGGCAAAAAACTTTTTCATACCGGAAAACCTCTTTCTTTTTCTTTTGATTTTTTGTTTGATGATGGCAGATTACATCTGCTGCATGGTCTGTGCGGGAGCTTCTGTCTGCTCCGTGGTCTGTTCGGTTGCGAGTTCCTGATTGTAGGCTGCAACAATGGCTTTGCCGAGTTCGATGCGTGCTTCCGCCGTAATGGGGTGGAAGATGTCGTTGTACTTGGTTTCGCCGTTTGCGTCCTTATACGGAATCGCGGGCATGGATACGAAGGTGCCGTTTTCGTTCTGGAAGAGCTTGATGCCGTGAACCGCGAAATCGCCGATGGTCATGCTTGCCACCGCGCGAAGACTCTTGCCCGGATCATCAAAGGTCTTGTCGATGTGGACCTCGTATGCGGGCTTTTTCTGCTTCTGCTCACCAGCGGGAGCAGAGCTGCCTTTCTTTCCTGTTGCCATGGGTGTCCTCCTTTCTTTTTGAAATATCTATATAAAAAGCCGGAGGCGGCTTCCCGTCATCCGGCTTGATTCCGTTCACCATGGGGAGAACGAGAATCGGATGCTTGCTTCGACTTCCTCGGGGCTGATATCCTCGGGTTCTGCAAACATTTCTTTGTATTTTTGTACCTGTCCCTCGGTCAGACCGCAAAATTCGCCGTCTGTGTCCTCTCCGACAATGTACATCGGTCCGGCAATAACATCGCCATTCAAACGACGGTTACCTTCCATGCCGTTCGTCTTGGATTCTTCATTGCACACGATGGCTGCGCTGTCATCGAAGGGAGCAACGACCTGCATCAGTGCGTCTTCGCCGCACCTGCTGACCGCACGCTGCCAATGGCTCAGCTCATCGATGATTCTTGTTTCAACGGGTGTCTTGCCGGGAAGGATCATCAAGACACGCAACCCGTCCATGTCCTCACACGCGGAGGTGTCAAAGTTTTCGCACTTCACCCAGCCGAACGAATCACAGAAGTGACAGCCGGGTTCGACCAGCGTGATGTGCTGTCCTTCGAGGATGTGCGGCGTGAACGGTCTGCCACAGTCGATGCTGTCGTGAACCTCCCGGTCATAGGCTTCTTTTGTGGCAATCCAGTATTCCTCTCCGACCTCACCGTTTGAGCCGAGATAATCGACCCGCCCGTACATTTCGGGAATGTCGCCGAGAACCTCAACCACATCCGACACCGACAGAGAATGCCCCTGAAAGGTACCGATGTACGGCTCGCGGTATCCGTTGAAAATGTGATAGATATCATCAAGATCTCTTGCTTTCACATCGCCGTGGAAAACGCACTTGTATTCGGAATCGCGAACACCGCCGTGCCGTTCGGTCTGCTCGTAATTTTCGAACTTGACACGGCGCGTATCCTTATCCGAATTCAATTGATAGATTCTGATCCTCATGACAGCACCATGCCTTCGTCTTCGCCCGCACGGATTTCCTCCAGCTTCTGTGTTGCCCACTCGGGGAGCTTGCTTTCATCGGCAATACCGAGAAATTCGTCCCGATAAAAGTGGGTATGCTCGTCATCCTTGAGGAATCTGCCGAACACCTTCCGTCCGATGTTGGATTCATCGCAGCCGTTGCCTGAGGTGGCATAGAACAGCTGATAGTCCCCGTGTTTGTAATCCTCATGGAGGAGAAACGGATTGAGGATCAGCAGCTGATGCTCGTAATTGTCGTGATTGCTTCCGGGCAGGCAGTCGCCGACACCGTATTGATGAAGCACATCGGAGAGATACTGCCTGTAATCCGTAATCAGCCCGTTTACGATTTCGGGATGGCTGCCCACCGAGAACTCATAGTTGCGGCGATCCTTCGGAATGTGGATCCCGTCAGCCCACTCCTTGTTTGCGGGGCGGAATCTGCCGTCGTCCATGTGTTCCTTTACCGTGTTGGCAAGTACCCATGTGAGGCGGTCGGTGCCGTATTCCTCTGCAAGAGGCGGGATGATACCGTCCTTGAGATGCATGCCGTCAAAATTCTCGGCAAGCGCTTTTTCAATGGCATTTTTACATCGGATATTCTCCTTGAAGGAGGATCGCCACAGCATGACATCATCTTGTCGGCGGGCGGTGTCAAGCGAATCATAGTAGAGCGGAAGCGGCATCACTCCACCTCCGCATCACGGAGCAGTTTTCTTGTGAGAAAATTGAATGCCGCACGCTGTTCGGCGGGTTTGAGGCTTTCAAGGACATCGAAGAGTGAGGTTTCATGCGTTCTGTTATTTTTGCCGCAATCGCAGATGGATTCCTTGCGCAAAAGCAGAGCGCCGTCCTTCTGCTTTTCAAACGAGACAAGCGTTCCGGTGTTCCAGTCTTCTCGGATGCGGATATCGAACGGAATGGTGACACTGCCTTTGGTGGTGACAAATCTGTATGTTTTCATTTTTGGATTCCTTCTTTCTGTTTTTTTAATTCGGGTTACATCGTAAGACCGAGACCTTGGCTCGGAAAATCTCCGCCCATAAAAGCGGCAAGGGTGCGGGTGTCCCCCATAAAATTCGGGTAGTTTTCATCGCTCAGGGCAATATATCCGTCCTCACCGAGCGCAATCGGCTCGTTTGTGATGACAGAACCGCCGTGATTGACCCTTACCTTTGACTCCAGAGAGGCAAAGCCGTCACCGTCATCACGCTCCCGCAGGTGATAAAGGTACATTCCTTCGGGAATCTCATCCTCGGTCAGGCGTTCGTCGGTAAAGAGCGCCGGCTTTCCGCAGACTTCGATGCATTCGTATTCATCGTAATCGGTGTGGATATACCGTGTCCCGGTCTTGTTCTTTGCCATGCCGAGATCGCAGAAGTCATATTTCCACACGGAGGCGGCGTATTCAACGGATTCCACCTCGCCTTCGGGGTAGTATTCCTCGATTTCGTCACCGTTTTCGTAAACGCGGCGACCGCACCCCTCGCCGAGATCTTCATTTGCCCATTCGTGTTCGATGGTAATGTCGGGATACCTGCGGGCAAGCGCTTCTATGACGGGTTTTGGCTCCGCCCATGCGGTCTGAAACCAGATACAATCATCCGGCATGGAGGCAGGTTCATATCCGTCATACCCGTAAGCATTCCATTTGGTACCCCAATTTGCACAGCACCAGTCGTACCAAGTGGCTGCGCCATATTGCCGCAGGTTATTCCACGCCTGCTTGCCAAGCGCGAAATCCTCATGATTGATGTCTGTCCGCACTTTGAGAAAGCGCTGCTCGCTTGCAACCGGAATATCCGACAGATGTTCCGTGTTGATCGTTCCGCCGAGCGTATACACATCGATGAAGTCCTTATAAGCCGCAAGTCCCGCCTGTGTGCGACTGCTTGCTTCCAAGTCAAGGCTCGGCGGCATCGGAATAATCTTATTGAAATCCACCGAGTGCAGACCGTGTTCATCGTCCTTGATGTCCTCAAGCATCTGACGGATTTTTGTTTTGTCGCCCTCAAAAGAGAGGATATTGATCACATGATTCGGCATAGACCACCTCCGTCAGTCCCGCGTGCAGATGCCGTGCCGTTTGCAATAGTGGCGGCACTGCTCGCAGGGAGTATCGCAGACGGTATCGTGCATTTCTTCTTCCGGCATCTCGTCATCATCCTCGATCAGAATGTGGATAGCGCCGTCCTCGAAGTAGGACAGCACACCGGTGTCCTCATCGATGTCATACTTTTCGATGACCTCCTCCGGCAGAAGCACTTTGATATTCAGTTTCCTTTCCATACAATTTTCCTTTCTTTCAGTATTTTTTCGCTGATGGAGTCATCGTCGAACAGCGTGAGCTGCTTGGCGTTCCATCCTTCTTCATAGGTGTCATAATTGGAGATAAACAGTTCGGGATACTGTTTCCCCGCGTCGTAACGCTGCGCGATATTTGAGAGTCTTGTGGTGCTCTCGATCATGATGCCGTTCCGCGAATACAGCTCACGGATTTCCGGGCAGTCGTTGTAGGAGAGCAAAAACCTGCCCTGAATCCGCATGAGTGCATCCCGCAGTCTGACATGATCCGCTTTTGTGAAGCCCACTTCTTCGTAATAGTCTTCCGTTTCAAAGTAAGGCGGATCAAGGTAGAAGATCGTGTTCGGACGGTCATATTGGGCAATGAGCTTTTCAAAGTCCTTGTTTTCGATGACAACCGTCTGCAGTCGTTCTGACGCTTTGTGAATGATGGGAAAGTTGTTCCAGATGTTGTGAGGCTGACCTCCGAAGGAGTCAAGCCCCGAAGCGTAACTCTCCCGAATAACCTGATAAAAGAATGCGGCGCGTTTGATATCCGGTATCCTGGTATCGCTGTGGAGCAGATCGCGGATATAGTCAAAGTCCCTGCGGGAATTCAGCGAATACCGCAGTTCCTCGCAAAGCTCGTCGGGGTGGTCGCGCACACAGCGGTAAAGGTTCACAAGCGTTCCGTTGAAATCGTTGTAAACCTCAAATTTGCTCGGGCGCTTATGAAACAGTACCCATCCGCCACCGCCGAACACCTCGACATACCGGTCGCACCGCTCGTCAAGCCGGGCGACAATGGCATCCCGAAGTGCCTTCTTGCCGCCAACCCATGACATAAAGCTGTTCATGTTTCCTCGTTTCCGAGACTGTACACAAAAAGGGGGCTGTAATGCCTTTTTGCATAACAGCCCCAAAGTTTCGTTATTTATTGATTTGGAAGAGACACATGACGACCATGCCGACCGTGCCGCCGAGCATCAGCCCGAGCAGAAAGAGCCACCACATCCGCATCACTTCCATCTGCCGGTGCGGTTGTACTTGTTGTAGAAGTGGCAACCCTCAGCAATCGTTTCGTAGTCGGCATGAAGCAGATCCAGCTCGCGGATGATTCCTGCGGGTGTGAGATCGTAGGTGTTTGCCACATAGTCAAACAGCTCCATGTCGGCATCGTTGCGGATGGAAAGTGAGACAGGCTGACTCATGCCGATGGCATAGCCGATCTGAACCTCGCACCATTCAAGGTCGAATTTTTCAAGCAGGTCACAGGCAATCCTGTGTGCCATATACGATGCCGAACGGTCGACCTTGCTCGGGTCCTTTCCCGAAAACGCGCCGCCTCCGACACGGCAGAATCCGCCGTACTGGTCGCAGACGATCTTTCGACCGGTCAGCCCGCAATCGGCTTCCGCACCGCCGACCGTCCATGTTCCCGCAGGGTTGATGATCCAGTCGTCACAGACACATTCATCGCCGACGAGCGCAAGGACATAGTGCTGAACTTCATCAAGGTCGCATCCTTCCTTGTGGCAGACACTGACCACCACCGTGACGATCTCCCCGGTGTCAAGGTCAATGGTGACCTGCGTTTTGGCATCGCCCTTCAGTCGGGATTGTTGTCCGCATCGTCCTCCAGGGCGGCAATGATGCGGTTTGCCACATCAAAGGCATAGGGGAGGCGGCTTGCGGTTTCTCTTGTGGCGTAGCCGAACATGATGCCCTGATCTCCGGCACCGGTGTCCTCATCAGAGAGAACCGCACGGTTGATCTCAGGCGATTGCTCACTGATCAGGTTGATGATCTTATCTGCCCGATAGCCGAGCTTCTTTGCCACACGGCGGACGATCTGATCGTAGTTGATGTCCGCTTTCGAGGTAATCTCACCGCCGAGGACGACGGTATTGCCCTTGACCATGGTTTCAATCCCGCAGTGACTCTGTCTGTCCTGCTTTAAGCACTCGGTCAGAATGGCATCGCTGATCTGATCGGCATACTTGTCCGGGTGGTACTTGCTGACCGCCTCGGTACTGAATAATCTCATGTTGTTTCCTCCGTTTCATTTGATAATTGATTGATTTTCCAAGCGAGCTTTTGTGCAATCGCCGTTACGACATTGGTGGTAACCGAGTTGCCCGCCATTTTGTAGAGCTGAGAGTCGCTGATCCCGTTATCGGCAAGAATCTGAAACTGACTGTCGGCAAAGCCCTGCAAGCGGAAGCATTCTATCGGCATCAGCCGTCGGATGATGCCGTTCAGCAGAATAACGCCGTGTACATCCTGTGTCGTCAGCGCATACATCGGCTCATCGGGACCTTTGAACCGTCTGCCGCATTGCCTGACTTTGAGTCTTTCCGGTGTCAGGATGGCTCTTGCGCCGGTGATGAGAACGCCGGAATGCTCGCCTTTGCGATTGCTTATACCCGAATCCTGTCTTGCGGTGATACATCGGGCGAGAGGCGTGAGCTTCGGGTTTTCGTTCATATCGATAAGATACAGCCCGGTCTTTGCCCCTTGTCCGCCTCCCTGACTCATTAAACATACGGCGGCTCCATCGGGGGAATATACACGCTGACCTTGGCGTCCGGGAATAAGCTGCTTAAGATTTGAATATGTGCTTTCTCGGACAGGATATATTTTGCCGGATAGTCTGCTATCAAGATATCCGACAATGTACACTCGCTTCCGATCCTGGGGGACACCGAAGTTTGCGCTGTTAACAACACACCATTCAAGAGAATACCCCAGTTGCCCAAGCGCGGTGAGGATAGCGAGGAAAGTTTGCCCCCCTTCGTGAGTGAGTAACCCCGGCACGTTCTCAAGCAGAAGATACTTAGGGTGCCGGGCTTCATGCCAATAGCTTTGCTTGCGCAAAGCGCAGATTTCATGAAAGAGCGTGCCTCTTTCGTCAGCAAATCCAAGTCGTTGCCCTGCGACAGAAAAAGTGCTGACATGCCCGGCAAGCCGGACGGAAAGCCGCCGCAGATAAGGTCGAAGGCGGGCAGGTCTGCGGGGTTGATGATTCGGAATGCCGCATCGCGGCATTTGTCATCTGCAAAAGTATTCTCCTTCCGTTCCGTAGAGTAACCGATAGGCTTTCTGCGCGTGTTTGTCTTTTTCGCACCAGCCGACCGGCATAAAAAAATCGCCGGCATTTGTGAGTCCCGTGCGGAACCCGCCGATACCGGCGAACATATCCAGATATTTGATTTTCAAATGATTTTACATCACATACCTCCCATTCCGAAATCCTCAGAGAAGGTGAGGACATAATCGGAGGCTGCATCGCGCAAGGCGTTCCAGTCTTTTGTCTGCGGAGGCGGACCATACCATTCGTGCTTCCCGCTGTCACACCGGATATGGGGAGTCTGACCTCGTGAATTCCGGGAGAAGTAATCTCCAAAGCGGAGGAGGGTTTTATCAATGACGCCGTCCGCACGGTTGATGACCGACATCTGCAGTGCGACATATTCCT
>ERZ827520.2011-NODE-2011-length-20622-cov-4.188311_pt1 | contig 20622 bp, 18 predicted proteins | sample MGYA00519581_ERZ827520 | MGnify/ENA primary metagenome ERZ827520 (study PRJEB31778, sample SAMEA3449339) | human gut metagenome | biome: human gut; feature: human-associated habitat; material: faeces | place: United Kingdom | collected 2010/2012 ...
CGTCCCGCTCCCATCGGCTTACCGCCTTATTGGACACGTTGAGCCGGTCCGCCACCTCCTGCTGCGTCAAACCGGCGGATTTTCTCAGAGCCGCCAGAAACCGGCCAAGGGTTTTCTTCTCCATGGAGCTCTCCCTTCCGCGCCTTTCCGCGGCGCAAAAAATCCGGATACAGGGTTCCTTCCGTCTCTTTCTTTTGTTTCACGTGCGATACAGCCACGGAAGCCCCTCCGTACGCCTCCGATTCTACCAATACGACAGAAAAAAAGGAACCCCGCGGACCGCGAACTTCTCCCGCAAACCGGGAATTTCCGCGTTCCGGCGGCTGTTCCTTTACTTTTTCCGATAAATCACCGGGGTCAGGGTAAGCAGCAGGGGGAATATCTCTAATCGGCCGAGCAGCATGGTGACCGAGAGCAGCAGCTTGGACAGAATGGAAAAATCCGCGAAATTCCCGGACGGCCCCACCACGCCCAGCCCGGGGCCGATATTGCTCATGCAGGCCGTCACCGCGCTGATCGTGGTGGTGAAGTCGAAGCCGTCAAGGGAAACCAGCAGGGTCATCCCGCCGACAATTCCCATATAGGCGATAAAGAATATTCCCACGTCGTGACTTGTCTGGCTGTCCACGGCCTTCCCGTCCAGCCGGACTGTGCTGACGGCGCGGGGATGTACCAGCCGGATCAGCTCCCGTCCGCACTTTTTGACCAGGATAATCAGGCGGGATATCTTCATTCCGCCGCCGGTGGAACCACCGCACGCGCCGATCACCATCAGCAGGAACAAAATGGTCTGGGAAAAAGTGGGCCACAGGGTATAGTCCGCCGTCGCATAGCCGGTGGTGGTGATAATGGAGCTGACCTGGAAAAACGCCTCCCGGAACGCTGTCCCCGCTCCGCCGACCGCCGGAAGAATGTTTAGGGTAATCATACCGACCGACGCCGCGACGATCAGCAGATATACCCGCAGCTCCTCACTTTTGAGCACCTGCTTAAAATCCCGCATCAGCAGCAGAAAATACAGGTTGAAGTTTACGCCGAACAGCAGCATGAACACGCCGATAACCCCTTGCAGATAGGGGCTGCCATATGCCGCGATACTGGCGTTTTTGATGGCAAAGCCGCCGGTGCCCGCCGTACCGAACGCGTGAACGAGGCTGTCGAAAAGCGGCATCCCGCCGGCAAGGAGAAAAACAATCTCCAGAATGGTCAGCGTAAGATAGATCGCGTACAGCAGCAGCGCCGTATGGCGGACACGGGGAACCAACTTTCCCACCGACGGGCCCGGCACCTCCGCCCGCATCAGATGCATGGAGCGATCCCCCGCCATGGGGAGCACGGCCATGATAAATACCAGCACCCCCATGCCGCCGATCCAGTGGGTGAAGCTCCGCCAGAACAGCAGCCCGCGAGGCAGGGATTCCACATCCCGCAGGATGCTCGCGCCGGTGGTAGTGAAGCCGGAAACCGTTTCAAACAGCGCGTCGATATAGGAAGGAATCGCCCCGCCCAGCACAAAGGGGACCGCCCCCGCCAGAGAAACCAGCACCCATGCCAGCGAAACCGCGAGGAAACCCTCCCGTGCGAACAGGGAGCGGCTGCGCGGCTTGATCAGCCACAGCAGAGCGGTAATCACGCCAAGCCCAAGAACACAAATCAGAAATGGAAAGGGATTCTCCCCATAAATCAGGCAAACCAACAGGGGAAGCAGCATCAGCACCGCCTCCGCCCCCAGCACATGACCGAGGATACGCAGAACCATCCGAATATTCACGGCGTCCGTTCCACCTTTTTCTCCACCCCGCCGGCAGACAGCGCTCCCGGCTGGAGGATGTCGTCCAGGTCGTCCAGCCCGGTCCGGGTCGTAATGATGATCACGCTGTCCCTCTCGTAGATGCAGTCCCCGCCGCCGGGGAAAATCAGCTTATTGTCCCGCAGGATACAGGCGACCAGCAGTTCCTTTTTCAGCTTCAGGTCCTTCAGCGGGATACCGATGCCGCGGAATTCCTTTTGGGCGCGGAATTCCAGCGCCTCCGCTTGGTCGTTGATGATACGGTAGAGGGATTCGATCCGGCTGCCGAGCGAAGCCTGCATACCCCGGACATACCGCAGAATCCGGTTCGCCGCGATGCGGTGAGGGGTGATTACGCAGTCGATCCCCGCCTTCTCCAGAATTTCACCGAAGCTGATGTGGTTGATTTTGGTGATGACCTTTCCCACCTTGCGGGAAAGGGCGTACATCGAGATCACCACGTTTTCCTCGTCCAGCCCGGTCAGAGCAACCAGCGCGTCGGTTTCGTCGATCCCTTCTTCCTGCAGGATCTCACGATCCGAGCCGTCGCCGTTGATCACCATCACCTTCGGCAGCGCCTCGGACAGCTCGGCGCAGCGGTTGGCGTTGGCCTCCAGGACCTTGACCTGCATTCCCATCTCAGACAGCATACCCGACAGGTAATAGCTGGTCTTTCCGCCGCCCACGATCATGACGCTCCGGGATTTCTGGGTGAGCAGTCCGCAGCTTTTGAAGAAACGGGAAATGTCCGGCGGCGTGCCGGTAATACTGACCTGGTCGTTCGTCCGAAGCACGAAATCCCCGGAGGGAATAAACGCCTGCCCGTCCCGCTGGACGGCGCAGACCAGCACCCGTACCCGGAGCGTACCCGGGAGGTCCCGCAGCGCCAGCCCGGTCAGAGGACTGCCCCCCGGCACCTTGAATTCGACCATTTCCACCTTTCCCTTGGCGAAAAAGTCCACCCGCATCGCGGAGGGAAACCGCAGCACGCGGGAAATCTCGGCGGCGGCGGCCAACTCCGGATTCACGGTAAGGGAAAGGCCGAGCTCCTCCCGCATGAAAAGCAGGGTTTTGCCGTATTCGGGGCTGCGGACCCGGGCGATGGTATGCTTAGCCCCCAGTTTTTTCGCAATCAGGCAGCAGATGATGTTGATCTCGTCCTGCGAGGTAACGGCGATCAGCAGATCGGCGGAAGGGACTCCCGCCTCCTTCTGCACGTCGCTGTCCACCCCGTTGCCGCAGATACAGCCGACGTCCTGCGTATTGCTGGACAGGCGGAGCACCGCCGGGTTGTTGTCGATGATAACGATGTCGTGGCCCTCGTCGGACAGACGCTGCGAGAGGGCGAAACCCATCTTTCCGTCCCCGACAATGATGATTTTCATAGCAAAGCAACCGGCCTTTCTTCCATGATTCGCACGATGGAAACAAACCGCGCGGGGTGTCGTTAACGGCTATATAATGCTCCCTTTTGCCGGTTTCGTCAAGAGGGAACGTTTCTCTTTTTTGCCAGCCATTTTTGTAGATTCCACCAAAACCGGACGCCGGCCCTCTCCGGCAGGGAAACCAGAACGGAATCACCGGCCATTCTTTGGAAACAATCCAATCGGGACCTTTCGTCCATGGAAAAAACTGTACGGACGGGAAGCCTCCTCGCCCGTCTGCACAGGCTTCTTTACGGGATTATTCGATGGACAGGACTTCACAGGTTCCCGCCGCCGGGTCGCCTGTATAGCGGAAGGTCAGGCTGTCCCCCGCCGAGAGGAAGGCCAGCCGGTCGGACACCTTGATGGGGGCTGCATACACCGTGTCCTCCCCCTCCAGCATAAAGTAATATTTGGTATTGCCGTCCACCACGGCGGCGGTCACCTTCGCCACCACGCCGGTTTTGCTCTCGCCGCCGGACGTTTCGACGTCCTCTTCCTGGGTGAGCGCCTTCACATAGCTGGCCCGGGCGTCGGCCACCGTCCCGCCGGTGCCGACCAGCTGGTATCGTTCCACATCCACAAAGGCGTACATTTTAACCAGCCCGGCCGCGTCCTTCAGAGACATGAAATAGGTCGGCCGCTCCGCCACATTCAGCAGCAGGGGGAAAGTGGAAGTATAATTCAGATGCTGTACCTGCCCTTCGGCGGAGGACATGGCGGACAGTTCCTCCGCGCCCGGTACGCTGTAGAACTTGGTGTCCTTGGTGCGCATATTGATCAGGACAAAGCCGACGTTGGACTGATCGCTCGCCACCGAGGTCATGCCGGTGTACAGGTACACGTCGTCGTTCACCGCAATATAGTTGTACCCTTCGGTCGCACGGAGTACGCCCTTCTGCCCGAAATACGAGTTGAAAAAGCCGTCCTGGAACTTACCGTTGTAATTAAGCTGCTCCATCACGATATCGGCGCGGTAGACCTGGTCCACCCACGAGGGAATCTCCTCCACCGGATAATAACGATGTTCGCCGGTAACTGCGTTCACCAGTACCGCGCCCCCAATGTCCCGGCCGCCCCAGACCCCGATCCGGTACCGGATAGTCGGCGCGACCCAGTAGGGGACGCCGTCCTCGCCCACCTCAAAGGAATAATTGTCAAAAATCTTGGTGGGATAGTGAAAACGCAGATGCCGCCCCAGATCGCGGAGCAGGTATTCGCAGGGGGAATATTTCATCCCCTGCTCCAGCCGCACCAGCGTGGTGTCCTGGGTCGCCATGTCTACTTCGATATAGGCGGGGACGCCCTCGCTGCTGTTGTTGAACCATTTAATGATGTCGCCGTATACCAGCGGCGTTACCCGCACCGGCTTGTCGCGCAGGTTGATCTGGGTGTAATCCGGCGCGATCTCGAACTGGGAGACCAGATCGGACATTTCGCCAAGCTTCCGTGCGCCCAGCCGCTGGGCGGTATCCCGGTCCACGACCGGAATCTGGTTCATGGAAAGCTCCGCGACATCCTCGGTGAAATTCCCCTCTTCCCGAACCAGCAGGTTTTTATACCGCGAGGCGTTGAAAATCGGCTGGCCGATCAGCCACAGCACGCCGGCCAGCAGCAGCCCGCCCAGCAGCACACCGACGGCAATCTTCGCGCCCTTTGTCTTGGGGAGGTGGAACTCTACCTCCGGCGCGTTTTTGCCTTTTCCGGTTTTCACCGAAACCGGCGAAAAAGACTGTTTAGCGCCGGTGAACCATACGGCGACGGCATACGCCGCAGCGGCGATCAGTAAAAACGACCAGAAATTCGGGTCGATCGGATTAATCGCCGGCAGCATGAACCAAAATACCAGCGCCGACAGCACCGTGGCGCCCAGCAGGGCAAGCACGCGCCTTTTTGTAAAATGTTTCCTCATCATTCCACGGCTTCCTTTCTGACGGCAATACGACAAACACACGCCGCACACATTTTTCAACAGCGCTGCCATACTGACGGCATTATACTACGATTTTTCCCGCTACACAACCGGCCGCCTGCGAACTTAAACGGAAATTCATTCTTCCGCGCCGGAATAACCGATTTTCCATCCGATCAAAAAAAGCCTGCTATCCTTTCCCAGCCGTAGCGGCATCCAAACGGCAAATACTATTGCCGAACGCCGACCGGCGTTCAAAAAACAAAAAGGCAGGATCAACGTATGCTTGAAGGAAGCTATCAGCTCGGCCTGTCCGATCTTCTGGATCAGAACCTTTCCTGTTATGAATATTTCCACGGCCTGCCGCGGAATATCCAGGAAAGGATCGAGCGCCGGGATATCGGTTCGTTCGAGGAAATGCAGGAATACGTCGCTTCGCTGCATCGAGAAGAGACGCGCGGATTATCCGGCGGATAATTCCGCGGGAAAGGAGCCGACCAATGGAAATGGATAAGTATCAGGGGCTGAACGCTCTGCTCAGCCAGAATTCCCATGCCAAAGCGTACTTTCTCTCCCTGCCGGATTATGTGCAGGGAATGATCCAGCAGCGCACCGACCGCATTGATTCGGAGGATACGCTCCGCCGGTACGCGGAAAATCTGCTGGCGGGAGACAAGTAAGACCGGAAGCCGGAAGAGGGCGCGCTGTCATCGTCAGCACGCCCTCTTTTTCCTGTCCTGCCTTTTCCAGAGCGGAGACCGGCTTTTACCGGATAAAATTGGTGCCGATCCGTTTTTCCCTTTGCGGCAGGGGAATACCGGCGGCCTTTCCTGCTTCAATACAGCGCAGAAGCCACGCCATATTTTTACCCAGCGTCCGCATCACCTGCATCCCCTCCAGATCCTGCCGAACTTCATCCGGGGTGTTGCCGTGCACCATATTCCAGTATTGGGAGGAAACCACCGGCATCTCCGCGATGGTGAAATACTTATTGAGCTGATCGAGTGCGGCGGTCGAGCCACCCCGGCGGCAGCTCACGACCGCGGCGCCCGGTTTATGGGCAAAGGCGTTCCCAGCGTAAAAGCAGCGGTCCAGCAGAGAGGTCATTGCCCCGCCCGCCGCCGCGTAATGGACGGGCGAGCCGAACAGGAACCCGTCGGCCTGTTCCGCCCGCTCCAGCACCTCGTTGACGGCGTCTCCGTCAAACACGCACCGGCCGGTGCGGCTGCGTTTGCAGTGGCCGCAGCCGGTACAGCCCCGGATCGGGCCGCTGCCGATCCAGAACAGCTCGGTTTCGATTCCCGTCTCACGAAGCGTCGAAGCCGCTTCATTCAGCGCGGTTGAGGTACAGCCTTTTTCATGAGGACTTCCATTGACCAGCAGCACTTTCATCGGATCGCCATCTTTCTTATTTTTGTAATAATGGCCGTCCAGGTTCTACACTGACGGCACTGCCAGTATACCATAGCGCCGCCCGGCCGGATTCTCTGCCGGCGTTTCCCGGCGGCGCAATCGAGAAATGCTGTCGCATTTCTCCCAACCGTCATTGTGCCATACGGCCGCCCGGCCGGATTCTCTGCCGGCGTTTTCCGGCGGCGCAACCGAAAATGCCTGTCGGCATTTTCCCGCCGTTGCTATTATACCATAAACTACCATGGAAATACAAAGGCAAAAACGGCGGTTGGAAAAAGGGCTGCCGCAAAATGAAATATTTAGCAGCAGCCCTTTTTCAATGATCTGTCCGTAACGGTTATACTTCCTGCCGCTTTACGCCGAAAACACAGAGCTTTTCCGGGGAAAATCGGTAACCGAATAGCCGCTCCCCTCGGTCTCAAATACCATGGGGGGAAATCCCCAGTAACCCCGCCTTTAGGATGGATTGTCCAGTACCGTCAGCAGCCCCTTCTCCAGCATGGATTGGGCGGCAAGGAGGACGCCCGTCTTGCCGGAATGGAAGTTCAGCCCGCCCTGCATATAGGCGGCGTAAGGCTCTCGAAGGGGGGCGTCGGCCGACAGCTCGATGGACGCGCCCGCGGTAAAAGCCCCGGCTGCCATAATGACCTGGCTCTCGTACCCCGGCATATCCCACGGCTCGGGCACAACGAACGCGTCCACCGGCGCTCCCCGCTGCATCCCCTGGCAGAACGCCACCAGCGCCTCCGGCGTGCGGAGACGCACAGCCTGGATGATGTCGGCGCGGGGCTCGTCCGCCCGGGGAGTGACCTCATACCCCAGCAGGGTGAAGAGGGCGGCGCAGTACACGGCGGTTTTCAGCGCCTCTCCCACCACATGGGGAGCGTGGAACAGCCCCATATACAGCGAACGGTTATGTCCGAGGGACGCGCCCACCTCCCGCCCGAGGCCGGGGGTGGTCATCCGGTAGGCGCACTGCTCGATCAGGTCAGCCCGGCCGCAGAGGTAGCCGCCGTTTTCCGCGATCCCGCCGCCGGGATTCTTGATGAGGGAACCGGCCATCAGGTCGGCCCCGACCGCGGTCGGCTCGGTCTCCTCCACAAATTCGCCGTAGCAGTTATCCACAAACACCGCCGAATCGGGGGAAACCTCCCGCACGGCGGCGATAATCATCCCAATTTCCGCGACCGAAAGGGAAGGCCGCAGGTTATACCCTCGGGAGCGCTGGATATGGATCAGCTTCGGCTTTTCAGCCTCCGCCGCGGCACGGATGGCGGGGATGTCGGGACGGCCGTTGCCGTCCAGCTCCACCTGCCGGTATTTTACACCGTAATCCCGCAGGGAGCCCATGTCGGTGTGTTTCCCCTGCGAATCGGGCAGTCCGATCACCTTTTCCAGCGTGTCGTAGGGCGCTCCGGTAACGGTCAGCATAGTATCGCCGGGGCGAAGCACACCGAACAGAGCGATGGTGATCGCGTGAGTACCCGAAACGATGCTGTGCCGCACCAGCGCGTCCTCCGCGCCCATCACCTGGGCAAATACCTCGTCCAACGCGTCCCGTCCCCGGTCGCCGTAGCCGTAGCCGGTGGTCGGGACAAAATGGCTTTCGCTTACCCGGTGGTCGATGAAAGCGGAGAGCACCTTCTGCTGATTGTACTCGGTGACCGCCTCGATCCGGGCAAAAGCAGGGGCCGCAGCCTCCATCGCCTGGTCGGACAGCGCGAGCAGGCGGTCGTCAATTTTGAAAAAAGGGGAATTCGTCATTCTTAGTGTCCTGTCCTTTCCGGGTTTTACACCCGAAAAGAGTATAAAACCAATTTCTTTTTTCCGAAATTAATCCGTAAAAGGCAATCACAGCCTCCGAAGCAGCTTTTGATAAGGACCGTGTTCATCCTTACCCTCAAAGAGAACATGGGTAAAGCCTTTGCCGGCGTATAGAAGGCGGGCGGGAGCGTTATCGAGGTCTACTCCCAGCGCAACCTCCCGGTAACCCTCCTGCTTCGCCCGTTCCAGCAGGAAATCTACCAGCGCCCCTCCGACGCCGCGGCGACGATATTCCGGTTTAACGATAAGGCGGGACAAATAAATCCGTTGGCCGGAAATGGTGTAGTCAGGGTCGCCGGTCTCTCTCACCAACGCACCCTCGGCAATAAATTCGCCGTCCCCGCCATCCAGGCGGTAGATATACACTCGCCGGTTGCCCGCGAGAATCTCCTCATACCAGCGCCGGGCCTGTTCCCGATTCCCTTCCATGTTCCAAATATTCCCGCAGCGGGAATATTCGACGGGATTCAGCGGACATATTGTCCCCGGCGGAGACAATTTTTCATTATGTAGCATATGGATTCCTCTTTCCAGGGCGGCGCGCCTATCGCCGTTTCAAGCTCCCCCATTCCCCGCATTCGACAAATCCAATGCGGGCATAGAGGGCGTGAGCATGGGCGTTTTTCGGGGAGAGAAACACCCGCCGCCCTTCCGCAAGCAGCGTGTGGGCGAGGGTCAGTACAGCGGCGGAGGCATAGCCCCTTCCCCTCCCGGCCGGGAGGGTGGCGACCGCGCCGATCAGCGCCGCCCCGCCGTAAGCGGGCTCGCAGGACGCGGGGCCGCACTCCGCCACCGTCATTGCGGTGGAAACCGGTTTACCCGGCATTTCCGGCGAGGACGGCGGCTCCCCGCTATCCTCCCGGAAGCCGACGATCCGGGCGTATCCATGACGCAGACGGTGGGACACGTCCACATACCATGCCGAAAAAGGCGGCAGCGAACCGCGGAAGGAGGCCTCCAGCACCGGCCAGCACTCCCGCGGCGACAGCGAGACCGGTGAGGCCGCCGGTTCCGCCAGGGCGGGGCCAGGGGCCATCACCGCGCCGGACGCCACCTGCCAGCCCCCGGCGGAGGCGAGACGGCGGGCCGTCTCCCCGTCCGTCCGGATACTCTCCACCTCCGGCTGCATGGAAACAAAGGCGGCCCATTCCGCGTTCAGTCCCCGGGGCAGGGAGAGGACGGCAGCCCCGTCCAACAGGGACGCGAAACCGCCCTCCCCGTCGCACCAGAGACGGAGAAAGGGCAGGCCGGGGCCGTAGACCTCCGCCAGCGAGCGAAGCCGCACGGCGGCTTCGGTATCGGGAATCAGAATTTCAAAATCCTCCGCTTTTGCCTCCCGGATCATCGGGCGGCCTCCGCCCCGCCCCACTCTGCGGCGAGCAGCTCCGCCGCCAGCGCGTGGAGCAGGGCCGCCGTATGGGTCAGGTCCTTTTTGGACAGGACGCAGGAAGGCGAATGGATATACCGGCAGGGCAGGGACACCGCCGCCACCCGTACCCCTCCCCGGGAGAGGTGGATGGCGCCCGCGTCGTTCCCGCCGGCGATGGTTGTCTTAGTTTGGGAGGGTACGCCGATCTTCTCCGCCAGGGCGCGGATATACGCATACAGCGGGCGGTCATATAGGGTGCGGCGATCCATGAAGGAGACCACCGGCCCGCCGCCCACCCGGCAGACCTGTTTCTCCTCCGGCACGCCGACGATGTCTGCGGCCGTGGTGGAATCCACCACCACCGCGAGCTCCGGCTCCACGGCGTAGGCGGCGGTTTTCGCCCCCCGCAGGCCAACCTCCTCCTGTACGGTGAAGGCCAGGACGATATCGTATTCCGGCGTTTCGGCCGCCAGGTCGAGCAGGAGGGCGCAGCCCGCCCGGTCATCCAGCGCGCGGGCCTTGAGCAGCCCGCCCTCCAGCTTAGTAAAGCCGCTGTCGAATACCGCCGTGTCCCCCGGCTGGGCGATGGAGAGGGCCTCTTCCCGACTCTCCGCCCCCAGGTCGATGAGCAGTCTGTTCAGCGGCACAGCCTTTCCCCGCTCCTCCTCCGAGCACTGGTGGAAGGCGCGGCCCCCGATCACGCCGGGACGGCCGTTCACCCGGACCCGGCGGCCGTATACCACAGTGGGGTCAATCCCGCCCACCGGGGCGAAGCGGAGATAGCCCTCCTCGGTCGCGCCGGTGATAATCAGGCCAACCTCGTCCATATGGGCGGCGAACAGGAGGGTACGGGCGGCGCGGCGCTTCCCCGCCACCCGGGCGATCACGTTTCCAAGCGGGTCGACCGTGACGTTCATCTCCGCCGGAGAAGCGGCGAGCCGCCGCAGAATATAGTCCCGTACCGCGTCCTCCCTTCCCGACACGCCGGGAAGGGAGCAGAGCTTTTTCAGTTCGTTCATCATACGGCCTCGCCGCCCTTCTTTACAAACGCCGCCATCAGGCGGGCGGTATTTTCCACATCCCGCAGGTCGACCAGCTCGGCCGGGGTATGCATATACCGCAGGGGAATGGACAGCAGGGCGGTGGGCACGCCGGTGTGCGCGTCGGCGATGGAATCCGCGTCGGTGCCGGTATCCCCGCCCATCACCTCATCCTGCAGAGGGATGGCCTCTTCTCCCGCCAGCGCGCGCAGGCGGCGGGTCATCCGGTCGTCCAGCCCGGGAGCCCAGCCGAGCATCGGCCCTTCCCCGAGCCTTCCGCATTTGGCGGGATCGGCGTCGGGGGTATGGGCAAAGCTCACATCCACCGCGATGGCGGCGTCGGGCGCGACGCGGTAGGCTGTGACCGCCGACCCGCGGCACCCCAGCTCCTCCTGCACGGCGAAAACCGCGGCAACGTCCCACTCCAGCTCTTCCCCGGCCAGAAGATCGAGGCAGCGGAGCACCGAAGCCACCCCGGCGCGGTCGTCCAGCGATTTGCCGCTCACCCGTTCCCCGGCAAGGGCGGTGAAATTCGGACGGAAGGAAACGCGGTCCCCCGCCTTCACATGGCGGCGAGCGCGTTTCGCGTCCAGCCCAATGTCGATCCCCAGTTCCGGGATCGGAGGAATCTTCCCGCCGTCCTCCGGCCCGCTCAGGTGGGGCGGGATGGAGCAGAACACCCCCGGGTAAGCCTTGTCCCCGTGGACAATCACCTCCGCCGCGATCAGGGCGCGGCGGTCGGTCCCGCCGCAGGCGGAGACCCGGATAAATCCCGCGTCGTCCACTCCGGTGACGATCAGCCCGATCTCATCGATATGCGCTTCCAGCATCAGCAGCGGCGCGTTCTCCCGCCCGCAGCGGCGATAGCCGATCACGCTGCCGAGCGGGTCCCGCTCCACCGACTCGCAATAGGGACGCAGCAGCGCCTCCGCCGCGTCCGGCGCGGCGGACAGCCCGCCGACCCCTTCCGCGCTGCTCAGCGTTTCCAGCGCAGCCCGTATATTCAGAGCCATGGTAATGTTCTCCTTTCCTGTTTTCCGCATTCCTGTTCCGCCGTCTATTCGTCCAGCGCCGCGACCAGACGGTTGAAATGGTCGCCCCGCTCCTCAAAATTCTTATACCGGTCGAAGCTCGCGCTCGCGGGAGACAGGACCACCACGTCCCCCTCCTCCGCCAGCGAAGCGGCGGAGGTCACCGCCTCCTCCATCGTATCCACCCGGCGGATGGGCAGATCGGAGCAGGCGCGGATCGAGCGCTCGATCGCGTCCGCCGTTGCGCCGAGAAGGACGGCCTCCTTCACCGTGTCCGCGGCCACCGGGCCGAGGGGATCATACGGGATATGCTTGTCATAGCCGCCCGCGATCAGGATCACATTCCGGCGGTCCGGGCTTTTTTCCCCGAACGCCCGCAGTCCCGCGATGGTGCGGGTCGGGCTGGAGGCGATAGAATCGTCGTAATATTTCACACCCCGGCGGACTCGGATAAGCTGGCAGCGATACGGCACCCCGCCGAAGCGGCGGGCAAAATCCGCGATAATCTCGGGCGGAACCTTCCCCCACACGGCGGCGATGGCCGCAAGGTAGTTTTCCACATTATGCACCCCGGGAAGAAAAATCTCCCCGGCCGGAAGGATGGGGGTGTCCGCGCCGTTTTCGGTCATGGTCAGCATCCCGTCCGGCGAAAGCCACGCGCCCCGCTCCGGCTTTTCCCGCCGGGAGAAGAAAGACACCGGCGCGGCAGTATCGGCGGCAAAGCCCCGGGTGACGGTATTGTCCGCATTCAGCACCGCACGGCAGGAGACGTCCTGATACCGCACGAGGTTGCGCTTGGCCTCGATGTATTCCTCCATATCGGTGTGCCAGTCCAGGTGGTTCGGAGCGACGTTGGTGACCACCGCCGTATCCACCCGCTGCCGCATCATGGTCAGCTGAAAACTGGACAGCTCCACCACCACCTCGTCCTCCACCTTCACATCGAGGAGCTCCGGCAGCAGGGGGCGGCCGATATTCCCGCCGAGATGGACCCGGCGTCCGGCGGCTTCCAACAAGCCGGCGATGACCGTGGTAGTGGTGGTCTTGCCGTCCGACCCGGTGACGGCGGTGACCGGCGCAGGGCAGAGGGAGAGGAACAGCTCCATCTCCGAGGTCACCGGCGTCCCCCGGCGACGGGCCTCCTCAAATTCCGGAAGGTACGGCTTCATGCCGGGGGTACGCAGGATCAGGTCCGCGCCGTCCGTCTCCAGCGAGGACAGGTAGCCCTCCCCCAGCCGAAGGGACGCGCCCGCTCCCTCCAGCGCAGCGGCGGTCTCCCCGAGCTGCTCCCGGCTGCGCCGGTCGCAGGCGGTCACGCTGGCCCCATATTTCAGGAACTGAAGAACCACCGGCGTATTATTGTTGCCGATGCCGCAGACCGCAACCCTCTTCCCATCAAGCCACTCAAAAAAAGCGGCGGCGTTTTTTGTATCCAAAGCTCCTCATCATCCTTCAGAAAAACGTTCGGTTCCATGCGGGCCGCCGGCTTCCCGCGCCGCGCCCATACTGGTATATTATACTGACGAAAGGCAAAAATATCAATCGATTCCTCATAAAAAGGCGGGGTTACGGCCCAGTAGCTCCGGCAGTCGGCAGCCTTCGCCGACTTTTGCGGTTCTTTCTGAATTTCCGCAGGGGAACGGTTGCACCGGGACGAAAAAGCTGGTAAACTGTAGAACGGCGGACGGCAAAGGCCGCGCCGTCGTATGATGAATTTTAACAGCTTTGACACAGAAGAAACGGAAGTGGAGCCCATGCAATCGCGTCACCTGATCGATCTCGCCGACCTGTCGGTGGGGGAATGGGAGGAAATCACCCGGCTCGCCTGCGACATCCGGGAGCATATGGACGACTATTACGGCGTCTGCCGGGGCCGAATCCTGGCCACCCTGTTTTATGAACCGTCCACCCGCACTCAGATGTCCTTCCAAACCGCCATGCTGCGGCTGGGCGGGCGGATCATCGGCTTCGACAACCCGGCCAACTCCTCGGTTTCCAAGGGCGAAAGCCTGAAGGACACCGTCCGGGTGGTGAGCGGCTATGCGGACATCATCGCCATGCGCCATCCCGTCGCCGGGGCGGCCAAAGCGGCTTCCCTCTATTCCCGCGTGCCGGTGATCAACGCCGGGGACGGCGGCCACCTGCATCCCACCCAGACCCTGACCGATCTGGTTACCCTGCGGCATGAAAAGGGGACCTTCCGCGGGCTGTGCGTCGGGCTGTGCGGGGACCTGAAAAACGGCCGCACCGTCCATTCCCTCATCAAGGCGCTGGCCGGGTTCCCCGACAACCGCTTTGTGCTGATCTCCACCCAAAACCTCGGTGTGCCGAGCTATATCAAGGATTTCCTTTCCGCGGCCGGCTGCGCCTGGCAGGAGATGGACAATCTCGCCGACGCCATGCCCCTACTGGACGTGCTGTACATGACCCGTATTCAAAGAGAGCGGTTCGAATCGCCGGAGGAATACGAGAGGCAGAAGGGCGTGTACGTGCTGGACGGGGCCAAAATGAAAGCCGCCAAAAGCGACCTGATCGTCCTGCATCCCCTGCCCCGGGTGGACGAAATCACGGTCGAGGTGGACGACGATCCCCGCGCCAAATATTTTGAGCAGACCGAATACGGGCTGTACGCCCGGATGGCGCTGATGATGAAGATGCTGGAGGGCAACCGGAAAACGCTGCCCGTTCCTCCCAAAGGAGTGGAGTCCCGCTGCTCCAATCCCCATTGCATCACCCATCAGGAGCCGTACCTGCCCCACACCTTCCGAAAGAGCGGTGATCTACTTGTGTGCGACTACTGCGAGGAACGAACCCTGCTCTACTGACCGGCGAGCGCTGCTGATCAACGGTTCCCCACGGGCGGACGGACCGACGGCCCGCCTGCTTGCCGCGCTGGAAGCGTCTCTTCCGGCAAAAACCGTCGTCCGTCGGTTCGACTGTTTTGCGCAGCCCATCCTCCCCTGCAACGATTGCCGGGCCTGTCATGCCATAGACGGCTGCGCCCGGCCCGACCTGAAGGAATTCTATCCGGCGCTTGAGGAAGCGTCGATCCTCGTGTTCGCCGCGCCGGTATATAACCTGTCCTTTCCCGCGCCGCTAAAAGCGGTGCTCGACCGGACCCAGCGGTATTGGGCCGCCCGGTTTGTCCGGGGCGTCCGGCCGCCGATCGCCCAGCCCAAGCGGGTCGCCCTGCTGACCGCGGCCGGGGCGGACGAACCGGCGGGCGGGGAAATGCTGGAGCGGCAGCTCCGTCCGGTATTGACCATCCTGAACGGGACGCTTGTTTCCAGCGTCCACTACGCCGGGGCGGACGCCGGGCGGGATATCGTCCCCTTTCTCCGGAAAGCAGAGGAGACAGGGCGGCTTCTGGCGGGAGAAGAACCGCTGCGTGAAGTATAGACGGAGGCGGTTTTGCGTAGACTAAAAAAACAGGGAGGCGGCGCTATGAGTCCCGCGGATATCGTGATTCTTCTTCTCGCGTTTGCGGCAGTAGCCGGGGCGATCGTCCATCGGATCGTCCGCCGGAAAAATGCAAAAAACGGCAAGGGCGGAGACGGCTGCTGCGGCGGCTGCTCGGGCTGCACAGGATGCGCCGCCTGCTCTTCGTCCGTTCCGCCGTCCGGCGAAAAGGACGACAAATCGGAATCCCCCGCCAGCGTTAAAAGAAAAAACAGCGCCGGAGGCCGCTAGACGCGGTCTCCGGCGCTCGGTTTATCGGATCACTTTGCCATCTGGGCCAGCGTGACATCCACCAGATCGGCTACTTTGACCTTGCCCACCCCGAAGATCGAGGTATCCAGCGTGTCGTGGAAGAAAACGTACCATTCCTCCGGAATGCCGGTGAAGCCGTGCATCATCCCGAGGATCGATCCGACCGTAGCCCCGTTGCAGTCGGTGTCAAAACCGTTTTCCACCGCCATGCAGATGGATTTGGCATAGTCGCCGCCCCCATACAGCAAAGAGGCGACCACCAACTCCGCGTTGGAGAGGACGTGGCACCAGTCGTATGGGTCCGCTTCATCCCATCGGCTGTGGAAGTCCCGGGACCACGCCTCATAGCTCATCCCGCCGTCCACATTTTCCAGCAGACGGGCAAGCTGCTCATACAGCCGGGAGGTAGCGGGTATTTCCGCCATGCCGCAGGCGATTACCTCCCGGATATCCCCGGTACAGGCCGCCGCCGCGAGCATGGCCGCCGCCAGCATCTCCCCGTAGATGCCGTTTTTAACATGGGAGATGGAGGCGTCCCGCCATGCCATTTCCGCCGCCGTCTCGGGATCGCCGGGATTGATGTAGCCAAAATAATCCGCCCGGATCTGCGCGCCGATCCATTCCCGGTAGGCATTCTTATACTCGGCGGAAACGGGCGGCGCATAGCCGTTGATAAAATTGCGGAAGGCCACCCGTTCCGCCGTGCAGTAAGCGTTCTTTGACTGCAGGGCGACCCAGGTATCCGCCACATCCGCCGGTGTGAAGTCCCGGCCGTGCCGTTCGATAATCTTCATCCCCAGCACAGTATAGTTGGTGTCGTCGTCCGCCGGCTCAAAGTCCAGGGTATCGGCGAAGCACCGGCCCCGCAGATTGTATGTGACCGAACCGAGAATTTCGTCGGTGAGCTCGCCGTCCCGGACGTGCCGGTGAAGGGGATAATTACCGGTGGCCTTCAGCACCTTTTCCAGCTCTCCGCGGCGGATTCCCTCCATCGGCTTTCCGAGAGCGCAGCCGCTGATACGGCCGATCCACGCCCCATACACCCGATCCCGCAAATTTCCGGCCGGGCGGAGCGTTTTTTTCGTTTTAATACGGAGCTTCCGGATGCTTTCCAGGTCGGACGGCTCGTTATAGGGATACTCCTCCCGCTGCGGAGCGTCCTTCACAATGCGGAACAATACGTCCGCCATCGCTTCCTTGTAGCGGTCGGACGGCAGCTCCGCCACAGTCTCGAACACCTTTTGATACCGCGCGACGTCTTTCCCCTCCTCCATGCTCTGGCGGTACTCCGTCCGCAGGGTGGAGGAATACAGGTCCCAGTCCGTCAGCGTCTGATAGTGGGGAACGATATCCCGCTCCAGCCGCAGCTCGTCCACGCCGCGGGGGTCCTCCTCCCGCAGCAGAGTATCGAGGGAAACGTTGAAAAAGCGGGCGATGTCGATCAGACGATCGATATCGGGGACGCTGCTCCCGTTTTCCCATTTTTGCACCGCCTGTCGTGACACATGGAACAGCTCTGCCATGGATTCCTGGGACAATCCAAATTTTTTCCGCAGCATAATCAATCGTTCGTACTGCATAGCCGCCACCCTTTCCAATTCAAAAGATACACAGGAAATGCTTTTGCATTTCTGGCCCTGTTCACAGTATATCAAAGAACAATCGACGAAAACCACCATCCAGTCCGTGACATTTTCCGCAACCAATGGTTGCAGGGGCCAGCGGCTACAGCGTCTGTTGATTGTAGTGTTCGACGATGCGCCCTCTCTATCTCCCGGACCGCTCCTCGCTTCCCGCCTTGAAGTTGTACACCGGGCGTAGAAGACCGGTCACCTCCGCCGTTTCGCCGAGCAGGGGGAGGATATCCTCCAGCCGCTTATAGGCCATCGGGCACTCATCCAGCGTGTCCTTCCCCACCGAGGTGGTATAGATTCCCGCCATCTCCTTCTTAAAAGCGGAGACGGTAAAGGAATTCCGGGCGGCGGCGCGGCTCATCAGCCGTCCGGCGCCGTGAGGCGCGGAGCAGTTCCAATCCTCGTTTCCCTTTCCGATGCAGAGCAGGCTGCCGTCCCGCATATTGATCGGGATGAGCAGCCGCTCTCCCGCTTTGGCGGAAACCGCCCCCTTGCGAAGGACGCCGGACCCAGTATCTATATAATTATGGATGGTAGTGAAGGCATCCTCCGCGTCCAGCTTCATCCCCCGGAGAATCTCCCGTACCATCGCCTGCCGGTTGAGGGCGGCGAACCGCTGGACGATCGCCATGTCGTGAAGATAATCCTCAAACAGCGCTCCCTCAACATAAGCCAGCGAGCGGGGGACCGGGGGAGCGAACGCCTCCGACTGCGCCTTCAGCGCGGCGGCCAGCTCCCGTTCCCGTCCCTCCGCCTTGTACCGGGCGATCAACGCTTCTCTATCCTCGTCCCGGACGCGGCTGAGGATCTGCCAGCCCGCCGCCTGGTAGTATTCCGCCACCTCGACCCCCAAGCGGCGGGAGCCGGAATGGACAATCAGATACCGGGAACCGCCCTCTCCCTCGTCTACCTCAATAAAATGGTTTCCTCCGCCCAGGGTGCCGATGCTGCAGACCGCACGGTCGGCGTGGATCGCCTTATAACAGCGCAGGGCGGTCAGGTCGACCTCCTCCGCCAGCGGATGGGGCGCGTTCCGCACCGACATCCCAGCGGGAATGCGCTCCCGGATTACCTTGTCCAGCTTCTGCAGCTCCAGCCGGCGGCCGGCAAGCTTCACCGTTTCCATCCCGCAGCCGATATCCACTCCCACAAGATTGGGCGCCAGCTTATCGGCGATCGTCATGGTCGTGCCGATGGTGCAGCCCGTGCCGGCGTGGACGTCCGGCATGATGCGAATACGGCTGCCCCGCGCAAACGGCTGGTCGCACAGGGTACGGATCTGCTCCGCCGCCTCGTCTTCCAGCACCGAAGCGAACACCTTCGCGCTCGCGTATTTTCCTTCAATCAACGTCATCGCCGCCCGCTCTCCTTTCCTAGGGCTGTATGTATTTTCCGCCGCGCTCCTCCTGTCAGAAGCCAGCCGTCGATATTCCATGCCGGGAAGGATCGTCCACCATCCGGTGAGGCAGATCAGGAAGGCTTATGCCCCATTCACGCAGGATCGGCACGACCTCCCGGACGATCCGCAGGGGCAGCTCCTTCTCCCCCAAATCATACGCCAAGGTATATCCGAGCTGTTCGGTAATCGGGCGGTCGCTAAGAAGAGAAAGCACCTCCCCCAGCGGCTTGGGCCGCCGCAGCGTTTCCGCCACGCTGTGGAACTGTACCCACGCGTAATTATTGAAGGTAAAGAACGCCGGCGTTCCCCAATACCGGCGGGCATATTCCCGGTAGCCCATCCCGGAGGGCGCGGGAGAAACGCAGCGGGACAGCGCGGCGTTCACCAGGTCGCGCAGCGCGTCCATCTTCTCCTTCTCTCCGTACAGAGACCAGAACGCCACGGCAAAGGCGTTGACAAGCGGCTCCTCCTCAAAATCCGTGTACAGAGGATGCTCGTTAAAATGCAGGATGGCGTGCCCCAGCTCGTGGAGCACATTATACCAGTAAAAATACAGACGGTAGGTCTCCGCCGTCCGCTCGGTTCCCAGAATACCGGCGATCTGTGCTTTTATTTCCGGAGAGCCGGTCTCATACCGCCCGGTGATCAGCATATACCCGCCGCCTGCCGCGTCATTGCCGATCGGCTGCACAAAAGAGCCTCCCTTCCTATCAGCGAACCCTCCCGCGCGGCCGGCGAGCGATTCCGTCCCATCCCGTTTCTTATTTTTCATCATGCTATCCTCCTGTTCCGCCTCAAGGCGGCGCCTTAGGGCCGGAAAGAGACGCATCCCTTGCGACAGACGAAAGTTCTTTCCCATCCCGGTTTACGGTTTTCCTACACGCGGATTTGGAAGCGCTTCAAGCAGCGGTTCCCGTTCATTCGGGAAGCGGCCGTCCAGCACCCCGTCCAACAGGAAGCGGAGGGCCTCTCCCACCGCCGGTCCCTCTGGAATCCCGTGGGCAAGCAGGTCCCGCCCGCCGACAGCGAGGTCCTTCATGCGGAAGCATTCCTTCCCGCGGAGGGTCTCCTTCAGCGTCTGCTCCAGACCGTCCAGCACCGCCAGCCGGGGCGGCTGGTAAAGCGGCGCCTGCCCCAGCGTATCCGCCCGCTTGACAGCGAGCAGGCGGCGGAAATCCTCTTCCCCCAGCCGGTTCAGCCAGCGTCGGACGAAACGCGGCCGGTTCTCCGCCGGCACGTCGTGCGCTTTGACCAGCCGACAGACCCTCTCCCGCGCAGCGGTATCGAACCGCAGTCGGCGCATCGCCTGATCAGCAAGCCGTTCGCTCACCGCCGGATGCCCGTGAAAATGCCCCACGCCGGCCGCGTCCTCGGTATAGGTAAAGGGCTTGCCGCTGTCATGGAACAACAAAGCCAGCCGGATCAGCAAATCCGGGGGCGACGCGTCCAGCGCGGCGAGGGTATGCTCCCACACATCCCGACAGTGGTGGGGATTGTTCTGCAAAAAGCCCCGCATCGGCGCAATCTCCGGCAGGACGGTTCCGATCACATCGGCAAACGCGCGGAGAACGCCGGCTGCGTCCCGTCCGGTCAGCAGACGGCAGAGCTCGGCATTCACCCGCTCAGCCGAAATGCCGCGGAGCCGCCCCTGTTCCCCCCGCATCGCCCGGGCGGTTTCCCTCTCTACCGTGAAGCCAAGGCAGGCGGCGAAGCGAAGCCCGCGCAGGATGCGAAGCGCGTCCTCCCGGAACCGGCGGTCCGTCTCTCCGACGCAGCGGATAATCCCTGCCGCGAGGTCGGCCCGCCCGCCGAAAAGGTCGGTCAGTCCCCGGACGGGATGGTACGCCATGGCATTGACGGTGAAATCCCGGCGGGCCAGGTCGTCCTCCAGCCGCCGGACAAAAGCGACCCCGTCGGGATGCCGCCCGTCGGTATAACCCTTCTCCACCCGGTAGGTGGTGATTTCCACCGGCTCCCCTTCCCACAGGACGGTCACCGTGCCGTGCCGCAGCCCGGTCTCGATCACCGGACAATCCGAAAAGCAGCGGATGGTCTCCTCCGGCAGAGCGGCGGCGG
>ERZ827520.2014-NODE-2014-length-20593-cov-4.432467_pt1 | contig 20593 bp, 18 predicted proteins | sample MGYA00519581_ERZ827520 | MGnify/ENA primary metagenome ERZ827520 (study PRJEB31778, sample SAMEA3449339) | human gut metagenome | biome: human gut; feature: human-associated habitat; material: faeces | place: United Kingdom | collected 2010/2012 ...
GCAAAAGTGCGTTGATGATTTTCGACCGGCACGCAAATCTCAAATACAAGTATGGGAACAGAAACTTTTGGTGTCGAGGGTATTTTGTAGATACCGTAGGAAAAAATGAGCGGATGATAGCGGAATACATACGGAATCAGTTGGAAGAAGATTTTGCATCGGATCAGATAAGCTTGAAAGAATATATCGACCCGTTTACGGGTAGCAAGAACAACTAGGAAAAAACAGGCAGCCACTTTAGTGGCCGCCCGTAACAAAGATGCGATGCCAAACTTTCAGTGCCCCTTAGAGGGGCCAGCATGTGACTGGCCCTTCTAGGGCCTGTGCAAACCACTAGTTTGATTATACGGACGGTGTTATTTCTCATCATCCGCTTTCTGGGCGAAAATCTTGGTTGCATCCAGCCAGAAGCCGTCCGGCCGCGCGATCAGCCGCGCGTTCTGGTAGGCCATGTCCAGGGTCAGGACGGTGGTGCCGATATACTGTCCGTGCACCAGCTCAATGCTGAGCGCAACGGTCGGCGGAAGCACCTCCTTGTATTCCCCCTTCCGGATTTCCTGTACGCCCTCGAGATAAATCGGCATCAGGAACTGCAGCTTGCCGGTGGCGGGCCAGAACTGCGGCGCAACCAGTTTATAATTGCGCTTGGACAGCTCCAGCGAGGCTTTCAGCGCGCCTTCGAACATCTGTCGGCAGCGGGCGACGTCCTGCGAATTCTCAAAATTAAACTGAACGGAGGGGTCGCGCAGCCCGTCGTTGATCCGCTTCATATTGTCGATGAAGATGTGCTCGTCCGCGATATTGATGCCGCCGGGACGCTGGGCGATTTCCCAATTAAAGAGCAGGTCGCCCGGATTTTCATAAAACGTCGCGACCGGCAGCGGCGCGTTGCGGGAGTAGTTGCAGAATACCCGGTTGCTGGATTTGTAAATCTCCGGATTCCGGTATTCCTGTCGGAAAAGCGCGTCCCTGGCCGAGTCCTTCACAATATCGCATACCAGGAACAATTCATTGAAGGATGCGTCGATCAGGCCGGTATTGAACAGCAGCTTTTCCTCTTCCTCGTTGACGAAGGTTTTACGCTGATGGACCAGTTGGAAATAGGTGTTTTCCAGGTAATTTTTCAGGATCGGGTGGCTGATCTTGGACGCGTAGTTGGAGAATGTCCAGTTTTCGTACAGCGCCTCTTCCGCAAGCCGGGTAAGCAGGACGTTCATGTCCTCGATGCTGTCGAAAACGATGTCCCCGATATGCCAGCGGCTGGTGCGGGAGCGGATATTATCGCGCAGCATGGTTTCCCGTTCCATAAACAGCCCGTAATAGGATTTCGGGTTTTCCTCATCCCGGCGTGTATTTTTTAGGGTATAGGCGAAGATGCGTTCCTGTCCGTGCTGAAAGCGGAAGCCGGTGTCGAACGCGTACAGGGTGTTCCCCGAACGGTTCCGGCTGCTGCATTTGTAGGTCAGAAAACGGTTTTTCGAAAACGTGCGGTCAATCACCTGATCCAGGTGCTGCTTCGCGTCCTTGATGGTCATCCCGCCCGTCATCTGTACAAACTGGAAGATAGAGCGTTCATATTCCTCGTTAGAGTTGAAGCTGATATAGTCGTGTACACTCATGGTTTCACCTCCTTTCAAAGCTTGCCTGCGCTAAAGGGGATCGCTTTACCCGCTTATACCTGCACGAACCCCATTTTTTTCTTTGCCTTGAACAGGGTACGCCCGGCGACGGAGGAAGCGCGTTCCGCGCCCTGCTTCATCAGCCGTTCCAACTCCGCCTTGTCCTTCATATACTCGTCGAACCGCTGCTGGATCGGGCGGAGTTCCTCGATCACAGCCTCCGCGACCGCCGCCTTGAAGTCGCCGTAGCCCTTGCCTTCGAATTCCGCGGTGATTTCGTCCAGCGTTTTCCCAGTGGTCGCGGCGTAAATTTCCATCAGGTTGTTCACGCCGTCCTTGCCTTCGGCATAATGAACGCTGGCCTCGCTGTCGGTGACGGCCCGCTTGAATTTCCGCCGGATGGTGTCCGGGTCGTCCTTCAGGGAAATATAGGCGTTGGCGTTTTCGTCCGATTTGGACATCTTTTTGGCCGGCTCCTGTAAAGAGCGCACCCGCGCGCCGCTCTTCATGATGTACGGCTCCGGGATGGTGAACACGTCCCCGTACAGGTTGTTGAAGCGCAGGGCGATGTCGCGGGTCAGCTCGCAGTGCTGCTTCTGATCCGCGCCCACCGGCACATAATCCGGCTGATACAGCAGGATATCCGCCGCCATCAGGGAGGGATAAGCGAACAGGCCGAGATTGATGTTGTCGGCGTGCTTCTGCGCCTTGTCCTTGAACTGGGTCATGCGGGAAAGCTCCCCGAACTGGGTATGGCAGGAGAGCAGCCAGGACAGCTCTGCGTGGGCGGGAACCTGCGACTGTACGAACAGCAGGGTCTTCTCCGGATCCAGCCCGATGGCCAGCAGCAGGGCGAACATCTCGTTGATCTGGCGGCGGAGCTTGGCCGGCTCCTGCCGCACAGTGATGGCGTGCAGGTCGGCCACCGCGAAGGCGCAGTCGAATTCGTCCTGCATTCCGACCCAGTTGCGCATGGCGCCGAGGTAATTGCCCAGGGTGGGGATGCCGGAGGGCTGGATGCAGCTCAGCGCCCGCTTTTTGCGGGGCGCGGTGTTTTCGTGGTTTTCCATGGAAAATCGTCCTTTCCGGGCAGAGTTCTGACAGACTCTGTTAAAGTTGGTCTGCCGGTCAGCCGTTAATATAGCTTTTCGCGAATTCGCCCAGCTTCCGGATGCCGCGCTCCATCGCCTCGTCGCTCGGGGTGGAGAAATTGATCCGGAAGGACTGGCACGGATCGGTTTCGTAGGGCATGAAGGCGTTGCCGGGCACCACCGCGACCTTGTGCTCCTTCACCGCGAGGGTGCAGAACTCCGGCATATTCACCCCTTCGGGAAGATGGCACCAGACGAACAGGCCGCCTTCGATTTTGTCGTAGGTGATACCGGCCGGGACGAGGTGCTGTTCGATCAGCGCGATCATCCGCTCCGCTTTAGCGCGGTAGAGGGTGCGGAGCCCCTCGAGATGGGCCTCGTAGTCGTAATTCGCCATGAATTCGTCGCAGATGATCTGGGACCAAATGTTGGTGTGGACGTCCTCGCCCTGCTTGCAGACGATCATCTTCTGCAGCAGCTTCTGCGGGGCGATGGCGTAACCGACCCGCAGGCCGGGGGAGATCACCTTGGAGAAGGAGCCGGTGTACAGAACCACGCCCTCCTCGTCCAGCGTCTTGATGGCGGGGACGTTTTCACCGGCGTACCGCAGGTCGCCATAGGGGTTGTCCTCCGCCACCAGAATACCGTATTCCTTCGCCAGCGCATACACCCGGTGGCGTTTGTCCATACTCATGGTGATGCCGGCCGGATTCTGGAAGTTCGGGATGGTATACAGGAATTTTGCATTCGGGTTCGCTTTCATGGCGGCCTCCAGCGCTTCCACGTCGATACCGTCGCTCTGCAGCGGCACGCCGACCAGCTTCGCCCCCACCGAACGGAAAGAGTTCAGCGCCCCCACGAAGCTTGGGGCCTCGCAGAGCACCACGTCGCCGGGATTGACCAGGGTCTTGGCCAGCAGCTCCAGCGCCTGCTGCGCGCCGGAGGTTATCAGCAGTTCGTCAAAATCGCGGCCTACCCCGTGCTTTTCTTTCATATATGTTTTCAGGCGGTTCCGCAAAGGGGTATATCCCTCGGTCGTGCTGTATTGCAGCGCATCCACCGCCCGCTCGGCGAGTACGCGGGAGGAAATTTCCCGGATCGCCTCCGTCGGGAAGGCGTCGGGCGCCGGATTCCCCGCGGAAAGGGGGACGACCTCCGGATCGGCGGAATATTTCAGTATTTCCCGGATGGCCGAGGGATTCAGGTGAACAATCTGGTTGGCGAAACGATACTCCATGACAGTCTCCATTCTCCGGCTGCGGAAAGCTCCCTGAGGGCAGACGATGGGTCGCTGCATGCCGCCGTTATCCCCGCCGGAAGGAACAACGGGCTGTCCGGATTGGCGGACGAGGGCTTCCGGTAACTATAATACTGTTAATCATACCACACCTGTGTTGACAATTTCAACCGGAAACGGTAAAGTAATAGTACCGTTCCAGAATCCGAAAGGAAAAGTTTCCCGGACGGCGCATGCCTCCGGAGGAGGCCGGGGCGGGGAAAGGCGGAAAACGACATGACCACACGCGAAAAGCTGGCAAACGCCATGTTTCCGGACGTGACCCTTACGCCGGAGCATTTTGAAAATAGTTACCCTCCGCGACAACTGAAGGAGGGCGCGCGGGTGACCCGCATCGCCCCCAGCCCGACTGGGTACCTCCATCTCGGTGTCCTGTATTCCGCGATGGTGGACAAGCTGACCGCCGATGCGACCGGCGGAGTGTTCTATTTCCGGCTGGAGGACACCGACCAGAAGCGGGAGGTGGAAGGCGGGGCGGAGGATCTCCTCCGCGGCCTGAACGCTTACGGCGTCACCCCGCAGGAGGGCTTTGTCGCCCCCGGCGAGGTAAAGGGGGATTACGGCCCCTACCGCCAGCGGGAGCGGGCCGGCATCTATCATGTCTATGCGAAATCCCTGGTGGAGCAGGGGCTGGCCTATCCCTGCTTCTGCACCGAGGAGACGCGGCAGGCCGCGCGGGAAAAGCAGGAGCAGGCCAAAGCCCGCACCGGCTATTACGGCGAATACGCCCTTTGCCGCCGGCTTTCCGAGGAGGAGGCCCTCGCCCGGGTAGAGGCCAGCGAAAGCTATGTGGTACGGCTCCGTTCCCCCGGAAATGAGGCGAACCGCGTCAAATTTGACGATCTGATCCGCGGCACGATCGAGATGCCGGAAAACGACGAGGATATCGTGCTGCTGAAATCGGACGGCATCCCGACCTACCATTTCGCCCATGCGGTGGACGACCACCTGATGCGCACCACCCATGTGCTGCGGGGGGACGAATGGATTTCCTCCGTCCCGAAGCATTTGCAGCTTTTCCGGGTGCTGGGCTTCAAGCCGCCGAAGTACGGCCATATCAGCCCCATCATGAAGGAGGACAACGGCGGAAAGCGGAAGATTTCCAAACGGAAGGACCCCGAGGCGGCCGTGCGGTATTTTGCGGAGCAGGGATATCCCGCCGACAGCGTGATCGAATACCTGATGACCATCGCGTCCAGCGATTTCGAGGAATGGCGCCGCCGCAATCCGGACGCGCCCCGCAGCGCCTTCCCCTTCAATCTGAAGAAGATGAGCGCGTCCGGCGCGCTGTTCGACACGGATAAGCTGAACGACGTGAGCAAGACCGTGATCTCCCGGATGGACGCCGACGCGGTGACCGACGCGGTGACCGCCTGGGCGGCGGAATACGCGCCGGAATTCCACGCGCTTCTCGCCCGGGACCGGACTTATGCCTGCGGCGTTTTCGCCATCGACCGGGGCGGAAGCAAGCCCCGCAAGGACCTGGCCAAATGGGCCGACGCGCCGGACTATGCCGCCTATCTTTTCGACGAGACGTTTACCGCCTGCCCGATGGCGGCGCTGCCGGAAACCATTGCTCCGGCGGATGCGAAGGCGGTTCTCACCGCCTACCGGGGCGTGTACGATCCTGCACAGGACAAGCAGGCCTGGTTCCAGACGATCAAGGAGCTTTGCCCGTCGCTGGGCTTCTGCCCCGAGGTGAAGGAATACAAAAAGAACCCGGAGGGCTGGAAGGGCCACGCCGGGGACGTCAGCACCATCCTGCGGGTGGCGGTGACCGGACGGACCAACACGCCCGACCTGTGCAGCATCATGCAGCTTCTGGGGAAGGAGCGGGTGCTGGCCCGCATCGGCCGCGCGGCGGAAGAGCTGCCCTGAACGATGGAACCGGGAAGCAGCTTGTAAAGGCACTGAGGTTGACACCTGGTAATGCGGGGACGCGCCTGCTCCCTTTTCTTTGTGCCGACTGTATCGATTGCTTATGTGAAATGAGGAATTGCCATGACTGAGGAGATCAAAGATAAACGAACCGAAAACGCCGCGCCGGCCGCGGCGGGAAATTTCATCCACGACATTATCGACGAGGAGCTGGCGCCCGGCGGGCGGTGTGAAGGGGTTAAGATTCACACCCGCTTCCCTCCCGAGCCAAACGGCTACCTTCATATCGGCCATGCCAAGGCGGTCTGCATCGACTTTGGCACGGCGCTCAAATATGGCGGCGTCTGCAACCTGCGAATGGACGACACCAACCCGACCAAGGAGGACGAGGAATTCGTCGACGCCATTCAGGAGGATATCCGCTGGCTGGGATACGACTGGGACGACCGTTTCTTTTACGCGTCGGATTACTTTGAAACAATGTACGAGCTGGCCCGCGGCCTGATCGAACGGGGACTGGCCTATGTGTGCGAGTTAACCCCCGAGCAGATGCGGGAGAACCGGGGCGACCTGACCCATCCGGCGGTCAGCCCCTACCGCGACCGCCCGGCGGAGGAAAGCCTCGACCTCTTCGCCCGGATGCGGGCCGGGGAGTTTGAGGACGGCCGCATGACCCTGCGGGCGAAAATCGACCTCGCCAGCGGGAACTTCAATATGCGAGATCCGGTGCTTTACCGGATTAATCACCTGCCGCACCACCGTCAGGGAAACGCCTGGTGCATCTACCCGATGTACGACTACGCCCACCCGATCGAGGACATGCTCGAGGGAGTGACCCACTCCCTTTGTTCGCTGGAGTTCGAGGATCACCGTCCCCTATACAACTGGGTGCGGGACAATGTCGCCGTCGAGCATAAGCCGCGGCAGATCGAATTTGCCCGGCTGAACCTGACCTATACCGTCATGTCCAAACGGAAGCTCCGCCGTCTGGTAGAGGACGGCGTGGTGTCCGGCTGGGACGATCCCCGGATGCCCACGCTGCGCGGTCTGCGCCGCCGCGGCTATACCGCCGCTTCCATCCGGGATTTCATTGAGCGTGTCGGCGTGGCCAAATCCGCCAATATGGTGGAGCTTGCCCTGCTGGAGCATTGCCTGCGGGAGGACCTCAACCGGAACGCCGCCCGGGCGATGGCGGTGCTTCGTCCGCTGAAGCTGACCATTACCAATTACCCGGAAGGAAAGGGAGAAACCTTTACTGTGGAAAACAACCCCAACCGGCCGGAAGACGGAGAGCGAGAGGTTTCCTTCTCCCGCAGCCTGTGGGTGGAGCAGGAGGATTTTCTGGAGGAGCCGGTGAAGGGCTACTTCCGCCTTTTCCCGGGAAATGAGGTACGGCTGAAGGGCGCGTATATCGTCCGCTGTACCGGTTGCAAAAAGGACGCCGACGGCAACGTGGTCGAGGTGCTGGCGGAGTACGATCCCGCGACCCGCGGCGGGGATACGCCGGACGGCCGTCGGATCAAGGGAACCATCCACTGGGTGGATGCCGCCGCTGCCGTCGACGCGGAGGTGCGGCTGTACGGTAATCTGTTCAAGGATTCCGATCCCGAGAGCGGGGATAAAGATTTCATGGACTGCCTGAACCCCGATTCGCTGGAGAGGCTTACCGGCTGCAAGGTGGAAGCCTCCCTCGCCGGGGCGGAAGCGCCCGCTTCCTTCCAGTTCATGCGGCAGGGCTATTTCTGCGTGGACAACAGGGACAGTGCGCCCGGCCGGCCGGTTTTCAACCGCGCGGTTTCTCTCAAGGACGGCTTTAAGAAATAGTCGAGGAAAGGGCGCGATACCGATGAAACGATGGACAGCGGCCCTTGCGCTGCTGGGAGCTTTGCTGCTTTTCGCGGGTCTGTTCTCCGGCTGTCGACCCGGCGTGGATACCGGGAGCAGGGAAGAGCAGTCGTCGGTGGAGACCTCCTCCCGGCTTCCCGAGCAGGAGTTTCAGGAGATCGACAACGAAAACGGCCAGCGAACGCTGGAATGCGCAGTTTATTCCCTAAAAACGGAGGACTGGATTGTCTTCGAGCCGGATACCGGCGCGGAGCTGGTCCGTATCCGGTACAAGCTTTCCAGCGAATGGGAAGCGGAAGGGCCGGAATTCTCCGATCGGCAGAGGAAAAAGGGCGCGCTGGTCGGCGCGGTTCCCTATGAGGGCTCGGCGCCCCTGCCGTCTGCTGGCGGAAACGCCGCGGACGAGGAGGGCGGCGTCACCGAGAAGCTGCTGAGTGACCGCACGGTGCTGGTCCGCACAACAGAACGGGACGGTTTCGTCTCTTACCTGTATATGGTGGATTCCGGAAAGGAGTATGCCGTCTGCTTCCGCTTTTATGCGGAGGAAGGGGACAACCTTACCGTGGTGCAGACCGACGCGGATACCGTAGTGAAATCCCTGGAGTTTCTGTCGTAACACCGCCTGCCGCTGTATTAGCCGGTGACAATAAACAAAGAAAGAAGCCTTACAGTCTTGAACGGCTGATAAGGCTTCTTCTTTTGTTTATTGCGCCCTAAAAGGGGAGGAAAGCATAGAGAGTGACGATATTCCGGCGAGGTGTTATTTGCTGGGAACCAGCCGGACATCCAGACCGGTGATCACCAGCTCCGCCCCGTCGGAAAGATTGACGTTGCGGAATTCCCGTACCGCGCCGTTTTCCTCTTCCACCGCCATGTGGGCATAGATGCCCCCGGCCGTTTCCGCGCCGGATACCACCAGGCCGTCCCCGCGCAGGACAAGAACGGTATACACGCCGGCCGGGAAATCCTCTCCCGCCCGGAAGGTAGCCGACGGCGGCGGGACGGGAGCGGTCGTTCCCGTCGAAGGAGTCGATGTCCCCGTCAAATTGGCCGCCGTCCCCGTAGAATCCGTCGCAGACCCGGTCGGTCCGCCGGAGGAGGAAGTCGTCGCGGCTCCCTGCGAGCCGCTGGGATCGTTGGTTTCCGGGGAGCTTCCCAGTGTGCCGCTGAGGACGGCGAGGGTGACCGGTTCCACGGCGGTGTTGCTGCGGGCGGAAGTGGTGCCTGCAGCGGTTCCCCGGACCCGAATAGTCATGCCGGTGGCGGTCAGCGTGTCGCCTACCGCCAGGGAAACGTCCTCAAAGCCGCAGATGGTGTCCGGGCCGCCCTGCGCGATTAGATTTTCATCCACCACCCCCAGGGCGGTGAAAAGCCGCCCCTCGCCCTTTTCGGCGGTGATGGTGTAAAGGCCCGCAGGGATATCCACCCCAACGACATAATGGCCGCTGGGAAGGAGCTCATCATAAGGCGCTCCCGCTTCGTTATCGCTGGAGGAAAGCGCGCCGCCTGTCGGCAGAAGGAACCCCCAGTTTCCGCCGTACCTCTGTGCGGCCACAGCCGTTCCGACCGACAGCACCGCCGCGGCGGCGACCAGAATCGCCGCATTGCGCATCCAGTGACTGGGACGGGGCGCTTTCCCGGCGACAGGCGCGTCCTGAACGCCATCCGGCAGGGGAGCCGCCGCGGCGGAGGGCGCGGCGGGGGAATTGATCCCCCCGCAGACAGGACAGGAGTTTCCGTCATACATCTTTCCGCAGTTTGGGCAGATCATAGCGATACCTTGCCTTTCCGGCCCGCCGGGGCCTGGCTGAGGTGAAAGGGACGGACGGGTCGGTTCATCCGCCGATCAGCCGCCGCAGACGGACGATTTCCTCCGCCGTGAGGGCGGGAACCGTCTCGCCGCTGCCCGTTAATTTCGCGGGACGCAGAGAAGGCGTGTCGATCCGGCCGAGAAGATAATCCACCGAACAGTCAAAATAATCAGCCAGCGCGGCCAGCTTGTCCGCAGAGGGCATGGAGCCGCGTTTCATATTATCCAATACGCTTTTATTGAGCCCGCTTTCCCGCAGAACCTGGTTAATGCTGATGCCGCGCTGCCGGGCAAGGGCGACGATTCGTTCAATTACCGTTTGTACGTTGATCATGGGAACTTCCAGTCCTTTCAGGGCTTCATGCCCGGAAAGGGCCGGAAAGCCGTAATCAAAAAGGGCGGCCATAAATAATTGGCGATGGATGCGCCTGGGATGCAACGCCTCCCAGGCGCGGACCAGGCTGTTTTGACGCTCCCTCCGGCCTTTGTGCCGACAGAAGAAAGGAGTCCATCCCGCGGCTTTTCCGTCCATACATACCCGCCGGTTCCGTTGGTCGCCATAATGCCGTAAATTCATTGTACACTTTCCGGGATTTCCTGTCAACCGTTGGGGAAAACTTCCCTTCCGGAGAATCGTTCCGGAAATATATGGAAATGTTTGCTGACGTTTTTTGCTGACGTTTTCCGAAAAATCAAACGGTGCGGCGCTTTTTTACGGCTGGAAGAGAGTCCGGACGAAACCGGACGGAAAAAGAATGGGGATGTCCAAAAGAGGGCGGCAGTTTGTGAATTTATAGTACGATACGCCGAAGCGAAAAAAAGTGAAAATACCCCCTTGACAAATGATCGCCGGATCGTTATAATAACATTCGTCGCTGACGGGCCGGACATTTGGATGGACATCCCGAAAGTGGCAAAATTCAATAGGCGGATATGGCGGAACTGGCAGACGCGTTAGATTCAGGTTCTAATGAGCGCAAGCTCATGGAGGTTCAAGTCCTCTTATCCGCACCAAACCTGCGATGAGCAATTCGCTCACCGCAGGTTTTTCTTTTATTAAATTCGGACGCCTGCGTTTACGGCGCTTTTTTCATTAATTCAATCAATGCTACAGGCCTGAACCTTAAACCGATTGGCTTAAGGCTCGGGCCTGTTTTTTAAAGGGAACAGTACGCTCTGTCCTTGCGCTGTGTCTTGGCCGGTTTGTCGGCGCTCTGTGCTTTTACAGAGGCTCTTTCCACTTTTCATGCGCCGCCTATCCTCCATAAATTTGCTTGTTTCCAAAAGGAAACATCATTAAAATAAGTTGAAAATAAATAACAGATATGTTATCATATGACGGACACACAGTGGTGTAAATGATCATTTCGCGGGGACTTTTCTTTTAAGAAGAGGAATCCCTGTGCCGCATACAGCGGCGCTGCGAATAATGCATAACGAACGGTCTGCATAAGGAGACGCCATGCCGAAATGGAACCGGAAAATCAGAAATATCCTGGGAACGGCAGGCAACTTTTTGTCCTCCTTCATCACCGCGGTTGTGGCGATGGTGGCGCTCCTTTTCGTTGTGATAAAACTGCTCGGCTGGAATATGTTTTCCGTCGACAGCCCGAGCATGTCTCCGCAGTATCCGGTCGATACGCTGGTGATCGTTCAGAACGTCGAGCCGGAGGATATCCAGGTTGGCGACGTTATCACCTATGTCCTCAATCGGGACGGTGTGCTGGTAACTCACCGTGTGGTTGGTATCAGTAAGGTCAACGAGACCTTTACCACCAAAGGCGACGCCAACAACAGCGCGGACGCCTCTCCCGTGATTTGGAACAATGTGGTGGGAAAGGTTCTGCTTGGAATCCCGGGGCTTGGCAAACCGATTCGTTTCCTGACCGCCAGGGAAAACCGCCCGCTGGTTATCGCGGCGATCGCCGCGCTGTTTGTGTTTTCGCTGGTCTGGGATATTATCGCAAAGAAAAACCAAAAGAAAAGGGAAACTGCTGCACTTCCCGAATGTGAGGACGGCGCCGCCGGGCCGCCGACGGACAGCCTTCGAGAAGAATAACGGCGCTTTTTCTTCCGCAAAGCCATCGGGAATGTCCGGGGGATTGCGGTGTGAAAATAAAAAAATTAAATGGAAATAGGAGGAAAAGTAAGATGCGAAAAAGTCAGAAGCTGATGGTCATCAGCCTGCTGTTGGCTGTGATTGCGGTGTTTACGGTTGCTCCGACGCTGTCTTGGCTGTCCGCCACCAGCGAACCCGTAGTCAATACCTTTGCCGGCGGCAAGATATCCATCCGGCTGGACGAAGCGCTTGTCGGCGCGGATGGAAAAGCCATTGCGGGTGAAGGTGCGCAGCGCGTGACGGCGAACAGCTACAAATACGTTGCAGGCGCCGTGCTGGATAAGGATCCGACCCCTACGGTGCTGAAAGGCAGCGAAGAATGTTATGTGTTCCTTTGTGTGGAAAATGAACTGAATGAAAAGTTCACAATGAACTATAACGCCTCCTCGTGGCTGAAAGTCGCGGAAGAGGAGGACAAAGCCGTTTACGTCTACAGCACGAGGGTGAACGCCCTGGATGCGGAAAACGACGTTGCGCTGACCCCCATTTTCACGACGGTCACCGTTTCCGATGACCTGACGGCGGAAGATATTGCGGCGCTGGGAGAGAAAAAGCTCTCGGTAACGGCCTATGCCGTGCAGACGGCCTCTCTGGAATCGCCGGCGGCCATCGACCTTGCTGTAGCGCAGTTCCTGCCGGACGGCGCGGCGGCGGATTATCCGGATATCGGATAACCGCCGGAATCGGAAACCCTGAAAGAAGGAGGTATACGGAATGACAAAAGCCAGGAGTATTCCTTTTCTTTTCAAGCATTTTTTTCTGCTGGCGCTGTGCGTTTGCCTGATGGCCGGGCTTTTTTCGCAGCCGGTAAAAAGCACGGCCGCCTATGTGACTTCGCTTTCCGTTACCTGCGTGAATACCTTTACGGGCGACGGACAGATAAAACCGACCGATCCGTCCGATCCGTCAAAGCCGTCTGAGCCGGCTGAGCCGACGCAAAATCCCGATACGCCGCCGACAGGCGAAACCGGTTATGTCGAATGGTATGCGATCGGTATGCTGCTCAGCCTTGCGGGGCTTGTTGCCACATGGAAATGGGAACGCAAGAGGGATTCGGCGGGAGTATACGATTCGGAAGTATAGGGGTATAGCATAGCGCCGCCCAGCCGGCTTCTATGCGGTCCTTGTCCGGCGGCGCAATCGAAAATGCTTACGCATTTTCCCACCGTTGCTATTATGCACAGCCGAAAAAAAGAAAGAAAGGGGAACGGACTATGAAATTCAGTAAAAAGGACATCCTTGTCACCGGGCTTGCGGTTACGCTGGCGGCGGCAACAATCATCGGCGGCGGAACCTTCGCGTATCTACAGGGCACGACCGAGGATGTCGTAAATACGTTTCAGACCAATAAGGTTTTGGTGGAACTTACCGAGACCGGTATGGATGCAAACCGAACCAAAGGCTACAGCATTATCCCCGGCGACTCGGCGGAAAAGGACCCGAAGGTCACGGTAGACAACACCGTGGATTCCTATGTGTACGTCGAAGTGACCGATACCACGGAGGGACTTGTTACCTACGCCATTGCCGAGGGCTGGACCCTGCTGGACGGCTATACCGACGTCTATTACCGCGAAGTGGCGGCGGACGCAGAAGAAAAAGACTTTTATGTCCTTAAGGATAACACGGTTTCCTATGACGCCGCGCTGGAAAACAGCGACATGCTGGACGCCAAAGGAAATCTCAAGGACGGTATTCAACTTAGCTTTAAGGCGATGGCGATCCAAAAGGAAGGCTTTGCCGATGCCGCCGCGGCGTATAAGAGGGTTCCGACCGAGGCGGCAACCCTGGAAGAGGTTAACGCTTCGCTTGCCGCCGGCAAGGATGTAAAGCTGACAGCAAAGATCAACAACCAGACTGTTGTTGCAAAAGACGGCGCCGTTGCAGCGCTTGACCTGAACGGCAATGATGTTGCCGGAATCCGAATGGCATTTGGTAACCGTTGTGCGATTAAAGCGGAGGGCGCAGGAACCGTTTTGACCATCGAGGGCCAGGGCCTGGTTGACGGAAGAGGGTACAGCGCAGGCACTGCCAATGCGGTCAAAGTGGAGTCCGGTGCAAAAGTGATCATCAACGACGGCACGTATACGACAGGTCTTGCTTACAATGGCTCGCCCAATTCCGTTATTTTAGCAAACGGCGGAACCGTTGAGATCAGCGGCGGCTTCTTCTATAATACCAACAATGCCGGCGAATGGGTGCTGAACTGCCAGGATAATACGGATTCTCACATTATCGTAAAGGGCGGCACCTTCGTGAATTTTGATCCCTCGAATAATGCTTCCGAAGGAGAGAACACGAACTATGTTGCCGCCGGCTACCATGTTGAACAGGCGGCGAAGGATAACGGCGACATCTGGTATACCGTTGTTCCGGTTTAAACCTGCTTGGGGGGAGATAAAAGCCATGAAGCTCAGTAAAAAGAACATTCTTGTCACCGGGCTTGCGGTTACGCTGGCAGCGGCAACAATCATCGGCGGCGGAACCTTCGCGTATCTGCAGGGCACGACCGAGGATGTCGTTAACACGTTTCAGTCCAATAAGGTTATGGTAGAACTCACCGAGACCGGCGACGGACAGTACAACATTGTTCCCGGCACGTTGGAAACCAAAGACCCCACGGTTACTGTGGACAACACGGTTGACGCCTATGTCTATGTCAAGGTTACGGCCACGACCAATGCAAAAGCTCTGATCAATTACGAGATTGCTGAGGGCTGGACCCTGCTGGACGGCTATACCGGCGTCTATTACCGGGAAGTGGCGGCGGACGCGGGCGAAAAAGAGTTTGCTGTCCTCAAAGACAATAAGGTCTCCTATGACGCGGCTCTTGAAAACAGCGATATGCTGAGTAACGGCAAGCTGAAAACCAACGTCAAGCTGACCTTTAAGGCGTATGCCATGCAAAAGGCCCCGTTCGACGATCCTGTTCTTGCCTATAAGGAAAAGGATACGGTATTTGTCACAGGTGATTCGAATACAGACGACGCCCAGTTTCTGTCTTTATTAAATAATTCGCCCAAAATCGTCGTAACGGATGATCTGGAGCTGATGAAATCTAAGACGATAAAAGCGAATAGAACGCTGGTCCTGGACGGAACCATAGCCTATTCAGGCTCCTCGGCTTCTGTGCCGGCATTATTTTATAATTATGGCTCTATTGGGAAACCGTCCACGCTGACTGTCGAAGGCGCCGGCGGTATCAATGCGACAAAGGATTACTGCTTCATTGTTGGCAGAAACAAAACGCAGACTGCTCATTTGGTCATCAACGGCGGTACGTACACCGCGCCGGTTTCCGTGGTTCAATGCCAGTATGGAACCGTCACCATCAACGGCGGCTTCTTCGCCTGCGATCCGGTGACGGAGGAATATGGTTCAACATACCTGCTGAACTGTAAGGACGATAATTACCAAAACGGAACGGCCAGGATCATTGTCCAGGGCGGCACCTTCGTAAACTTCAATCCTGCCGACAATGGAGCCGAAGGGGCTGGCACAAACTTTGTCGCCGAAGGCTACTATGTCGTGGAAGAGCGTCAGGCTAACAGCGACGTCTGGTACACGGTGGTGAAGGAAGCGGCCGTCACATCCCCCGAAGAGCTGGCGGCGAATATTTCGACGGGCGGGGCGGTCGTGCTTTCCAGCGATATAAAGATCAACGACCCCGAGAATGCACAGAAGGAATACAATTTGGCGGATAACGCCGTTTTCGATCTGAGCGAAAAGGCAATTACCACGGAGCATATGGCGGCTATTTTCCAGGGGAAAAATGTGGTCATCAAAAACGGAACCTTTGCGACGAGCAACGGTTCCGACTACCCGCTCTTTATCGGCAATGGAACCAGAGAAACCTCCATTCTGGTGGAGGATGTGACCGTTGACGGCGGAATCAACGTGTTTGTTGGCGAAGTCGTTTTGAGAAATGTCACGGCGGACGCCTCTTCCAGGAAGTATTATGCCGTTTGGGCGGATGAGGGCGCTGTCATTACGATCGAGAGCGGCGTCTACACCGGCGGCACGTTTAAAGGAACGCCGCAGCCCGCGGTAAGTGCGTGTGATAAAGGCAAGGTCATCATCAAGGGCGGCGAATTTAACACCGATGTTTCCGCTTATGTAGCGGACGGCTTCCATGTTGAACCGGTCGAGAAGAATGGCGGGACATGGTACACGGTTGTTGCGGACTAAACCAGTTTGAAAGGGGATAAAGAATCATGAAGCTCAGTAAAAAGAACATCCTCGTCACCGGTCTTGCGGTGACCCTTGCGGCGGCAACGATCATCGGCGGCGGAACCTTCGCGTATCTGCAGGGCACAACCGATGACGTTGTTAACACGTTCCAGACGAATAAGGTCATGGTGGAACTCACCGAGACCGGCGACGGGCAGTACAGCATCATTCCCGGCACGTCACAGGATAAAGATCCAACGGTCACTGTGGACAACACCATCGGCGCGTATGCCTATGTTGTTGTCACGGATAAAACGGATGGTCTCGTGGATTACGAGATTGACGATGGATGGGAACTCCTTACCGGCTATACCAACGTTTACTACCGCGAAGTGGCGGCGGACGCGGACGAAAAAGAGTTTGCTGTCCTCAAATACAATAAGGTCTCCTATGACGCTGCTCTCGAAAACAGCGATATGCTGGACGGAGACAACCTCAGGGAGGGTGTGGAACTCACCTTCACTGCCAGAGCGATCCAGAAGGAAGGCTTTGCTGATGCCGTCAGCGCCTATGAGGGCCTTCCTGCAATGGCTACCACTGCCGATGAGCTGATCGCTGTAATGGCCAATGCGAAAGACGGCGACGTGATCGAACTGAAAAACGATATCGTTCTGGATAAACCGCTTACCATCGATCGTGATGTTACCATCTCCGGAGATGACAATACAATTGTTTCCAGGAACCCAGTTTATGTTGCCGAAGACACGAAGGTCACTTTTGACCGAATCACCTTCACCGCGCCTACTAGTGCAAACAACAACGCGACCTCCGTGTATGCTCAGAGCTTGAATTCCAAGTTGGTGTTTGAAGGCTGCAGCTTTGTGGATTTCCAGTGGGAGGGCATTCAGATCACACCGGTTGCCGGTGCGGAAATTGTGGTCAACAATTGCTATTTCAGCAACAGCAAGGCCATGGCGGAAACCGGAATAGAGACCAAGCGCTATCTGCATATCGAGGTAACGGAAACTACAGAAATCAGTAATATCAGGGTAACCGTCACCAATAATACCTTTGAGAATGTCGTTCCATCCGCTAAGGGCGGCGAGGGTTATTTCACTGATTCTGTTGTAACCATTTCAGGCGTTCCTCATGCGAACATCACTTGTAGCGGTAATCTGTTCACCGGAAAAGTACAGAAGGATGCGCTGAGCAATAGTGCAGTCATTTGGATTGATAACGGCGATCCTTACAACCAGCTTTCTTACGAAGGTTTTACGATTGCTGAGGACGCTGAGTTGGTAGATTGACTTTTAAGGGTAAATAGCTTTACCGCTCCTGTTCATTTATAAAAGGGAAGCTTTTAGGCGCCTGCTGTCATTTTTATCCATAAGAAGGGAAATTATGCAGGAGCTAAAACACCTGCCTGAAGCATAAACCGAAAGAAGTCGACAGCGTTAAAGCGGTCGACTTCTTTCGGTTTATGTGTTATCCTAAAGACATACTATATTAGAAACCGGCGGGAGAAACGGAGAAAGCGGGAAATAATAAACGTGGCAATACGGCGTCTTCTCCGCGGCGGTCGGAACAATGCGTCTCCCACGCTCCCCACTCCTTGAATGACGATGGGAATCGGAGACGAGGAAACATAGGCGCGTCTGGCATCTGCATTATTTCTTACCGTTTTTGTTGCTCCGAGTCTCTTCGTCCTGCGGGTCTTTATTATCGTTTCCGGATGCCTTTCCGCGCAGGATGAGGTCGCACAGCAGAGCGGCGACAACGCCCGCGGCCAGGGTGGCCGGCGCGATGGACAATGCGGCCTGAGAATACCGCAGACTGCGCTGGATATCCGGCGTATAAAGGGCCAGCCGATCCATAACTGCGGAGAAAAGCAGCAGCATTCCAACAAGCGGGAGCGTCCCTGCCAGGATGTTTTTGGAAAAAGAATGCAGATTTTTCAGGTCATGGAAAAGATTCTTGAAAAGCAGCATGATATGTACCTCCCGAACAGTCGAGATGCAAACAGATAGATAAAAATTTAAATGCCCGTTGGTATTTCTTCCTGCCGACAGCGCCGCCCAACCGGGTTCTCTGCCGACCTTTCCCGGCGGTGCCTAACGACATTATACCATGGCGCTGGTGGCGGCTCAACAGAAAATCCTTTCCATTCCACGGCGCTGTTCGCACCGGAAATCATCGAGAATCATTGAGAATTATTAAAATTATTTTAGTCGCTTTATGGAGGCATTGCGTTATGACAATCGGAGCATCCACTTCCAATCTATATCCTCTGCCTACCGAAGAGGCGCTCAGCGCGCTGCTGTCTCTGGGTTTTCGTACGCTGGAGGTATTTATCAACACCGAATCGGAGGCGACGCCCTCCTTTGCCGGGGAGCTGCGCCGTCGGGCGGAAGCCGGGGGAGGGCGGATTCTTTCCCTGCACTCCTACACTTCCGGAACCGATCCGTACCTCCTTTTTTCTGCTTACCGCCGCCGTTTTGAGGATGGAAAGGAACATTACCGCCGGTTGTTTGAGACGGCCTCTCTGACGGGCGCGCGTTATGTAATTCTGCATGGCGACCGACAGGAAGGCGTTCTTCCGGAAGAAGAGGTATTTGCCCGGTTTGAGGAGCTTTATGATCTGGGACAGGAGCAGGGGGTGCTTCTTTTGCAGGAAAATGTGGTGCGGTTCCGTTCCGCCGAAATCGGATATATCCGGCGGATGCGGGATGCCCTGGGCGAAAAAGCGAATTTTGTGTTCGATATTAAGCAGTGCGCCCGCTGCGGCCTGGAACCTTCCGCCGTTATCGGAGCTATGGGCGATGCATTGCGGCATGTTCATATCAGCGACCAGGCCGCCGGAAGGGATTGCCTGATTCCCGGCAGAGGCACGAACGATTATGCCTCACTGCTCCGCCAGATGAAAGCAAACGGCTTTTCCGGCGATTGGATTATCGAATTGTACCGGGAAAACTTCCATAGTATGGAGGATTTTACAGAAGGACGCCGCTTTCTGGAAAAAATAACAAATTCCTAAAAATCATGATTTTCAACAAAAAGCGGGCTGCGTACAGCTCGCTTTTTGTTCGGCGGCAGAAAAAATGACATATTCGGGGATAAACATCCGTCTTTCCCAACCTTTTTGTTGGATTATTTTTGATATTTTATTCTTTATGGCACTCGAATTATGTCCGATTATTGAAAAATATAAATATACAAATTTAGGAGAACTTGACACTATTTGGATATATGGTATAATCTAAGGTGGTTTTTGTGGTAATTCATCACTCGAAAAACCAATAAATGGAAAAGCCAGAGGGAGTAAACATGGAAACAGGGGAGAACAGTCAATCAAAGCGGAACGAGGAAGAAGGAGGAGAGGAGATTCACGACATGCGGGTCACACATGTCGTATCCGGCTGTGTGCAACAGACGAATTACTGGATGCCGGATTTGGGAAAAATGGTGACGGTTTGGGGAATTCGGGTGGAATTTTCCGACGGACAGACATTTTGTATCCCGGATTTGTGCGACCACAGGACAGATGCGGAAATTTTGCTGGATCGGTTGAGGGAAGCCGATCTGGATGCGGACTTTCTTCCATATATTGTGGAGGACTATCTGGGCGAATTGTATGGATTGCGTTTTCCCTGAAAATTCTTGCGTTTGTCGCCGTATTTGTGCTATACTATTTCCATCAAAAGGAAATCCGATGGAAACCTGTGAGCCGCATCGGCGGAGAAATGGAAGGATCGTATGAAGTGTCCGTTTTGCGGATATACCGAAAGCAAAGTAATTGATTCCCGGCCGACGGATGAAGGAAGTCGGATACGGCGGCGGAGGGAATGTCTGAAATGCGCCAAGCGCTTTACTACCTATGAAATTATCGAAAGCCTGCCGATTATCGTTGTGAAAAAAGATAAATCACGGGAACCGTTTGATCGTCAAAAGCTGTTCAACGGGTTGCTTCGTGCCTGCGAAAAGCGGCCGGTGTCCATTGAGACTCTGGAGAAAGCGGTGGATGATATCGAGGTATCCATCCAGAATTCCTTGGATCGTGAGGTTACCTCTCTCCGGGTAGGGGAATACGCCATGGAAAAGCTGAAGGAAATTGACGAAGTCGCCTATGTGCGGTTTGCTTCGGTATATCGTCAATTTAAAGACATCACCAGTTTCAGGGATGAGATCAACAAGCTGCTGACCTGACGGCGATGAAAAGAAAAACGAACGAGCATACAAAAAGAAAAGCGTCCGTATGGGCGCTTTTCTTTTTGTATGTTTATAACCGTTCTTCCTCTCTTCCTCTACTTTTTGGGTATATCCGGCGGAATATCAAGCAAACTAAGAACGACTTGCTCACAGCGCGTCGGTTTTGACCCTCTGTGAGCAAAAATGATCCAACAATTTTTCCGGGACAGCAAACCGGACACAGCGGGAAAGGATGAAAAACGGGATGATAAAAAATGCGACGGAAGCCGTATTCTGGACGGCGATAAACGAAGCGCCTGCGCAATACCCCTGGCTTTCGCAGGATTTAACCTGTGAAGTGGCGGTGATCGGTGGGGGGATGACCGCGGCTCTGTGCGCCATGCGATTCGCACAGGCGGGCTGCGATACGGTTATGTTGGGAGCAGAGCCGGTCGGCTACGGCGGAACGGCGGTATCCAGCGGGATGATGAGCCTGGATGGCGAGGAGTGCCTGACCGACCTGGTGGAAAAGATCGGCGCCGACCGGGTGGCCGACGCGGTGGCGGCGGAGCTGGGCGT
>ERZ827520.2019-NODE-2019-length-20513-cov-3.611888_pt1 | contig 20513 bp, 17 predicted proteins | sample MGYA00519581_ERZ827520 | MGnify/ENA primary metagenome ERZ827520 (study PRJEB31778, sample SAMEA3449339) | human gut metagenome | biome: human gut; feature: human-associated habitat; material: faeces | place: United Kingdom | collected 2010/2012 ...
TGTTGGATCAGGTTTCACTTCCGGCAAAGACCCTGTTCCAGAATCTACAGGCGGCGTATCGGAGGAAGATCCGGAGCCACCGCCATCACAACCGGCTAACAGGGTTGCACTCAAAATAGCCGCTAAAAGCGATTTCTTATATTTAAATTTCTTATTCATTAATAACGCAAGTGACAAAACAAAGTTAAAAGATTCGTAACCGGGGAAATAGTTTTATGCTTTATCTTCTTTAATAACTTCCTCCATTCTTAAGAAAACGGCATCATTGATAGAAAAACAGGTGAAATTTATAAGAATAACCCCTATTCGATGTCTGGCTGGTTATTTTTACGAAATTTCAATAAACAAAAAATTAACAACTTTTCACAACGTAACTATATAAATTTGTTGGTAGTTTTAACGATTAAGATTGCAAAAGCAACAGATAGAACGGTGTTTGCTCATCAAGCGAACATAATTAATACTGACTTGTTTTGCGTGATAAAAAAACAGATGTTCTCACGCTTTTAATTATTTAGCAGGTTATCTGAACGCGAAACATTATTGCCACATGGATAATAAAGCGGGAAATAATTTTCCATTAATAAGACAGAGTAATGTAAACGAAGCCGGATGATATTAACGATCATCCGGCTTTATTGACTTACGAAACTAACATCCCGGTAAACACATACGCCTGCAACAGCGTGATAATGCCGATCACACTGGCAAAGATCAGACTGTGCTTCACGGTGTAGCGGAACAGTTCAGATTCTCGGCCCACCATGCCCGTCGCGGCGCAGGCCACGGCGATAGATTGCGGGGAAATCATCTTGCCAGTTACGCCGCCGCTGGTATTTGCTGCCACCAGCAGAGTGTCAGAGACGTTGATTTGCTGCGCCGTGGTCGATTGCAGTGAACCAAACAGGGCGTTAGAGGAGGTGTCCGAGCCGGTAAGGAATACGCCCAGCCAGCCGAGAAACGGTGAGAAAAACGGGAACATCACGCCTGTACCTGCCAGTACCAGCGCCAGCGTGGTGGACATGCCGGAATAGTTGGTGACGAAGGCGAACGCCAGCACCATGCCAATCGACAATATCGGCCACTTCAGACTAATTAGCGTTTCGGCAAAGACGCCAATCCCTTTCTTGATGCCCACGCCGAGGATGAAGATAGAGATAATCGCCGCAATAAAAATAGCGGTGCCGCCAGCCGAGAGAGGGTCGAATTTAAACACCGCATCCATTGGCGTTGGTTGGGCGACAATGGGTGCCGCTTTCAACACTTGTTGATGCAAATGAGGGATCTGGAAATTAATCACCAGTGAATAAAACGCGCCGCCCGGAGCAAATAACGCTTTAAACGGCTTCATGGTCCAGATGGTGACCAGCACCGTTAAGATTAAAAACGGTGACCACGCACGAATGATTTGCCCCAGACTATATTCTGAAGGCACGGGACCGCCAGAAGATGGTTTATTCACCACCATCGCACCTGCGGATTGTCCCATGCTGATTGCCGTTTCGGTATTTTTCGGCCGCCAGACTTTAAGGAATAAAGCGAGTGAGACGATACTCACCAGCGCCGAAGTAATATCCGGCAGTTCCGGACCAATATAGTTAGAGGTAAAGAACTGCGTGACAGCGAAGCTTCCCCCAGCAACCAGCGCCGCTGGCCACGTCTCTTTCACCCCTTTCCAGCCGTCCATCATTGCTACCAGCCAGAACGGCACAAGAACCGACAGGAACGGTAACTGACGTCCCGCCATTGCGCCAATGTGGAACGGATCGATTCCCGTTACCTGACCGGCGACCAGAATCGGCACGCCCAACGCACCAAACGCCACCGGCGCAGTGTTGGCAATCAGACACAGCCCCGCCGCGTATAACGGTTTGAAGCCCAGGCCCACCAGCAGCGCACCGGTAATCGCCACCGGCGCACCAAAGCCAGCCGCCCCTTCCAGCAGCGCGCCAAAGGAGAAACCAATCAGTAACACCTGCAAACGCTGATCGTCAGTGATGGAGATAACCGAGCTGCGGATAATATCGAACTGACCGCTGGCAACGGTTAATTTATAGAGGAACACCGCCGCAACAATAATCCACGCAATAGGCCATAATCCATAAATAAAGCCATAGCCCGCAGCAGCAAATGCCATATCAATCGGCATTTTAAAGGCGAATATCGCAATCAGAATAGATAATATAAGGGTTATTGCTCCGGCGACATGTCCTTTCAGACGTAATACCGCGAGTGCAACGAAGAAGAATATTATCGGGATCAGGGCGACCAGAGCGGATAGCCCCAGTCCTCCCATCGGCATATACATTTGGGTCCAGGTAACCATATTTTTCAGTCTCTTATTATCTTTATATGCTTGATATACTTAAGGTTGTAATAAGCAAAAGAGGACTGAACTGTAAAATATAGGCGTTATACTTTACAGCAACAGTACGCTGCTAACGCAATTGCTACCTCTGGCATAACAAGTATATCGGGTAAGGGTTTCTGTTCCGCACACGCAGGCGCAGAATATCGTTAAGATGTCCATATTGTTGTTTTAGGCCCGCTAGTAATGCGCTACGGGTATTTAATATTGTTAAACCCTGATAATCGCTCCGGTTATTTCCGGGATAAATGTACTACCGCAGTTACTATCATAGCCCCGACAATAAAACTTGCCGGGGCTTTTTTGACGCTATTAATGACTTTCTTTTTCGCGTAAACGCCAGGCGTGTAATAACGGTTCGGTATAGCCGTTTGGCTGTTTCACGCCGAGGAAGATTAAATCGCTGGCAGCTTTAAAAGCACACGAGTTAGCGAAATTCCCCGACATCGGACGATAAGCCGGATCGCCAGCGTTTTGCTGATCAACCACTTTCGCCATATTCTCCAGCGACGCCTGCACCTGTTCTTTGGTCAGAATACTGTGACGTAACCAGTTGGCGATATGCTGGCTGGAGATACGCAGCGTTGCGCGGTCTTCCATCAGCGCCACGTTGTGAATATCCGGCACTTTTGAACAACCAATCCCCTGCTCCACCCAACGCACCACGTACCCCAGAATCCCCTGCACGTTGTTATCCAGCTCTTGTTGGATCTCTTCAACCGACCAGTTAGCGTTTTCAGCCACCGGAATAGTCAGCAGATCGTCCAGCAGCGGTTCAAATTCAGCATTGAACTCGCTCTGGGCAATGTTGGCCTGCACGCTCTGTACGTTGGTTTGGTGGTAGTGCAGCGCATGGAGCGTAGCAGCGGTTGGTGACGGAACCCAGGCTGTGTTTGCCCCGGCACGCAGTTGGTCGCCCTTCTGGCTGTACATGTCTGCCATCAGGTCCGGCATTGCCCACATCCCTTTACCGATTTGCGCTTTACCGCGCAGCCCACAGAACAGACCGGAAAGCACGTTATTACGTTCGTAGGCTTTGATCCACGGCGTCGATTTCATCTGGTTTTTACGCAGCATCGGGCCAGCTTCCATCACCGAATGCATTTCATCGCCGGTACGGTCGAGGAAACCGGTATTGATGAACGCCACGCGGTTACGCGCCTGAGCGATACAGCTACGCAAGTTCAGCGAGGTCCGACGTTCTTCATCCATAATGCCCATTTTCAGGGTATTCGGTGCCATACCGAGCATTGTCTCAATGCGGGTAAACAGTTTGTTGGCGAACGCCACTTCCTGCGGACCGTGCATTTTCGGTTTCACAATATAGACGCTGCCTGTGCGCGAGTTTTTCTGCACTTTTAAATCATAGAGGGCAATCGCGCCAGTCATGACGCCATCAAGAATGCCTTCCGGGATTTCATTGCCTTCGCTGTCCCAAATCACAGGAATGGTCATCAAATGACCCACGTTGCGGATAAACAGCAGCGAGCGTCCGTGCAGAGAAATTTCAGAGCCATCGGCGGCGGTGTAATGACGATCGTCATTCAGTTTACGCACGATTTGCCGACCGTTTTTTTCCATTTTCTCTTGCAGAGTCCCCTGCATCAGGCCCAGCAGGTTGCGGTACAGCAGGATTTTATCTTCCGCATCAACCGCCGCGACCGAATCTTCGCAGTCGAGAATGGTACTGATGGCCGCTTCGACGATAACATCGTTGATATGCGCCGGATCGTCTTTGCCAATCCGCCCGTTGGCATCAATTTGCAGTTCAATATGCAGACCGTTATTTTTCAGCAAAATGCAGGTCGGCGCAGCGGCATCGCCACGGTAACCGACAAACTGCGCCGGGGTACGTAACGTGGTTTCTTTACCATTTTTCAACTGGATGCGTAATTGTTTATCGACCACCTTAAACGCCACCACATCCTGATAGCTGCCGTTTTCCAGCGGTAGTGATTCATCGAGGAAACGCCGAACCCAGGCGATAACCTGCTCACCACGCTGCGGATCGTAGCCGCTGACCATCGCCCCTTCCTGCGGGATGATGTCGCTGCCGTATAACGCATCGTACAGTGAGCCCCAGCGAGCGTTCGCCGCGTTCAGCGCGTAGCGGGCGTTCATTGCCGGAACCACCAGCTGTGGCCCCGCCTGACTGGTGATTTCGCTGTCAATGCCCGTGGTTTCCACCGTTACGCGCTCCGGTTGCGGCACCAGGTAGCCCAGTTCACGCAGGAAAGATTTATAGGCCGCTTTATCTTTTACCGGCCCCGGATTGCTGCGATGCCACTCATCAAGCGCCGCCTGAATGCGATCGCGTTCTGCCAGCAACTGACGATTTTCTGGTGCCAGATCGTGAACGATCTCATCAAAATTGCGCCAGAACGCCGCAGCGTCCAACCCTGTTCCCGGTAAAACTTCTTCATCCACAAAACGTTTAAAATTGGCGTTAATGCGTAAACGGCCCTGGGTTATGGTTTGACTCATTGTTTCTCTCCTCGTTTTCGCTTATTTCGCCAACACCGCTGCTGCCGCTTTCGCGACCTGCGCATCCTGTGCTCCGGTTAAACCAGAAACGCCCACGGCACCAATAATTTGCCCATCCACAACAACCGGTACGCCACCTTCTAGCGACGTTAATAACGGCGCAGTCACGAACGCGGTACGTCCGTTGTTCACCATCTCTTCATACCCCTTAGTTTCACGACGCCCCAGCGCGGCGGTACGCGCTTTCTCCTGGGAGATGTAAGCCGCAATCGGCGCGCAATCGTCCATGCGACTTAACGCCAGCAGATGACCGCCGTCATCGGCAACAGCAATGGAAACAGACCAGTTGTTTTTCTGCGCCTCTTCCTGACCTGCGGCAATAATTGCACTCGCCATTTGCTGGCTAAGAATGACTTTAGTTTTCATTTTGTTATTCCTTTTCAAGGGCTTGTTCTACAATTTCAATCCAGTGACGCACAGAGGTACGACCGGCGCTCGCCAGATGCGTCTGGCAACCAATGTTGGCGGTGACGATCATTTCCGGTTTGCCGCTTTCCAGCGCATTCATTTTGTTATCCCGCAGCTGGCGCGCCAGATCGGGATGCGTTAACGCATATGTTCCCGCTGAACCGCAGCACAGATGGCTGTCGGGAACGTCCGTTAAGGTAAATCCAAGACGAAGCAACACTTTTTCCACTTCGCCGTTCAGCTTTTGCGCATGTTGTAGGGTACACGGGCAGTGGAAGGCCAGTTTTTTATCGCCGCGAATTGCCAGTTTTTCCAGCGGTTCCTCGCGCAGAAGTTCGACTAAATCGACCGCCAGCTCACTGACCTGACGCGCTTTATCGGCATACAACGCATCGTTTTTCAGCATCTGCCCATACTCTTTGACAAACGCGCCGCAGCCGCTGGCAGTCTGCAAAATAGCCTCGGCACCTGCTTCAATCGCGGGCCACCAGGCATCAATATTATTGCGCGCCCGCGCTAACCCTTTCTCTTGCGCATTAAGATGATAGTCCACCGCGCCACAACAGCCTGCTTCGTTAGCTGGCATGACGCTGATCCCCAGACGATCCAGCACTCGCGCAGTTGCCGCGTTGGTGTTGGGCGAAAGCGTAGGCTGGGCGCAGCCTTCCAGCATTAAAACCCGACGCTTATGGCGCAGCGGTGGACGCGGTTTAGCTTTCACCGTTTCAGCAGGCAGTTTTGCTCTGACCTGTTCCGGTAAAAACGGTCGCAGCACCAGCCCTACCTGCGTCAGCGCACGGAAGACCGCCGGACGCGGCACTACCTGGCGCAATCCTTCGCGCAGCATTCGCTCCGGCAGTGGGCGTTTCACTTTCTGCTCGACAATATCACGCCCGATATCCAGCAAATTGTGATAGCGCACACCAGAAGGACAGGTGGTTTCACAATTGCGGCAAGTGAGACAGCGATCGAGATGCTCCTGTGTTTTAAGCGTGACGTCGTTGCCTTCCAGCACCTGTTTAATCAGATAGATGCGCCCGCGCGGCCCGTCCAGTTCATCGCCCAGGAGCTGATAGGTTGGGCAGGTTGCGGTACAAAATCCGCAGTGAACACAGGCGCGCAGGATGCTGTCGGCTTCCAGCGCCCGCGCGTTCTGCCGCATCTCTTCGGTTAATTGGGTTTGCATAGCCTGCTCCTTAAAGCTCCGCGTACATGCGACCGGGATTAAACACGCCGCAAGGGTCGAGCTGCTGTTTAAGCTGCTGGTGATAGCGGAATAAAGGAGCCGGTAGCGGGGCAAAACCACCATCTCCGGCACTAAAGCGGGTCGCATGACCGCCAGCGTTGCGGGCAATGCGATGGATTTGATTGTCATCGGCTGTCGATTTCAGCCAGCGTAACGCCCCGCCCCAGTCGATCAGTTGCTCGCCGGGTAAATCCATCATCGGCGCATCGCTGGGTAAGGAAATGCGCCATAAGGTACCTGGTAACGAGAAGAACGGCAGTTGTTGTTCACGCAATTGCTGCCAGAACTGACCCGCAACCTCTTCGCCCCCCAGCAGTTCACGCGCTGCTTTTACCGATCCTTCGCCGCCCTCAAGGCGGATCCACAACGCATTGTCGAAGTAACATAAGCCACTAATGGGTAATGGCTGGAGTTGCCACTGGGCGATTTCATTCATGGCTTCTTGCAGGCTGATTTCCCGACGCAGACTCAGGGTGGCGCGTGGTCGCGGTAACACTTTCATCGAGATTTCAGTGAGCACACCCAGACAACCGTAGCTTCCGGCCATTAACCGTGAGAGATCGTATCCGGCAACGTTTTTCATCACTTCACCACCAAAACGCAGATGTTTTCCAGTGCCGGTAATGATGCGCGTGCCGAGGACAAAATCGCGGACCGAACCACTCCACGGGCGACGCGGCCCCGCCAGCCCGCAGGCGATCATCCCGCCCCAGGTAGCTTCTTCACCATAATGTGGCGGCTCGCAGGGGAGCATTTGCCCGGCGCTCTCCAGCGCCGCTTCAATCGCCACCAGCGGCGTTCCGGCACGAGCGGTTATCACCAGCTCGGTCGGGTCGTAATTAACAATGCCGCGATGACAACGCACATCCAGCGTTTGCCCGGTGACAGGACGACCTAAAAAGGCTTTGCTATTGCTGCCCTGAATCACCAGCGGCGTTTTATCGCTAATCGCCTGATTCACCTGCTCCAGCAGCGCCTGGCTGTAATCACACTCGCGTAGCATCAGAAACGCTCCAGTTCAGGGAAAGGTAAATGACCGTGATGCACATGCATGGCACCAAATTCAGCACAGCGGTGTAGCGTGGGAATGTTTTTCCCAGGGTTCAGCAAACCATCGGGGTCAAACGCCGCCTTGACCGCATGGAAGGTCGTGATTTCATCGCTGTTGAACTGGGCGCACATTTGATTGATTTTTTCGCGCCCAATGCCATGTTCCCCACTGATGCTGCCGCCAACTTCAACGCAGAGTTCGAGGATCTTCCCGCCCAGCTCTTCCGCGCGGGCAAATTCACCGGGTTCGTTGGCATCGAAAAGGATTAACGGGTGCATGTTGCCGTCTCCGGCATGAAAGACGTTGGCAACGCGTAAATCATATTGCTGCGATAAACGGGCAATGCCTTCCAGTACGCCAGGCAGCGCGCGGCGTGGGATGGTGCCATCCATACAGTAGTAATCCGGGGAAATGCGCCCCACTGCCGGGAATGCGTTCTTGCGGCCGGCCCAGAAACGTACGCGCTCTGCTTCGTCCTGTGCCAGACGGACGTCAGTCGCGCCCGCTTTCAACAAGATGTCGTTAACCCGCTCGCAGTCTTCCTGTACGTCAGACTCCACGCCGTCCAGCTCGCACAATAAAATCGCTTCGGCATCGACGGGATAACCGGCATGTATAAAATCTTCCGCAGCGCGGATCGACAGGTTATCCATCATCTCCAGCCCGCCGGGGATAATGCCATTGGCGATGATGTCACCAACCGCAAGTCCGGCTTTTTCTACCGAGTCAAAGCTGGCTAACAGCACCCGCGCCACGGGCGGCTTCGGCAGCAGTTTTAACGTCACTTCGGTGGTCACGCCGAGCATACCTTCCGATCCGGTAAACAGCGCCAGCAGGTCAAAACCAGGCGAATCCAGCGCGTCCGATCCCAGCGTCAGCGCCTCGCCATCCAGCGTTTGCACTTCAATTTTCAGCAGGTTATGTACGGTTAGACCATATTTCAGGCAGTGAACGCCACCGGCATTTTCCGCCACATTGCCGCCAATCGAACAGGCGATTTGTGAGGACGGATCCGGCGCGTAATAGAGATTATGCGGCGCAACGGCCTGGGAGATCGCCAGGTTACGCACGCCCGGCTGCACGCGCGCACGGCGACCAACGGGGTTAATGTCGAGGATCTCTTTAAAGCGCGCCATCACCAACAACACACCTTTTTCCAGCGGCAGCGCGCCACCAGAAAGCCCGGTGCCTGCACCACGGGTCACCACCGGTACACGCAGGCGGTGGCAGACAGCCAGAATCGCCGTCACCTGTTCCATCTGCTTAGGCAGAACAACCAGTAATGGACGCGTGCGATACGCGCTCAACCCGTCACACTCGTAAGGAATGATCTCCTCATCGGTATGCAGGATCTCAAGTCCAGGGACATGCTCACGCAGTGCCATCAGTACCGATGTGCGGTCGACATCGGGTAAAGCGCCATCAAGACGCTCTTCGTACAAGATGCTCATGAGTAGGCTTCGCTTTGTTGTGTTGTGTGGCAGCTGATTTTTTCGCGCTGCTTCTGTGAACAGTTATTAAGCGGGCTTTTCGTTTTCGTCTATCTCTTTAGCTACCGGTCAGACCATTTTTTTTCCAGCTCTGTGACCTTGTCTTGGTTAACTTAATGTTAAATTGATGTAACATAATCACTTACGTGATGTGCGTGTTTTGCGAGTTAAGAACAGAAAAATTGGTCCTACCTGTGCACGAGGTCCGGGAATGAAAGATGAACGTCGCCCTATTTGCGAAGTGGTTGCAGAGAGTATCGAACGGTTAATTATCGACGGCGTACTGAAGGTCGGTCAGCCGCTTCCCTCGGAACGTCGACTGTGTGAAAAGCTCGGCTTCTCACGCTCCGCACTGCGTGAAGGGCTGACCGTGCTGCGCGGGCGCGGGATTATTGAAACGGCGCAGGGTCGCGATTCTCGTGTCGCACGGCTTAATCGGGTGCAGGACACCAGCCCGCTGATCCATCTGTTCAGTACGCAGCCGCGAACGCTGTACGATCTGCTCGACGTTCGCGCATTACTGGAGGGCGAATCGGCAAGGCTGGCGGCAACGCTGGGAACCCAGGCTGATTTTGTTGTGATAACCCGCTGTTATGAAAAAATGCTCGCCGCCAGTGAGAACAACAAAGAGATTTCGCTGATCGAACATGCGCAGTTGGATCACGCTTTCCATCTCGCCATTTGTCAGGCTTCTCACAATCAGGTGCTGGAGTTTACGCTGCAATCATTGACCGACCTGATGTTTAATTCGGTGTTTGCCAGCGTAAATAATCTCTACCATCGACCACAGCAAAAAAAGCAGATCGATCGCCAGCATGCGCGGATCTACAACGCGGTGTTGCAGCGGCTGCCGCACGTCGCCCAGCGCGCAGCACGCGATCATGTGCGGACCGTGAAAAAGAATCTCCACGATATCGAGCTGGAAGGCCACCATTTGATTCGCTCGGCGGTGCCGCTGGAGATGAAGCAGGGGTGACTGCCATCAAATCTGCTTTTCATACAATCGGTAACGCTTGTACGGCTCCGCCCCAATGCGTTCCAGCATGTTATTCATGCCTGTATTGGTTTCGAGGATCCATGACATCTCCAGCGCATCGATCTTCCGGCGGGCAAACGGATCGCGTAAGGCTTCAATCAATAACAACGCAATCACCGGGCCGATGCGGCTGAACTGATACTCGTCCCGCACGCCCATCAGCGGTACTCGCGCAGTTCGCACACCGCTGACTTTTAAACGCCACAGCAATTTTGCCCAGCCGAAGGGAAAGAGCGATCCGTTCAGATCGGCAATCGCCTCGTTGATGTTTGGCAAGCCGACAATAAACGCGCAGGGTGCAGAATCAATCTCAGCGATGTAGATCATATCGTCCGGCACCAGATATTTAAGTTGGTCGCCCATGGTCGCGAATTCATGTTCGGTAAACGGCACAAATCCCCAGTTGTGCTGCCAGCCAGAATTGAAAATCTCACGCAGGATCTGCATCTCTTCGGCAAACCGCTGGCGATTGATGCAGCGAATGGTCACCTTCTTACGCACCTGATCCATCAGTTTTTTTAGCGCCGGAGAGAAAGTGAGATCGGTTCGCTGCATCCACCACGCCAGTAAATCAATGCCTTTGTGATAACCCAATTGTTCAATATGCGCGGCATACCACGGTTTACCGTGCGGCATCATCGCACAGGGTGGTGTATTGAAACCTTCAATCAGTAATCCGCTTTCCTGATTGATATTCAGGCTGAAAGGACCGCTGATCTTACTTGCACCTTGTGACTTCAACCACGCTTCCGCTGCGCCAAACAACGCGGCAAAAACCTGCGGATCATCAATGGCGTCAATCATGCCGAAATGACCGGTATCTTTGCCGTAACGCTCGCGGTGCAAGGTATCTATTTGCGCGGTAATACGCCCAACTATCTGCCCCGCTTTTTTTGCCACCCACGCCTGCCAGATGATATGGTCCGTCCCCGGATTTTTCGCAGACAAATGCTCGTTGCGTTCAATGAATAAAGGGGGTATCCAGTTTGGATCGTCGGGATAAAGTGATGACGGAAAAGCGATAAATGCCTTAAGGTCATTTTTATTAATTACTTTTTCAATTTTAATCATCAGCAGATCGCATTCCATATCTCTGTGGATAACAAATAATTAACGATGAAAAACAGGTTGCAACAGCAACGAACGGCATCTTAATAATCAACACCATGAATACAAAATAAGAATAAATATTATTTATTAATGATTACGATAAGATCACAGCCTACGAAGAAGCGCCACAATGCCTTTTAGCGATTTAATGCGGTCAGACAAGGTTCATTCTTAATACATTCATAAATCAAATATCATTCACAATAAAAACAACAAAACAAAACCTATTATTTAAATCAATGTTCAATATCGCACCGATGAAAATACAATCTCATTTATCTTTTATGCCTATATAATCCACCGCATTATTGTCATTTTATTTTTGATATCCAATTTTTTCGTGGTGTATATGTCTAATAAAATCTTTACGCATTCCCTACCTATGCGCTATGCCGATTTTCCAACGCTGGTTGATGCTTTGGACTATGCCGCTCTGAGTAGCGCTGGAATGAATTTTTATGACAGACGTTGCCAACTTGAAGATCAACTGGAATATCAGACGTTAAAAGCGCGTGCCGAAGCTGGTGCGAAGCGGTTGTTATCGCTGAACCTGAAAAAAGGCGATCGCGTGGCACTGATTGCCGAAACGAGTAGCGGGTTTGTAGAAGCTTTTTTTGCCTGCCAGTATGCCGGCTTAGTCGCCGTCCCGTTGGCGATTCCAATGGGCGTCGGTCAGCGGGATTCCTGGAGCGCCAAACTGCAGGGGTTACTGGCAAGTTGCCAGCCCGCAGCCATTATCACTGGTGATGAGTGGTTGCCACTGGTCAATGCCGCGACGCATAACAATCCCGAATTACATGTTTTAAGCCACGCCTGGTTTAAGGCATTACCGGAAGCCGATGTTGCGCTTCAACGTCCAGTTCCAAACGATATCGCCTACCTCCAGTACACCTCCGGCAGCACCCGTTTTCCCCGTGGCGTTATCATTACTCACCGCGAAGTGATGGCTAATCTACGTGCTATAAGCCACGATGGGATTAAATTACGCCCTGGCGACCGCTGCGTCTCCTGGCTGCCTTTCTACCATGATATGGGACTGGTCGGCTTTCTCCTGACCCCCGTCGCCACGCAGCTTTCAGTAGATTATTTGCGCACTCAGGATTTTGCCATGCGTCCTCTGCAATGGCTTAAATTGATCAGTAAAAATCGCGGCACCGTTTCCGTTGCGCCGCCGTTTGGCTATGAATTGTGCCAGCGCCGCGTGAATGAAAAAGATCTCGCTGAACTGGATCTTTCCTGCTGGCGCGTCGCTGGTATTGGTGCAGAACCCATCTCCGCAGAACAACTCCATCAATTCGCTGAATGTTTCCGTCAGGTCAACTTTGACGATAAAACTTTCATGCCGTGCTACGGACTGGCAGAAAATGCGCTGGCTGTCAGCTTCTCTGATGAAGCTTCCGGGGTTGTGGTTAACGAAGTGGATCGCGACATCCTCGAATACCAGGGTAAAGCCGTCGCGCCGGGTGCTGAAACACGCGCCGTATCGACTTTCGTCAACTGCGGTAAAGCGTTGCCGGAACATGGCATTGAAATCCGCAATGAAGCAGGTATACCTGTCGCGGAACGTGTGGTAGGCCATATTTGCATCTCCGGCCCTAGCCTGATGAGCGGTTACTTTGGCGACCAGATTTCACAAGACGAGATTGCCGCGACGGGCTGGTTAGACACCGGCGACCTCGGTTATCTGCTGGACGGTTATCTGTATGTCACCGGACGCATTAAAGATCTGATTATTATTCGTGGCCGTAATATCTGGCCGCAGGATATTGAATATATTGCGGAACAGGAACCGGAAATTCATTCTGGCGATGCGATTGCTTTTGTTACCGCCCAGGAAAAAATCATTTTGCAGATCCAGTGTCGGATCAGCGATGAAGAACGTCGCGGGCAGCTTATCCACGCGCTGGCAGCACGGATCCAAAGCGAATTTGGCGTTACCGCGGATATCGATCTGTTGCCGCCCCACAGTATTCCCCGAACATCCTCCGGCAAGCCTGCCCGTGCGGAAGCGAAAAAACGTTATCAGAAGGCTTATGCTGCCAGTCTTCATGTGCAGGAGTCCCTGGCATGAATCAAACTGTCGCGGTGACGGGCGCTACCGGGTTTATCGGTAAATATATTATTGATAACCTGCTCGCCCGCGGCTTTCACGTTCGCGCATTGACGCGTACTGCCCGCGCTCACGTCAATGATAATCTCACTTGGGTGCGCGGTTCGCTGGAAGATACACATTCGCTTAGCGAACTGGTTACCGGAGCCAGCGCGGTGGTCCATTGCGCCGGGCAAGTGCGCGGGCACAAAGAAGAGATTTTTACCCGCTGCAACGTTGACGGCAGCCTGCGCCTGATGCAAGCGGCAAAAGAGAGCGGCTTTTGCCAACGATTTCTGTTTATCTCTTCGCTGGCGGCGCGCCATCCCGAACTCTCCTGGTACGCAAATTCCAAACACGTCGCCGAACAACAGCTGACTGCAATGGCTGACGCAATTACGTTGGGCGTTTTTCGCCCGACAGACGTGTATGGTCCCGGCGATAAAGAGTTAAAACCGCTGTTTGACTGGATGCTGCGCGGTCTGCTGCCACGACTTGGCACGCCAGAGACACAGCTCTCTTTCCTGCACGTCACCGATTTTGCGCAAGCAGTGGGTCAGTGGTTAAGCGCCGAAACTGTACAGACGCAAACCTATGAATTATGCGATGGCGTCGCCGGAGGCTATGACTGGCAACGTGTCCAACAGCTTGTTGCCGATGTCCGCTGTGGTTCCGTGCGGATGGTCGGTATTCCTCTGCCGCTACTCACCTGCCTTGCGGATATCAGTACCGCGTTGAGCCGTCTGGCGGGTAAAGAACCGATGCTGACTCGTTCGAAAATCCGTGAATTAACCCATGCCGACTGGTCGGCAAGTAATAACCGTATTTCTGAAGATATTAATTGGTTTCCCGGGATTAGCCTGGAACACGCATTACGCAACGGGCTATTTTGATTGTCTTGTTTAAAGGTGTGTTAACGTTTCTATGGTAAATCGTGAAATAGTAATGGATTACATCCTTTCCTGTTTACAGGATTTGGTCGAAAACGGTGTGGAAATTAAGCCCGACAGCGATCTCGTCAACGATCTTGGCCTGGAGTCGATCAAAGTGATGGATCTCTTAATGATGCTGGAAGACAGATTCGATATTTCCATTCCTATTAATATTCTGCTGGATGTCAAAACCCCTGCGCAATTAATGGAAACTCTACTTCCATGGCTGGAGAATAAATAATGGGGCTATACGATAAATATGCGCGCCTTGCTGGCGAGCGACTGCAATTTAGTGACAACGGGTTAACACCGTTTGGCACCTGTATTGATGAAGTGTATTCCGCCACCGAAGGTCGGATCGGCAATAAAAAAGTGATTCTGGCCGGGACCAATAATTATCTCGGTTTAACCTTTAATCATGATGCCATCGCCGAAGGTCAGGCAGCGTTAGCGGCCCAAGGCACCGGCACCACCGGTTCTCGTATGGCAAACGGCAGTTATGCGCCGCACCTGGCGTTAGAGAAAGAGATTGCCGAGTTTTTCAATCGCCCTACCGCTATCGTTTTTTCAACCGGTTATACCGCTAATTTAGGCGTCATCAGCGCACTTGCCGACCATAACGCCGTGGTGTTACTGGATGCCGACAGCCACGCCAGTATTTATGACGCCTGTTCTCTCGGTGGCGCAGAAATTATTCGTTTCCGCCATAACGATGCTAAAGATCTGGAACGGCGCATGGTTCGCCTCGGTGAACGGGCGAAAGAGGCGATTATCATCGTTGAGGGCATCTACAGCATGCTCGGTGACGTTGCGCCGTTAGCGGAAATTGTTGATATCAAACGTCGTCTCGGTGGTTATTTGATTGTCGATGAAGCGCATTCGTTTGGCGTGTTAGGCGCAACGGGGCGCGGACTGGCTGAAGCCGTTGGCGTTGAAGATGATGTGGATATTATCGTTGGTACTTTCAGTAAAAGTCTGGCCTCGATTGGCGGTTTTGCTGTCGGTTCGGAAGCGATGGAAGTGCTGCGCTACGGCAGCCGCCCGTATATTTTTACCGCCTCTCCTTCTCCGTCCTGCATTGCGACCGTGCGCTCGTCGTTAAGAACCATTGCCACACAACCAGAGCTGCGGCAAAAACTGATGGATAACGCCAACCATCTGTATGACGGTCTGCAAAAACTGGGTTATGAGTTAAGTTCACATATTAGCCCGGTAGTGCCAGTAATAATCGGTTCGAAAGAGGAAGGTTTACGCATCTGGCGCGAGCTTATTTCGCTGGGCGTTTATGTGAATCTTATCCTGCCACCTGCCGAGCCTGCAGGCATCACTCTGCTGCGCTGTAGCGTAAACGCTGCCCACAGTCGTGAGCAAATCGATGCCATCATTCAGGCATTTGCTACTCTGAAGCAGTAATGTGAGCCCGCTGTGGTGTTGCGCCACGGCGGGTTTAATGTTGTCTGTCATACCAATACACCAGGCTCAACGCCACCAACACAAACGCTACCGGTAAACCGAGCGCGGTAACAGGTGCGCTCAACGCAAATAACAATCCCAGATTGACCATGATTTGATAGCTGATCCAGGTGAGTAAGCCAACGATGACGCCTACAGCGAGACGGCTACCCATCCCTGGCGAGCGCGGGGCGCTAAAGGTGAACGGCACAGCCAGCAAAATCATCGCCAGGGTCAGGATCGGTTGCCCCAGTTTTTCCCACAGTGCAAGGCGGTATTCGCTGCTGGGTTGTCCGGTTTCCTGCAAATAATGGATGTAATGATTAAGCTGACGGACAGAAAAAGTATTCCCCGGCATCGATAACTCTTCAAGATCCATACTGGTGAAGGCCGATTGCCAAGCAAGATTATCTGATGTTTCCAGCGTTTCTTTGCCATTCAACCATTTTTTATGATTCACACCATGCAGGATCCACGTTTTGTCGTCTTCAATGGAGGCACTGCGTGCAAAAATGTAGGATTCGAGCGAGAGATCGTCGCGATAATGAAATATCTCCACGCCCACAGGCTGGCCCTGCTCGTTCAGCGATTTCACCGTCACAAATTCATTACCGCGCCTGGCCCAAAGCATATTGCCGGTAATGTCATCGTCCTCCCCCAACGCGGTGGCAGTCGATTTGATTTGCAGCGCCTGTTGCTGCAATGGCGACGCCACCCACTCATCTATCGCGCCTAACGAAACAGTCCACAATATCCCGGCAACCAGCGCCACCAGTGCAATACGGAAGATAGAAAACCCAGTGCTGCGAATGGCGGTAAGCTCACTGTTTTTCGATAACTGCCCCAGGCCAACAATCCCTCCCAATAATGCGATAAACGGCGAAAGTTCGACCAGTGTACGCGGTAAGGTCATCAGCACCACCAGCACCGCCTGAGTCCAGCGATAACCGCCCGGGCTGACATCATCCAGTTCGTTAATCAGGTTGAAGGTGGTAAAAAGCGGCAGCAATAGCCCTGCGGCGGCGGCAAAACCGAGAAAGAGATGACGGATTAAATAGCGACTGAAAACATTCATCGGGAAAATTTCTGCAGCAAAGAGAAGTCGCGTGCGACCAGCATCAGCAGGCCCATTAGCATGAGTCCGGGTACTAACCACAAACCAGGAATGAGGGGAATCGCACCGTTAGCCACCAGCGTACGACAGACGTCGCCGCCATAAAAAATGGCAACAAACAGCAATGTCAGTGGCAATAACGTTGAAAATCGCCCTTGCCGCGGTTTTACCCGACTTAATGAAATGGCCAGCAGCGCCATCAACAATGCTGTCAGGCCACGGCTTTGTCGCCATTGCAGTTCGGCATGATCGGCAGGAAAGGCTGAGCGCGCCAGCTCCGTGACCGATTTTGCTTTGCGTTTGACGTTAGGGCTTTGATCCAGCGGATTCAGATGTAATTGCAGATTACGGTAGATCTGTTCGTTGTCGTCACGCCCCTGATGATCGAGAAGATAGGCGGTCCCGTTATGCAACATAACGGTCGGTTTCTCAGGTGATGGGTCAACCACATCAACCGAACGGGCGCGGAAAATGCGGGTTCGATTGGCAGTAGAAGTATAAATCAGCGCGTCAGTCAGGCGATTATTATCCTGATCAACCGTCTGCGAAAGGATCATTCGTCCGTTATCGTTAGTGTTAAATTTCTTTGCCCGCAACTGGCGAACATCCAGCTCCGACTGCGACTGTTGCTCCAGTTGATAAATCTGCGCATAAGCCCACGGCCGACCATACATCGACAGAAGGGTGACAAAAATACTTAGCGGTATCGCCAGATAAAGAACGGCTTTGTACAAGCGTCCCGGATTGCCCCCCGCCGCAGAGATAGCGGTAATTTCCGAGTCGGTATACATCTGCCCTAGCGTCACGCCAACTGACACATACAGACCAACAGGTAACAACATCTCCAGTGCAATCAGCACTTTGTAGAAAACGATATCCAGCACAACATCAAGAGCTAAGGTCCCATTTGCCGCTTCGGTCAGATAACGCTGTGCGGAGTAGCTGGCGAAAATAAAGATCAGAAAACCGACGATAATCAGCACCAGACGGCGCGTACCACGCATGATGTAGTGTTCAACCAGCTTCATCTCACTAACACCCTCAATCCTTTGAATTTTTTATTCATTGATCAGTTTCTGCGCCAGCGCAATGACATGATCTACCTCTTCCGGCGTCAGGCTGCCGTCCTTTGCCCACTGAATTTGCCCGTCTTTATTCAGCACCAGAATGGTTGAACTCTGCTCCGGCAACCGCCAGGCAACGCGTCCCAGTCCATTGCCGTCAATAACGAATTGCGCCCACGGATAGCGGCGTTTATTTTTTTCGATTTTGCCAACGACAAAATAGCCAGTACCAAAGATGGCATCATCGGTGTTCACAATGGTGGTGGGCTGAAAACGATCCTGCGGAAAGTTTGCCGCTTCAACCGCTTTAATTAACAGTGAGTTCTTTTTCTTCGCCGACTTACGCCCGGCGATATACTGGATAATGCGGACTTTTCCCGCCAGCTGTGTGCTGTTCCACTTTTGGTAGTGAATTTCGTCGTCGCTATTCAGAAGCAGCTCGCCGCCTTCCTGGATATAAACGGGGGTAACCGTTTTGCCAGTGACAAAATTGTGTGCCTGCACACCCTGGGCTAAGAGCATGATAATCAGCGCAATAATCAAACGAGATGACATCATTGCTCCGGTTATAGCGGAAAACGCGAAATCAGCAGCTCTAAGCGCTGGCGAATATCGCTATCCAGCGCCACCGGTGCATCATACGACTGGCGGTTTTCCATATCATCCGCCACCATGTCGTCGTGTTTATCCCCCATCAGGCCATTAATGGCGGCGAGGAAGCGGGAAATCTGTAACGCCTCTTTATTTTCAGGATCAAGCGATCTTAAGGTGTCGTAATAAGAAACCTGCTGGCTGATGATTTTTCGCACATCATGAAATTCCCTGCCGGTGAGTCGCGGTTTGGCAATTATCTCTTTCAGGGTATGCATTTGCTTTTGCCGATAGGCAATAAAACCGCTTACGCTTTCTAACTGGCTATGGCGTAATGAATAGTTCACCAACGACCAGACCGGAGAGCTTAAATAAACCCGTAACAAGTTGCCGTAATACGACACAATATTTTTCTTACCGTTACGAAAACCGTCCTGAAAACGCCCCAAAAAAAACGGTCGTTTTGCCGAATAAAAATCCGGCCTGATGCTTCTTTAAATACAGCCGTTGCGCAAAACGCAGGTGCTTGTAGCGCGCTCGCATGTATTTAAATTGTTTGCGCTCATCAGCAGTCAGCTCATCGCCTTTGGCCTGTTTGCATATTAAACGCAGTAACTCCTGGCGATTGACGCCATTGAGCCAGAATTGCAGGCATAACGCGTAATTATCATGGATGATTTCGGTGGTACAACTTAGTGCGATAGTCGGCGGCAAACTGACCTGTGCATCAACGACATCATCTTCTTCAACTGCAACAAATAAACGCTCGCTCGCCTCAAGCGGGAAATATTTTCTCATCATCAGGATTTCTCTCCGGCTGCGTTATAAAGCAAGGAATGGCGCTGAAAAAATGCCTTTAAGGTCGGAATTAACGAGAGCACCACATCCAGACATTGCCCACCGAAATAAGCAAACGCTGCTCCCAGCACGCCAAACAGATGACAGAACATGAACAGCAATACGATGTAGCCGATTGAGGCGATGGTTTGCGCCACGAGAAAAGCGCGCTGTTTTCCCGCCATCAATAGCAATGACTCCTGTGGGAAGCCCAGCATCGAAATCACAATTGCGCCCAGCATCACCTGAATCAGGTCATACGCTTCGAGATACTTAACGCCAAACACCAGCGAAATAAGCGGCTTGCCGACGATCAACACCGCGAGCGCCACCAGAATACCAATTCCGCCCGCCAGTAAACCTGACTTCACGCCTAACAACCACGGTCTGGTGGTGCGCGGATCTAAACGCATCACCTCTGGGTAAAAACTTTTGCCCAGTAAACCCGCTGGCGTTCCGGCGGCGTCGAAGAATGTCATGGCGATTTTAAATAACCCGGCGGCAGCGGGTCCTAACACGATCCCCACCAGCACTGTGCTGCACGAGTTACGCGCCGACCAGATGGAGTGGGCAATGTTGGTTGACCAGACAAAACTCCACGCGCCTTTAATGTGTCGGGCAGACTCAAACAGATTCAATTTGAAGGCGTTATGGATATTTCTGCGGCGTAATTCGCGCGCGGCAAACCACCAGTACATGGTGCCGCCAACCAGATTCGACACGTACCAGGCAATAACAAAACCCGCAAAACCAAAGTCAAAATACCAGGCTACGACGCTCCCCGCTGCGCGCAGAAAAGGTTTCGTCGCTTGCTGTACAGCAATTAGATCGAAGCGATCTACCGCACGCAGAATGCCGGTCGGCGTGGAGGAAGCCATTGAAGGAATGAGCGTGCAATACAGCGCTGCCAGCCAAAAGCTTTGGTCATCCAGACCTAATGAATGGGAAAGAAAAGGGAGTAAGGCAATGCCGCCGACAATCGCCACCGCGCCGCTGACGATATCCAGCGAGAAGGAAAATGAGACGACATTGCGGAATTGCTGCGGATTATTGTTGGTTAATGCTGGTGTTCCGTACTGAACCACCAGCTGCCATGTCTGAAACTTAATAAAATCGCTGATCGACTTGGCGTACGATTGTACAATCACCAGTACGCCAAACATGGCGGGCGTCCTCCCCTT
>ERZ827520.2020-NODE-2020-length-20508-cov-14.569647_pt1 | contig 20508 bp, 17 predicted proteins | sample MGYA00519581_ERZ827520 | MGnify/ENA primary metagenome ERZ827520 (study PRJEB31778, sample SAMEA3449339) | human gut metagenome | biome: human gut; feature: human-associated habitat; material: faeces | place: United Kingdom | collected 2010/2012 ...
TCGTAGGCGCCATCACGGAAAAGAAGCAGGCGGAGACGCTGCAAAAGCTCATCGATCAGGCTCTTGCCGCCGATATGGGCTGACAAAAGTACAGCATCAAGCAGGCCGCACCCACGGTCAACGATAGCATCATAGGCTTGGGCGGTTACGATGTGAAGTGCTTTTTCTACCCGAAGAACGAGTACAGCTGGGCTTATGCAGGCTCTCCAACGGATGTGGGCACCTATGTCGTCAGGTTCAAAGTGCAGGGGAACGGCAACTACGCTTACACCTCCGAACGCTTGATGGACGAAAGCTGGAAAAACCAAACGAAGGTCATCGAGGGCAGCACCCTTACCAAGGCTGCGACAATAGCCGTTGATAGCCTGCGGTATGGCGGTACTGGCAGCGGCAGGTATCTGCTTCCTGGGCGCCCGGCGCAAAAACCACGAATAATCAGCAACCATACCGGAGCGGAGCACTCTCTGCCCCGGTATTTCCGCATCTCCCCAAAGACCATGCCGGAACCCCCGGTTTTTGTACCCTTATTTTACATTAATGGTTGCAATAAGGAAAATCTGATAGCAGAATTAAACTAAAGTACAGGATTACCCAATCCAAAATCTCCCCGGGGAGATTTTCATGTCCGCATGCGGACATGATCCATTTTATTGGAATCAGCGGAGGCAACCCATGAGAAAAATAAAATACCTTCTGGCCTTGGCGGCGCTGCTGCTGTGCGTGCCGGTCCTGGCGGCGGAAACCCCGCGGCTGAAGATCGAGGTCCCCGGACAGAATGTGAAGCCGCAGGAAGAATTCGCCGTGACGCTCAGCCTGCACGATATCCCCAGCATTGCGGCGCTCGGCTTCCACATCAGCTACGATAAGACCCGCCTGGAGCTGCTCGAATGTGAAATGGCCCCGGAGGGATTCAATCTTTATATCAACAAGGAAAACGGAAAAGCGGTCTTTGTCGGCGCAGCGGATTATATCGAAGACGGCACACTCTTAAACCTCCGGTTCAAGGTGCTGGAGAACGCCGAGGATGGCCTTGCGGAGATCACCCTTGTGGTGCAGGAGGCCCTCAATGTCAGCGAGAATAAGGTATCCTTCAGCGTCACCTCCGGCGGGGTCCAGGTCGTTACCCGCGTCCTTGGCGATGTAAATGATGACGGCAAGACCGGCAGCTTGCTGGATATCCTGTATCTCAAAAAATACCTGGCCGGCTTCTCGGTCAAGATCAACCAGCTCAATGCCGATATGAATGAAGACGGTGAGGTAAAGTTGGCCGATCTGATCCTGCTGATGCAGCAGTATGTGGAAGAGAAGATAGAAGGATGACACAGTCCGATAAAAGCGCGGCAAGGCAGAAAGGAGATTGGCTATGAAAAAAATATGGAGCATCCTCATGGCGGCCATGATCCTGTGCCTTGCCGTGAGTGTCCCCTCCCTGGCGGAGGGCACCCCCACCTTGGAGCTGCGCCCCTCCGCATCGTCCGTCCAGCCGGGCGGGGAATTCACCGTAGAGCTGGTGATCCACAATAACCCCGGTATCGCCGGCATAAGGTTCGCTTTCCAGTATGATGAGACACTCCTCCAGCTTACCGATGCGAATGGGCAATCACTGACAGACTGGGAAGTAGGCATCAAAGCAAAACAGGACGAAACAGGGGAGAAAGTAGATCGTGAAAATGCAGTTTGGGCTCAGGGTGAGAACTGGACAGGCTCCGATTGCTGCATCCTCCGGTTAACCTTTCGTGTGCTGGAGAATGCCCCCATGGATACCGTCACCACAATTGACATAACGGGCTTGGACATCATGAATGCCAGCCTGCAGGAGGTCCCCTTCACCGCCACATCCGTCACCGTCACCATCCAGGAGGAGCCCCCGTTGAGCGTTACCCCCAGCTCCAGCGCACTGTCCGGTACCTATACCGTCAGTGGGCAGGTGGTCACAGTGACTTACGATAAGCCCTGCAAGGTCGGCTACCTTTCCGGCGGCAAATATGTGGCGGCTCCAGCGGTTGTTAGTGGCAGCGGCTACGCCTTCACTCTCCCCGATGGCATCACCGAAGCCATCCTCGTAGTCAAAGGCGATGTAAATGGGGATGGGAAAATCAACATAGCAGATGTCAACCGTTTATTCAGGTACACATCAAAAAAGGAAATTACGCTTAGTGATGAACAGTATTTTGCCGCGGATGTCAATCTTGATAAAAAAGTAAATATAGCAGATGTCAATCGCCTGTTTAGGTTCACGACTAAGCAAATAACAACTCTGTAATTTTGGAGGATTGAACAGATGAAGAAAATTGTTTCTATAGCACTTGCAATAGCACTGATATGTTTTATGATTGCAAGCACTGCTTTTGCAAATGAAACAGCTGTACTAAAGGTAGAGACAACAACTACAAGCGTACAGCAAGGAGAAAATGTCGTAATTAAAATATCAATGTCCAGCAATACAACAAAGAATATTGCGGCAATTGGATTTAATGTGGATGTCCCGGATAGTTTTGAATATGTATCTCATACGCTGGCATCTGGACTTCCCGAAAATGCAGTATATACAAACAGCACAGGAACCTTTGGCTGTTATAACGGACAGCTTTCAGGAGATTTTGAGATTGTAACAATTACTTATAAAGTTAAGGAAGCCGCAGATGTGGGAGATGTGAGTGTTGGAATCAAAAATGATGATGACCTGTCTGTGACTGATGTTGATGATGGCCTTGTAGATCTTACTATAAATCCGTGCACCCTCACCATCACCACCCCCATGTTCACCAGTGGGCTACCGAGTGGACCAGCGATGATACCCACCACTGGCATGAGTGTACGGCCGAAGGCTGCACCTTGACAGCAGGTACTGCCAATAGCGAAAAAGGTGGCTATGAAGAGCACGACTGGACCGCCGCAAACTGCACCACTGCCAAAACCTGTTCTATTTGCGGTAAGACAGAAGGCAGCGCCCTTGGCCATGATTGGGCTGATGCAACCTGTACCGCTCCTAAGACCTGCAAGCGTACCGGCTGCACCGCCACCGATGGTAGCCCTCTTAACCACGATTGGGATACTGTCTGGACGATCGGTGATGACCAGCACTGGCACAAGTGCAATCGTACTGGCTGTACCGTAATAAATGATGCGGCGAACCATATCCCCGACCGTAATGCTGCAACTGAAGATGACCCCGTCAAGTGCACCGAATGCGGCAAAGTCCTCACCCCCGCCCTCGGTCATGTCCATACCAGTCATCTTACTTCCGTAGCGGCTAAGGCCCCCACCTGCACCGCACCCGGCAATGCTGCCTACTGGAAGTGCAGCTGTGATAAGCTGTTCTCCGATGACACCGCCACCACCGAGACAACTCTTGCCGCCGTGACGAAAGCCGCCCTCGGCCACGATCATAACGGTCCTTGGGTCACCACAGATGAGAAAGAACACTGGAAAGTATGTGCCCGCGAAGGCTGCAACGAGCAACTGGATAAGGCTGTCCACACCCCCTCCGCTTGGGTAAATGTCGGCGATGGCTACCATCACCAGACCTGCACTGTCTGCGAAAGAGAGTTGACGCATGAGGTCTGCACCTTTGGCCAGCCCCTGAAGTACAATGCCACCTCTCACTGGGAAGAGTGCACAAAGTGCGGTAACAAGCAGAACGAAGCCGCCCACGAGTTCCTCCCCGATTCCGACAAGTGCACCGGCTGTGATTACACCAAATCCTCCACCATCACCATCATCACCCCCACCCAGCCGGGCGATAGCAAGCCCGCGGAGGGCAACCCCTCCACCGGCGCGGTTTCCGGCCCCGTCGGCTATGTCTTTGTCGGCCTGGCTGTCGTAGGCGCTCTCTGCCTCGGCGCTAAAAAGCTCACCCAAAAGCACGAGGACTGACCCCAACGCGTAAAATAATGCAGTAACATAAGGCCCCCGACCCGATCCCTCCGATCCCGCCGGGGGCCTTTTCATCCCACCCATCAAAAAAAGAGCCCTCTGCGGAAGGCCCTTTCGTTATGTCTTTTTGATAAAGTTCGTCCCGCATTTGGGACAGGAAATACTGATCTTCCCCTTGCCGCGCGGCACCCGCAGCTTCTGCTTGCAGGTGGGGCAGATGAATACCTTGTACTTTCTGCGTTCCTCCCGGCTGGGCCGGTTCGCGCGCCCGTTCTTCAGCTTCCACCAGAATTGCAGCAGCTTTTGGTTCTCCTGCTGCCGGGCGTAAATGTTGCGGGAGAAGATGCGCAGATAGCACACCACCAGCACCGCCCAGCACAGGATGCTGAGCCCCTTGATCTGAAAAATGCTGCCGCATAGCGAGATGACCAAAGAGAGCGCCAGCAGTACCCAGGTCAGCTGATCCACCCCGTATCGTCCCATCATCAAACGGCGAAACCAATCCCGCATACCTTTCCGGCTCTCCTTTCCCGTTCATTTCTGCTGTACTCTATCATAACGGAATGGCCGAAAAACTGCAAGAAAAGCAGCGCAGAATTTACAAACCGTTTACGAATTGTTTTCCGGTCATGGGCAAATCAGCACGGACTTCTCCTATGGGGGAGTCCATAGGATCTCTGCCGGCAAAGCCGCCCGCGCTCCCACGCAGGGCGCGCCCTCCGCTTCAGTCGGGCTGACCCTGCGCCTTGCGCCGGACAGCCCTCCCCGCTACGGGCGCGCCCGGCTTCCTTTTGCTCGCATCATAAAGGGCACAAAACCTTCCCGCGAGCTGTTTTTTTAATCAAGTGAAAATACCTTCGCTTAACAAGAGCACATACGGTTTTTGCGGGCATAAATACCGCCCGACATTGCGCGTCGCGTTGACAGGCGCCAGCCTGCCTACCGCTCCGCGCTTCCTCTGGCGCCATTTCTCCCGCGCAAAAACTCCGCAGGACTTTTCGGCGAGAGAAAACCGGATGATGACAAGGAAGAGGACGCCGGCATACTGGCGTATGCTGCTGCGGGGTCCCCGCAAGGTCGTAAGACCTCGTGGGGAGAGGCGGAGCGACGAAGCGTTGGAGGGGTGCCTATTCCGTAGGAATAGCGCCCCGACATGAAGCGCAGTCCGCGACGACGAGATGACGCAGTCAGCGCCGATTTTCGCTGCCGAAAAGCGTGTGTGTCCTTGTTAAACGAAGGTACCTAACACTCTACAAGAGCATATGCGGTTTTTGCGGACATAAATGCCGCATTTCCTCGGACAACATTTCTGCCACGCAAAACTTCCAAAGGACTTTTCACCGTCGAAAAGCGTGTACGCTCTTGTGAAACGAAGGGATATATTCAGCCGCACCCGCGGCAGCTGCCGCAGCCGGTCTGCTCCGCCAGCCGGCAGGCAGTCGGGGTGGCGGCAATGCCGCCCAGGGCCGTCTCCCGCAGACTTTCCGGTAGGGCATGGCCCACCTGACGGGCCGCCTCCACCACCTCATCAAAGGGAATGACCTCCGGCACCCCGGCCAGCACCAGCTCGGCGGAAACCAAGGCATTGGAAGCCCCGGCCGCGTTCCGGGCCTGGCAAGGGGCCTCCACCAGCCCGGCAATGGGGTCGCATACCAGCCCCAACATATTCTGGATGGCCAGTCCCGCCGCTGCGAAGCACTGCTCCGGGCTGCCCCCCATCAGATAAACGGAGGAAGCCGCAGCCATGGCGCTGGCGGTTCCCACCTCGGCCTGGCAGCCGCCCGCCGCCCCACTGATGCCGGAATTTTCCGCCACCACCACACCAATGGCCGAAGCCACCAGTAAAGCGTCCAGCATTTGCCGCTCAGTCAGGCCGTACTGCTCCTGCAGGGCGATGAGCACCCCCGGCAAAACCCCAGAGGCCCCGGCCGTCGGCGCCGCCACAATAAGGCCCATCGAAGCGCTGACCTCCAGCACCCCCATGGCATAGCAGATGGCCCGGGAAACGGTCTCCCCGCACAAATTTTTGCCCGCTGCCCGGTATTCGGCCAGCTTCCTGGCCTCCCCGCCAATGAGCCCGCCCATTGTTTTGTGGGGCTCTCTCAGGCTTTCTTCCACCGCCTGCCGCATGATGCCGTAGGCCACCCGCAGCTTTTCATAGACCACCTCCGGCGGGGTCTCGTTCAGCTCCCGTTCCCGCCGCAGCATCACTTCGGGCAGGCTCAGCCCCAGCTGCCGGGAAACCTCCAGCAGTTTAGCCGCTGTTGTGGTATTGGTTTTCATCGGTCGGCCTCCTCTCTTGGGGTGATGCGCCGGGCCGCCACAATATCCGGGTGCTCAAAAATGGTGCGCACCGTTTCCCGGTGAATGGGCTGGTCCGCCTCCACGATGGTATAGGCGATTTTTCCCCGGTTTTCCCGGTACAGCCGCATAAAGGCGATATTCACGCCGCTTTCACTCAGCGTCTTGGTAATAAAGGCCACTACGCCGGGCTTATCGTACTGCTTCACCACGATGGTATCGTACTCGCCGGAAAGGTCGATCTCCACCCCATCCAGCTCCCGCAGGCGCACGCTGCCGCCCCCAATGGAAACCCCGGTAACATGCACGGAATGGCCATCCGCCCCCGCCAGGGTAATACCAACGGTATTGGGGTGGGGTACTTCGGTCGCGGTATCGATGCGGAAGCTGTACTGCAGCCCCCGCTCCCGCGCGATCTGGAAGGAATCCCGGATGCGCAGGTCATCCGGCGCAAAGCCCATTACACCGGCCAGCAAAGCGCGGTCGGTGCCGTGGCCGCGGTAGGTGTGTGCAAAGGAACCATACAGCGTAAATTCCACCTTTTTGGCGCCCCCGTGGATGAGCCGGCCCGCAAGATAAGCGATGCGCAGCGCCCCGGCCGTGTGGGAGCTGGAAGGCCCGATCATATTGGGGCCGATGATATCAAAGATACCGGTTGACATAAGGGAGGTTCTCCTTTCCCGCCCTCTAGGGGGCTCTATTCCCAGTATACCACATTTTGCGGGGGAAAAGGAGAGGCGCAAAGGCTTTTTATTCAATTTTCAAGGTACTGTTGGGAGGCAGGTTCCCGCTTAAGGCAGACCCCCAAATTGCCCGATGAGGCCTGCTGAAAAAATTTAGACCGGCGCCCCTGTTTGACCGGTGGGGCCGAAAGGCTCTCGATTTATTTGGTCGGGGAGAGAGACCGACAGGAAAAGATTTTTTGCCGGTGAAAAAAGTCCTTTCACTAATACGGCAAAATCGAGCCTTTTTTGCATGTGAAAGGTTAATATTTCACAATTTTTAATGGAAAGTTTACAGGATTGGGGATTACTGGGTGAAAATCGCATAAATAGTGGGTTTTATTGGGGAAGAAAAACTGGGATTTGTTGCGCGAATTAAGGGCGGGTTTGTGGGCGCCTGGCGGCGGGTGTGGCCTTGTGCAAGGCTTAGTTAGCACCGCTCGCCGCGGGGGCCTTCCTTTTGCTCCTGCAAAAGGAAGCAAAACAGGGTCAAGGGGGACCGAGCTTCCCCCTTGACAATCCCCCTTGACGCTTAGCTGTACTGGCTACGAATTTAGATTTTTCTCAGCCGAAAAATCCAAATCCGTACTGCGCACAGATGCGCTCCAAAGGTAGCCGCAGGCGCATCTGCCCCTTCCCCCTACCCCCTCCCCCGCAGCGGGGGAGGGGGACTCTATCTACAATCTCTACATAAAATGCGCCGCAGATACGCTCTCAAGGTGCCTGCGGCGCATTTTATGTGGAAATTGTGGATGGTGAGGGGTCGCGGGGGTTGGGGCGCGGGCCGCCGATTGGCCGAGGGAGCAGTTTTGCAGACTATAAAGTATTTGCTTAACTGTCACCTTAGTTCCCCTCCTCAGAGGAGGGGACAGGGGTGGTGGTTCGCCCTTCCGCGCTCCAGCGCGGGGCGATAAAAATGCGTCGCAGACACCTTATAAGCACCGTTTAGCCCACGCTCCGGGAGGTCATAGACCTTCCGGGCGGGCGTTCCGGTGCGTGGGGTTTTTAGGGCGCAGCCCTAAATCGCTTTTGGGCACTTTTGGCGATTCAAAAGTGCCACCCCGGCGGTAGCCGTACAATTTATGCCTTTGCAAAAGGCCCCGCCCCGCCGACAGGCGAGATGAAATTTGGTGTGAAGGGGGTCGCGGTGCGCGGGTGCGGGACTGCGATTGGCCGGGGAATTCCGCCGGCAGGCGGCCACTCCCTCGGCTTTCTACAGAATCCAACAAAAATGCCGCCGGACACAAACAAATGTTTGCAATTTGCGAGGGGATGTGCTACACTGAAAACGAAACCAGAAATTTGGGAAAAAGGAGCGTGTGCCATGTTCTGTTCGGTGCAATCCATGGGGCTAAGCGGGATAGAGAGCTACCCGGTGACGGTGGAGGTGGACTGCCGCCGCGGGCTGCCGCGGTTTGATATTGTGGGGCTGCCGGATACCGCCGTAAAGGAGAGCCGGGAGCGGGTGCACAGCGCCATCGGCAATTTGGGGTATACCTTCCCCGCGGGGGTGCTGGTGGTGAACCTGGCCCCGGCCGATACCAAAAAGAGCGGCCCGCTGTATGACCTGCCCATCCTGCTGGGGATCCTGGCGGCGGGCTGCGGGGTGGACCTGCCGTTGGCGGGCAGCGCCTTTGTGGGGGAGATCTCGCTGGATGGGCGGCTGCGCCCCGTCAACGGTGTGCTTTCGATGGTCTCGGAGGCGGCGCGGCAGGGTTATTCCCGTATATACATCCCCTATGATAACGCCGCGGAGGGCAGTGTGGTGCAGGGGATAGAGGTCTACCCCGTGCGCACCGCGCGGGAGCTGGTGGAGGCGCTGAGCGGAGGGAAAGCGCTGCCTACGGCGCGATCGGTGCCGTACCGGGAGCTGCCCCAGCCGCCGATGCCGGATTTTAGCGAGGTGAAGGGGCAGGAGAATGCCAAGCGGGCCCTGGAGATCGCTGCGGCGGGCGGGCACAATGTGCTGCTGATCGGGCCGCCCGGCACCGGCAAAAGCATGCTGGCCAAGCGCCTGCCCTCTATTCTGCCGGAGATGAGCTTTGAGGAGGCGGTGGAGACCACCAAGATCCATTCGGCGGCGGGTTTTCTGCCCAGCGGGGTGCCGCTGCTGAAAAACCGGGTGTTCCGATCGCCGCACCATTCCATCTCGATGGCGGGGTTGACCGGCGGCGGCAGCACGCCCCGGCCGGGAGAGATCTCACTGGCGCACAACGGCGTGCTGTTTATGGATGAGCTGCCGCAATTTACCCGCCCGGCGATGGAATCGCTGCGGCAGCCGCTGGAGGATGGGGTCATTACCATCAGCCGGGCAGGCGGCAGGGCGACCTACCCCAGCAGCTTTATGCTGGTGGGGGCCATGAACCCCTGTCCCTGCGGCTATTTTGGGCATCCCACCCGGGCGTGCACCTGCTCCCAGACCAAGGTGAGCCTGTACCTGAACAAAATAAGCGGCCCGTTGCTGGACCGGATGGATCTGCAGGTGGAGGTGCCCCCGGTGGAGTATGACCGGATGGCGGACGCCCGGCCGGCGGAGTCCTCGGCGGAGGTGAGAAGGCGGGTGGAGGCGGCCCGGCAGATCCAACGGCGGCGGTATGCCGGCACCGGGGTGACCTGCAATGCCCGGCTGACCCCCGCGCTGCTGAAAAAATACTGCGTGCTGACCTCGGAGGCCGACCGGTTGCTGGCGGCGGCCTACGAACGGATGGGGCTTTCCGGGCGGAGCTATGACCGGCTGCTGCGGGTGGCCCGCACCATTGCCGACCTGGCGGGGAGCGAGCAGATCGGCCCGGACCATGTGGCGGAGGCGATCCAATTTCGGAACCTGGACCGCAAGTACTGGCAGGTTACGGCCAAGGAGCTGTAAAGGCGGGGCAGAGGCCCGAAAAGGCGCCGGCCGCCCGCAGGGCGCCCCGGCGCAGCCGGGGCTGGGGGCGGAGCCCCCCAAAAACCGTCCGGAGGACGGTTTGCCCTGCGGGCGGCCGGCGCCCTGCAGAAACCCGGATTTTGGCTTGCAATCCCGGCGGCGGCGTGGTAGAATGTCCGTAGAAGAAATACAACTGTGTGCAAGGAGGAAAACGCATGGTCAATTTGCAGCAGCCGTCCCACCGGGAGGGTTCCCGGCTTTTACTGGTGGATAGTTCCGTACTGCCGGAGGTTTTTCTGCGGGTGGTGGAGGCGAAGCGGATGCTGGCGGTGGGCCAGGTGCGCAGCCTTTCGGAGGCCGCCAAGGCGGCCGGGATCAGCCGCAGCGCGCTGTATAAGTACAAGGACTGCGTTTTTGTGCACAATGAGGCGCTGGACGACAAGGTCATTACCCTTTCCGCCCGGCTGGAGGACCGGCCCGGCGTACTTTCCGGGTTGCTGAACAGCCTTTCGGAGCAGCAGGGGAATATTCTGACCGTGAACCAGAACATTCCGGTGGACGGGGTGGCGGCGGTTTCGGTTTCGGCGCGGCTGCCCCTGCCGATGGCTATTGAAACGCTGCGGCAGAACCTGCTTTCTCTGCCCGGTGTGACCCAGGTGGATATTCTCTCCACCCGGTGAGTTGAGTGAAATAAGAATTTTTGTCCCTGCGTGGGTGCTGCCCGCGCGGGGGCGTTTTTTTGGCTGGGAGGGCTGGCGAAGAGGGAAGGCTGGCGGGGCCCGCAGGGCAAACCGTCCGGAGGACGGTTTTGGGGGCGGGGCGTCGCCCCGCCCCTTAGCCCCGGCGCAGCCGGGGCGCCCTGCGGGCCACGGCTTTCCCTACGAGGGGACTGGGTGAGGGGCAGGGACCGCCCCCGCCCCTGTGCTCGCGCAAATTTTCCGAGGGGGAAGGACTATCCCGCCCGTGCGGCGGGTACACTGTACCGTAGAGAACAGGAACGGTAGGGGGGAGCGGTGTGCCGACGGGAAAACGGGCGTTTTTGCAGGGAGTGGCCTTTTGGGGCGTGGTGCTGGGGCTGTGTTACCTGGGGCTGCGGTACGCGCTGCCCTGTTTTTTGCCGCTGGTGCTGGGCGCCGTAATGGCGGCGGCGCTGCACCCGGCCGCGGCCGGGCTGTGCCGGCGGTTGGGATGGCGGTACCGGCCCTGTGCTGTACTGGTGGCGGTGGCGGCACTGACCCTGCTGGGACTGATGCTGTGGGGGATCGGGGGAGTGGTGGTACGGCAGGGAAGCGCCCTGCTGCCGCAGATCCCGGACTTTTACCGGGAGACGCTGCTGCCGCTGGCGGAGGAGCTGCGGGAAAAGTGGCAGACGCTCCAGCAGGGGCGGGCCGGCGGCGGATGGGGGACCTCCCTGGAGGAGGTGCTGCAAAACGCGGTGACCACCCTTTCGCGGCGGGTGGTGGGCTGGCTGGGGGGCATTGCTTCCTCGCTGCCGTCGATTTTATTCACCATGACCTTTACGGTGCTTTCCACCATCTTCTTTTTGCAGGATTATGCCGGGATCACGGGATTTATTGTGCGGTCGCTGCCGGGGCGGTGGCTGCGGCCTATGGTGGAATCCAAGCGGTACCTGCTGGGGGCGGTGCAGAAGGTGCTGTTTGCCTACCTGTGTATTATGTTCATCACCTTTGGGGAGATAGCGCTGGGACTGTGGCTGCTGCGGGTGCCGTACTTTGCGGCCATTGCCTTTGCCATTGCGCTTTTGGATATTCTGCCGTTTATCGGCAGCGGGTTATTTTTGATTCCGTGGGGGGCGTACCATCTGCTCATCAGCCGGCAGACGGCGCTGGGGACGGGACTGCTGCTGCTTTACGCGGTGGTGACGGTGGTGCGGATGTGGCTGGAGCCGCGGATCGTGGGCGGGCGGATCGGGCTGCACCCGCTGGCGACCCTGACGGCGATGTATGCCGGGCTGAAGATTTTTGGGTTCTGGGGGCTGCTGCTGGCCCCGCTGGGGACGACACTGCTGCTTCATCTGCGGCAGGGCGGCTACCTGCGGGGGGAGGGGTAGGCCCTTTCCTTTTTGGATGGGGTGGTGCAGAGAGCTGGCCCCGGGCGCCCCGCCGGCCGCCGGAGGCGGCCGAACCGAGGGGCCGCGGAGCGGCCCCTCGGTTCCCGCGGCGGAACGCCGCGGGGCGGGGCGCCCGGAAGGTGCGGCGAGTGCTGATGCGAGAAGGAGCAGGGATTCGGCGGTGGTGGGGCAGGGACAGGGAAAAGCCCCCACGCATAGGGTGGAAAGCAGAGGCTCAGCCTTTGGATTCACTATGACCCGGAAAGGGGCGACCCTATGTATCTCCTTGTCTATAAATTCGGCGGCTCTTCGGTCGCTGATGCTGCTGGACTGCGCTGTGCCGCCGGGCAGCTGGCGGAGGCCGCGGCGGCCGGCTTCCATATTATCGCGGTGGTTTCTGCGCAGGGAAAGACCACCGACCGCCTGCTGCAAAGTACGGCGGAGCTGACCGCACACCCTGCCTGCCGGGAGGCTGACCAGCTATTGGCCACCGGGGAGCAGGCATCCGCTGCGCTGATGGCCATGACCCTGCAGGAAAGGGGGCTTTCCGCTGTTTCCCTCACCGGCTGGCAGGCCGGCATCCATACCGACGGCAACCATGCTGCCGCGGAGATCACGGCGCTGCACCGGCGCCGCATCCTGCGGGAGCTGGAGGCCGGGAAGATCGTGATTGTGGCGGGGTTCCAGGGGGTGGACCGTGAGGGCGACATCACCACACTGGGGCGGGGCGGCAGTGATACCACCGCGGTGGCGCTGGCCGCGGCCTTTGATGCCTGCGGGTGCCGCATCTGTACCGATGTGGACGGTGTGTACGACCGTGACCCGCGGGAATTCCCCCAAAGCCGCCGGTATGAGCGCATCCCCTATGATGAGATGCTGGAAATGGCAGAGGGCGGCGCCAAGGTGCTGCACCCCCGCAGCGTTTTTCTGGCCCGGAAGTACCGGGTGCCGCTGAAGGTGCTGCGCACCGGCGCCGAGACCCCCTGCACGGTGGTGGGGCTGGAGGAACGGCAGCATCACTCCCTGGCGGCCGATACCACCTTCCTTTACCGGTAGGCTGACGGGGGGTGGGGCGGCAGGGGTTGTTGGCATAGGGAAGGTTGGCGCGGGGAGAGGGGCCGCAGGCCAAACCGCCCTCCGGGCGGTTTCAGCGGGCGGAGCCCGCTGGCCCCGGCGGAGCCGGGGCGGCCTGCGGTCCCAGCCTGGTCCTGCACCAAGCCCTCCCTTGACAAATCCCCTGCCGCTCCCGTACAATGGCAGCAGAAACTGCTGCTCCGTGCGGGGAGGAGGGGGGTCATTTGATGCGATTTTGGGATTACCTGCGGTACCGGCGGCGGATGCTGCTGGCGGCAGCGGTCTGCTGCGTGATATTTGCGGCAAGCTTTGCGCTGTACCGGCTGCCACTGCGGGCGGTGCTGTACCCGGTGGGACTGTGTCTGCTGGTGGGACTGGGCTTTGCCGTGTGGGATTACCGCCGGACCCTAAAGCGGCACCGGGCACTGACCGGCTGTGGGGATCTGACCGCGGAGCTGCTGCGGGAGCTGCCCCCGCCGGAAAGCCTGGCAGAGGAGGATTACCGGGCGCAGCTGCTGCACCTGCGGCAGCTGTGCACTGAACTGCAAAGCGCGGCCGACAACCGCTACCGGGATGCCATCGAGTACTACACCACCTGGGCGCACCAGATCAAGACCCCGATCGCTTCGATGCGGTTGGCGCTGCAGGGGGAGGATACCGCCCTTTTCCGGCGGCTATTGAGTGATCTTTCCCGCACCGAGCAGTATGTGGAGATGGTGATGGCCTTCCTGCGGCTGGAGGATGCTCCCGGGGACTATGTGTTCCGGGAGGTCGCGCTGGATGAGGTGCTGCGGCAGGCGCTGCGCCGTTTCTCGGCGGAATTTATAGACCGGCGGCTGCGGCTGGACTACACCCCCACGGAGCTTACAGTGCTTACCGATGAAAAGTGGCTGTGCTTTGTGCTGGAGCAGCTGCTTTCCAATGCGCTGAAATACACCCGGGAGGGGAGTATCACGGTGGAACTGGCCGGGGAGCGGGTTCTGGCGATCCGGGATACCGGCATCGGCATTGCGCCGGAGGACCTGCCGCGAATTTTTGAAAAGGGGTATACCGGGCAGAACGGCCGGGCGGACAAGCGGGCCAGCGGGCTGGGGCTGTACCTGTGCAGCCGCATCTGCCGCAACCTGGGGGTAGGGCTGACGGTGAAAAGCACCTCCGGCGTGGGGACCACCCTGCTGCTGGATTTTACGCAGTACCCCCTGCGGGTGGAATGAGAGGGACAAGCCCCGGGGAGGGGAGAGCGGCCCGCAGGGCCGGCCGCCGCAGGCGGCCGTAGGGCGGCGAAGCCGCCCAAACCCGCCCCGGAGGGGCGGGTTGCCCTGCGGGCCGAAGCCTGCCCTCTGCAGGGAGCTGGCCGAGGAAAGTGTGGGGTGCCGAAAGCCTTACAAAAATGTAAGATTTGGGGCGGGAAATGTAAGCCATATCGATGGCAAGGCAGGCCCCGCCCCTGTTACAATAGCAGCAGTAAGGCCCGGTCCCATTCATCGATGGAACCGGGCACCAATGCAAGGAGGCTGCTTAGTTTATGAGTATCTTGGAAGTAAAGGGTCTGCGCAAGGTCTACACCACCCGCTTTGGCGGGAACCAGGTGGAGGCGCTGCGCAATGTCAGTTTTAGTGTGGAGCAGGGCGAATATGTGGCCGTGATGGGAGAAAGCGGCAGCGGCAAGACCACGCTGCTGAATATCCTGGCGGCGCTGGATAAGCCCACCGCCGGCAGTGTGGTGCTGGACGGCCGGGAGCTTTCCAAGGTGGGCGATGCCGATGCCGCCGCCTTCCGGCGGGATAATCTGGGATTTGTGTTCCAGGAGTTTAATCTGCTGGATACCTTCTCACTGGAGGACAACATAGCGCTGCCGCTGGTGCTGGCGGGCAAGGGCTACCGGGAGATCAACGAAAGGCTGATGCCCGTTGCCCGGCGGCTGGGGATCGCCGAGCTGCTGAAAAAGTATCCCTATGAGGTCTCCGGCGGGCAGAAACAGCGGGCGGCGGTGGCCCGCGCCATCATCACCCGGCCCAGCCTGCTTTTAGCGGATGAGCCGACCGGCGCCCTGGATTCCCGCTCCAGCGATGAGCTGCTGCGGCTCTTTGGAGAGCTGAACCGCGGCGGACAGACCATCGTAATGGTTACCCACTCGGTGCGGGCGGCCAGTACCGCCGGGCGGGTGCTGTTCATCAAGGATGGCGAGGTATTCCACCAGCTGTACCGCGGCGGCCGCTGCGAGGAACAGTTCTACCAGGAGATAAGCGGGACCCTGACCCTGCTGGCGACGGGAGGGATGGAGCAATGAAATTCGGGCTGTATCCCCGGCTGGCGCTGGCCGGTATCCGGAAAAACAAGCGCCTGTACATCCCCTATCTGCTTACCTGTACCGGTATGGCGATGATGTACTATATCATCATCTTTTTGCAGCACAATGAAATGCTGGACGGCATGCGCGGCGGGACGACCGCTTCCACCATTCTGGCGCTGGGTGGCTGGGTGGTGGCCATCTTCGCCTGCATTTTTCTCTTTTATACCCATTCCTTCCTGCTGCGCCGCCGCAAAAAGGAATTCGGCCTTTATAACATCCTGGGCATGGGGCGCCGCCACTTGGTGCGCATCGAGATATGGGAAACGATTTTTGTGGCCATCGGCACCACGGCGGCAGGGCTGCTGTGCGGCATTGCTTTTTCCAAGCTGGCGGAGCTGGGCCTGATGAACCTCATGCACGGCAGCATCAGCTATGTCTTTTCCATCAGCGCTCCGGCTATTATGGCCACGCTGCTCATTTTTGGGGTCATTCACCTGCTGCTTTTGCTGCGGGCGGCGGTCGCGGTGGGACGCACCTCGGCTATCCAGCTGCTGCAAAGCGAAGCCGCCGGCGAAAAGCCCCCGCGCGCCAACTGGTTTTTGGGCTTGCTGGGCGTTATCCTGCTGGGAGTGGCCTACTACATGGCAGTCACCATCAAGGAGCCGCTGATGGCGCTGGCACTGTTCTTTGTGGCGGTGGTACTGGTCATTCTGGCCACTTATCTCATTATGATAAGCGGCAGCGTGCTGCTGTGCCGCCAGCTGCAGAAGAACACAGCCTACTACTATAATCCCCGGCATTTTGTTTCAGTCTCCTCCATGGCTTACCGCATGAAGCGCAACGGCGCGGGACTCGCTTCGGTGTGCATCCTGGCCACCATGGTACTGGTGATGCTCTCTTCCACCACCAGCCTGTACTTTGGCGCGGAGGATTCCTTGATGGCCCGCTACCCGCGGGAGCTTTCGATCAGCTACGGCGTGGAGGATGTGGAATATCTCTCTGACAGCTCGGTGAAGGAGCTGCGGGAGGAGATCCTCTCCGTGCTGGAGAAAGAGAACTGCACCCCGTAAAATGTTCAGGATTGGCGCTGTCTGCGTATCTTTGGTTACCTAAACGGTACCCGTGCCGATTTTGAACGCACAGATGAGGAATCGCAGACGATCTTTCAGCCTGATGGCGAGATATATAACTTCGTTTTTGTCTCCGCCTTGGATTACAATGCCCTCACCGGGGAGAATGTTACCCTGGACCCCGGCGAGGCGGCGGTCTATACCGCCCGCGGGCCCCGCTTTTCCGGCAAGGAAGTGGATTTCGGCTACGGGCTGCGTTATGATGTGGCAGGCTATTTGGACACTCCGCTGGAGGATGGCAGCATCGCCATGGATATTGCCCCCACACTGGTGCTGGTCGTTCCGGACCTGACCGAAGCCGAGCATGGCCTGGCGGCGCTGGGGCAGTATCCCGCGTGCCGGTGGAACTACGGCTTTGATACGGGGCTGCCCGCCGAAAAGCAGGCGGAAATCAGCAACAGCCTGTACGATGCCAACATCGGGATGCATGATGACTATACCGAAGCCCATGGCATCCGCACCCGTACCATTGAGTGCCGCACCATGAATGAGGCGGATTTCTTTGGCACCTACGGCGGGCTGTTCTGCCTGGGTATTATCCTCAGTGTGGAGTTCCTCTTTGCCGCTGTGCTCATCATCTATTACAAGCAGATTTCGGAGGGGTACGAGGATCAATCCCGCTTCGGCATTATGCAGAAGGTGGGGATGACCAAGACCGAGATCAGGCGGAGCATCAACAGCCAGCTGCTTACGGTATTTTATCTGCCGCTGGTGATGGCCGGACTGCACCTGGCCTTTGCCTTCCCCATGATCCACCGCCTGCTGCTGCTCTTTAACCTGAACAATGTGGGGCTTTTCGCTCTCACCACTGTCATCAGCTTTGTGATGTTTGGGGTGCTGTATGCCCTTATCTACCGCATTACCGGCAATGTGTATTACCGCATCGTCAGCGATATCCACGACCGGGAATGATCACCAATTTACCGCCCAAAACTTTTTGCGCTTTTTTCTTGCAATTTGCCGGGCGTTGTGGTAAACTATTTCAGTACGGTTCAGCCAATGCAAGCTAACATTGGCGCCAGGAATTCGAAAGAGGTGAAATCGCATGAAAAAAGGCATCCATCCCAAGTATGGCCCTGCTGTGATTCGCTGCGCCTGCGGTAATACGCTGGAGACCATCTCCACCGTCCCCGAGATCCGCGTAGAAATCTGCTCCAAGTGCCATCCCTTCTTTACCGGCAAGCAGAAGCTGGTAGATACCGGCGGCCGCGTTGATCGTTTCAACAAGCGCTTCAATCTGGGCAAATAATCTGCAAAAGTATAAGGCGGTGCCGCACGGTGCCGCCTTATTTTTGCTCCCCTGCGTTTTTCCCTTTTGGAAAAAGGAAGAAAATCTTTTTAACAGGCTCCCCTGTGTAAGGGGTGTGGCACCGCACCAACTCATAGCCTCCCTTGTGTAAAGGGAGGTGGCACGGCACAGCCATGACGGAGGGATTGATAGCAGAAACCGTAATAAAGTTTTATCTTGCCTACCCGGGGGGATAGTTTGCAGTCGCCTATCGGCGGGGTGGAGTCACCGGAGGGTGACGGCCTGCACGCCTACCCGGCGGGGGGTTACTTTTCTATGAAGAAAAGTAACCAAAAGTCATTTAGGGCTCCGCCCTAAAGACCCGTAACGCGTCGGTACACCCCGCCCGGAAACACTTCGCATTCCCGGAGCGGGATTAGACGACGCTGATAAGGAGCCGCAGGCGCATTTAATTCGGCCCCTGCTGAATCCAAATAAAATACGCCGCAGGCACCTTGAGAGCGTATCTGCGGCGCCGTACGAATCGACTTTTCAGCAGTTGCTGAAAAGTCCAATTCGTATCCAGCCGCAGCTTAGCGGCAAGGGGGTCTTGGGGCACAGCCCCAAGCGTATTTTGGTTCCTTTTGTACGCACAAAAGGAACGCCCCGGCGGCGAGCCGTACAGGCTGTCACCCTGCGGTGACTCCGCCCCGCCGCTAGGCGACCACAAACTGGCCCCGCCGGGTAGGCGTGCTCATCATGCCTTGTAAAAGGCCCCGCCCCGCCGCTAGGCGACTACAAACTCGCCCTAAATAAAATTCTTTTGCTTACTTTTCCGCATAGAAAAGTCCCCCCGCCCCATTCCACCGGAAAGGAGAACCCATATGCCCCCCAGCTACCGCACCATCGCCGCCCCGGCCGAGGATGAATTCATCGAGAAAAAAAGCCGCTTCATCGGTTACATTGCCCCCGTCACCACCGAGCAGGAGGCCGCCGCCTTCATCGAATCGGTGCGCGCCCGCCACCGGGAGGCCCGCCATAACTGCTACGCCTACCGTCTGCGGCAGAATAATCTCGCCCGTTTCTCGGATGACGGCGAGCCCAGCGGTACCGCCGGCCGCCCCATTCTGGAGGTCCTCCAGCGGGAAGACCTCACCGATGTCTGCGTGGTCGTCACCCGCTACTTCGGCGGGATCCTGTTGGGGACCGGCGGCCTGGCTCGCGCCTATACCCAAGGCTGCAAAATAGCGGTCGCCGCAGCCGGGGTTCTATGCATGTACCCCGCCGTGGAATGTACCCTCTCCGCTGATTATGGTTTTTACGGCAAGCTGCAGAATCTCCTTCCCCAGTATGGTGCCGTCCTGCTGGATACCGCCTTTGAGGGGGAGGTCACGGTCCGCTTCATGCTCCGGCAGGAGGCTCTTTCCCCCTTTTCAAAAGCCTTGGAAGAGCTGAGCGCCGGCAGCCTGGCCCCCACTGTCCAGTCGGAAAGCTACTACCCCTTCCCCGAACCCTAAGCAGAAACCGGGATCGGGGCCGCAGGCCGCCCGCCCTACGGGCGGGCAAGCGGACCGAAGGTCCGCTTCGGCGGCTTCGCCGCCGGGCCTGCGGCCCCAGCCATCCCCCTTCCGCTCACCATAAAATCCACACTAAGGAGGTCCCCCATGGAATATACCCGTCTTGGCCGCACCGGCCTTTCCGTCAGCCGCACCTCGTTCGGCGCCCTGCCCATCCAGCGCATCCCGGAGAGCGAATCCACCGCCATCCTCCGCGCCGCGTATGAGGCCGGTATCAATTTCTACGATACCGCCAACGCCTATACCGATAGCGAATTTAAGCTCGGTCAGGCCCTGGGCGATGTCCGCCGGAATATCATCATCGCCACCAAAACCGCCCCCGCCGCCCCGGAGGTCATGCAGCAGCACCTGGAGCAAAGCCTTAAAATGCTCCGCACCGATTATATCGATATCTACCAGCTGCACTGCGCCCCCAGGGTCTACCGCCCCGGCGAGGAGGACGGCGTCTACGATTGGCTGCTCCAAAAGAAAAAGGAGGGTGCCATCCGCCATATTTCTGTCACCGCCCACCGCATCGGCGTCGCGGAGGAAGCCCTGGAAAGCGGTCTCTACGATACCCTGCAATATCCCTTCTCGGTCATTGCCGATGAGCGGGAGCTGCGCTTGGCCCAGCGCGCCAAAGAGCTTGATATCGGCTTCATCGCCATGAAAGCCATGGCAGGCGGCCTCATTCAGCACCCGGAGGTCACCTTCGCCTTCCTGCGCCAGTACCCGCAGGTGGTGCCCATCTACGGCATCCAGCGCAGGAGCGAGCTGAACCAGTGGCTCTCCCTGGAAAATGACCCGCCCCAATGGAACGAGGAAATGCAGCGCCTGGCGGCGGAGGAAAAGGCAGCCCTCGGCGGGGATTTCTGCCGCAGCTGCGGCTATTGCATGCCCTGTCCCATGGGCATCGAGATCCCCAATGCCGCCCGCATGTCCCTTTTGATGACCCGCGCGCCTTATCAGCCCTATATTACCAAGGAGTGGCAGGCCAAAATGCACAAGATCGAAAGCTGCATCAATTGCCGCCGCTGCGTGGCCCACTGCCCCTACTCCCTGGATACCCCCCGCCTGCTGCGGGATCAGCTCCATTGGTACGAAAACTTCTGCCAGCAGCACCAGTCGGAGCTGGGGTAAAGCCCTCCTCAAGCAATCGCAGCCACGCACCCCAAAGCTTCCTTATGTAAAGGGTAACGAAGTGGCATCGCACCAGCCAAAAGGCTCCCCTGTGTAAGGGGAGCTGTCAGCCGTATGGCTGACTGAGGGGTTGCCGGCAAAAGGTAATAATTTCTTCTCGCCTATCGGCGTCGCGCAGCCTTTTGCAAAGGCATAATCTGTACGGCTCGCCGCCGTGGCGTTCCTTTTGTGCGTACAAAAGGAACCAAAAT
>ERZ827520.2029-NODE-2029-length-20474-cov-4.011460_pt1 | contig 20474 bp, 19 predicted proteins | sample MGYA00519581_ERZ827520 | MGnify/ENA primary metagenome ERZ827520 (study PRJEB31778, sample SAMEA3449339) | human gut metagenome | biome: human gut; feature: human-associated habitat; material: faeces | place: United Kingdom | collected 2010/2012 ...
GACGACAGCTACGGTATCGAGGTGGCGAAACTCGCCGGTATTCCGGATGGGGTGGTTGCCCGCGCCAAGGAGATTTTGAAGGGGATCGAGAGCGGGGAGATCGAGACCGGCGGCCGGGGCGCGCCGGCGCAGGAGCGATTCGAAAGCGAGGACGGGCAGCTTTCTCTTCTCCCGGCAGGGGACAGCGAGGTGGTCCGGCGGCTCAAAGGGCTGGATGTGAATACCCTCACCCCGATCGAGGCGATGCAGACCCTATACGAGCTGACCAAGCTGGCCAACGCGTATTGAGGAAAAGGACGGTTATCCATAAAATCGATGGCTGTCCTGGCCTCGCCTGTGAAAAAACGGCATAGGCAATAATGCCGGCGACAATTCAGGCAATACAACCAACCATTATTATAACGGAAAACGGGACGATTTGGACGAAGCGGAAGACGACGACCCGGACGGGCTCCCGTTCTGAACGGCCGGATCACCGGACGGTTCCATTGAAAGGAGGCGTACTATGCCGAAAATTCATGTGCTGGATAAACACACGGCCGAGCTGATTGCCGCGGGCGAGGTGGTGGAACGCCCTTCCTCCGTAGTGAAGGAATTGATGGAAAACGCGATTGACGCGGGGGCATCCTCCGTGTCGGTGGAGATTCAAAACGGCGGGGTGCGCTCCATCCAGATCACCGACAACGGCTCCGGCATCGCCCGGGAGGACGTGTCGACCGCCTTCCTACGCCATGCGACCAGCAAGGTCCGCACGCAGGATGATCTGGACGCGATCGGCACCCTCGGGTTCCGGGGCGAGGCTCTCGCCTCCATCTCGGCGGTGGCGAAGGTGGAAATGCTCACCCGTACGGCGGACGAGATCGCCGGCACCCGCTATGTCATCGAGGGCGGGGAGGAAATCCTCTGCGAGGATGTGGGCCGTCCCCAGGGAACGACAATCATCGTGCGGGATCTGTTCTATAATGTCCCCGCGCGGATGAAATTCCTCAAAAAGGACGTCAGCGAGTCGAATTCGGTGGCCGGGGTGGTGGATCGGGTCGCGCTCTCCCATCCGGAGGTTTCTTTCCGTTTCCTACGGGACGGGAAGGAGGAACTGCTCACTCCCGGCGACGGGAAGCTGCTCAGTTGCATTTACACCGTTTTTGGGCGAGATTTCGCCGGCGGAATGCTGCCGCTGGACTACACCCTCAGCGGCGTCCATGTGCATGGGTACGTCTGCAAGCCCACCTGCGGGCGGGCTAACCGCACCATGCAGCATTTCTTTATCAACGGCCGGTACGTCAAGACCCGCACCGCGATGGCGGCGCTGGAGGAAGCGTACAAGGGCTCCATTATGGTGGGGAAATTCCCCTCCTGTGTGCTGCATATCGACCTGCCGCTGGAGACGGTGGACGTAAACGTCCACCCCGCCAAGATCGAGGTACGGTTCGTCAACGAGCGACCGCTGTTCGACGCGGTCTATCATGGGGTGAAATCCGCTCTGCACGCAGCTTCGCCGACCGTGCCGATGACCTTGCCGGTCAAGACCCCGCCGGTCACCGGGCCGGGAAAGGCGGGAAACAGCGCTGTCCCGGACGGCCGCGCCCGTTCGGCGGGCAGGCCCTCCGTCCCGCCGGAGCAGACCCGGCTGTTCTCCTTTGCGGAGGACGAGCCCCGCGCCGCCGGCGTTCCCACGGCCCGCGCCGCATTGGAACAGGCCGCGCGGTTGGAACCGGCGGAAGAGCCGGAGGGGACGCCCGAGGAGACTCCGGCGGGAACCCTCTCCGCGCATCCCGCCCGCCGCCTTGCCGCCTGCCCGCCGGTCCCGGAGGGGGTTAACGTGCCGGCGGCCGGCGCTTCGGCTGTCCTGCGCGACAGCGGGGTCTCCACCTACGGGCGGCCGCTGACGGCGCCGGATATTTTCCGAACCGAGGACGAGGCGCCGCTTTTCCCGCCGGCGGAAGCGCCGGCTGAACGGGTTGTTCCGGCTGCGCCGGAGGATTTGCCGGAAAGCCCTCTTGCATCGGCCGACGGTCCGGCAATCCGCTGCCTGGGGGAGGCCTTTACCACCTACATTATCGCCCAGCGGGGGGACGCGCTTTACTTTATCGACAAACACGCCGCCCATGAACGGATTTTATACGACCGGCTGAAGGCGGCCGAGCGGGCGGACGCCCAGCTCCTGTTGGAGCCGGTGTCGGTCTCCTTGTCCCGGGAGGAATACGCCGCGCTGCTGCCTGAGCTGGAAACCCTGGCCCGCGCTGGCTTTGAAATTGAGGATTTCGGCGGCCATACCGTGCTGGTGCGGGCGGTGCCGATGCTGCTGACGGGAGACGACGCGGCCTCCCTGGTACAGGAAATCGCGGGGGGGCTGTCCTCCGGCCGGCGGGAGATCACCACCGACAAGCTGGACTGGATTTATCATTCCTCGGCCTGCCGCGCCGCTGTAAAGGCGGGAGATTTTACCTCCCTGCAGGAGATGCAGGCCGTGGCGGAGCGAATTCTCCTTTCCGACGATGTGCGGACCTGCCCCCACGGCCGTCCCGTTTGCTTTGAGCTGACCCGCCGGGAGCTGGAAAAGCAGTTCGGCCGGGCGAAATAACCGCCCCGGCTTTGCGGGCGAAGGAGAGTATCCGCCTATGACCGAATCCAGACCCCTCCTCCCGGTGATCGCCGGCCCGACCGCCTCCGGAAAAACCGGCCTGGCGGTGGAGCTGGCGCTCCGGCTGAACGGCGAGGTGGTGTCCGCCGATTCCATGCAGGTGTACGACACGCTGCAAATCGGCACCGCCCGTCCCCGGCCGGAGGAGCTGCGGGGGGTTCCCCATCATCTGCTCGGCTTCCTGCCGCTGTCCGAGAGCTACAGCGTCGCCCGATACGCCGAGGACGCCCGCCGCGCGATTGCGGAAATCCGGGAACGGGGAAGGCTTCCCCTGCTCTGCGGCGGGACGGGGCTGTATATCGACGCGGTAGTGGACAACCTCCAGTTCGCCGGGGAGGGGAGAGATTCCGTCCTAAGGGAGGAACTGAACCGGCGTGCGGACGAAGAGGGAACCGCGCCGCTGCTCGAGGAGCTGCGGCGGGCAGACCCCGAAACGGCCGGTCGGCTGCTCCCTGCCGATCGGGGACGGATTATCCGCGCGTTAGAGTTGTATCGAACCACCGGGATGACCATGAGCGAACAGCTTCGTTTTTCCCGCAGCGTCCCGCCTCCCTTTGAGACGCGGATACTGGTGCTGGACAGCCGGGATCGCGCCTTTCTCTATGACCGCATCAACCGCCGGGTGGACGGGATGCTGGCGGAGGGCCTGTTGGCAGAGGCGGAGCAGGCGCTGGCCGCCCCCACCGCGCCGACCGCCCTGCAGGCGATCGGCTATAAGGAGCTTGCTCCTTATTTTACAGGGACGCTTTCCCTGCCGGAGGCGGTGGAAAACCTGAAGCGTGCCACCCGCCGCTACGCGAAACGGCAGCTGAGCTGGTTCCGCCGCCGGAAGGACGCGCGGTTTCTCTATATTGACGAATATGCGTCGCCGGATGCGCTGGCCGACGCGGCGGAAAACGCCCTGCTGTCCCAGCCTTTCCAGCTATCCCCTGCGTCGGATACACGATGAAACGAAAGGAGCGCCTATGGAACCCTTTATCAAGCGCATTGTGACCGTGGTGGTTTCCCTCTTCCTGATTACTTATGTGGGCTACCAGGCGTTCCAGGTGCTGTATAACCCGGTAAAAACCGAGACCGTATACAGCTACAGCGTGTACAATACGGTGGACGCTGAGGGGCTGACCATCCGCAGCGAGACAAAAATCACCGCCCCGGCGGACGGTCTGGACGGCTTTCTCTATTATACCATTGAAAACGGCAGCCGGGTTGCCAAGGGCGGCGAGATCGCCGAGGTATTCCCGAGCGAAGCGGACGCCCTCGCCCAGCAGAAGCTGAACGAGCTGAATGAAGAGATCGAGACTCTCAAGGGTATCCAGCTCCAGGGCACGGCCAACCGGGTGAATCTGGATGTGATCGATAAACAGATCGACCAGCTGGTCGGACAGATCGCGGAAGGGGTGAACTCCGCCTCCTCCGCCGGGCTGGAAGGCTGGAAGACCCGCCTCCTTGCTCTGCTGAACAAACGGCAGATCACCATCGGTACGGTGGAGGATTTTAATTCTCGGATCGCCGCACTGAACGAAGCCAGGGCGCAGCTGGAGGGTTCTTTTTCCAGATCGACCTCCTCCATCACTTCGCCGGACGCGGGGTATTTTGTCAGCACGGTGGATGGCTATGAGGATACGCTGAAGATGGAGGATGCCCTCCTGCTGACGCCGGACAAGCTGAAAACGCTGATGGAAAGCGAACCGGCGGCGGATCAGGACGGCTATGTCGGCAAGGTCGTGCGGAATTACGAATGGTATTTCGTCTGTCTTGTTCCGGCGGAAGAAGCCGCCGATATCCGAATGGATATGAAGCCGACGCTGTTGTTTCCCTTTGTTACCAACGAGGCGGTTCCTGCAACCGTAGTGGCGACCAATCGGGATAAGGATGGGAATCTCGCTGTGGTTTTCGAGTGCTCCACCATGTCCGGTGAGCTGTCTTCCATCCGGCAGGAGCCGGTGCAGATCCAGCTCGAACGGTTCGAGGGGCTTCGTGTTCCCAGCCGCTGTATTATCAAAAACGCGGAAGGGGAAAGCGGTGTTTACGCGCTGGTAGGGGATACCTGCACCTTCCGTAAGGTGGAAATCCTGCATTCCGAGCCGGAATACGTCATCTGCAAGGAAACCGACGAGAGCGGCTACCTGAAGCTGTACGACGATATCATTGTCGAAGGGAAGGGCCTGTATGATGGAAAGACCGTACGATGATATCCGCGAGAATTTAAAGCGGATCGAGGACGCCATGGCGGAAGCGGCGATCGCGTCCGGCCGCCGGCCGGAGGAGGTACGGCTGCTCGGCGTTACCAAAACCGTGCCGCCCGACCGGATCAACGTCGCCATCGAAGCCGGTGTCCGGGGCATCGGGGAGAACCGGGTTCAGGAGTTCCTGAGCAAAAAAGACGAGCTTTGGCTGGACGGGGTGGACGTGCACCTGATCGGCCATCTGCAAACGAATAAAGTCTCGAAAATCGTGGGTCAGGTCGATATGATCGAATCAGTGGACAGCGTCCATCTGGCAAAAGCGATCAGCGATGCGTCTGAAAAAATCGGCCGGGCTACGGAGGTGCTGGTGGAGGTCAACATCGGCCGGGAAGAGGCCAAGTCGGGGGCCTTTTCCGAAAATCTGGAAGAGCTTCTGGAAGAAATCGGGGCGTTTTCCGGCATCCGGGTGCGGGGATTGATGACCGTACCGCCGATTCTGGAAACAGAAGCGGAAAAACGCGCGATTTTTTCCCGGATGTACAAACTGTTTATTGACATCCGGGCGAAAAACATAGATAATGTTATTATGGATGTCTTGTCCATGGGGATGTCGGCGGATTACCGCGAGGCCATCCTGGAGGGCGCGACGCTGGTTCGGGTCGGCTCGGCCCTGTTTGGACGCCGCGTTTATCCGCCGCGCTGACGGCCGTTTTGGTTCGGCGGCGCATCGTCTGCTTTTTTGCCCGTGGCCTTCGGCCCGCCGGCGGCCGTCCCGGTCTGCGGGGGAAATTCCTTCGGCAATTGCCGGGGAAAATAGAAGAATAGAAACAGGAAAGGAACGGTTTGAGACATGAGCTTTTTTGGAAAGATCAAGGATTTTATGAGCGATCCGGAAGAGGACGATTTTGAGGAAGAGGTCGACGACGGAATGGATTTCGTATCCAAGCCGGAGGAGACGCCTTCTGCCGATATGAGCGCGGAGCCTGCGAAGCGCAGCAACAAGGTGGTCAACATCCATGCGACCGCCCAGCTTCAGGTCGTTCTGGTCAAGCCGGAGCGTTTTGACGACGCGAGCGCCGTGGCCGATCATTTGAACGCCAAGCGCACCGTGGTGCTTAACCTCGAAAGCGCCAACAAGGACGTGGCCCGCCGTATCCTGGATTTCCTGAGCGGCGTGGCCTACGCCAACGACGGCCAGATCAAGAAGGTGGCGAACTGCACCTTTATCATCACGCCGTATAATGTGGGGATCATGGGCGACCTGCTCGACGAGCTGGAGAATAATGGCCTCTACTTCTAACCGAAGATTTCAGGCGGGATCGGCGGCTTCCGGAGCGGAGGATGAGCTTCTCCGTGCGGCGGTTCGGGATGCGCTCCGTTTGTGCGACCGCCGGAACGCCCCCCGCTTTCTGGGGTTTCTGGACGGACGGCAGCGCGCCGTTGTGCAGGCGTTTCTGCGTACCGAAAAGGCGGAGAACGTCCGGTTCTGGGGCGGGTATCCCGATGCGGAGCGGGTGTTCCTCGGCGTGCTTCCCGCCTATATGCCCCCGGAAGAGAACGAGGCGTCCGAAGTGGCCGCGGCGGCCTCTGCGTTTCCGGTCACGGCCCTGGGCTTCCGGTACCGTCCGCAGGCAAAGCTTACCCACCGCGATTTCCTCGGCACCCTGCTTTCCTGCGGGATGAAGCGGGAGAAGGTGGGGGATATCCTCTGCGGAGAAGGGCTGGCAGTCGCCTTCCTGGATAGCGCCATCGCCGGGTATGTCGCCGGCCAGCTCGAGAAGGTTGGCGGGGAAGGGGTAACGCTTCTGCCGGACTACGATGGTGAACTGCCGGGCTTCGGCGGTTTTCAGGAAATTCGGGATACGGTGGCCTCTCCCCGGCTGGACGCCGTGGTCAAGGTTGCCGCGGGAATTTCCCGGGAAGAGGCGGCCCGCCGGATTGAGGCGGGGCAGGTGTCGGTGAATCACCTTCTCTGTCTGTCGGTTTCATCGCTGGTCAGGGAGGGGGATACCCTGTCCCTGCGGGGGGCCGGCCGCTTTGTTGTGGATGAGCTGGGTCCGGTTTCCCGGAAGGGGCGTTTGTTTTTGACACTGAGAAAATATCTGTAGGTTCTCCGGGACTTGCACTCTATGAGAATTGCTTAATTGTAATGGAAAGGACGGTCTCCCGTATGCTTACTGCCAATGAAATTCGGAACGCCACCTTTAACAAGAGCATGGGCGGCTATAAAACGGCGGAGGTTGAGGCGTTCCTCGACCAGTGCGCCGATACGGTGGCGGCGCTGACCTCCCAGAAGGCGGAGCTGGAAAAGAAGCTGGAGGTGCTCGCCGACAAGCTGGTGGAATACCGCGAGGAGGAGGACAGCATCCGCACCGCCCTGCTCAGCGCGCAGCGCCTGGGCGACACCGTGGTGCGGGAGGCCAATCACAAGGCCGGTCTGATTCTGGAGGATGCCAACATCAAGGCCGAAAAAATCGTGGAGACTGCGCAGAAAAATATCCAGGATGCGGAGCGGGAATTCGAGCGAATCCGCCGCGAAATCACCGCTTTCAAGGCGCGGATGCTCTCGATCTACCGCGAGCATCTCTCCCTGATCGACGTGCTGCCGGAGGAGCCGGCGGAAGAACCTGAGGCTCCTGCCGAGCCGGAGGCGAAAGCGGTTTCCACCCCTGTTCCTGCCGAGCCGGAGCTTATTCCACAGGAACCGGCGGCGGAGGAACCAGCCTTTGAACCGGTGGAGGAGCCGGCCGCCGAGCCGGCGGAGCCGGACGCGCGCGGCGTGGTGCTGGATCTGCCGATCCTGAAGGACGAGGACGCAGAGACGATGGAAACGGCGGAAGAGGTTTCGGCGGAACAGCCGGCGGAGTCCCGTTTCGGTGATTTGAAATTCGGGGACGATTACGATATTTCCAAGGATACCGACGACGAGCCGGGCTTTTTCCGGCGTCGGAAATAAGGAAGAATAACGATGGCGGACGGGCGTAAGCTTGTCCGGCGTCTGTCCAGAGGACGGCGAACCGGTTGCCCGGCCCGCCGCCTTTGAATGTCCGGAGAAAAGCAACGCGTCCGGCTTTGTTTTCGCTCATCCGGGACGTTGGCCCTTCGCGTTCGCTTTTCCCTGTCCGTCCTTTGTTTTTGCCGTGGAAAACAAAGGAAAGTTGCAAATTTTTCCGCATTTGTCCGCGGCAGAAACGGGGCATCCTCATGTTACAGGTCTTTATCCTCCTTGCATCGGCGGTGCTGGTCGGGCTGGATCAGCTCACCAAACATTTAGCGGTTCTCTATCTGGAGGGACAGCCCGCCGTTGAAATCATTCCCGGCGTGCTGGAGCTGCATTTCCTGTATAATCCCGGCGTGGCCTTCGGGCTTTTTCCCGGGAACCGCTGGATTTTTATCGTGCTGACCTCGGTCATGCTGGCCATCCTGCTGGCCGCGCTGCTGTCCGGAAAATTCCGGCAGTATAAGCTGGTGATTTTCAGCGGTATCCTGATTGTTGCCGGCGGTGCGGGAAACCTGATCGACCGGATTGTACTGGGGAAAGTGGTGGACTTCATTTCGTTCAAGGCGATCAATTTCCCGATCTTTAATCTGGCCGACTGTTTTGTGGTGGTCGGCGCCGCGCTGCTGCTGATTTTTTTCCTTTTCTTCTATACGGAGGACCGCACGGCGGGAAAAAAGACCGCGGCGGAGGCCGGCGCGCCTGTTCCATTGGAAGCAGCGGTTTTTGGCGGGGAGAGCGTGCCCGACGGTGAAATCGCTCCGCCTTCCGGAGAGGGGGAGACGGCCGATGAAACAGGAGCAGCTGACTCCGACCCCGGAGAAGATGGGGGAGAGGCTGGATCGATACCTCAGTGAAGCGCTGTCCGCGCCGCGTTCCCAGGTGCAGGACTGGCTGGAGCAGGGACGGGTCGAGATAGGGGGAGCGCCCCGCGCAAAAAATTATCGTTTGCGGGACGGGGACGTCGTTCAGGTATCGATCCCCGACCCGGTGGCTTATGAGGCGCAGGCGGAAGAAATCCCGCTGGATGTCGTCTATGAGGACGACGACCTGCTGGTGGTGAACAAGCCGAAGGGGATGGTGGTTCATCCCGCCGCCGGGAATTATACCGGCACGCTGGTCAACGCGCTTCTCGCCCATTGCGGGGACAGTCTCTCCGGCATCAACGGCGTGATGCGCCCGGGGATTGTTCACCGGATCGATAAGGACACCAGCGGGCTTCTGATAGTGGCAAAAAACGACCTGGCCCATCGCTGTCTGGCCGAACAGATCAAGGAGCACAGCTTTACCCGCATCTACGAAGCGGTGGTGGTCGGACGGCTGCGGGACGACGCCGGGACAGTGGACGCGCCGATCGGCCGCCATCCCGTGCAGCGGAAGAAGATGGCGGTGACCGATAAAAATTCCAAACGGGCGGTGACCCACTACGAAGTGCTCGCCCGGTATCCGGGATATACCCACATCCGTGTCCGGCTGGAGACGGGCCGCACCCACCAGATCCGGGTGCATATGGCCTATTTGGGGCATCCCATCGCCGGGGATACGGTGTACGGGGGAAGCCGCCAGCCGGCCGGACTGAACGGACAGTGCCTGCACGCACGGGTTATCGGCTTCCGCCATCCACGGGACAGACGGTATCTGGAGCTGAGCAGCCCGTTGCCGGAGTATTTCACCGCGTTCCTCCGTTCGTTGGGAGAGCCGGAGGCTTAGGATGACAGGAGACGGCCGCTTTTGGACGGTTCTCTTTAAAATATAAACGTCAGGCGCTTTTCATTTCGGCGATTCCGCGATGCAAGGCCGCCGGAAAGGCAAAATTTATGGATTCTTTGAAACGCAGCCCCGATCGCTTGTTTGACGGCATCCTGCTGCTGTCCGATCTGGACGGCACGCTGCTTAATCGGAAAAAGACGATTCCGGAACGGAATCTCGAGGCCATCCGCCGCTTTACCGCGCGGGGAGGTCGTTTTACCATCGCGACCGGCCGTTGTCCCCGTTCCGCCGAGCTGATCGCCGAAGCCGCCGGGGTGAATTCGCCGGTGGTGACCCTCAACGGGGCGGTGGTTTACGATTTTCAGGCCGACCGGGCCGCCAGCCAGGTTTTTCTTCCCGATTCCTATCCGGAGATCGTGCGCCGGGTCCACGCGGCGTTTCCGCGTATCGGCATCCAGATTTATGCAGGCCCCTGGATTTACGTCGCCAACGCCGACCCGATCGTGGAGCGGCTGTTCCGGCTGGAGCATACCGGCAGGTATCGGCGGGATATTCCGGTGAATGAGCTGCCGGGAGAGGCCAACAAGGTGCTGTTCGGCGGGCAGAATGAGGAGCTGCAGAAAATCCGCGCTTTCCTTGAGGGAGAGCTGCACGGTATGTATGGGATGTTTACCGAGGATGTCTATTACGAGCTGCTGCCGAACCACACCAGTAAAGGGACCGGCGTCCGTTCGGTGGTGAAGGTCTGCGGCGTTGATCCGGCCAATGTTGTAGCGGTCGGGGACTATTACAACGACGTGGATATGCTGAAAACCGTCGCCTATCCCATCGTGGCGGGAAACGCCCCGGACGACGTGAAGATGTTCGCCCGGTTCATCACCGGCGACTGCGACAACGGCGTAGTGGCGGATGCGATTGAGCATCTGGAGCAGCGGTTGACCAGGCTTGGCCGGCTGTGATTGAGGGATATTCAAAGAGAAGAAAATGTAAAAGCACCCGGCTGACGAGATTTTCAGCCGGGTGTTTCTATATTGTTTGGAACGAAGCTAGTAGCTCCTGGAAATTTTAATTCTCCGTCTTTTTTTCGGTCTTTTCCGCCGCGTTTTTCTGCGCCTTGATGACCTTCAGGCGGGAGAAATCCTCCCGCTCCTTCTCCTCCAGCGAGTCGGTGATATATTTTACAGTGGAGGTATAACGCGGGATGATAATGTTTTTCAACGCGTTGGCCCGCTTCTGGGTCTTGTTGACGGCAGTCGCCAGCCGGTAAACGCTGTTTTCCACCTCCGCCAGCTCGGCGGTCAGCCGTTTCACCCGGTCGAATTTAATATACGCCTCATCCACCAGAGAGCTGGAGTACATGAAACCGTAGGACAGCTCTACCGGCTCGGGGTCCAGCGAGACCAGGGGAATTTCCACCCCCATGACACTGCGGGTTTTCAGGGTGAGGCCGTCCTCCAGCGGCACCGCCGCGGCGATATCGCTGCAGATGCCGTGGGCTACGTTCGCCTGCTGAAGGGCGAGGTACGCCTGCTCATAACAGGAATCGATCTGGGATTGGATGGCTTCGGCTCGGTCGATCAGCGCCATCATTTCCCGAACGATGATATTCCGTTTACGGTCCAGCAGCTCAAAGCCGACCTTGGCAAGGTTTAGCGTTTTCTTTGCATTGATCAGATTGCCCTTGGTAGGAAATACCTGTTCCGCCAAACGACTTCACCGTCCTTTCCTGGAATTTGCTTATCTATAAAAGGGAACGCCTTTACTCCATTGGAGACTGCGCCAGAGTCACCGCTTCCTCCGGGTGGTAATGCTCCGCCAGCAGCTTGTCATCGATTCGGTCCAGTTCCTCCCGGGGCAGGGTAGAGAGCAGCCGCCAGCCGAGGTCCAGCGTCTGGCCGATGGTGCGGTTTTCGTGGAAGCCCTGATTGATATAATATTGGTCGAACATTCTGCCGAATTCCAGCAGCTTTTTATCGCCCGGGGAAAGCTCCTCCTCGCCGATAACCGAGGCGAGGGAACGGGCGTCCTGCACCCGGGCGTAGCAGGCGAACAGCTGGTTGGCTACCGCGGAGTGGTCCGCCCGGGTAAAGCCCTCGCCGATACCGTCCTTCATCAGACGGGAGAGGGAAGGCAAAGCGGAGACCGGCGGGTACACGCCGCTGGTGTCCAGCGCCCGGTCCAGCACGATCTGCCCCTCGGTGATATAGCCGGTCAGGTCGGGCACCGGATGGGTTATATCGTCGTTCGGCATGGTCAGGATCGGAATCTGGGTGACCGAGCCCTGGCTTCCCTTAATCATACCGGCCCGCTCGTACAGGGAGGCGAGGTCGGAATACAGATAGCCGGGATATCCCTTTCGGCCCGGAATCTCCCCTTTGGAGGAGGAGAACTCCCGCAGCGCTTCGGCGTAGGAGGTCATATCGGTCATGATGACCAGAATGTGCATCCCCCGATCGAAGGCGAGATATTCCGCCGCGGTCAGGGCGCAGCGAGGGGTGAGGATTCGCTCGATAATCGGGTCGTTGGAAAGGTTAAGAAACATCGCCACCCGGCTGAGCACGCCGCTTTCCTCAAAGCTGCGGCGGAAATAGTCGGCTACGTCATTGGTCACGCCCATGGCGGCGAAAACGACGGCAAAGTCCCCGCCTTCCTCGTCGGAGATTTTGGCCTGACGGACAATCTGGGCCGCCAGCTCGTTGTGCTTCATACCCGAGCCGGAGAAAATCGGCAGCTTCTGACCGCGGATCAGGGTCATCAGGCAGTCGATGGAGGAAATGCCGGTTTCGATAAAGTTCCGGGGATACACCCGGGAAACCGGGTTGATCGCCGCACCGTTGATGTCCCGGCGGATTTCAGGGAAAAGCTCCCCCAGACCGTCGGCCGGCCGCCCTGCGCCGTCAAAAATCCGGCCAAGCAGCTCGGGGGAAAGAGACATCTCAACCGGGTGGCCGAGCAGGCGGGTACGGGTGTTGTCCAATGAAATGCCGTTGGCGCCTTCAAATACCTGGATTACCGCACGCTCGCCCTGCAGCTCGACGATCCGGCCGTCCCGGGTGGAGCCGTCGTCCAGTCGGATGGTGACCGTCTCCTCGAAGGAGGCGTCCTTCACCCCGTCCACCACAATCAGGGATCCGTTGATTTCCTTCACGCCAATATATTCGATAATCATATAAGCAGGCCTCCGTTTCTCCGCCAGGGCGGTGAGGAGCGGCTATCCAGCCGCCCCGGCGGCTTCACCGCCTTTGGGGAATCCTTCCGGAATTTACTTATCAAGCGTCCGAAGGGTATCGTCAATCTTCTGGATATAGCCATCCAGCAGCTCCGGCTGGTCGTTAGGAACGTCATACTTAATACGGACCAGCTCGTCGAACAGTCCGGTCGCCGTGATCTGAGACAGCGGAACCGCCCGCGCCACCAGCGCCTGCGCGGTCTGGTAGAGGTGCAGGATGACCCGCATCATTTTGAGCTGCTTTTCCAGCGGGACATAGGTGTCGTCCTTGTGATAGGCGTTCTGCTGGAGGAAACCGACCCGGATGACCCGGGCGATCTCGATCACCAGCTTCTGGTCATCGGGCAGCACATCCGCGCCGATCAGCTTGACGATTTCCATCAGCTGGTTTTCTTCCTGCAAGAGCAGCGCAATCTGGGAACGGCAGGCGATAAAATCCTCCCCGACATTTTTCTCGTACCATGCCGACAGGTCGCCCAGATATTCGCTGTAGCTGGTTGTCCAGTTGATAGCAGGATAATGCCGAGCGTAGGCGAGGGCTTTGTCCAGCGCCCAGAAGCAGCGGGTGAAACGCTTGGTGTTTTGGGTAACCGGCTCCGAAAAGTCGCTGCCCTGCGGAGAGACGGCGCCGATGATCGTGACGCTGCCGGTTTTCCCGCCCAGGGACTCCACCATGCCGGCCCGTTCATAGAATTCGGACAGGCGGGAGGGGAGATACGCCGGGAACCCTTCTTCGGCGGGCATTTCCTCCAGCCGGCCGGAGATTTCACGGAGAGCCTCCGCCCAGCGGGAGGTGGAGTCCGCCATGATCGCGACGTGGTATCCCATGTCGCGGTAATATTCCGCCAGAGTGATGCCGGTGTAAATGGAGGCTTCGCGGGCTGCCACCGGCATATTGGAGGTATTGGCGATCAGCGCGGTGCGGTCGGTCATCGGCCGGCCGGATTTCGGGTCGATCAGGCTGGTGAATTCCTCCAGCACCTGGGACATTTCGTTGCCGCGTTCGCCGCAGCCAATATAAATAATGATGTCCGCGTCGCACCATTTCGCCAGCTGATGCTGGGTCATGGTTTTACCAGTGCCGAATCCGCCTGGAATGGCGGCGGTTCCGCCCTTGGCGATCGGGAACAGCGAGTCGATGACTCGCTGGCCGGTGATCAGCGGCGTGTCGGCGTATAGCCGCCGTCCCACCGGCCGGGGAGTACGAATCGGCCATTTCTGGCAGAGGGTGAGCTCGTGCAGCCCGCCTTTATCGTCCTTCAGGGTGACAACCGGATCGTTCACCCGGTATTTCCCGTCCGGCTTCACTGCCTCCACCGTCCCCGACAGGGAGGGAGGGAGCATGCAGCGATGCTCGATGATGGGCGTTTCGGGACAGGAGGCGTACACCGCGCCCGGCTGGAGCCGGTCCCCGGGTTGGACCGTTACATGCACGTCCCACTCCCGTTCCTCGTCCAGGGCGGAGACCGTCACCCCGCGGGTGATGAAGTCGCCGGCCTGCGCTTCAATCGCCTTCAGCGGACGCTCGATGCCGTCGAATATGTTGTCGAGGATGCCGGGGCCGAGCGTCGCGCAGAGCGGCCCGCCGGTGCCGGTCACGATTTCTCCGGGGCGGAGCCCGGTGGTGTTTTCATAAACCTGGATCGTGGTTTCCCGGTCATTGATGCCGATGACCTCGCCTACCAGCCGGTCGCTTCCGACCAGAACCATTTCCATCATGGAAAAGCCGGTATTGCCCAGCAGGGTGACAACCGGACCGTTGATTCCGTAAATGCGGTTTTCCTTTGCCATTGTGCGCATACGATTCATACGCTTCCACTCCGTTATTGTTTGATGGAGGCCCGCTGGCCGTCCGATTTTCACCGGGACGCTTCCCGGCCGGTCAGCCGACGGTGAGGCCCGAGGTCCGGACAAACTCGTCCCGCTGGAGGAGTAACCGGCTGTCCAGTGTATCGTCCGCGATCAGACCGGCGTCGGCGTTTTCTCCGCGGAGGCCGCCAAGGCGGATATCGTTGGCGGTTTCCATCCGGCTGCCGGGCGGGCAGAGGGGAGAAAGCGCGTCGATCAGCTTCTCATCCCGTGCGGAAACCGTGTAAACGGTGCCTTCGGGAGGGAGAACGGCGGCCGCTTCCTTCAGCCGTTCCTGCATCCATTCCAGATAAGCAGGGGTCGAAGTAAACGCAGTGACTTTTTCCTCCGCACGGGCGAATACCTCGTCCATGATCCCGCGGCGATGCTCCAGCAGCTTTTTCCGCTCCGCCAGGTCCCGACGGGAAATCTCCCGGATTCCCTCGCTACGAATGCTGGAATTTTCCTTTTGAATCAGCCGGTACGCGTCGGCCAGCACCTCCTGCTCTGCCTTGAGCAGCCGCTGGGATTTGAAATCCTCGATTTCCCGGTGGATTTTGTCCCGCTGCTCTTCCGCGTAGGTGGTGATGGCCTGCACGAATTTGCTGATTTTTTCTTCACTGTTTGCCATAGCGGTTATCACGCCTTTCCGGCCGCGCGGCCCTGAGAAAGAGTTCCGTCTGTTCATCCTCCGGGAACCGGAGGATGGAATGGGTACGGACAAAGTCAGATTTTGATTCCAATGGCCTCCCGTACGTACCGTGTGATGGAATCCTTGGCCCGCCCGTTTCCGTGGCGGTCGGGGATTTCCACGATCAGAGGCTGGGAGCGGTTCAGCTTCAGCTCGTCAACCAGTTCGGGGCAAAGCTTGACCAGATGCTCGGTCATCAGGATGACGGCGACGTCCTTCCGCTGCATGGCGCTTTCCAGCGCCTCCCGGACTTCGTCCTGTTCGTGGACTACGACTCCCTCAATACCGGCCAGGCGCATGCCGACCTGGGTGTCCACATTGTCGCTGATAAGATAAAAACGCATGTCCTCGCCTGCTTTCGGGTGGAAGTAATGACAATATCGATAGCGCCGCCGGAAAACGCCGGCGCAGCATTCGTGTGGACGGCGTTATGATTTGATCTCCATCAGGGAAAATGCGGAAGCATTTTCGATAGCGCCGCCGGGCAACGCCGGTATAGCGTTCGTGTGGGCGGCGCTATCTACATGATCAGAATCATAATAGCGATGAGGAGGCCATACAGGCCAAAGCCTTCGCCCAGAGCGACGAAAATGATGGATTTACCGAAGGATTTCGGGTCTTCCGCCGTAGCGCCGATTGCCGCCGGCGCACCGGCCGCTACCGCGATGCCGCCGCCGATACCGGCCAGACCGACCGCCAGCGCCGCGCCGATGTAGGCAAAGCCCTTGGAACTGTCGGCCGCCTGCTCGGACTGGGAGGTGGATTCTTCCGGCGCGGCAGCTTCCTCAGCGGCCGCCCCTATCGGGAGAACGCAGGTCAGCGCCATGATCGCCACGACGGAAAGAAAATGGACAGCCAGCGCTTTTTTCGCCGGTGTTCCGCGTTTAACCAGAACGATCGAGATCACAACAGACAAAACCAGCAGGGCGGCGGGAATCAGTAAATACAGAAGATACATAATCGGTTACCTCCTAAATTTCGTCCGGCTACAGGCCGGGATTTGACTTTTGCTATGTTCCGGCGGCGCTCCTGCCGCCGAAGAGACTTGGAAAACACCCGGGGAAGAGGCTTGGCGCGTACTTCAAGCGCTGAAATCATTTGTCGGTAAACACCTTGTCGCCCGCCGTCGCGTCCAGAGGCTTGAAGGCGCGTCCATCGCCGTTGTAGTACCGGCTGAACATTTCGTAAAATTCGAGACGGAGCACCTGGATCGCAACCAGCAGGGCTTCCATACACATGACCAGCGCGTTGCCGAAGATCACGATGATCACATAGGCGACCCCGCCGGCAAGCTCCGCCAAAGTAAAGACCGCCATCATCATACCGGCGTGGATCAACACGAACGCGCCGACCCGGAGGAAGGACATGGTGTTGGAAAGGTAGGAAAGCATCAGCTCGAACATTTCGAAGAAATTCTGGACGATAAAGCCGCCCCAGCTTTCCGGTTTCCAGTCCGGCTCGCGGGCCATGAGCTTGCCCAGCGGCTCCCGCAGGAAGACCAGGATGAGGGGGAGGACGATCAGCGCCAGAACATAGGGAAGGGTAACGATTTTGACATTCAGCAGCAATTGAGCGCCGAAGCCGAAAACGAGGGAAGCGTAGAACACCAGCCCGGCGATGCCGTTCGGGCCGAAGACCCCGCTTTCGTAGTCCCCGCGCCGTAGGCTGGAGAAGATGTTCAGGCACATGGCCAGGACGATCAATACCAGTCCGATGACCACCGAGGCCAGGATGATCCGCATGGCCCAAGAGGAATCCATCACCTCGATCGGCTTTTCCTCCAGCCCGAACAACGCATGATACAGCGGGTCAAGCGCATGCTCAAAGCCGAAAACCGAGCCGTAAACCACCCCGAAAAAGGCGGCGGAAATGCCGCAGGGCATCAAAATCTTGCCGATCGGCATCTTTTTCAGCTTCCACATCAGCCAGCCGGCCAGCGCCACCAGAATGCCCTGGCCCAGGTCGCCGAACATTACGCCGAACAGCAGGGTATAGGTGATCGCCACAAACGCGGTCGGATCGATTTCGGTGTACCGGGGAAGGCCGTACATGTCCACGAAAAATTCAAAAGGCTTGAAGAGGCCGGCGTTCCGAAGCTTGACCGGCGGAGTATGGTGGTTGTCGTTCCCCGCCCGTTCAATGGTGTATTCGATGCCCTCTACCCCGTCCAGGGCGAGCCGGAATTTTTTCTCGTCCCGGCTGGGAATCCAGCCGGTGAGGATAAATTTATCGTTGTACCGTGCCGCAAATCGGCGGGCGCTGAAATAATAGTTGAGCTGCCGGAGCTGGGAATACACCCGCAGGCAGTCATCCCGTTCCTCCAGCCAGATGTCCGCGATCTGTTTGTCCAGAGCGGCCAGCTGTTCCTCCGTCTGCCGCTTGTCTTCTTTCAGATAGGCCACAATTTCGTCCGGCTTGCCGACGGCGGCCGGAATTCGCAGCCGTTCGAAATACAGGCTGGAAAAAATCCGATCCACCTCCGGCGCCAGATCGATCGGTGCAAAGTACACGCCCCAGTAATACCCCTCATCGCTTGCGCCGGGGAAGAACAGGACGTAAGGGTTGGCGTTGTAGAGCTTCAGCTTTTCGTAGCTGTCCTTTGGGAGACGGCCGAACCGTACCTTGATAGTCGTGCAGGAAAGAATGTCGTCCAGCCGGATGTCCAGCCCCTGGAAGTGCTCGAACTGCTCGCAGTCCTTATTGATGGATTCGGCGCGCACCGACAGCAGGCCGCGCTGCCGGGTAAGCTCCGTCACCCGTGCTGAAAAATGCTCCACATACTGGAAAAGAGCCTCTTTGTCGATAGACGGGCTGATGTTCGCCCGGACTCCGTTCGGTTCGCCGCCGACACGGGATATCGCGGCTTCCAGCCGGTTCAGGGGGTCGGTATAGGGGTTTTCTTCCTGAATGGGGGAAAATTCACGGGTGTCGGAAAAAAACGAAAGCGCATCGTCCGGCTGGGAAACGCCGGTTTTGCCGCAAGCGATCAGGGCTTGATCCAGAAAATTCATATGGCCGATGATATTCACCAGCTTCATCTTTGCTACAGCCAACGCCTATCACCTCCTCTGTTCATTCGCCAACACAAGCATTGGCCGGATTTGCTCGGGTTCCAAACCGTAGCGGACACCTTCGATAATATTGATGATATCGTCGACCTCCACGTCGGTCAGGATGACATAGGACAGCAGCACTGCCATGGGATGAATGGAATAATGGATGTGTCGTCTCGCGTTGAAATACGGCGCGCGGTGATCCAGGTCGTGAACAAAGCCGCGCTGTTCCTCCGGAATCTGCTTTGCCAGCCTGGTAGACAGGAAAATTTCCAGCGCCGCGTCGGCATTTGGCGCCTGCACCATCTCCTCCACGATTTTCGGGGACAGGCAGCGCCCGTTCGGCAGCAGGTTGGCGCGGATGAAATCCGGCTTCGCGTCGAAATATCGTTTTAACCGCAGGATACGGGTGACGTTCTGCATATCCACCTGCGCGCCGTAAAGGTTAATCAGTTCCTCTCTCAGCGTGCCGTGCGTTTGGGCGATCAGCCCGTACATCATTTGCGTTAGATGCGTAAAAAGGGCGTTTTCAATTTCCGTAAGGCGGATTCTCCCGTCCTCTTTCGGCGCAAAGGCGGCGAGGATATCGTAATACCGGGTATGGGACAGCGCGTCCAGCAATTCGGCGAAGGAAGCGCTGTGGCTCATTTTCACCAGGTCGAGGCGGGTATGGCTGGCGAAATACATCGGCATGGAAAAAAAGAATTCGCTGACATGCCCCGCGCTCATGTACCGCAGGCAGGAAATGATTTGTTCGATCTCAATCCGTTCCAGCAGGTACTGCGGGAGCTGGACGGCCATTGTCATATCGTACCGCCCCAGAGAGGCGTAATCATTGAAGGCCTTGCGGCGGATCAGCATCTCCAGATGGCCGCGGTGAATGGTGGATTCATTGATTTCGGAGAGCACCGACGCATAGGCGGTGTTGTTTTTGAGATACGCGGCGATCTCGCTGACGCTGTGGCACTGGAGAAGCTCGCCAAAATCCCGCGCTTTCAGGGAATTGCCGTACATCGCCCGGGCTTTGGCCAGAACGACGTTGGAGGAAAAGGGGGAAGTAAACTTCACGGTAATCACGCCTTTCCGGCCGTCGTCCGCTGTACGCCGGCCCGCGCTGGAGGTTTCAAATCTATCGGAAAGAACCCGGTGTACCGCCGGCGGGCTCGTCGGCGGCCGGTTTATCCGCCGTGCGGGCGGTGACCGCGCTTACGATCGCCTGTACCCATTCGTCCCCGCGCTCGGCATACAGCGCATCCATCCGGCGGAGCTCTTCATCGTACCGCGTCCGGGTCTTTTCCCATTCCCGTTCCGCGATTTTTCGTTCCGTTTCCCGATTGACCTGAATGCGCTGCCGGGCGCGGGAAAGGTAATCCTCCCGGAGCTGCGCGGCCTTTTCATTGATCTCTTTTTCAGATTCTGCCTTTTCCCGTTCCGCGGCCTCGGTAATCTCCCGTGCTTTTTTATCCATGTCGACAATCCGCCGGATCATGTCTTCCATGAGTTTACCGCCTCCTGTTTATGATGCTAGGACGGTGAGAACGGCTGGCCGTTCTCCCCGCAATCCGCTTCTGGATAAGGATGGACGAAGCGCTATCCAGCACTTAGTATATACTTCGAAAATGCAATTTACAAGGATGAAAAATGCAGAAAGAAAAGGAAAAGAGAGAGTTCCTTTTGTCAGTTTTTAAGACTCTGCATGGGAGCGGGAATCCGTCCGCCGCGGCGAATAAACTTCGCCGGCGACCAGGTGTTTAGCGGCATCACCGGCCCGCCGCCGAGCAGTCCGCCGAAGGAAAGCTCCTCTCCCACGCCTTTTCCAATGGCGGGGATCACCCGCACGGCGGTGGTTTTGGAATTGACCATGCCGATCGCGGCTTCATCCGCGATAATAGCGGCGATTACCTCGGCCGGGGTGTCGCCGGGAATATTGATCATGTCCAGCCCGACCGAGCAGACGGCGGTCATCGCCTCCAGCTTTTCCAGCCGCAGGCAGCCGCAGCGGGCCGCGTCGATCATGCCGGCGTCCTCGGTCACGGGGATGAATGCGCCGGACAGCCCGCCCACATGGGAGGAGGCCATCACGCCGCCCTTTTTCACCGCGTCGTTCAGCAGGGCGAG
>ERZ827520.2039-NODE-2039-length-20411-cov-17.017931_pt1 | contig 20411 bp, 17 predicted proteins | sample MGYA00519581_ERZ827520 | MGnify/ENA primary metagenome ERZ827520 (study PRJEB31778, sample SAMEA3449339) | human gut metagenome | biome: human gut; feature: human-associated habitat; material: faeces | place: United Kingdom | collected 2010/2012 ...
GTTCCTTCCGGTGCTTTTGCCTACTTTTGTCACTGTTGACAAAAGTAGGTCGCTCTGGGGAGCGAAACTCCCCCTCACTCCACGCCGCGGTAGAACAATCCCCTTGTAAACTCCTCCGGCGTCCAACTGCCCTCGCCCTGATAGCGCCGCAGCACCGCATCACACTGGTCGGGGCTCTCGGTAGTAAACCGCAGCCGGGCCCAGGTCAGGCCGCAGCGCTGCCACTCCGGCTTGTCCGCCAGAAACAGCGTGCGGCTGTTCTCCACCTCGCAGCGGCAGCCGTACTGCCCCAGCAGGGGAAACCGCGCCCCGGTGCGGTCGGTGAGGGCGTTCTCGCCCTGACACAGCCTCTTATCGCCGTGGCAATTCCCGGCGTTGCCGATCATGCAGTTCTCGGTGATCATCAGCGGCAGGCGGCCGTATACGATGCCCTCACAGGGCAGATACTTCCGCAGCTCCCGCACCTGCTGGTGCCGCAGCTCGAAGGAGACGGTCACGCTGTCAAGTTCCTGCCCTTGCCAGAAGGCTACAGCACGGGAGTTGAACACGTTCAATCCGAAGTCGCCCCGCTTTTCCAGGGGCAGCCCCTCCGTGATGACCATGTGGCCCGCGTTGCCGATGCTGGCTGCCGACAGGGTGGGAGTAGTTTCCAGAATTTTCCGGAAGCCCGCCTCGTCGCCGTCCCGCCACACACGGGGCAGCACGGCGCAGAGCTTCGCCCTGCCGCGATAGTCCGTCAGACCGGGCAGCAGTTCGATGGGTATATAGATCATCTCCGCGCCGTTGGCCAGCGTCTCGGTCAGTTGGTCAAGGCGGGCGATGGAGCAGGTCAGCTTGGGCGCGGCGGGGGAGAAGGTCTCCTGTTCCGGAAGTGCCGGGGTGGGCAAGCTCCGCCGCTGCGGCACAGCCGTCCGGGCCGCCGCCAGCGCCTCCAGCGCGTCACGCCGCAGGCCGTTGATGGCCGCCGCGGTCAACATCAGGCCCTCGCCGACGGATACCTCCGCGGCCTTACACCGGAACACGGTACCGCCGGTCTTTTGCAGCCGTTCTGCCGCGTCCGCCGCCGTCAGCGCCCGGTTCCGGGCCGCTTCGGGAACGGGGCCGGTCACAGTGACGGTATGCACGCCGTCGCTGGCGGTAAGGGTGGACGCTTCATCAGCCCATATGGTGGCCCGGAGTGAGAGATCAATTTGCTTATGTTCGCCGCTTTCGTAGAGCTTCCGGGCCTCGCTGAACAGCTCTTTCGGTTCCGGCGCGTTCTCCGGCCGGGTGCCGAACATGGCCGGGCCCTTCCGATGGCGATAGTACCCGTCGGTGAAGCCGCTGCGGGAAAATGCCAGCTCCAGCGCGCGGGATTCCTCCGCTGTGGGGCCGCGCTTTTCGTCCAGAAGCCGCCGGTAGACGGACGTGATCACCGCCACATACTCCGGCCGCTTCATGCGGCCCTCCAGCTTCAGGCAGGCCACGCCCATGGATTCCAGCTCCTGCAGATATGCCGACAGGTTGGCATCCTTCAAACTCAGGGGAAACTGATTCCGGCACGGGCTGTTGACCCCGTAGGGCAGACGACAAGGCTGGGCGCAGGCGCCCCGATTGCCGCTGCGCTGGCCGATGAGAGCGCTCATGGTGCACTGGCCGGAATAGCACATGCACAGCGCCCCGTGGACGAACACCTCGATCTCCGCGCCGCAGCTGCGGCACACATTGGCGATGTCATCGCGGGAAAGCTCGCGGGCCAACACCACCCGCTCCATGCCAAGGCGTTCCGCCCAGCGTGCACCGCCGGAGGTAAACAGGCTCATCTGCGTGCTGGCGTGGATGGGCAGGTCAGGCGTCACCGCCTGCGAGAGCGTCAGCACCCCCCAGTCCTGCACCAGCACCGCATCCACCCCCATTTGGGATGCCTTCCGCAGTACCTCGGCGGCCTGGGGCAGCTCGCGGTCGGTCAGCAGGGTGTTCAGCGTCAGGAACACCCGCACGCCCCGCAGATGGCAGTAGGCCACCGCGTCGGCAAATTCCTCGTCGGTGAAATTTTTGGCGTTGCGGCGGGCGTTGAAAGCCCCGAAGCCCATATACACCGCGTCCGCGCCGGACTGCACCGCCGCCTCAAGGGACGCGCGGGATCCGGCGGGGGAAAGAAGCTCGATCATTTGCCGTTGTTATTGCGCTGCTGGGCCTTGAACAGCTGGCGCTTCAGGTCGCTGACCTCATTCTTGGCGGCGGTGGCCTCGTCCAGATAGGTCTTGAGCTGGCGGCGCAGGTTCTCGCCGCCCTCCTGCTGCTTATAAAGCTCGTCCGCCAGGTTGATGGCGGCCAGCACCGCCGCGTCATAGCGGCTAACGTGGGCGCTTTCCATCAGCTCGGTCATCTTCTGATCCACCAGTGCGCCCACCTTCTGCATATAGGCGGCGCTTTCATCGGCCACAAGGGTGTAATCCTGGCCGCAGATCGTCATCGTCACACGGTTTGCCATGGTAAAGTCCTCCTATGGTATACTCACACTGATACAGAATCCATTATACCACAAATTCGATATGGTGGAAGAACTTTCTGTAAATTTCCGAAAATCTCGCCGCGGCGCTTTACGAAAGAAGAGTTTTCGTGTAGAATAGGGGAGAATTATTTCGCCCAGCGGCGTGTGGGGGAGTTTCGTGGCCCCGGCCACGAGGTACTTTTGCCCATGGCGGCAAAAGTACCCAAAAACGCCACTTAAACCTGCGGTTTAAGAATCCGCCCACGCTGTACTGTGTACGCTTTTGTTGCCATTTACCACGCGATTGCGGAACGTGGTTGTTATCGTTTCGTATGACACATCGACTTTCTTCCAGCGCCGCTGCCGCTGACGTTATCAACGGTAGAACTAACAGCATTGTTCGGCGTAGGCATCAGCGGCAGCGGCGCTGGTGCAGAAACAATCCTTTTAACGGAGCGAAAATGAAAATTTCGCGTGATCGCGTGGTACACATTTACAATTTTGTGCAATGCATAGCGCGCCGGGAGGTGAAGGAACCGGAGGTTCCTTCCGGTGCTTTTGCCTACTTTTGTCACTGTTGACAAAAGTAGGTCGCGCTCGGAAGCGCGGAACACCCCCTCGCGCTCGGAAGCGCGAAAAACGATAGAAAAGGAGGAGATCACCATGGCAGGCTATATCACACGGGGACAGGAAAAGAGCGTGGTGCTCTCCGCCTCACAGGTGGATACGCTGGTGCGCGGCGGCAGCGGCGATGCGGCGCTTCTGTACCTGCTGCTCCAGCGGCTGGACGGCCCCGTGACGCCGGAGGAGCTGGCCGGACGGCTGCAATGGAGCCAGCTCCGGCTCAGCGCGGCGGAATCCGCTCTGCAGGACATGGGCTTTCTGCAGCGTCGACAGCAGCCGCCCGCCCCGGCGGACGAGCACCGGGTCTATACCGCCGACGAGCTGGCCGACCTGCTGGAGACCGACAGCGGCTTCCGCATGCTGGTGCCCCAGGCGGAGGAAAAGCTGGGCAAGAAGCTGAAAACCGCCGATCTGCAGATCCTGGCGGCGCTGTATGACGATCTGGGTCTGCCGGTGGACGTGATCTATCTGCTGGTGTGCCACTGTGTGGAGCGGGCCCAGCGCCGGTTTGGCGAGGGCCGCCGTCCCACCCTGCGGCAGATCGAGAAGGAGGGCGCCTATTGGGCGCGGCTGGGCCTGCTGGATCAGGACAGCGCCGGGCGCTATCTGAAGGACTACGCCGACAAGCAGGAGAAGACCGCCGCCTATATGCGGGTACTGCAGTTGAACGGCCGCCCGCCGGTGGACAGTGAGCAGCGGTATATCCTGGACTGGATCGACATGGGCTTCCCGCCGGAGACGGTGGCGCTGGCCTATGATAAGACGGTATTCTATAAGAAGGAATTGAACTGGCGGTATCTGAACGGCATCCTGCGCCGCTGGCACCAGCAGGGCAGGCACACGGTGGAGCAGGTGGAGGCCGGACAGCAGCGCGATCCGAAGAAGTCCGCCGCCAAGCCCGCCGGAAAGACCGACTGGATGGACGAATATATGTAAAGGAGGCACCCGTATGTCATACGATGGCCGCATCATGCGCCAGGCGCTGGTCCGTTTTGACGAGGACAAGCAGCGCCGCACCGCGGAGTTCGCCCGGCGGCGTGACCGCCTGTACCAGGCCGAGCCCCGCCTGAAGGAGATCGAGCAGCAGCTCCGCGCCACCATGCCCAAGCTGATCTCCTCAGCCCTGCGCCGGGGCACCGATCCGCTGCCCGCCGTCCGGGTGCTGCGGGACGAGAATCTGGCCCTGCAGCGTGAGCGCGCCCAACTGCTGACCGGCATGGGCTACCCCGCCGACTATCTGGAGGAGCAGCCCGCCTGCCCCCTGTGCGGCGATACCGGGTATCACGACGGCCAGGTGTGCCGCTGCCTGCGGGAGTACTATAAGCGCGCCCAGCTCTCCGAGCTGTCCAAAATGCTGGATCTGGGCAGCCAGAGCTTCGAGACCTTTTCCTTCGACTGGTACAGCGACGAACGGGGAGAGCGGAAGCGGTCGCCCCGCGAGAATATGGAGCGCAACTTCGACATCTGCCAGGACTACGCCCGGCACTTCTCCATGGCGGCGGACAACCTGCTGCTGACGGGCCAGCCGGGCCTGGGCAAGACCTTCCTGTCCGCCAGCATCGCCCGTGTGGTCAGCGACCGGGGCTTCAGCGTGGTGTACGACACGGCGGAGCACATCTTCGCCCAGATGGAGGAGGAGAAATTCCGCCCCGACGAGACCTCTGCCGCCTGCGAGGATGTACGGCGCTATATGAACTGTGACCTGCTGATCGTGGACGATCTGGGCACGGAGATGGTCACCAGCTTCGTCCAGAGCGCCCTGTACCAACTGGTGAACGGACGGCTGCTGGCGGGGAAGAAAACGGTGATCAACACCAACCTGGCGCCCCGCCAGCTGGGCGAGCGCTATTCGCCCCAGGTGCAGTCCCGCTTGGAGGGCGAGTACCGGGTGCTGCCCTTCTTCGGCGATGACATCCGCAAGCTGCGCCGGAAACAGATGTGATAGCAAAAGAACTGCCCACCGGCGGTTCTTTTTGCATGGTGCGATAAGGGCCCCGTTCTAGGGGGCGGCGTCCCCGACGCCCCGCCGCATGATGACCGCCTTACCGTTGACATTTACTGAACCCTCCTTTATACTGAAAATATCAATACAAAGGGAGGTTCGAGGATGGAAGCTTATAAAATTTGTCCCCAGTGCGGCACACATAACGACCCGCAAAGCGGTCTGTGTACCAAATGCCAGAAAACACTGGTGGATGTGCCGGTGTCCGGTGACCTTTCCAAGGTGAAGCCGGGGAAGAATCCGGTGGTCCAGGTCCTGAAGGTCTGCGCCGTGGTGATCTGCCTCTTTGCCGCTGTGACCGGCCTTATTGAAGCGAGCAATTCCGGTGGGATGTATATGTATGTTTTGCTGCGGGACTGTGCGATCGGCTTCATGGCGGGAACGCTGCTGCTGGGCTTTGGCGAGATCATCCGCCTGCTGCACGAGATCAATCAGAAAAAATAAAATCAAATGAACCGCCCCATTGGGCGGTTCTTTTTGCGTGTGGAAGTCAGCTCCGTAAACCGTGCGTAGGGGCCGGCGTCCCCGACGGCCCATGCGTTACTGGAAATGCCATCGTAAGTCGTGCGGGGCGATGTGGGCATCGCCCCCTACGAACCGACCACCGATAGAGCGGCGTAGGGCGGGGTGACTACACCCCGCCGCGTGATCAACGGCGGCATGTGGTCATGCCGCCCTACAAAATGGAAGATGCCACGCTGCCCACCCGGGCGGTTCTTTTCTTACTCGGCTGTTTCGATATAAATGTCCTCACACTCCTGCAAACCTGCCGCCAGCAGCGCTTTGGCCAGAAAAACTTTCTGCCCGGGGTCGCGATCGGAGTCCAGAATGTCCAGCACCTGTTCCGTTTTATCCACCAGACGCAGGTACATCTTGCGATAGTCTGCCATGTTTTTGCCCCCTTTGGACCAATTATATCTGAATTACAGATAAAAAGCAATATCTGCGAAAAAGATAAAGCATAATACACCTGAGGAGATCACATGCTTTATCCCAACATTCGCGGGCTGCGGGAGGATAACGACCTGCGGCAGCGGCAGTTAGCCGAGCTGCTGAACGTTTCGCAGAATACCTATTCCCAATATGAGAACGGTGTGATCGCCCTGACGGCGGAGCACCTGGTCAAGCTGGCGGACTTCTATCATGTCAGCGTGGATTATCTGCTGGGCCGCACCGCCAAACCGGAGATGAACATATAAAAAGAACCGCCCACCCGGGCGGTTCTTTTTATCATAATCGAAAGACCTACATGATCTTCTCGCCGGCGGCTTCCTTGGCGGCGATCTCCTTCATGGCGTCCTTGTGAGACAGGTTCCAGCGGCCCTTCTCGTCGATCTCCATGAACTTGACCCACATCATGTCGCCCACCTTGCAGGCGTCCTCCACCTTCTCGATGCGCTTGTCGGCCAGCTTGGAGATGTGGACCAGGCCATCCTTACCGGGGGCGATCTCCACGAAGGCGCCGAAGGTCATCAGGCGCACGACGCGGCCGTAGTACAGCTTGCCCACCTCGGGCACGAAAACGATGTCGTCGATGAACTTCTTGGCCTTGTCGCAGCTCTCCGCGTCGGGGGAGGCGATGTGGATGGTACCGTCGTCGTCGATGTCCACCTTGGCGCCGGACTCGGCCACGATCTTCTGGATCACGCTGCCGCCCTTGCCGATGACCTCGCGGATGCGGTCGGGATCAATGTGCATGGTGATCATCTTGGGGGCATACTTGCTGACCTCGGGGCGAGGCTCGCTGATGACGGGCAGCATCACCTGATCCAGGATCTGGCAGCGGGCGTCATAGGTGATATCCAGCGCGTTGCGGATGATCTCCATGGTCAGGCCGTCGTTCTTCAGATCCATCTGGATGGCGGTAATACCCTTCTTGGTGCCGGCCACCTTGAAGTCCATTTCGCCGTGGAAGTCCTCCACGCCCTGGATGTCGATGAAGGTGGTGAAGCCGCCCTCGTCGTCCTGGATCAGGCCGCAGGAGATACCGGCAACAGGCGCGGAAATGGGCACACCGGCGTCCATCAGGGCCAGCGTGGAGCCGCAGATGGAACCCTGAGAGGTGGAGCCGTTGGAGCTGACCACCTCAGACACCACGCGGATGGCGTAGGGGAACTCCTCCACGGGAGGGATCACGGGCAGCAGCGCACGCTCGGCCAGCGCGCCGTGGCCGATCTCGCGGCGGCCGGGGCTGCGGGCGGGCTTGGCCTCGCCCACGGAGTAGCCGGGGAAGTTATAGTGGTGCATATAGCGCTTCTCGGTCTCTTCCCAGATGGTGTCCAGCTTCTGGTTGGCGGACAGGGTGTCCAGGGTGCAGACGCTCAGCACCTGGGTCTGGCCGCGGGTGAACAGGCCGGAGCCGTGAACGCGGGGCAGCACGCCCACCTCGGCGTCCAGAGGGCGAATCTCGTTCTTCTGGCGGCCATCCACACGGTGACCCTCCAGCAGCCATGCCTTGACGATCTTCTTCTGGAACTTATAGGTGATCTCGTCCAGATACTGATCCATGTTGGGATACTCCTCCAGGAACAGCTCGTGCCACTTCTCGATGAGCTGGTTCCAGCGGGCCTCGCGGACGTTCTTGTCGTCGGTATCCATGGCGGCCTTGGCGTCGTCCATGGTGGCGGCCACGATCTTGTCAAACAGCTCCTGATCGAAGTCGGCGTGGGGATAGTCGAACTTGGGCTTGCCGATCTCGGCCACCATCTGGTTGATGAGGGCGATCTGTTTCTGGTTCTCCTCGTGGGCCATCTTGATGGCCTCGAACATGGTGTCGTTGGTGACCTGGTTGGCGCCCGCCTCGATCATGACCACCTTCTTGCCGGTGGAGACCACGGTCACGTCCAGATCAGAGACCTTGCGCTGCTCACTGTCGGGGTTCAGCACCAGCTTGCCGTCCACCAGACCCACCTTCAGGGCGCCCACAGGGCCGTTCCAGGGGATGTCGGAGATGGCCAGCGCGGCGGAGGTGCCGATCAGAGCGGCGATCTCGGGGGAGCAGTCATGATCCACGGCCATGACGGTGCACATCACGGACACGTCATTGCGGAAGTCGTAGGGGAACAGGGGGCGGATGGGGCGGTCGATGACACGGGAGGTCAGGATGCCCTTCTCGCCGGGACGGCCCTCGCGGCGGTTGAAGCTGCCGGGGATGCGGCCCACAGAGTACATCTTCTCCTCAAAGTCCACGCTCAGGGGGAAGAAGTCGATGCCGTCGCGGGGACGGGCGGAGGCGGTGACGCAGCACAGCACGCGGGTGTCGCCGTAGCCCACCATGACGGCGGCGTTGGCCAGCTCGGCCAGCTTGCCCACTTCCAGGGTCAGAGGACGGCCGGCCAGATCCATGGTGTACTTGTGGTACTGGGGGAATTGGCGATGGGTGATAATAGTCGACATGTCGTTTCTCCTTTTTGTAAAAATATGGTCTTACCATCCATGCCGCCACCACCGTTTAGCACTTGAAAACGCCCCGAAATCCACCGTTTCGGCACATTTTCAACTGCTAAAGGCCAGTCTTGGCACAGACGGCAAAACGTGAAAGAAGGGTGATGCGCAGCGCACATCACCCTGTTTCAACAAATTACTTACGCAGACCCAGCTTGGCGATCAGGGCACGATAACGCTCGATGTCCTTCTTGGCCAGGTAGTCCAGCAGACGGCGGCGCTTACCGATCATCATCTGCATACCGCGGCGGCTGTGGAAGTCATGGGGATGCACCTTCAGGTGAGCGGTCAGCTGGTTGATCCGCTCGGTCAGAATGGCGACCTGCACCTCGGGGGAGCCGGTGTCGGTAGCGTGGGTGCGATTGTTCTCGATAATCGCGGTCTTCTGGTCTTTCAGCATCATGGTTGTATATCCACCTTTCTTGAATTTTGCCGCGCCGCTGCGTCGTGGGACAGGTGAATGATCCACGCAACGAAGCCGGACGGCCATAATCATGCACATTAACGTGCCTAAATAGGATACCATAGAAAATCAAGCTTGTAAAGCATTATTTTTCCGCTTTGCGGTTTTTTTGAAACGCCCGCCGGAGCCGGTGCGTCTGCACCTGCGCCGCCCTGCGGGCATACCATGAAAATAGCACACCATTTCATGTGATAGGAGGGGGTGCGTTCTTCATGCTTCCCTTGGTTTTTCTCACGGCCCTGGCCGTGGGCGGCGCCACCATGCTGGGCGCGCTGGGCGGCTATTGCTTCCGCGGTGCCGCCGATCGGGCCGGAGGCCAGACCGTCATGGCGTTTGCGGCCGGAATGATGCTCAGCGCCGCCGTAGCAGGTCTGATCCTGCCGTCTCTGGCGGGCGGCGGCCCCTGGGCCTTTCCCGTCACCGCCGCCGGGATACTGTCCGGTGCGGCGTTTTTGCTGCTGCTGGAGCGCCTGGCTGCCCGGATGCAGCGCCTTTCCGGACTGGAGGGTGGTGCCTCGCCCCGGACCCGGCGGGTGCTGCTGTTTGTAGCCGCCATGGCCATTCATAATTTTCCCGAGGGCCTGGCCGCCGGGGTGGGCTTCGGTACCGAGGATGTTCCCCGCGCCCTGGCCATCGCCGGCGGCATCGCCCTGCAAAACCTGCCGGAGGGCATGGTGCTCATTGCGCCCATGCTGCAGGCGGGTATTCCGCCCCGCCGCACGCTGGCGCTGGCCGTGTCCACCGGCGCGGTGGAGATCGTCGGAACACTGCTGGGCTACGGCACCGTGTCGCTCAGCGCGGCGGCCCTGCCGTTTCTGCTGGCCTTCGCCGGAGGCGCCATGCTGTATCTCATCTGCGACGACATGATCCCCGCCTGCCGGGGCAGCAAAAGCCTCTGCGCGCTGCTGACCGGCTTCTGCTTCATGCTGGCCATGGATCACTACCTGGGATAGCGGCGCAGCGCTGCCAGTGGCAGAAACAGCAAGCCGGTATCAAGGAAGCGTCCCAATGGCTGACCCCGAATGGGGCAGGCGTTGGCAGACGCGACGAGGAATAGCGGCGCACTGACCCAAAGCTTGTGGTGCGCCGCACTTCCCGGCACAAATTATAGAGTTTTTTTCATCGCTCCGACGGAAATCGCCGCCTTCCGCGCCTGGCTTGCCGTACAATGGAAAAAAAGGAGGGAACCGCCATGAAAAACCGCCGAAAGGGTGATTTTCTGTCCACCCGTGTCCAATACATCTCCCTGTCCCAGCTGGCCCCCAATCCCCAGCAGCCCCGCCGCAGCTTTGACGAGGCCGCTCTGCGGGAGCTGGCCGACAGCATCCGGGCCTACGGCATCCTGCAGCCGCTGACGGTGCGCCGTGTGGGAAGCGGCTATCAGCTGGTGGCGGGAGAGCGCCGTATGCGGGCCGCCCGCATCGCCGGACTGCGGGAGGTGCCCTGTCTCGTGGCCCAGGTGGACGAGCAGGACGCCGGGATGCTGGCCCTGATCGAGAACCTCCAGCGCCGGGACCTGGACTGCTTCGAGGAGGCCGCCGCCATTGCCCGGCTCATCGGCCGCTACGGTCTCAGCCAGGAGCAGGCAGCGGAAAAGCTGGGCAAGTCCCAATCTGCCGTAGCCAATAAGCTGCGGCTGCTGCGCCTGTCGGAGCCGGTGCGCCAGGGCCTGCGGCAGGCGGGCCTGACCGAGCGCCACGCCCGGGCGCTCCTGCGTCTGCCGGATGAAACGGCCCAGCTCTCGGCGCTGGCAGTCATTGCCGCCCGCAGCTGGAACGTGGCCCAGACCGAGAGCTATATAGAGCGCCTGCTGACGGAGGCGCCCGCGCCCCAGCGCAGCGCCACCTACATCATCAAGGACGTGCGGCTGTTCCTCAACAGCATCGACCGCAGCCTGCAGGTCATGCGCCAGAGCGGCGTCAACGCCGACCTGGGCCGCCGTGACACCGACAACGAGATCCTGCTGACCATCCGCATCCCCAAGCAGCGTGCCGCAAGAGCATAGGAACACGAAAAGAGGAACCGATATAAAGAAAAGCACCCCGAAAGGGGTGCTTTTCCTATGCGTTTAAGCCTTCCGCTTATTTGTCGTACATCTCGATGAGCTTCAGCAGGTGCTCGTAGCGGGCCTTGGCCTCGTCCTCGTTGCGCTTGAAGAGAACTTCTGCGCGCTCGGGGAACTCGCGGGTCAGGCGGCTGTAGCGGGCCTCGTTCATCAGGAAGTCCTGATAGCCGCCGGCGGGCGCCTTGGAGTCCAGGGTGAACTTCTTCTCGCCCTCGGGGTTGTAGCGGAACAGGTTCCAGTAGCCGCAGTCCACTGCCTTCTTCATTTCCTTCTGGCAGTTCATCATGCCGCCCTTGATGGAGTGCATCTCGCAGGGGCTGTAGCCGATGATCAGGGACGGGCCGTGATAGGCCTCGGCCTCGGTGATGGCCTTGATGGTCTGTGCGGGGTTGGCGCCCATGGCCACCTGAGCCACATAGACGTAGCCGTACTGCATGGCGATCTCGGCAAGGCTCTTCTTCTTCACTTCCTTACCGGCAGCGGCGAACTGTGCCACCTGGCCGATGTTGGAAGCCTTGGAGGCCTGGCCGCCGGTGTTGGAGTACACCTCGGTATCGAACACGAAGATGTTCACATCCTGCTTGGAGGCGATGACGTGATCCAGTCCGCCGTAGCCGATATCGTAGGCCCAGCCGTCGCCGCCGAAGATCCACATGGACTTCTTGGCCAGATATTCCTTCTTGCTGAGGATGTCGGCCACCAGCGTGCAGGCGGCGCAGTCGCAGAACAGAGCGCCCTTGGCCTTCAGCTCGGCGGCGTGCTCAGCGAACTGAGGCACGGCGGCCAGCTCATCCACGGTGCAGATGCTCTCCTCCAGGGCCTTGACATAGGCCTTGGTGGGCTCGGCGTTGGCGGTGCCGTCGTCCATGGTGTCCAGCCACTTCTGAGCGGCTTCCTTCAGGGCGGGCTGTGCCCACTCGACAGCGATCAGCTGGCGGGTCTCATCGGCCAGATCCTGACGGATCTTGTTCTGGCCGGTGTACATGCCCAGGCCGTGCTCTGCGTTATCCTCGAACAGGGAGTTGCACCATGCGGGGCCGTGGCCTTCCTTATTGGTGCAGTAGGGAGAGGTAGCCGCGGGACCGCCCCAGATGGAGGAGCAGCCGGTGGCGTTGGAGATGTACATATGGTCGCCGAACAGCTGGGTGACGAGACGGGCATAGCTGGTCTCGGCGCAGCCGGCGCAGGAGCCGGAGAACTCCAGCATGGGCTGCTTGAACTGGCTGCCCTTGACGGTGTTGTCCTGCATATCCTTCTTCTCGGCCACATCTGCCACGCAGTAGTCGAACACATCCTGCTGGGGCAGCTCGCCCTCCTGTGCCACCATGGTCAGGGCATTGACGGGGCAGGCGCCCACGCACACGCCGCAGCCCATGCAGTCCAGCGGGCTGATGGCCATGGTGAACTTGTACACGCCCTTGCCCTTGCCGGCCTTGACGTCCACGATCTTGGCGGCCTCGGGAGCCTTGGCGGCCTCCTCCTCGGTCAGCGCGAAGGGACGGATGGTGGCATGGGGGCAGCAGTAAGCGCACTGGTTGCACTGGATGCACTTGGCGGCATCCCAGGCGGGAACGGACACGGCCACGCCGCGCTTCTCATAGGCGGCGGCGCCCAGCTCGAACTGGCCGTCCACATGATCCACGAAGGCGGAAACGGGCAGGCTGTCGCCGTCCATCTTGCCCACGGGATCCAGGATCTCCTTGACCATCTTCACCAGCTCGGGCTTACCCTTCAGCTGCTTGGGCTCCTTGGTATCCACGGCGTTGGCCCACTCGGCGGGAACGTCGATCTTCTTATAGGCGGTGGCGCCCAGATCGATGGCCTTGTAGTTCATGTCCACGATGTCCTGGCCCTTCTTCAGGTAGGAGGCCTTGGCCTTCTCCTTCATGTAGGTGATGGCCTCTTCCTCGGGCATGACCTTGGCCAGAGAGAAGAACGCGGACTGCAGAATGGTGTTGTTGCGCTTGCCCATACCGATCTCGATGGCCAGGTCGATGGCGTCGATGGTATAGAGCTGGATGTTGTTCCGGGCGATATAGCGCTTGGAAGCGGCATCCATGTGGTGGTTCAGCTCATCGAAGTCCCACTGGCAGTTGATCATGTAGACACCGCCGGGCTTGACGTCCTGCACCATCTTGAAGCCCTTGGTCACATAGCTGGGGTTGTGGCAGGCCACGAAGTCAGCCTTGTTGATATAGTAGGGGGAACGGATGGGCTTGTCGCCGAAGCGCAGGTGGCTGATGGTCACGCCGCCGGTCTTCTTGGAGTCATACTGGAAGTACGCCTGAACATACTTGTCGGTATGGTCGCCGATGATCTTGATGGAGTTCTTGTTGGCGCCAACGGTACCGTCGCCGCCCAGACCCCAGAACTTGCACTCGATGGTGCCCTCTGCCGCGGTGTTGGGGCAGTTGGGATCCTCAGGCAGGGACATGTTGGTCACATCGTCCACGATGCCGATGGTGAACTGGCGCTTCATCTCGGCCTTGGCCAGCTCGGTGTAAACGGCGAACACGGAGGCGGGAGGCGTATCCTTGCTGCCCAGACCGTAACGGCCGCCGATAACGGTGATGTCGTTCTTGCCGGCGTTGGCCAGAGCGGTGACCACGTCCTGATACAGAGGCTCACCCTGGGAGCCGGGCTCCTTGGTGCGGTCCAGAACAGCGATCTTCTTGCAGGAGGCGGGGATGGCCTCGATCAGCTTCTCGGGAGCGAAGGGGCGGAACAGGCGGACCTTCACCAGGCCGACCTTCTCGCCGTGGGCGTTCAGATAGTCGATGACCTCCTCGGCCACGTCGCAGATGGAGCCCATGGCCACGATCACGCGGTCGGCGTCGGGAGCGCCATAGTAGTTGAACAGCTGATAGTCGGTGCCCAGCTTGGCGTTGACCTTTGCCATGCACTTCTCCACCACGGCGGGCAGAGCGTCATAGTACTTGTTGCAGGCCTCGCGGTGCTGGAAGAAGATATCACCGTTCTCGTGAGAGCCGCGCATATGGGGATGCTCGGGGTTCAGCGCGTGCTTGCGGAACTCGGCCACGGCGTCCATGTCGCACATATCCTTCAGATCGTCATAATCCCAAACGGCAATCTTCTGGATCTCGTGGCTGGTACGGAAACCGTCGAAGAAGTTGATGAAGGGGACCTTGCCCTCCAGGGCGGCCAGATGGGCCACGGGGGACAGATCCATGACCTCCTGCACGTTGCCCTCGCACAGCATGGCAAAGCCGGTCTGGCGGCAGGCCATCACGTCGGAGTGGTCGCCGAAGATGTTCAGCGCCTGGGTGGACACGGTACGGGCGGAGACATGGAACACGGCGGGCAGCTGCTCGGCTGCGATCTTGTACATGTTGGGGATCATCAGCAGCAGGCCCTGAGAGGCGGTGTACGTGGTGGTCAGGGCGCCGGCGCCCAGAGAACCGTGTACGGCACCGGCCGCGCCGGCTTCGGACTGCATTTCAACCACCTTCACCTGGGTGCCGAAGATATTCTTCTGGCCGTTGGCACTCCACTGGTCGACAAAGTCAGCCATGGGAGAGGACGGGGTGATGGGGTAGATGGCGGCTACCTCGGAAAACGCATAGCTCACATGCGCGGCAGCGTTGTTGCCATCCATGGATTTCATTTTTCTTACCATTTATGAACCTCCTTCATACACTCTTCGCCCCGATTGGGGCGAAATACTCAGCGTATCAGGATAATATCACAAAAAAACCGGAGTGTAAACGGCATTTTTATGAAATTTTCGTAACAAGAAACTAAAAATGCGTTTTTGCTGTTAAGAATTCTGACAGCCGCTGACAGCAGAACTTATTTTGATAAAACTATTGTCCTTTTATATAAATGTGTGATAAAATAATACGGATACAGAAGTTTCGTGATAACAGGAGCTTAGCGGGGAGAGGAGCGGAGCCTATGGTGACCACGGTGCGTTCGCTGGGCCTGACCGGCATCAGCGGCTATGAGGTAACGGTGGAGTGCATGCTCTCCGGCGGTTTGCCCGCCTTTGACGTGGTGGGTCTGCCGGACACGGCGGTGAAGGAGGCCCGTGAACGGGTGCGTGCCGCGGTGAAAAACTGCGGGGCCCAGTTCCCCGTCAGCCGCATCACCGTCAATCTGGCCCCGGCCCGCGTCCGGAAGGAGGGCACGGTGTACGACCTGCCCATCCTGCTGGGCATTATGGCCGCCGCGGGCGAGATCCGCGCCCTGCCGGAGGACGCCGCTTTCCTGGGTGAGCTGAGCCTCACCGGCCAGGTGCGCCCCGTCACCGGCGTGCTGCCCATGGCCATGTTCGCCGCCCGCCAGGGGGTGAAGCAGCTCTTCGTCCCCGCCGCCAACGCCGCCGAGGCCACGCTGGCCGACGGCCTGATCGTCTACGGTGTGGAGAATGTGGGCCAACTGGTGGCCCATCTGAAGGGAGCCGACGCCATCGTGCCCGCGCCCCGGTGGGAGCCCGCCGCCATCGACCGGCCCCTGCCGGATTTCTCCGATGTCATGGGCCAGGAGAACGTCAAGCGTGCCCTGGAGATCGCCGCCGCCGGCGGCCACAACGTGCTGCTGATCGGCTCTCCCGGCTCCGGAAAGTCCATGCTGGCCCGCCGTCTGCCCTCCATCCTGCCGGATATGACCCGGCCGGAAGCGCTGCAAACCACCGAAATTTACTCCGTGGCGGGCATGACCGATCCCCGGCATCCGCTGGTGGACGCCCGGCCCTTCCGCAGCCCCCACCATACCGCCTCGCCGGTGTCGTTGTCCGGCGGCGGAAGCATCCCCCGCCCCGGCGAGATCTCACTGGCCCACAACGGCATCCTGTTTCTGGACGAGCTGCCGGAGTTCGATAAATCCGCCCTGGAGACCCTGCGCCAGCCGCTGGAGGACGGCCAGGTGACCATCACCCGTGCCACCGGCTCCCTGACGCTGCCCAGCCGCTTCATGCTGGTATGCGCCATGAACCCCTGCCGCTGCGGCTGGTACGGCCATCCCTCCGGCCGCTGCCGCTGTTCGGCCCAGCAGGTGGAGCAGTACATGCGCCGTGTCTCCGGCCCGCTTTTGGACCGCATCGACATGCATATCGAGGTGCCGTCCGTGGAGTACGAGGCCATGCGCCGCAAGGAGCAGCCGGAATCCTCGGCGGAGGTACGCAAACGGGTCAACGCCGCCCGGGAGGTGCAGAAGCGCCGCTTTGCGGGCACCGCCGTCACCTGCAACGCCTATATGACCCCCGCCATGATCGGCCAGTACTGCCAACTGGACGCGGCAGGCGAAAAGGTCATGCAGGGCGCTTTTGACCGGCTGGGCCTCACCGGCCGCAGCCACGACCGCATCTTGCGCATGGCCCGCACCATCGCCGACCTGGACGGCGCGGAGCATATCGAAGTCCAACACCTGGCCGAGGCCATCCAATACAGAAGCAGTAATCTGTTAAAGTAACATACCGCCTGAATCGAGCGTAGGGCGGGGCCAATGTGCCCCGCCGCCGTACAGCGATTCATATCCTGGTATCGCACCGCATCAGCGGCAGCGACGCAAGAAGAAAGTTGATTCGTCATACACAACGAAAACAGCCTTGTCCTGTGAACGCGTGGTGTGAGCCCCCAACAAAAAGCACTGCATAGCGCGGGCGGATTCTTAAACCGCAGGTTTAAGCAGCGTTTTTGGGTACTTTTGCCGCTGAGGGCAAAAGTACCTCGCGCCGGAGCGCGAAACATTCCATCGCACAGACCATCCCCGCAAAAGCGAAAAGACATTCACATATATAATAAGGAGAACCCCCATGCACGAGATCATTCTTTGCAAGCTGGGCGAGATCGTCCTGAAGGGACTGAACCGCCACAGCTTTGAGATGAAGCTGATGAGCAACATCCGCCGCCGTACCCAGCGCTGCGGCAAGTTCAAGATCTATTCCCGCCAGTCCACCATCTACGTGGAGCCGGCGGAGGAAAACTGCGACCTGGACGCGGCTTACGACGCCTGTAAGAAGGTGTTCGGCATCATTGCCATCGCCCGGGCCGTCCCCTGCGCCAAGGAGAAGGAGGCCATCTTCAACACCGCGAAGGAGTATCTTGCCCCGGCGCTGCTGGCGGCCAAGTCCTTCAAGGTGGAAAGTAAGCGCTCCGACAAGTCCTTCCCCATGGGCAGCATCCAGTTGAGCCAGTGGGTGGGCGGCGCGCTGCACGACGCCTTCCCCCACCTGATCGTGGATGTTCATAACCCGGAGCTGACGGTGCATCTGGAGGTGCGGGAGGACGCCGCCTATGTCCACGGCCCGGCGGAGGCCGCCGCGGGCGGCCTGCCCATCGGCATGGGCGGCCACGCGGTCAGCCTGCTGTCCGGCGGTATCGACAGCCCCGTGTCCAGCTATATGATCGCCAAGCGCGGCGTCCAGCTGGAGCTGCTGCACTTCGCCTCCCCTCCCTACACCGGCGAGCAGGCCCGCGAAAAGGTGCTGCAGCTGGCCCAGGAGCTGACGGTGTGGTGCGGCCGCCTGACGGTGCATGTGGTGCCCTTCACCGAGATCCAGGAGGAGATCCGCCGCAAATGCCCGGAGGATCACTTCACCCTGATCATGCGCCGCTTCATGATGCGGCTGGGCGACCGGCTGGCCCACGAGCTGGCCTGCAAGGCCATCGTCACCGGCGAGAGCCTGGGTCAGGTGGCCAGCCAGACCATCCAGGCCCTGGTGGTCAGCGATGACGTGGCCACCCTGCCGGTGCTGCGGCCCCTGATCGGCATGGACAAGGAGGAGATCGTCCGCATCGCCCGCCATGTGGGCACCTTCGATACCTCCATCCTGCCCTATGAGGACTGCTGCACCGTGTTCACCCCACGCCACCCCAAGACCAAGCCCAATCTGGAAGAAGTCCGGGAGTACGAGGCCGCGCTGGACATTGACGCCCTGTGCGACAAAGCCCTGGCGGGCCGCGAGATGATCCGCCTGTACCCCAAGCACTGAGGTGCGCACCATGAACGAGACATTGGAGCAGCAGGTCATCGCCGCTCTGAAGGAGCGCGGCCTGACCCTTTCCACGGCGGAGAGCTGCACCGGCGGCCTGGCCGCCAAGTGCCTGACGGATGTCCCCGGCGCGTCGTCGGTGTTCCTGGGCGGTGTGGTCAGCTATACCAACGGCGTCAAGGAGCGGGTGCTGGGCGTCCCCCACGACACGCTGGAAGTTTACAGCGCGGTGTCCGAACCGACGGCCCGCGCCATGGCGGAGGGCGTCCGCCATCTGACCTGTGCGGACTTCGGCCTGTCCGTCACCGGCGTGGCAGGCCCCGATAAGGACGACCGTGGCCACGACGTAGGCACCGTGTATATCGCCCTGTCCGCTCAAAACGAAACCACTGTGCAGCTTCTGCACCTCTCCGGCGGCCGCAGCGCCATCCGCGCCGCCGCCGCGGACGAGATGCTCCGGATGCTGCTGGCCTATATAAATTAAAAGGAGACAAACGCAATGGCAAAGAACAAGGTCTATTCCCAAGTCAACCAGTACGCCAACCGCGAGGAGGAAATTCGCAAGGCGAAGGGCAACCCCAATAAGAACAACCACTCCAAGAAGAAAAACAGCAACTACGGCGGCTACACCGGCAGCGGCGCCGGCGCCTACATGGCCCAGAAGCTGGTGGAGCGGGGCAAGCAGCAGGAGCGGGTGAAGCTGCCCATGTGGCTGAACATCACGCTGATCGCACTGTTCGCCGCCATTGCCGTCACGCTGATCCTGCGCTTCACGGTGTATAAGGACAGCCAGCTGATGAACTACATTTCCTCGCTGCTGCTGGGCATCACCTGCCTTGTGCTGTTCTATACCCGCCGCTTCAAGCACACCAAGAAGGACAGCACGTTCTATACGCTGGTCACCGTTCTGCTGACGGTGATGGGCATCGCCTACACCGCCATGGGCCTCATCGGTATCCTGACTATGTTCGGTATCATCTGAAAAACGCCGGGTTTCCCCGCGCTTTTGGTGAAAATGCCATTGACAAACGGAGAAAAAGTGGTTATATTAACAGATATCTCATGGTAAACACTGTACAAACGCGATGAAGGGGACACGCAGCGCTGCTGTTCGACGCGAAGAGAGCCGCCGTTTCGGTGCAAGGCGGACGCGGATATGGCGCGGATATCACCCCGGAGCATCCGGCTGAAAGCAAGGAGTAGGCACGGACGGAAGCGGGCCGTTATCACCCCGCGCCCACGGATGGTGGGACTGAGTGGCCGCCTTGGCGGCAACGAGAGTGGTACCGCAGAGGACGTTTTATCGCGCCTTTGTCTCTTGACGAGACAAAGGCGCTTTTTATTTTTGCATACGAAATTTTTTCACATAGAAAAGGAGAAGCAACATGGAATACAAAAAGACGTTGAACATGCCCAAGAGCGGCTTTCCCATGCGGGCCGGCCTGCCCAAGCGCGAGCCGGACATGCTGAAGCACTGGGAGGAGATCGACCTCTATAACGAGCTGCTGAAGAAGAACGAGGGCAAGCCCCTGTTCTCCCTGCACGACGGCCCTCCGTTCTCCAACGGCGCGCTGCACATGGGCCACGCCCTCAACAAGTCCCTGAAGGACTTCATCACCCGTATGTATGCTATGCGGGGCTACTACACCCCCTATATCCCCGGCTGGGATAACCACGGCATGCCCATCGAGTCCGCCATCATCAAGCAGAACAAGCTGAACCACAAGGCCATGAGCGTGGCGGACTTCCGCACCGCCTGCCACGAGTTTGCCGACCACTATATCGACGTGCAGCGCGAGGGCTTCAAGCGCATGGGCGTCGTGGGCGACTGGGAGCATCCCTACAAGACCATGGACCCCGGCTTCGAGGCACAGGAGGTCCGCGTCTTCGGCAAGATGTATCAGAACGGCCACATCTACAAGGGCCTGAAGCCCGTGTACTGGTGCCCCCACGACGAGACGGCCCTGGCCGAGGCGGAGATCGAGTATAAGGACGATCCCTGCACCACCGTCTATGTCAAGTTCCCCATGAACGACGATCTGGGCAAGATGGGCCATCTGGATCACAGCAAGCTGTTTTTCGTGATCTGGACCACCACGATCTGGACGCTGCCCGGCAACCTGGCCATCGCCCTGCATCCCGACGAGAGCTATGTGGTGGTCAAGGCGCCCAACGGCGAGATGTATATCATGGCCGAGGCCCTGACCGAGAAGGTCATGAAGGTCGGCGGCTTCGACAGCTATGAGATCCTGGAGAGCCACCCCGGCTCCTTCTTCGAGAATATGCTGGCCCAGCATCCCTTCCTGCCCAAGACCTCCCGCCTGGTGCTGGCCGATTACGTCACCATGGATTCCGGTACCGGCTGCGTCCATACCGCCCCCGGCTTCG
>ERZ827520.2040-NODE-2040-length-20392-cov-8.630378_pt1 | contig 20392 bp, 10 predicted proteins | sample MGYA00519581_ERZ827520 | MGnify/ENA primary metagenome ERZ827520 (study PRJEB31778, sample SAMEA3449339) | human gut metagenome | biome: human gut; feature: human-associated habitat; material: faeces | place: United Kingdom | collected 2010/2012 ...
TGAAAGTCTATGTGACCAATACAAAGGACTGCATGAAGGAAACTGCTGTGAAGGTGGAGAATGGACTGGTACGGGTACACTTGCCGGCTATCAGTTTCATTACCTTATTGTCGGATAAATAATTTTGAAATGGAATAATATTAATATATAAAGAATAGTGATATGAATATAACTACATGTCTGTTTACAGTTCTGGGAGGAATGGCCACTTTAGGGCATCCTTCAGAAACTGTACGTTTGAATCAGTTAGGGTATTATCCCCAGCAGGAAAAAGTAGCTGTGGTGAATGCCGGTGAGGTACGTGAATTTACCATAGTAGATGCAGCCACGGGCAATCGGCTACTTTCCGGCAAACCCGGATATACCGCTTCATCCGCTTGGTCGGATAAGAGCAGGACAATATTGGATTTCAGTGACATCACGGTACCGGGAAGATATCTTCTGTTGGTTAACGGCGATTCAGTGGCATTCGAAGTAAAGGAAAAGGTGCTGTCCCCTTTGGCCGATGCCGCTTTGAAGTCTTTCTATTACCAACGTACGGGTATGCCCATCGAAGCGACTTATGCGGGTCGGTGGAGCCGTCCGGCAGGCCATCCAGATGACAAGGTGCTGGTACATCCCAATGCTGCCGGGCCGGAACGTAAGGCGGGAGCGGTGATTTCTTCTCCGGGAGGATGGTATGATGCCGGAGATTATAACAAGTACATTGTGAACTCCGCTTATTCCATCGGATTGATGCAGGCGATTTATGCCCGTTTTCCTGACTATTTTATCCGTCAACGGGTGAACATCCCGGAAAGCGGAAACCACACGCCCGATTTGCTGGACGAGATGTGCTATAACCTGAAATGGATGCTGACCATGCAAGACCCTGCCGACGGAGGAGTCTACCACAAGCTGACTACCCCTTCGTTCGAGGGATTTATCAAGCCTACGGAGTGTAAGCAGCCCCGTTATGTAGTTCAGAAATCAGTAACGGCGGCATTGGACTATGCTGCAGCTTTAGCGCAGGCTTCCGTGTTGTTTGCTCCTTACGAAGAGGATTATCCTGGCTTTTCGGAAGTGGCTTTGCAGGCTGCCGAACGTGCTTATGCCTGGGCAGAAGCACATCCGCAGGCACTCTATCATCAGGATCTTCTCAACAAGCAATATCAACCTGCCGTAGTTACGGGAGCTTATGGTGATCGCAGTGCTGATGACGAATTCTTCTGGGCGGCTTCCGAGCTCTATCTTGCTACGGGAAAGCCCGTTTACCGGGAACAAGTGAAGAAGCATCTGCCCACTGCATATAAGACTCCTTCTTGGGGCAATACCACTGCGTTGGGCGTGTTTGCCTGGCTGCAACCGGGCAGGGAATATCAGGGTGAAGACGTGGAGTTGGCAAATGCCATGAAAGACCTGCTACTGGACTATGCTGCCGAGGCTGTGCGGGGTGCTGACCGCTCTCCTTTCCACGCTCCTTACGGCAACGATGCCAAAGATTTCTTTTGGGGATGCCTTGCCGAAGGGTGTGCTAACCAAGCCACTTCACTGGTTTGCGCCTATTTGCTTACGGGTGAGAAGTCGTACCTGACGAACGCCTACCGCAATATGGACTACATTTTAGGAAAGAATGCCACGGGATATTGTTATGTCACCGGTTTCGGGATGAAAAGTCCTCTGTATCCGCACCATCGTCTTTCTGCATCGGATGATATAGAGGCACCTCTTCCCGGTTTCCTTGTTGGCGGTCCCAATCCTGGCCAACAAGACGGTGTACCCTATCCTTCCAATCTGCCGGATGAGTCTTATGCAGATGTGGAAGGTTCGTATGCTTCCAATGAAATAGCCATTAATTGGAGTGCTGCTTTGGTGGCGTTGGTGTCTTCGTTGGATGCTTTGATGTCAAAATAATGTTTCTATTCAGCCTGCTGCCTTATAAATTCGGATGGGCTGATGTTGAACTCTTCTTTAAAATGTTTGGAGAATATCTTGGGGGAGTTATACCCCAAGGTATATGCAATTTCCGAAACTTGCATCTGGCTTTCTGTCAAGAGTTGTTGTGCACGTTTCATACGGATGGTCCTGATGAATTCGATGGGTTTCTTTCCCGTTATCTTAATCATTTTCTTGTAGAAATAGCTGCGTGATATATTCAGGCTGCTGGCAAGCTCCTCGACGGAAAACTCGGTTTCGCTGATATTGTCCTCTACAATCTGGATAGCTTTTTCCACCAGCTGCTGGTCAAGGGGAGTGATGGTGATACGGCTTGGCTCGATTTTAATGTCCTGATTGAATATTTCCTGACGTTTGACGTTCATCTCGATAATCTTGTTGATGCGCAGCTTGAGGACTTCCATATTGAAAGGCTTGGTGATATAGTCGTCTGCGCCAACGCTAAGCCCTTCCAATTGGTGTTCTTCACTTGCCTTAGCTGTCAGGAGGATAATGGGGATATGGGAGTAGCGTATGTCATTCTTGATGGTTGAACATAGTTCCAGACCATCCATCTCGGGCATCATGATGTCACTGACCACTAAATCAATATCTTCCTTTTCCAGTACATTCAGTGCATGTTTTCCGTTTGTGGCTTTTAATACATGATACTGCCTGGCAAGACTTTCAGAGAGAAATTTCAAGAAGTCGTAGTTGTCATCTACGAGTAGTATGGTGAATGGATGGGATTCTTCTTTTATTTCCGGTCCTTCGACCGGTTCTCCGTTTTTGGTTTCATTACTGTTCTGGTGTAGGGGTAGGGCAATCAGGAATACAGAACCACAAGGCTGGTTATCCCTGACACAGACAGTACCCTGATGCATCTTTACGTATTCGGAAACAATGTGCAGTCCAATGCCGCTGCCTCCGTTGTTCGACTGGTTTTTGCCCGACTGATAGAATCTTTGGAATATTTTCTCCTTGGCTTCATCCTCTATGCCGCAACCGGTGTCGGTAAAGGTCAGTTCCAGATTTGTGCCTCTTACGGCAATATCCAGTGAGATGCTTCCTTTATTGGGAGTGAACTTGAATGCATTTGACAGGATATTTGTGCATATCTTGCGTATCTTGTCATAGTCAAAATCCATGAATACAGAATGTTGTGGAGCGGTAAGGCTATAGCTGATGTTCCGTTTCTGTGCTATCGGATCGAAAGAGTGGAATATTTCACTCAGAATGATAAGGATGTTGTCATGTTTGCATTTCAGGGTTTCAGCCTTGGCATCCAGCTTTCTGAAATCCAGCAGTTGGTTAATCAGTTCCAGCAGATAGTCGGCATTTTGTTTGACCATATCCAGAATGCCTTTACGATATTCGGGATGGTCTACGAAAAACTCTTCAAGCGGATTGATGATAAGTGACAAGGGGGTCCGCAGTTCGTGACTTATGTTGGCAAAGAACTGCAGTTTCATATTGTTGATTTTCTGCTGCCTTTCATTTTCCACCTCGATGGCCTGCATGATTTGTTTCTGCTTTTGGCGTAAGCGCAGATTGCGGATAATGGACAGAAGGATGCACAAAACGATACCGCTATATATGGTATAAGCCCACCAAGTGCGCCACCAAGGAGGGAGTATCTTTATTTTCAGTTCCTTGACGTTGGGGCTCCATATGCCTTGTGAGTTGCATGCCTTGACGGATAAAGTATAGTTTCCGGCAGTCAGCATGGATAGGTTTACTTTGTTGTTTTCAGCATAAATCCAGTTGGAATGAATCTTATAGGCATATTTTATCTTATCCGTTTCCACCAGGTCGAGGGCAGAGAAGGACAGAGTGAATGAATTTTCCTTTTCAGTGAAGGAAAGATGTTGTGCACATTCAAGTGAGCTGCCGTTCAGGATGTCCGGATGGGTCATTCCGGATTTGAGCTCAATACCGGTAAGGTAAATATTGGCATCATAACTTGTGGTCAGGATGTCTTGTGGAATGATAGTCTGGTAACCTTGTGGCGTGCCTATCAGTATATTGCCGTTCTGTAGCTTGAGGATGGCGTGGACATTAGTATCGTTGCATATCAGTCCGTCGCTTACGGAGTAGTTCACGATGGCGTATGTACCGTTTGTTATTTTGATTCGTGAGATGCCGTTGCCGGTACCAATCCACATCTGGTTGTTGTTGTCTTCCGTGACGGCTCTGACGAGGTTGGCGGCAAGTCCGTTTTTCTGGTCAAGGAAGTAGATGGAGTCGTTCTTCTGGTTCCATATACTCAGTCCGTGTGGATGTCCTATCCAAAGAAGGTCCCGGCTGTCCTTATAGACAGTGAGCATATTGTTCTCCTTGAAGCGGCCGGCTTCGGCGTAGATATTATAGGCTTGGGTTTCCGTATCGATGATAATGAGTCCTCCTTTGGTCGCTACGTAAAGGGTACTGTCTTTATCATAGTACATATCTCGGACAAAGAATTCTCCCGGACGGTACAAGATGGTGTCAAACTGCCCGGTTTCCGGATTTAACCTCTGTATGTATCCTTTCATGGTACCTATCCAGATGTATCCGTGTTTGTCTACCTTTACTGTATACACATTGTTCTCGAGAAGCTGGCTGTTACTTACTGTGTATTGTTTGATTTGCCCTTTCGAGTAGCATAGCAGTCCTTTCTGGAAGGTGCCTATCCATAGGCGGTTTTTGGAGTCGATGGATAAGTCGACTACAATATTGGCGGGAGTTGCTATCTTTTCGTATGAATCGGTCACTAGTGAACGTCGGATTAGTCCCGTACCGTCTGTTCCGTAGTAAATGTATTCCTGGCTGGTGTCTTCGCAGAAGGTCAGGATATCACCATATTCCAGGGATTTGTTGCATAGTATGATTTGGGACATGGGGCTATAATAGGAAATACCGTGTTTGAAATTCCCTATGTATATGGTTCCGTCTTTGTCCCGGTAAATGGTATTCAGATTGTTGCTGGCAATGGTGTGCGGTTTCAATGGATTGTGCACCAAGTTGGTAAGCGATTTGGTCAGGGTGTTGTAAACGAACAGCCCCATATGGCTGGTAAGTATCCATACGTTGCCGTCTCCCAGGTCGAGGATGCGTTGCACGCGATTGTACTGTATGTGAGTGTTATTGTTCAGGCTGATGTCCTCCCATTGCTGTGTAAAACTGTTCTTGTGCAAAAGTAGGCTGTTTTGGAAGGTGTATACCCATAGGCTTTCGTTTTGGTCTATGTAAATGTGTGGCTCATGATTCTCCAGCAAAGGTCTATAGATGGTGGGAATGGCTATTTCCTTGACTTCGGAAGTCTGCTTGCTGATACTGTATAGGGTACCGTTGGAGTACATTATATAAATGAACTGGACACCTATATAGAGGTTTGAAATCTTTTCAACTGCCAGTGGATAGGCTTTGATGGAGCTGTTGTCCATGCTTCGTATGTAAAGTTTGGAATAGTCGTAGGCCCAAAACTCATTCTTGGATGTTTTTCCCATCCTCAGAATGTTTTTACTGGGGATTTGCAGCCCATCGAGTATGGGTTTATAGTCATTGTCGAATTTACCGGTCTTATAATTATAGATACTGTAGCCGCTGGAAGTCCTTATCCATACATTGTCGTCCGGTCCTTCGAAAATTTCGCTGATGGCATCGTCCGGCAGGTCGGAGTTGTTCTGGTAATACTGCTGGAAGGAGTAGCCGTCGTATTTGTTGAGTCCTGATTCTGTCCCCACCCAGAGGAATCCCCTATTGTCTCTGTAGATGCTTCGGACACTGTTGTTGGAGAGTCCTTCTGTTGTAGAGAGCTGCTTGAACATGACAGCCGGCGGGATTTCCGCTGAGTTACCTTGAACAGTAAGGAGGAAGGCCAGGTTGCATATAAGGAATAGGAGCAGTTGTTTCATGTATTTTCTTTATTAGAAGGATTAACAATATTGTAACTGCAAACTTAAATATAATCCTTCGAACGAGCAAGGAAAGATTTGCGTATTCGTGTGGGATGATATCCTCCGTTTGGTGAAAAATAGTATGCATTTTGTTTCCAATGGCCCTATATGGGTTCTATGAAACAAAACCGGATATTAAAAGACATTTTTAAGGCATCTGTGTTTCCTTTAAGAAAAATACATTTGCAGGCGAGATCATTTAAATCCTAATAGTATGAAGAAAGAACTTTTAGCAGTGGCGATGCTGTTGTTTGCCGGTGGCAATCTGTTGGCACAGCCACATGTCAATGACGGTACTTCGTATTTGATGAACCAACCTCTGGACATGAGTACCGATTTCCGTGACTTGAGTAATACCTTGTTTTTTGCAGATCACCTGGAGTCATTCGATGCCAAGTCGGGTGAAGGGCTGGTGAATTGGAAACGCGGGCATCTGATGCCCCGCCAAGCCTTCAATACCAACGGTGCACAGCCCCGTAAAATGAGAATGCTCGATTTCCCCTTCACTGCCTATGAAAATGACCCTAACCTCAAATTCAAGATTGACTTTGTAACTCCGCGTACGGTACGTATCCGTATGCTAACGACCCCGGTGGAACCCAAACCTGCCGCTTCCATCATGTTGGCAAAGGAACCGGGCAGGGATGGAAGCTGGAAAGTTACCGAGACGAATGACAAGATTATCTATTCCAGCGACTATGGAACCATTCAGATTAACAAGAATCCTTGGAGAATCGTCTTGAAGGATAAAGCCGGACGTATCTTGAGCCAGACTGCCGCTTTGAGCGACGCGGACTCTACGCAGGTAAAATATACGCCGTTCTGTTTTGTGAAGCGGGGAAGCGACAATGCTCGCCGCATCAATCCGGTATTTACCTTGACTGCAGATGAAATGATTTTTGGTTGCGGAGAGTCTGCCACTGGGCTGAACAAGGCCGGACAGAAGGTGAACTTGTTCGTTACAGACCCACAAGGGCCTGAGACGGACCAAATGTACAAACCGATTCCTTTCTTTATGAGTAACCGGGGATATGGTATGTTTATGCATACATCCGCTCCCGTGACTTGTGATTTTGGTGCTACCTATATTGGGCTGAACAAAATGTTCATGGGTGACGAGAACCTGGATTTGTTCGTTTTCTTCGGCGAGCCGAAAGATATTCTGGACGAGTACACCGATTTGGTAGGAAAGCCGGGCATGCCCCCCTTGTGGTCTTTCGGTACGTGGATGAGCCGTATTACCTATTTCAGTGAAAAGGAAGGTTATGATGTAGCGGCCAATATCCGTAAGAACAAGTATCCGTGCGATGTTATCCATTTCGATACCGGCTGGTTTGATGTGGACTGGCAGTGTGACTATAAATTCTCCGAGAACCGTTTCCAGAATCCACAGCAGATGTTGAAGGATTTGAGGTCACAAGGTTTCCATGTATGTTTGTGGCAGTTGCCTTATTTCACTCCTAAAAACCGTTATTTCTCTGAACTGATAGAGAAAGACATGTATGTGAAAAATGGAAATGGTGAACTTCCCTACGAAGATGTGGTGCTTGATTTTTCCAATCCGGAAACAGTAAAGTGGTATCAGGACAAACTGGCGGGATTGCTGAATATCGGTGTCAGTGCCATTAAAGTAGACTTTGGCGAGGCTGCTCCACTGAATGGTATTTACGCTTCCGGCAAGAGCGGATGGTATGAGCATAACCTCTATCCGGTGCGTTATGATATGGCAGTGTCCGAGATAACCAAGAAGTTGCACAACGAGAATATAATGTGGGCACGTGCCGCATGGGCTGGTTCCCAGCGTTATCCATTGCATTGGGGCGGTGATGCTGCAACTACGAACACGGGTCTGCTGGGTACGCTTCGTGCAGGCTTGTCCTTCGGCTTGTCCGGTTTCTCCTTCTGGAGCCATGATATGGGCGGCTTTGTAAAATCCACTCCGGAGGACTTGTATTGCCGCTGGATACCGTTCGGTTTTCTTACTTCCCATACCCGCGCGCATGGGGCACCTCCGACAGAGCCGTGGTTGTACGACAGCAAGCGTGTGCAGGATGTCTTCCGCAAGAGTGCGGAGATGAAGTACCGTCTGATGCCTTATGTGTATGCTCAGGCTAAGGAATGTACAGAAAAGGGCTTACCGATGCTAAGAGCCTTGTTTGTAGAATTCCCCGATGATCCGGGAGCATGGAAAGTGGATGACGAGTATCTCTTCGGTTCGCAGATTCTGGTTGCCCCCTTGCTTGAATCCGGTATGACGGGCCGCACAGTTTACCTTCCCGAAGGAAAATGGATAGACTACCAGACAGAGAAAGTCTACGAAGGCGGATGGCACCGGATTGAAGCAGGCAGTCTGCCGATAATCATGCTGGTACGTGACGGTTCGGTACTTCCTCATCTGAAGTTGGCGCAGTCCACTGCTGAGATGGATTGGAGTAAAATGAGCCTGAAGGTATACAGTGCTGACAAGAAGCAGGCAGAAGGATTGGTTTGTCTACCTGCCGACAACCGTATTCAGGTTGTGAAAGTGGATTGTGGAAAGGCCAAACCGCAACTGTTGAACCAGGTTGAAGGCACTTCCCTGAGTTTCTGAACTTAATCTTTGAAAATCTATATTGAATTCACCCCTGTCGGTATGGAAGAGAAAGGGATATAGTTACCGAAATCTGTGCCACTATGGTGGCACAGATGTGCCTTCCCAATGGCACGGCAGTGCCTCTATAGTGGCACAAAATTGTGTCGCATATCTTTTTCCCGATGTGCTTATGACCGGGGTATTTGTTAAACCTAAGTATTTAGTATTTATGAGAAATGTGATGAAGTATTTGGGTATCATGTCAGTATCGCTGGCATGTGCCGGACCTCTCTTTGCAACAAGCGTACAGCCGTTTGCAGGTGTCACTGTCGTACAGCAGAGTGTAGTTACTGTGAAGGGCCAAGTGGTGGATGAGAAAGGCGAGCCCATCATCGGTGCCAATGTCATTGTGGAAGGTACGACAAACGGTATGATTACCGATTTGGACGGTAACTTCTCCTTGCAGTGTCCCGTAGGTTCTACGCTGAAGACCAGTTACATCGGTTATCTGGCGCGAACGGTCAAAGTAACCGGGAATATGAATGCTCTGAAAATTACTTTAAAGGAGGATACCGAAACCTTGGATGAGGTAGTTGTTGTGGGCTACGGTACGATGAAGAAATCCGACCTCACCGGTTCTGTGGCTTCCGTGAATGCGGAGGAAATGATGAAGCGGAATCCGGTGAACTTGGGACAAGGTTTGCAGGGAGCTGCGGCAGGTGTATCTGTCATCCGTTCTTCCGGTGACCCGGAAGGAGGTTTCTCCATCCGTATCCGCGGTGTGGCAACCGTGAATGGTTCTGCCGACCCACTCTATGTAGTGGACGGTGTGCAGGTAGGAACTTCCATCGATTTCTTGAATCCTAATGATGTAGAGTCCATCGAAATTCTGAAGGATGCTTCGGCTACGGCAATCTATGGTACTCGCGGTGCCAATGGCGTCATTATGATTACTACCAAGAACGGTGGTAAGGGGAAGGCAAAGGTGAACTTTTCGGCCAACTATGCCCTCCAGTTCAATTCGAATAAGATTGATGTGGCTGATGCGGGCTTGTTTGCAAGTGCTGTACGTTCCGCCGTCAAGAATGACGGTATTGCCATGACCAATCTGGCATATGGCGAGGATTACATAGGCAGACTGAACAGCATTGACTGGCAGGATGAAATGTCACGCACGGCATTACAGCAGAACTATAACCTTTCTGCTTCGGGAGGCAGCGAAAATACCCAAGCCAACTTATCTCTGGGTTATTTGAACAACCAGGGTATCGTGATTGAGTCGAATTTTAAACGCTTGACGGCACGCGCTAATATCACTCACAAAGTGAAAGACTTTCTGCATGTAGGCTTGAACTTGAACTATGCACATTCGGAAAAGATGGGAGGAGGCAACCTGAGAAACTATGCACAAGCCATTCCAACCATGGATTATGTAGAGGACGGTGTTTTCTATTCCATGCCTATTGTGTTGCCCGACGGTACTTGGGGACATTACAAGAAAGAAGGCAATGGAGACGTGAACAAGGGAGCTGACAATCTGGTTGCTGCTGCCAAGACTGCCGACAGTATTAATAAATGGGACCGTATGCTTGCTAGTGCTTTCCTACAACTCGATTTGTACAAAGGGTTGACTTTCAAGACTATTGCCAGTTATAATTATTATACAAAAGGTCATAATGGCTATACAGCCTATAATGATAGAACCTTTGGAACTCAAGACCGTAAGGACTCGTTCTCGCTGAACCAGAGCCAGTCCACTTCACTCGGTCTGGAAGCGTTCTTGAACTATGACTGGTCCAATGAGCATCACCGCGTAAGTGCAATGGCCGGTTTCTCTACCAGCGATACGAACGGTGCCTGGCTGAATTCCAGTGCCAACGATTTCCCGGCAGACAACATCCGCAAAATTTCATTGACCAATGACCCATCGTCTAAGCAAACGGATGGTGGGCTGGATTTGAAGACAAGATTCCTTTCTTACTTCGGCCGTCTGACTTATACTTTGAACGACCGCTATATTGTGACTGCAACGGTACGCCGCGACGGTTCTTCGAACTTTGGTGCCGGCAATCGTTATGGTACATTCCCTTCCGCTTCTGTAGCTTGGCGTCTTTCCGAGGAAAAGTTCATTAAGGATTTAGAACTGTTCAGTAACTTGAAGTTGCGTGCCGGATGGGGACAGACCGGTAATGCGGGCAATGGTACCAACTTGTCCATAGCACAGTTGTCTTCGGCAAATGCAATGTACTGGTTCTTTAATGGTTCGAGTGTGATTAACGGTGCCGGTATTGCCCAGCAGAAAGAAATTGATACCAACCTGAAATGGGAAACCAATGAGCAGACAAATATCGGTATTGACTTTGCCTTTATGAACAATGAGCTTTCTTTCTCTGCCGATTACTTTATCCGTGACGCAAAGGATCTGCTTCTGTATCGCCAGATTCGTCCTTCCACCGGTTTCTCCAATGTCTATACTAATGCGGGACATATCCGTAACTCAGGTTTCGAGTTTACTGCTGCGTGGAACAAGAGCTTCAGCGATTGGAATATCGGCATAAGACTGAATGGGTCTACCCTGAAGAACGAGGCTATTGAAGTCGGCGATCCGATATTCAGCAAGTCAGGTTCAGCACAAGATGGCGACAACTGGGACAACCACTCCATTACACAGAACGGCTATCCTGTAGGTTCCTACTATGGCTGGAAGGTAGAAGGCATTTTCAGAACCCAGGCCGAAATTGATGAAATGAATAGGCTGGCGGTTGAAAAGGGAGTTGAAAGTGGTGTATATCAGGACAAGACTACCCAGCCCGGCGACTATAAGTTTGTTGATTTGAATGGTGACGGGCAGATTACCGATGCCGACCGTACTGTTATAGGCAATGGATATCCCAAGTTCACTTACGGAATGAACCTTACCGCTTCCTGGAAAAACTTTGATTTCTCGATGAACTTGTACGGTGTAGCCGGTATGGATATCCTTTCTTATTCTTCGGCCCGCTTGACCTCAGTCTATGCACCCGACGGCGGTTATCAGAATGTACTGAAGGAATATATCAATAATGCATGGTCATCTTCGAATACCGGCGCCAAATATCCGCGTATCACCAAGACAGACTATAATAAGAACATGCGTGTGTCCGACGCCTACATCCAGAAGGGGGATTATCTGAAGATTTCAAATATTCAGATAGGATATACATTCCCGAAGAATGTGCTGAAACCGGTGAAAATGGAAAATGCACGCGTATTTGCCAGTGTCGACAATGTATGTACCATCTCTTCGTACAATAAGTTCGGCGATCCGGAAGTTGGTGACTCCAATGTATTGTATTCGGGATTTGACGGAGGACGTTATCCGTTCCCGATGTCGGTTACTTTCGGTCTGAGTGTACAGTTCTAATACTAACGGATAAAAAATATGATTATGAAAAACTTATATAAACTGTTGATCGGTGTGCTGGCCTTAAGCACCGTAACGTCTTGTGACGATTATTTGGAAGTGGATCATTACGATATTCTTCCGGCAGATTTCATGTTTAAAACGGAGGAGAATGTCCTTTCCGGATTGAACGGACTTTATGATACCTTTTATACGGACCAGCACGGTTCCGGTGATGACGAAACATGGGGATTCAAGCCTCAGGTATTTGCTGCCAACCATTCTACGATGGACTGTCAGGCTTCCGGTTGGGATGCGGAATGGCAGCGTCATGCCTGGAAACCCGATAAGGGTTCCCTGGAGACTGCATGGCGGATGAGTTATCGTGCAGTGGACCGTGCAAACCGTTTCCTGGCTGGCCTGGAGACGGCGGATGCCTCTATATTTGCGGACAGCAATTCCAAGACCGTTTATGAAGCGCAAGCACGTGCCATCCGCGGTTATAACTACCTTTACCTGACGAAACTTTTCGGAAGGGTACCGATGTTGCTTACCGGTGAAACCTATACTACTTCGGTAGGAAAGGCACGTCCGGAATCCGTGGATGAGACTTATGCGGCTATCGAGGAAGATTTGTCTTTTGGACGCGACCATCTGGACTGGTTACCCATGAATGGTGAATACGGACGTATAACCAAGGGGTTCTGCAAAGCTTATTTGGCCGAGCTGTATATGTTGAAGAAAGACTTTACGAAAGCCAAGACGGAACTAAAGGATATAGTGGACAGTGGAACCTATTCATTGGAGCCCTGCTTCGGTAACCTGCATGCCTGGGATACACATTGGACCAAAGAATCTGTATTTGAGGTGATGTATCATGAACAAGGATATATGGGCTGGGGAGCCGATTCGTCTTCAGATGCCATGATGTGGTACGGATATATGTGTGCGGCACCCGAATGGGGAGGCTGGGGTCTCTCTGTCTTTCTTGGGAGTTTGTACGTTCCTTTGAACCGGGTGACAAACGCCGCCAATACTCTGCTGTTGCCAAAGGGGATACGCATCCCATTACCGGGCAGACTGTAGGGGTGACAAGTGGTTTTGACGGTCTTTTCCAAGGTTCCGAAAATATGCCTACTGTTTATTCCTTGAAATACTGGAGATGCAAGCCAGGTGAGAACAACAAAGTATTCAATCCTATTTCGTTGACTTTGAAGCGTTATGCAGGCATCATGCTCGACTATGCAGAATGTTGTTTCGAGACAGGTGACAACGCTACCGGATGGAACATGATACGTCAGATACGTAACCGTGCTTGGGGTAATTTGGAGATGGGAGCGACGATGATTGACCTACCCGCCGACATGTTGAATACCCAGACGGTGGAAGTGCCGGATGCAGAGACCTATTATACAAGCTATAAAGCAGCCAAAGGCTATACTTCTCCGGTATGGAAGGTGGCGCTGATTATAGAGCGTCGCCATGAATTCAATGCCGAGTTCTCGCTTTACCATGATTTGTGCCGTATGGGTATGTGCAAAGAATGGTTTGCCGCCGAATATCCGAAGACAGCAGCCAACTCTTCACAAGAGGCTTGTCTGCAGACTGGTGACTCATTCCGTTTCTTTGAGCACGAGGCTTATCAGGAAATCTTCCCGATTCCGACGAATGAGATTCTGACCAACCCGCTCATCAATCAGGCTGACCAGAATCCGGGATATTGATAAATTATAAATAAACACTTAATAATAAAATATTTGTGAGTGAAATGTCAGGCACCAGTAGTTGTTGTGATAGACGTCAGCGTCTGTCGTGATGAAAGCCGGTGTCTGACATGACAAACACCAGTACTTGAGACGACGAACACCAGTCTCTGATAAACGGGGAATTAAACAAGGAAAAGTTTGATGGTTTTAGAGAATAATTATGGAAAGGAAGATGTTTTATTGGATAGCACTGCTGGTTGCGTCTTGTCTGGCAGGCTGCCGGTCGCATTCAGGGGAGACAGATATGCAGACACGCATGCGTACAGAGATTGTCACGAATGTCAGGGACAGCGTGTTGCCGTTTTGGATGGATTATGCAGTGGCTCCCGACAGCGGTTTTTATGGAACTGTATTGCGGAATGGTACTCCGGTAGTGGATGCTCCGAGAGGAGGGGTTCTGAATGCCCGGATTCTGTGGAGTTTTTCTGCCGCATACCGTACGTTTAAGGATGAGGCTTATCTGAAGCTTGCGGATAAATCGCAACGCTACTTCATTGATACATTTATAGACAAGGAACATGGTGGGGTATATTGGCTGGTCAATCCTGACGGTGAGGTGCTGAATGCTTCCAAATATACGTATGCCATGACCTACGCCATCTATGGGCTGGCTGAACACTATCTGGCAACAGGTAACAGCGAGAGTCTGGATATGGCTGTCGGTTTATATCATACCTTGGAGGAGAAAGGCCGCGAACCGCAATATGACGGTTATGTGGAATCTTTTACTGAAGATTGGAAACAACTGGATAATTATGATAACAATGCATCCAAGACTATGAATGCGCATTTGCACGTGCTGGAAGCTTATACCCTTTTATATCAATGCTGGAAAGACGACGGACTGAGGAAAAGACTCAAGTTCTGCGCCGAGTTGTTTATGGACCGTATTTATGACTCTTCAAGGAGGCATTTTAATTTGTTCTTTGATAATGCATGGAACAGTCTGGTTGAGATGGACTCTTATGGACATGATGTAGAGGCGGGATGGCTGCTTTGTGAGGCTGCCCGTGTGTTAGAAGACCGGCAACTGATGGATAGGGCGAATCGGCTTGCGCTGGATGTGACGGATGCTTGCTTGGTGGAAGGACTGAGTGACAAAGGGTATATGATGTATGAAAAGAAGGGCGGAAGAACAACCGGGCATGCCTCATGGTGGGGCCAGATTGAAACGATGATAGCTTGTGTCAATGCCTGGCAAATCAGCGGGAATGACGTTTATCTGCAATCGGCCGATACGGTTTGGACTTTCGTAAAGGACTGTATGATAGACCGGGAATACGGTGAATGGTACAGTGATTGTTTTGATGGAGAACCCAAGAAGGATACTCCCAAAGTGAGTATGTGGCGTTGCCCGTATCATACGGTACGCTTGGGAGTAGAAATACATAATCGTTTAAAATAGTATTTATGAAGAAATTTATAGCAGGTGCAGCATCACTGATGCTTTGTATGGGGCTGCACGCCCAGGATTTCAGAATCAATCCATCGGGATATTTTGAGAATGGCGGGGCCAATGTGATGGTGTTCAGTGACGTCTACCCTGAAGGACACCAGGGAGGACTGACCCTTGTTTTGAATGGAGACCGCAGGGCTGCCAATGGAGATGTGCGCTTTGAAATCTCGCAAGGGCAATGGCAGGGATTGCCCAAGATGAGAAGCCGGGTGGTGGATGAGGCTGACAATGAAATCCGTGTCACATTGAGTTATCCGGATTCGGCCAAACACATGGCAGGCTTTAATCCGATGCTTTATCCGGATTTTGTTTTTGGCTATACCATTAAGGTCAAAGGCGAGAAGGATTATCTGGTATTGACCGTTGATTTGGACCAACCGGTGCCCGAGCGGTTTGCCGGCAAGTTGGGCTTTAATCTGGAATTGGTACCTTCCACTTTGCTGGGCAAGCCGTGGATTATGGACAACCGGACGGGAGTCTTTCCCCACCAGGCGATGGGGCCCACCATGAAACAGTCTTCCAATATGGAGCATATCGGAGATTTCAACCCTGACGGGAAAGCTGATTTGGACCAGTTGCTGTTGGATAGAAAGACTTATAACCCGATGATTGCCGATGATATCGTCTCTGCTCCTTTGGCCGCAGGGAAAAAGTTTGTACTCAATCCTCAGGATGATTTGGCAAAGATTACGATTGAAAGTGAGAAAGGAGACTTGCTGCTGTATGATGGAAGGATAAATCATAACAACGGTTGGTTTGTGCTCCGTTCGGAGTTCCCGGCAGGGACAAAGGAAGGTGCGGTGAAATGGATAATCCGTCCGACAGTCACTAAAGACTGGCGTTATGCACCGGTGGTGCAAGCCTCTCAAGTAGGTTACCATCCTGGACAGAAGAAAGTGGCTGTCATAGAGTTGGATAAACGGGATACAGACTTCAAGCAACCTGCCCTTTATCGCATTGCTGCCGATGGCAGGAAACTGGTAAAGCAGCAGGCTGCCAAGGATTGGGGAGATTTCCAACGCTACCACTATCTGCAGTTCGATTTCACGGAAGTGACGGAAGAAGGGCTCTATCAGGTAATGTACGGCGATGCTGCTTCTCCGGTATTCCGCATTGCCAAAGATGTGTGGGACAAGGGTATCTGGCAGGCAGAGGTGGAATACTTTTTGCCGGTACAGATGTGCCACATGCGTGTGAACGAAAAATACCGTGTATGGCATGACTTCTGTCATCATGACGATGCACGTATGGCCAAAACCGATATCAACCATATAGACGGATATACTCAGGGAACCTCTACTCTTTGTAAGTACCAGCCGGGTGATTTGGTTCCAGGGCTGAATGTGGGTGGATGGCACGATGCGGGGGACTATGACCTGCGTGTGGAATCCCAGGCAGGCGAGGCCTATATACTTGCCATGGCTTGTGAGAACTTTGGTACCTATTGGGACGAGACTTCCATAGATTTTGAAAAGAAGATAGTCGAGATTCACCAGCCGGATGGAAAGAATGACTTGTTGCAGCAGGTGGAAAACGGTGCTTTGACGATAGTGGCGGGTTGGAAGGCTCTGGGGCGTCTCTACAGAGGGATTCTGTGTCCTACCGTACGCCAGTATGCACACTTGGGTGATGCGTCGGCCCATACAGACCATGTCAGTGGGACTGCCGACGACCGCTGGGTGTTTACGGAAGACAACCCTGGTAGGGAACTTCAGGTAGCCGCTTGGCTGGCAGGTATTTCACGTGTCTTGAAGGGACATAACGATGCATTGGGAGCGGATTGTCTGGAGATAGCCCGTGAATTGTTCAGGATTACCCGCTGCGACAACAACCGGGTGCTGACAGCCAAGGTACATGCTGCCGTAGAACTTTATCTGGCGACAAAGGAAGTGGAGTACCGTGATTTCGTTTTGCAGCAGCAGGATTTCATCTGCAAGAATATCCGTCAGACGGGTTGGTTCATCGGACGTTTCGACAAAGCTGTGGGAAATGCACGTTTCAGCAAGGCTGTTCGCAAAGCACTGCCGGAGTTGCAGGCTATGTATCAGGAGTATAGCAGTAAAACTCCGTATGGAGTGCCGCATGACAGAGGTAACCGTTCTTCCGGTTCATGGGAACCCCAGCATCTGGGCTACAATTACTGTTACCTGCATGCTGCCTATCCTGACTTGTTTGCACCGGACTATATTTTCAATGCTGTCCAATACCTGCTCGGTATGCATCCGGGACGTAATCAGGCAGCGTTTGTAACGGGAGTCGGTGCCGAAACGATGAAAGCCGCCTATGGTGTCAACCGTGCCGACTGGTCTTATATTCCGGGTGGAGTGTCTCCGGGTACAAATCTGATTCGTCCCGACTTGCCCGAATTACTTCATTTCCCGTTCTTATGGCAGGAAGGTGAGTACTGTTTGGGCGGACATGCTACGTGGTTTATGTATATGGTATTGGCATCTCAGAAAATATTGAATGGTAATGAACAGTAAAATAAAGGTAGATAAGTTTGTAATTGTAGCTTTTCTGCTCTGCATGGTCTGCACTATGGCCATGCAGGCAAAAGCTTATGACAATTTTAAGGTATCGGTCTATGTACGTGCCTACGAGGTAGACAAGATGAAGGACATCCATTGGCTGGATTCGACTTGGAATGTGATTTCACAACAGTTGGAAGTGGACAAGATTTATTTGGAAACACATCGTGATTTACTGATTGTGGATGACGCCACCCTGGAGCAAGCTAAGAAATTTTTCCATGACCGGGGAATAGAGACTGCCGGAGGAATTACCTACACCATCAACGAGGCGAACAGTTTCGAGACGTTCTGCTATTCCAATCCCGAGCATCGTGAGATGGTGCGAAAGATTGCAGAACATACGGCAAAGCACTTTGACGAGTTTATTCTGGATGACTTTTTCTTCACCAGTTGCAAGTCGGACATAGAGATAAAAGCCAAAGGTACGCAGAGCTGGACGGAATACCGTTTGAAGCTGATGACTGAAGCCGGGCGCGACCTTGTGCTGAAACCTGCCAAGAAGGTGAATCCTCGTGTAAAGGTAATCATCAAGTATCCCAACTGGTACGACCATTTCCAAGGTTTGGGCTTTAATCTGGAGGAAGGTCCCCAACTCTTTGACGGTGTCTGGACGGGTACCGAAACAAGGGACCCTGCCGGCAACCAGCATCTGCAGAATTATCTAAGCTATAATATTATCCGTTATTTTGATAATCTGCGTCCGGGCTACAATGGTGGAGGATGGGTGGACTCCGGTGGACTGAATCTGGGTATGGACCGCTATGCTGAGCAGCTGCATCTGACCATGCTTGCCAAGGCTCCCGAAATCATTCTCTTTGCCTATAACCAGCTTCTGGGCGTGAAGTTGTCTCCCAGGTTCCGTACCCCTTGGCAGGGCATGGGCACCAGCTTTAATTATGATGAGATGACTGCCCCTATCCGGCAGAAGAACGGAACTTCCATAGAGCCTACCACCATGGCACGCATTGCGGATGTTGTATTGAAACAGACTGATAAACTGGTAGGTAAGTTGGGTAACCCCATTGGCATCAAGTCCTACAAGCCTTTTCATGTGGCGGGTGATGATTTCTTGCAGAATTATCTGGGCATGATAGGTTTGCCGATGGATATACGTCCCGTTTTTCCGAAAGACCAACAAGTGGTGCTGCTGACTGCCCAGGCGGCTCAAGCTCCGGAGCTCATGACCGACATTAGGAAGCAATTGCAAAGCGGACGGGATGTGGTGATTACAAGCGGCTTGCTGAAAGCCATTCCTGAAAAAATTGCCGAAATAGTAGAGTTGCGTTGTACCGATTTGAAAGCTCTTGTCAATGATTTTGGCCGATATGGACAAGCCGGACGCGATTTATTGATACCGCAGGTTCAGTATTATACGAATGATGCTTGGGAAGTAGTCAGTGCGGGCCGTCCGTTGACGGGAGGAGTATCGGGGTATCCTATTTTGTTGAGAGCTCCCTATGCCGCCGGCAATCTATATGTATTGACCATTCCCGATGATATGGGAAATTTATATGATTTTCCGGCAAAAGCCTTGAATGAGATTCGCCGCATTATGAGTAGGGATATGGATATCTATCTGGAGGCTCCCTCCAAAGTCGGATTGTTTGTGTATGACAATAAAACACTGGTGGTGGAGAACTTCAATGATGAACCGGTGGAAGTGCGTATTGTTACCGATGATGAGGTGACGAGGTTGGAAAATCTGGAGAATGGAGATATTCTGGCTCCCCTTCCTGCCGAACCCGTACAGAGCAGGCGTCCGGTGACACCAAAGAACTCTTTCCGTTTGTCATTACTACCCCATTCGTATAAGGCTTTCCAATATAAATGACGGGTAAGAAGATTGTCGGATAGTTATTCGGAAGGGTAACGGGAGGTCGGTTCTACAATGGGTCGGCCTCCTTTGCTTCCAGTCATCCGTGAGAATGCTTGTGTTCTTTCAATATCCTGTGCGGCAGTGTCCCGTGCCCCAGCAACTCTATCGGGCAGTTGAAGTTGCGTTCCAGCCATTCTTCCGTAACGCCGGTATCGGGATGGTAGTCCAGGGTTTCGTTGACGCAGGCAATGGACTTGACTTGCTGCAACACCGTGCCGATGTCGTGGCTGACGAGAATAATGGCGCAATCCTTGTTTATCTCTGCCAGCAGTTCGTAGAGGCGGGCTTCGAAACGCTTGTCGATGTATGTGCTGGGTTCGTCGAGAATCACCACCTGCGGGTCGGAGATGATGGCACGGCCCAGGAGGGCACGTTGCAACTGTCCGCCGCTCAAAGCGCCGATGGCACGCTGCTCCATGCCTTCCAGCCCCATGCGGGCTATCACGGCAGAGGCTTTCTCGCGGTGTCGGGCGGTGAAGCGTGAAGCCAGCGGCTTCTTGCTGCTGAGTCCTGAAAGGATGACCTCCTCTACGGTGATGGGAAATTTCCGGTCGATGCTGCTGTACTGGGGCAAGTAACCCATGGATAATTGACAATTGACAGTTGATAATTGACAATTGGCAATTTCGGAGGGGGATGGAGGGCAGGAGTGATATAGAATCTCCCCGGTAGTGGGTTTCAGCAGTCCCAGTATACATTTGATAAGGGTAGTCTTTCCACCACCGTTGGGACCGATGATACCCAGAAAATCACGTTCGTAGATAGTCAGGTTTATATCATGCAGTACGGTCCGGTTATCGTATCCGGCGCTGAGGTTCTTTATCTCTATAATGGGGGATGCAGGCATAGCTTCTTCTTCGTTAAATGGACAGAATCATCGTTTACTCTTTTACAAGCGCTCTGGCCGTATTCATCATCTCCTCCTCCCAGTCGTATGAGAGGGGATTGATAGCCACC
>ERZ827520.2050-NODE-2050-length-20327-cov-3.105614_pt1 | contig 20327 bp, 14 predicted proteins | sample MGYA00519581_ERZ827520 | MGnify/ENA primary metagenome ERZ827520 (study PRJEB31778, sample SAMEA3449339) | human gut metagenome | biome: human gut; feature: human-associated habitat; material: faeces | place: United Kingdom | collected 2010/2012 ...
ATCTCCTACCTTTGCATAGCAGGAGAACAGCTGGTTCGCTACGTCCTGATGATCGGCTCTTGTGTAGCCCTCACCGATACCATCCTTCATCAGACGGGAAAGACTCGGCAGTACGCTGATTGGCGGGTAAATAGACTGGCCGTGAAGCTGACGGTCCAGTACGATCTGACCCTCGGTGATGTAACCGGTCAGGTCAGGGATCGGGTGCGTGATATCATCGTTTGGCATGGTCAGGATCGGAATCTGTGTTACGGATCCCTCTACGCCCTGTACGATTCCGGCGCGCTCATACAGCGTAGCCAGCTCACTGTACAGGTATCCAGGATAACCTTTACGGGAAGGAATCTCTCCACGGGAGGAGGAAACCTCACGCATAGCCTCGCAGAAGGATGTGATATCGGTCAGGATAACCAGGATATGCATGCCTTTCTCGAATGCAAGGTACTCGGCAGCTGTCAGTGCTACCTTCGGAGTGATCAGACGCTCTACAACCGGGTCGTTTGCCAGGTTCAGGAACATAACAACGTGGTCAGATACACCGCTTTCCTCAAAGGTCCGGCGGAAGAACTCTGCTACGTCGTATTTAACACCCATAGCGGCAAATACGATTGCAAACTTCTCATCAGAATCTCCAAGGGATGCCTGCTGTACGATCTGTGCTGCCAGCTGGTCGTGCGGAAGTCCGTTTCCGGAGAAGATCGGCAGCTTCTGGCCACGAATCAGGGTGGTCAGACCGTCGATTGCAGAAATACCGGTATGGATATAGTTTCTTGGGTATTTACGGGTAACCGGGTTCAGCGGCAGGCCGTTGACGTTTCTTCTTACCTCTGCGTCAATTGGTCCCATGCGGTCGATCGGTTTTCCGATACCGTCGAAGGTACGTCCAAGGATTTCTTCGGAAAGTCCGATCTCCATCGGATGTCCGGTCAGACGGGTATGGGTATTGGTAAGAGACATGCTCGAAGTTCCCTCAAATACCTGAATAACGGCTTTGTCTTCGTATACAGCAACGATACGTCCCAGTTTTTTCTCATTGCCGTCTACGGTAAATTCTACGATTTCCTCGTAGGAAGCATTTTTTACACCTTCCAGAACAACCAGAGGGCCATTGACCTCACTAAGGCCTAAATATTCAATTGCCATGATGAATTCCCTCCTTAACCATTCTTCTCGAGTACCTTATCGTAGAAGGTGTCGATATCTTTTTTGTATGTGTCAAACAGATCCAGACGGTCATTCGGTACATCGTATTTAATAGAAACGACGCGGTCGAAGATCTTGTCCTCTTTCAGTACGGACATTGGCATGCCCATCGTCACGAGCGCTTTGGATTTCTTGTACAGATAAAGAATAACTTCCATCATCTTGTACTGTTTTTCCAGAGATACGCAGGTGTCATCCGGATGGAATGCGTTCTGCTGCAGGAAGCCCAGTCGAATAACTCTGGCGATTTCCAGGGTCAGCTTCTGGTCATCCGGAAGAACATCGCTACCGATCAGTTTTACAATTTCCATCAGGGAGCTCTCGGAGTTCAGGATTCCCATTAACTGGTTCCGCATATCTACAAAGTTTTTGTTTACGTGATCTTTGTACCACGGCGACAGATCCTGCAGGTATTCACTGTAACTGGTCAGCCAGTGGATCGCCGGGAAATGACGGGCGTAAGCCAGAGATTTATCCAGTCCCCAGAAGCAGCGGACGAAACGTTTGGTGTTCATGGTAACAGGCTCGGAGAAGTCACCACCCTGCGGAGATACGGCTCCGATGATGGATACGCTTCCCTCTGCGCCACAAAGGGTCTGCATCATGCCGGCACGCTCATAGAAAGCGGACAGACGGGATGCCAGGTATGCCGGGAAACCTTCCTCGGCAGGCATTTCCTCCAGACGGCCGGACAGCTCACGGAGTGCCTCTGCCCAACGGGATGTAGAGTCTGCCATGATTGCTACATCATAGCCCATATCGCGGTAATACTCAGCCAGTGTCAGGCCTGAATACAGAGATGCCTCACGGGCTGCAACAGGCATGTTGGATGTGTTGGCGATCAGGGTGGTACGGTCCATCAGCGGGTTGCCGCTCTTCGGGTCGATCAGTTCCTGGAACTCCTCCAGAACCTGTGTCATCTCGTTTCCACGCTCTCCACATCCGATATAGATGATGATATCGGCATCAGACCATTTTGCGATCTGGTGCTGGGTCATGGTTTTTCCGGTACCGAATCCGCCTGGGATTGCGGCAGTTCCACCCTTTGCGATCGGGAACATGGTATCCAGGATCCGCTGTCCGGTGATCAGAGGGACACTTGCCGGGAAACGGTAGCTTGTCGGGCGCGCCTTACGGATCGGCCAGTGCTGTATCATGTTGAGCTGTTTTTCTGTTCCGTCGGAAAGCCGCAGAGTGACAAGTGTATCTTCAATCCGGTATTCTCCGTCCGACGCGCAGCAGATTACTTCACCTTCCACATCCGGCGGAACCATACATTTGTGTACGATCGCACTGGTCTCCGGAACCTCCGCTATAATATCTCCGCTGTGAAGGTAATCTCCTTTGGCCACGGTGATGTGGGTATCCCATAATTTGTCGCGGTCAAGCGAATCAACGCTGACGCCGCGGGTGATAAATGCACCGCCGCCCACATTTGCGATCTGCTCAAGCGGGCGTTCGATTCCGTCAAAAATATTGTTCAGGATTCCAGGTGCCAGAGTTACAGATACCGGACTTCCGGAAGCCTCTACGATTTCTCCCGGTTTCAGCCCGGAAGTCTCTTCATAGACCTGAACAGTCGTGATGTCTTTGTCCAGGGAAATGACTTCGCCAACCAGCTTTTCCTTTCCCACATAGACCATTTCCGACATCATGAATCCGGTGTCACCCTTCAGATAGATGACCGGACCGTTTATTCCATAAATAGTTGCTGTCTTATTCAATTCCTGCACCTCCTGCTGCAAAACTGAACTGATGATATTCATAATCGACTGCAGCCTGGAAGCTGTGATCGATCAGAATATTACGGCCTCGGATTACAGCACGCATACCGCCCATAAAATCATATTCACTGATGGTGATCGTCATGCCGGTACGTTTTTCCAGTTCTGTCTGTTTCTCCTTATCAGAAGGAGAAATATAAATGGTCATCTCCTCGCCATCTGCAAAGCGTGCGGCTTCGCGGATTTTGCTGCAGAGATAGTCCAGATATTCGTCTGTTTTTGTAAAGTCAGAAAGAAGCTCCTTTACTTCATCAAACAGCCTGACTTTTAATTCATTCTGTGTTTGGCCAAGAGCACGTTTCAGTTCGGTTTCGGCTTTTGCCGCAGCTTGATTTACCTGCCTTCTGGCTCTTAAGGTCTCGGATTTGATGCGGACCTCAGACTGTGCGGTCGCTTCTTTTTTATGCTTTTCAAATAAAGATTCAAGCGCTTTTTTGTGATTGTCAATGATCGCATTTCCTTCAGAACGGGCTTCAGTCATGACCGTTTCCTGTAAATGCGCTATTTTCTCTTCAAGCGTCATTGTCTCACCTTCTATGCCTTTCTAGTTAAAGTTTCAGTCCAATCGCTTCATTGACGTATGAGGTAATGAAATCCTTTTTACGTCCTGTTCCGTGTCTGTCCGGAATTTCGATCAGAAGAGGCATCTTTCTTTTTAACTTGATCTCATCGATGAGATCCGGAAATTCTCTTCCAAAGCGTTCCGTCAGAAGAATGATACCGATCGACTTGTCGTTCATGGCAGTTTCCAGCGCATCACGCAGCTCCTGCTTTTCATGAACTACGACACCGTCCACGCCGGCAAGCCGCATTCCGGTATAAGTATCCACGTTGTCACTGATCAGATACATTTTCATGATTACAGTCTGCTGATGATCATGAAGGAGATGATAAGACCGTACAGGCATACACCTTCTGCAAGACCTACGAAGATAAGGGATTTACCAAGGACGCTGGAATCCTCGCTGATAGCTCCAAGAGCTGCGCTTGCTGCACTTGCTACGGCAATACCGCCACCGATGCAGGAAAGACCGGTAACAAGAGCTGCTGCAATGTAACCAAGACCGGTTGCAAGGCCTGCGCCTGAGGCAGCGGCGTCTGCAGCATGTACCGGTACACTTCCAAAGAGCATGATCCCTGCTACAAGGAAGGTTCCAAAGTAAGAAAGAACATTGAAGGCAAGTGCACATTTATAACGTCCTTTATTTTTTTCTCCGAGCAGATAATATCCGAATGGAATGAAAATGCTTAAAACCAGTGCGGCAATGAGAATAAGTTTAGTTGCTAAAGTCATGATAATTTCCTCCTAAAATGAAAAACTAATTTTTTGCAGTACCTGTATAAGGTTTAAATTCGCGGCCGCTGCCTTTGTAGAAACGGCTGAACATCTCGTAATAGACAAGTCTCAGGACCTGGATTCCAACGATCAGTCCTTCGAATCCACATACAAACAGGTTGCCGAGTACGATCACTACCCAGTTAATATGCCCGCTTTCTGCACCGGCAAGCATCAGTACAACCTCCATGATGGAAGCGTGGCTGACTGCGAATGCACCGATACGGATAAAGGAAAGCGTATTTGAAAAATAGCTGAGCAGGGTTTCAAATAATTCAAAGAATGCCTGGGTGACAAACATTGCTTTGCTTTGTTCCATTTTTTCGGTTTTCTTTTTGATCTTGTTCGTCAGCGGCTCTTTCAGTGCGATCAGAAGAAGCGGTACTCCGAACATCACTGCAAGAACGATTCCACCCGGCAGAGAGTGACCTGTCATGAAAAGAACGATGCAGGTAACTGCTGCCCCGTAGAATATCAGCCCCGCCACGCCGTTTGCATCAAACCAGGTTGCTTCGGTATCTTTGGCACGGATGCCGTTTATAATATGGAAGATCATAGAAATCAGGATGATTCCCATACCAAAAGCAATCGATACGATAAATACGGTATTCAGTTTTCCGATAAACGGTAAGGTGGTCATATGATTGATCGGTCGGATCCATTTGGCTTCTATAATGTCTTCAAATCCAAACACACTTCCAAACATAAATCCAAAGAAGGTGGAGAAGATTCCGGCAAGTGATACGATTCCGGCAAGGTTCATTTTCTTTGTGAAATACAGGATCGCACCGCCGATAAAGAGCAGCAGCCCCTGACCGACATCCCCGAACATGGCACCGAAGATAAAGCTGTACATGATACCTACAAAAATGGTCGGATCCATCTCACCGCTCTTGGGAAGTCCGTACATCTTGATGAACATTTCAAATGGTTTGAAAAGCTTTGGATTCTCAAGCTTGGTAGGAGGTTCTCCAAAATACTGTTCCCGGTCCTCTTCTACTACGATATAAACCTTGTCATCTCCCTGTGCCTCTTTGATAAATGCATTTGCATCTTCTTCGGACATCCAGCCGCAGAGGATGTAGTATTCTTCCTGCTCGTCTGTCTCGGTTCGTGCCGCAAATTTCCGGATATCAAAGTTATCGGAAAAACGTTCCAGCTGAATTCTTGCACCGAGTAGTCTGGAAGCGTTCTTGCGGAACATCTCCTGACGTTTATCCTTCACTGCCTGGATTTCATCGGTCAGATTCTGGACTTCTTTATCCAGGCTCCGGTAAGCTTCCAGCGGGGTTCCGCCAAAGTCTTCCAGCAGATCGACTTTTTCAAAGTGGAGAGACCGCATGATCGAATCGACCTTTCCTGCATCAGCATCCGATACAAAATAAACGCCATAGACATAAGAGGCATCTCTGGAGCCTTCCAGAAATAATGCATCAATGTCTTCAAGAAGCGCTTTTTCCAGCCGGTGATAATAATCTACATTGATTTTTCCAAATCTTGTGCGGATGTATTTGTACTGCATGATCTCATGCAGGTCAAAATCCAGAGAAGTAAAAGGTTCCAGAACTTTCATACGTGCCTGGATATTCTCTCTCTTTTTTTTCAGTTCTTCTTTTTGCTGCTGCAGATCCATGTAGTCATGATTGATAGAACGAATCATCTCAAGGATCTCGTCTTCGCTCTGATCAAAGGATGGCTCTGCTGGCATGTCTTTCATATATCCCAGAAACTGTGTCACTTTTGCGAGTGGATCACGGTAAGGGTTCATTTCCAGAAATGGCATCAGATTATCTACTGTCTTGAGCTCCGTGAGTGCATTTTCAAGCTGCATCTCATATTTGGAAAGATACCGGTTTGTCATGCGGTCGATGTCGGCGCGTGGTCCGGTAATGCTCAGGAACTTCATCTTAACAATCATTTCGCTGTTCCTCCTATATAAGTTAATGTCTCACGTGCAGGAAGTCCGTAGCGAACACATTCGAGCACAGTTGTAAGCTTATCAAGCTCCTCCTCTTTCAGAAAAAGATAGGTATTCACGGTTGCGATGGAATAAGGGTTACTTCTTCTGTCTGCCAGGTAGAGACGGTACAGGCAGTCTTTGTAAATCGTCTCGATGGACGCTGGTGTCTGAGTATCGGTGTGACGCAGATAAGGCGTTCTGGTAACCAGCTTTAAAAATTCATCGACAGACGGTGCTTCTACAAGATCCTTCAGCTGATCTACATGAATCCGGTAGTGTATCGGGATCAGCAGTGTGGAAATATCCGGCGGAAGCATGTTGTAATATTTTTTTGCACGGTAGATCCACTGCAGGTTCAGCAGGTCGATCTTTGCTCCGGCATCTCTGGTGAAAATTTCCAGTTCCTTATGCTTCAGAATCTTTTTGCGTTTCTTCCACATGGTTGTAAAATAGTACAGATTCAGTGCCAGATCGTAATCAAAAAGGGTAGGGTTCTCCGCATTTTCCAGACGTTTTAACGGCGCATAGTATTCTGTGCCCTTTAAATTTTCCACCAGCTCACCGATATTCCCCGAAGTGATCAGTTTATCGATGGAGAGATCCGAATATTTGTCGAAGAATATTTTTTTATGATCCAGATCAAAAGGCTTCTGATAGTGGTTGAATACAATACGCAGACAATAGTTGATCAGATTCATCTCGTAGCGCTTCAGATAAAGCTCCAGGAATTTTTTCTGATCCATTCCGGAAAAACGGTACAGGCGTGTATAATCACTGTAAAGTGACTGCACAAGAAGCTTCTCAATCTCACCGCGGTGAAGACGGTTTTCGTCCATATCTGCAAGGACATTCCGATATCCGGGATGTTCTTTGAGATAAGCAGCAACTTCGGTTACTGTATGAAATGCGGCGATATTCTGGAAATCTTCATCAGTGAGCAGTTTCGCCTGCATGGCGCGTACTTTTGTTACGATGCCACTGTATGCAAGTAAATTTCCCATATGCTATCCCTCTATGATACGTCTGACAATTTTCTCGGCATATGCCGTATGCTTCTCTTCAAAATCTTTTTTAAGTTCTTCGATCGCTGTCTGGTTCTTACGGTTCTGCCTTGCAAGAATCTCATCCATCTGACGGTTTAATCCTTTGTGGATATCGTTCAGCTCCTTTTGGGTGTGATCTTCAAGTTGTTTGTCGAACTGATTGCGTTCATTTTGAATGCGTTCTTCCAGTTCTGATTTTTCCAGTTCCGCGTGTTCCACAACAGCTTCGGCTGCGTGTTCGATTTCGGAGAGCTTTTTAACAATATGATCCATTGTCCGACTCCTTTCTTAGAAATTATTTATACATTTTTAATAATGCATACATATTCTACTACTTTAAATTAGAAAAATCTACTAAATAATAAGAGAATATCATAAGAATATTTTATACAAAACTTATAAAATATATTTTTGGGTTTTCAAATATTTCAGAATAGTATAAAATAAATAAGGTTATACATATTTTCACTAAAGGAAGAGAAAGATATATGAGGTTAAGAAATGTACCGGGAGCAGATGCTTATCTGACAGCTCATCCCCTTGTAATTAAAAATGAGACCAGATATCGCGGCACCTGGAAAGAGACTTTTCAGAATCCGGAGAATCCGATCCATATTGAGATCGGGATGGGAAAAGGACAGTTTCTTCTGACACTTGCAAAGGAGAATCCATCCATCAACTATATCGGTATCGAACGTTATTCAAGCGTACTGCTTCGGGCGCTGGAACGCTTTGATAATGACGAGGAATACAAGGATGTCAACAATATTCGTTTTATCTGTATGGATGCGACAAATCTGCCGGAGGTTTTTGCTGTCGGAGAGATTGACAAGATTTATCTGAATTTTTCAGATCCGTGGCCGAAAGCACGTCATGCAAAGCGCAGACTTACTTCCAAGCAGTTTTTTGAGCGGTATGACAAGATCCTTGCCTTTGACGGAGTCGTTGAATTTAAGACAGACAACAGAGAGCTGTTTGACTTTTCACTGGAGCAGGTGGAGCTGGCAGGCTGGGTACTTCTGGCGAAGACCTATGATCTTCACAATGATCCGACACTCAGCAGAGGGAATGTTATGACTGAGTACGAGGAGAAATTTTCCGGGCAGGGACATCCGATCCATAAACTGATCGCAATGCGCCAGTAAGACAATTGAATAAAATGCAACAGGCAGATCATAAAGGCGCTGAGTGCGTAAGATGATTCCTGGCAATATAAGAGACAGCAGATACGGAGCAATCCGCACATCGGCTGTCTTTTTGCATATATTGTAGAAAGAGGAAGTCAGGAAGGAACAGATATGCGGAAAAAGCATCATTTTCAGAATTGTATGCGGGGGTTTTGCTATAAGAATCCAAGATTTAATAAAAAGCTGATCTGTTTCAGAAATTCTTTTCAGGAAGTCTATAAAATCTTAAACCCGAAATGTGGATGCCACTAATCCAGTCCTTTTTACATAGCCTGAGATGGCAGAAATGAGGAAAGTGTATGGGTATCGCATTGATCACGAAGGATTATGAAAATACAGTCGGAAAGCAGAGGATGCCGGTAATTGTGGAGTTTTACGCATCATGGTGTCCAAAGTGCGGAATGATGTATCCTGTTGTGGAAAGGATTGCCAGCCGGTATCAGGGAAAATGGATTTTTTATAAGATTGATATTGATATATCGAAAGAGATTGCAGAGTATATAGGCATTGAGATCGTACCGACGTTTGTGGTGTACAGAGATGGAAAAATCTGTGGATATACAACCGGAGTTCTTCCAGAAGAAACTCTGGAAGAACGAATCCGGGAAATGTTAAGAAAATAATTGGTGGAATCAATTATTCGTATAATGGATATTTTGCGCAGATTACATTGACTTGCTATGTTAAAATTCGAATACAGCAACACCGTATGGCGGAAGATCGTAACCAAATGAATATGGTCTTCCATCACATTCCTGTTTCTTTGCTTTATATACTGCCGGGCGGGCTTTTCCGCTTCCGCCATACTGCAATTCATCACTGTTCAGTACCAGGCGGTACTGTTTGCCGCGCGGTACGCCGACACGGTACTCCGGTCGTTCGATCGGTGTGAAGTTACATACGAATAAAAGGTTCTTTTTTGCGCCCTTTGAATGACGGATGAAGCTGTAAATACTTCGTGAGCTGTCATCTGCATTGACCCACTCAAAGCCTTCCATGCAGGTATCCTGTTCATACATGGCTTTGTTGTGTGTGTAAAGATGCAGCAGGTCACGGTAGAAATTCTGGAGTGCCTGATGCTCCGGCTCTGCAAGGAGATACCAGTCAAGCTCACGCGCCTCGCTCCACTCGCGGAGCTGTCCGAAATCCTGTCCCATGAAGAGAAGTTTCTTTCCAGGATGTCCCATCATGAAAGCATAACCGACCTTCAGGTTGGCGAATTTCTCAAATCCTAGACCAGGCATCTTATTGAGCATAGAGCATTTTAGATGTACCACTTCATCATGTGATAATACAAGAATATAATTCTCGCTGTATGCATAGGTTAAGGCAAATGTCATACCGTAGTGGTCGCCTTTGCGGAAATATGGATCCAGCTTCATGTATTCGGTAAAGTCATGCATCCATCCCATGTTCCACTTCAGGCTGAATCCAAGACCATCATCTTCCGGTTTGCCTGTTACTTTTGGCCATGCAGTGGATTCTTCTGCGATCATCAGTGCGCCAGGGTTACGTCCGGTAGTAACGGAATTCAGATGCTTGAAAAATTCGATTGCTTCCAGATTCTCATTGCTGCCGTATTTGTTGGCGATCCACTGACCGTCTTCTTTACCGTAATCAAGATACAGCATGGAAGCAACAGCATCTACGCGGAGACCATCGATGTGATAATGTTCGATCCAGAACAGTGCGTTGGCGATCAGGAAGTTCTTAACTTCTGCTTTACCATAATCGAAGATCTTGGTTCCCCAGTCCGGATGTTCCCCTTTCTTAGGATCTGCATATTCAAAGGTAGCTGTGCCGTCAAAATCAGCGAGTCCGTGTGCATCGCGTGGAAAATGTGCCGGTACCCAGTCAAGGATTACGCCAATCTTATTCTTATGGAAATAATTGATCATATATGCGAAATCTTCCGGCGTACCATAACGGGAGGTCGGAGCATAATATCCGGTCACCTGATATCCCCAGGAGCCGTCAAATGGGTATTCTGAAATTCCCATCAGTTCGATATGAGTATACCCCATCTTTTTTATGTAGTCTGTAGCTGCATGCGCAAATTCACGGTAGCTGTAGAACCCCTCATCTTCACGTCCCGGATGGCGCATCCAGGAACCGATATGTGCTTCATAAATGGAAATCGGTGAGGAATGGAAATCCCATTCTGCCCGGTGCTTCATCCAGACACTGTCACTCCATTTTAAATGGGAGATATCAGCAATCCTTGAGGCTGTTCCCGGTCTCAACTCTGCACTGTTCGCAAATGGATCAGCTTTGTAAAGCTTATCTCCGGTCTGTGTCTCGATACAGTACTTGTAAAGCTGTCCGAGCTGTGCTTCCGGAACAAATGCGGTATAGATTCCAAGTGGTTCCTGACGCTTCATAACGTTTGCATCTTCACTCCAGCCGTTGAATTCACCGACTACGGCAACTGATCTGGCGTGTGGAGCCCATACTGCGAAATATACGCCGGTTTTTTTTCCATCTTTTACAAAATGTGCACCCATTTTTTTATAGATTTCATAATGGGTTCCCTGTCCGAATAAATATTGATCTAATTCGCCGATTCTATAATCAGCGGGTTTATCTGTTGTTACAGTTTTTACAGACTTTTTAGCTGTAGACTTTTTAGCAGCAGTTTTAGCAGCTGCCGGTTTTTTTACAGCAGATTTTTTTACGGCCGTCTTGCGGGTCGTGTTGGTCTGTTGTGCTGTTGTTTTTTTTACTGCCATCCCATTCACCTTCTATCAAAGATATTTAGGAATATTATACTAGAAATAGCGATAAAAAGAAAGAGTTTTGGACAACTTATACACTTCTTATGTAAGATGTCTAAAACTCTTTGTTTATAGTTATCGGTTTTGTCTGCATATATAAAAGAACGCGCCGGAAGCGCGTTCTTTGTAGAAATCTTATGCTTTAAAATCTTCTTCTTTCAGGATGATGTGGTCTGAATTATCAGTGCTTCTTCCAAATACCCGTTTCACAAGATGTTTTACATTTGCTTTCTGGGAATGTGAAATTGCTTCATCCATGATCTCTTTTACTTCTGCAACAGTAACCGCATGATCTTCTCTCTGCATCATATCAATCCGGCTGTATAATGCAAGGATTCCCATTTCATCGATACGGTATCCGTTTTCCTTAGCATAGGTCTGACCGAATGTAACCAGTTCATCATTGATGAATACCGGAAGCTCCAGTCTGGAAGTAAATTTACGTTTGAATTCGCGATGGGATGCAAACATTCTTTCCAGCGGTTTCTTCTGGTCTTCCAGAAGGAAGAGAAGTTCGCCGGTCTGTTCATCCATCATGTCATTCAGTTCACGGATGGTTCTGTCATTCATCTTGGAAGCTTTTTCGATGATCAGTGCGCCACCGTTCAGTTTATCGATGATACTTCCGATGTCCTTTTTGTTCAGAGAATCACCGGTTACGATTGCAACTTTACCCTGTTTGAGTCTGCGCTGTTTCTGGATTGCTTTTACAATATCAACTGCGAGGACTGTTTTTCCGCTTCCCTTGCGGCCAAGGATCAGGATGTTGCCTGTGCGGGAAGTTCCATAACGGTTACGGCAACGTTTGTCGTTATCAAGGATTTCAACAAGCTGTTCACTGACACCACGGATCGGTACAAAGTAAGAGAACAGCTGTTTCTGCTCTTCAGTAAGTCCAAGCTTCAGTCCAATCTCACTTGTTGCACTCAGATCGTAACGACCCTGTACAACGAATCCGGTATCGAATTTACCCATGCGTTCGGTGATTTCATCTTCTGACGGTTCTTCGATTTCAAGAACTTCGTCAATATCAGGAGTTGGCGCTGATTTTGAAGTTTCTTTCTCTGGCTCAGGAGCCGGTTTCTCGTCAAATTCAAGATCAAGATAATCATCACTGCTATCTAATTCTTCTTCATCTTCAAAGGAATCAAGGTCTGCAAAATCACCATCATCTTCGTCAGAATCATGATCATCGATATCGAGAGCAGATTCTTTTTCAAAATCAAAATCCTCTTTATGATCTTCATCTAATTCATCATCGATCTGGTAGTCATCTTCGTCTTCATCCTCGTATTCTTCCTCATCGTCATACTCGGAATCATCTTCATCTTCGTATTCGTCGTCGTCGTCATACTCGGAATCATCTTCATCCTCGTATTCCTCGTCGTCGTCATACTCGGAATCGTCTTCATCCTCGTATTCAGCTTCTTCATCGTAAACCGCATCCGATTCATCATCTTCTTCGGAGTCAACGATTTCTTCAAAATCATTTTCTTCCGGATCTTCCTCGTCAGTGTCTGAAGCTTCTTTGGATGAATCTTCCGGGCTTTCAGTCGCTTCATCCTCTTCATCATCAACGAAATCTTCAGCATCTTCATCGGTGATTTCAGGCTCTTCACCATTTTCAAGCTGTTCCATCAGTTTGCGGATATCATCAGAAAGGATTGGTTTTGTAGCTCCAAGAACTTCCTCTTCTTCTTCTTTCTTCTTTTCGCGCAGGGCTTTTTCTTTCTCAGCTTCCTCCTGGCTTTTTTCAAGAATCTTTGCATTTTCACGCTGAGTTGCTTCCCAGTTGGCAAGAATTTCTTCAATCTTCATCTTACCGGTCATCTGTGAATCGTCTGAAGCAGATTCAGGAGCAACTGCACCACTTGCAACGGCAACACCGGCTTTCAGGGCATCTGAAAGGGAAGCACCGGAAATGGTTGTGGAAATATCGGAAGTGCTTCGAATCCGGGTCTTTGGCTGTGACTCAGCTTCTGGTTCGGAAGCATGTGTCCGGGCCATTGGCTCTGGAAGATCCGGAAGATCAATACTGTCTGTGACATGTACATCTTTGCGGACCTTGTCTGCAATTCGTGGATTCGGTGCCGGACGTTCTTTGGATTTTCGGAAGGAAGGTTTTCTCTTGGAAGAATCCTTACGGCCGATACCATCATTTCGATGATCGTATTTTTCCTGCTGAAGTGGAGTCAGCGGTTTGTATTTCATTTTAAGTTCCATTGCCTGGTATACATAAGTACCTTCGCTGAACCAGAGAATCAGATCATCACATTCATCAAGACATTCGGAAGTCATACCAGCTTCAGCGTATAATCTGGCAAGTTCATATGCCCATTTTTCAACGTATTCAGAATGCTTGAAATCTTCAAGAGCTTCAATCTGTTCTTTGACTGGCGCTTTCTGTGCTTTTAAGATCTTATACCGGAGAATGTACTGGTTTGGATCTTTCGGAGCAAGCTTGACAAATTCTTCGTAGCAATCAGCTGCTTCATCGAAATGTCCCAGCTTCAGAGAAATAATTCCCAGGCGGTATACAACCTTTCTGCTGGAAGGTGCTTTATCATACGCAATAAATAAGGTATCACGTGCTTTACCAAGTTCCCCCGCATTTTCATAGATTTCGCTTACGGTAGAGAGCATGGCGGTATTTTTTACTTTACGCCAGTCGATCGTATCTGCAATCGACATCGCTTTCTGGTAAGACTTCTGTTCGGCATACGCAAGCATCTGCTCTGTCTTTGCGCGATATTCATATTTATCCAACGTTTCTCACCTCATATGATTATTATTAATTATTTTACTTTTCCTCAGTAAGTCTGACTTTTGTACCAGAAACGGAAAACAAAAGTCTTATAATTTTACTTACTAAGTGTATCATAGAGCGTTGTCAATGTCAAAAATTACGGCTGATATTTTTCAGAAATGTTAAAAAAATATTACAAAAAATTCACAAATTGGGAGCTGGTAACAGAAAAAAAGGAGACAGCCATCTTTTGAATGGCTGTCTCGGAATATTCAATTGTAATTTTTATTTTTATATCGGAGGAATTAAGTAATTCTTATTCCTGTAAGTTCTTTGAGCATTTCATATGATATTCAGATTTTATAAAATTTATAAAAATGAAATCATATGAATCGATTTTGATCAATTCTGATCGTTCGTTATTTTATATAATCAGGTAATCCAATTTTGGTATTTATCAGCTTTCTCGTCACTGTTAAATTTACTTATCAATGAATGTTTCTTTACACATTTTCTGATCTTGAATTACTGTGGTATTTACTTCAATATGTCAACAAATGCTGAATCTTTTTATATCTTATAATCGCTTCCGGTTTATCTACTACTCCGACCTTTTTTATCATTAACTTTTCTCTTACCGGATTATAATCTATGGTTAAGGCTCATCTCACAGGAATTTACATTTGCCATACCATTAACATATTGAGTTTTAGATGATGAAATATCCAACGGTCAAAGCCTCCTTCCTTTCGTTCTCGTTCCAAAATTTTATCCGGATATTCTTTTTCTCTTATACTTTTTTCTGTTCAGAAGTCAGATATCAATTTTCTCTTATTATTATAAATTATCAATTTTAAAAATTGTTCTCTACACACTCCACTTACAAAACGCTCATAACTAAAATGTATAGTTGCTTTTTAAAAACTTTCTAACCTTCAAATAACAATTATTCTTGTTACCCTTTTCTGATCTGGTTCTTCATCTTATACTCTTGGCGAGTATATATGAAACTATGTAACAGATTAAAAAAATATCTTTTTGAAATTCCCTTTCTCGTCAGGAACTTCTTTTCTTTTGGATTGACTTAATAATAACACCCAAATACTTATTTGTCAATATAATTTTAAAATAATTTTGTTAAAATTAGAAAGAATTGAAATTGTAATATATATATCAGAAAATTCAAACAATTATAAATACGATTAGAAATAGTTATAGCCATTTGCAATATATTCGGGGTTTTGCTATTGTTTCCGTCCATAAATGCATGATACACTAAAAAATAGATGAAAAATACAGGCTATGGCATTGGGATAAAGAAAGGAGACCTACAGATATGGGAGGATTTTTTGGCGTTGCATCAAAAGAAGCATGTAATCTGGATCTTTTTTATGGAACAGATTATCATTCGCATCTTGGAACCCGTCGCGGAGGTATGGCTACTTACGGAAGTGATGGCTGGAAGAGAGCGATTCATAATATTGAAAATTCGCCGTTCCGTACAAAATTTGAAAAAGATGTTGATACAATGAAGGGAAATATTGGAATTGGATGTATTTCAGATTATGATCCACAGCCAATTCTGATCCAGTCGCATCTGGGGTGTTTTGGAATTACGACAGTAGGTAAGATCAATAATGCGGATCAGCTGATTCGGAATCTTTATGAAAATGGACATACACATTTTCAGTCTATGACCAATGGACAGATCAATTCTACAGAGCTGGTTGCGGCATTGATCTGTAAAAAGGATTCGTTTGTTGAGGGAATCCGTTATGTGCAGTCAGTAGTTGAAGGCTCGATGACGCTTCTGCTTCTGACAGAGAATGGAATTTATGCAGCCAGAGACCTTCTCGGACGTACACCGGTTGTGATCGGAAAGAAAGAGAATGCATACTGCGTTTCCTTTGAAAGCTTTGCATATATCAACCTTGGATACACAGATTACAAAGAGCTGGGACCTGGAGAAATCGTCTACGTGACACCGGAATCTGTGGAGACTGTAAGTCCTGCATGTGAAAAGATGAGAATCTGTTCGTTCCTGTGGGTATACTATGGATATCCTACTTCTTCTTATGAAGGGGTTGGTGTAGAAGAAATGCGTTACAACTGTGGAAAGCTTTTAGCACAGAGAGATGACCATTCGATCGACGTGGATATTGTTGCAGGAGTTCCGGATTCGGGTATCGCTCATGCGATAGGCTATGCAAATGAATCAGGTATTCCGTATGCAAGACCATTTATCAAATATACTCCGACCTGGCCAAGATCCTTCATGCCGACAACACAGAGTCAGCGTAATCTGATCGCCAGAATGAAACTGATCCCGGTACATAGTCTGATCGAAGACAGGAGCCTGCTGCTGATCGATGATTCTATCGTGCGTGGCACACAGCTCCGTGAGACGACAGAGTTCCTGTATCAGAGTGGCGCAAAAGAAGTGCATGTCCGCCCGGCATGTCCACCGCTTTTGTACGGATGCAAATATTTGAACTTCTCCCGTTCCAAATCAGACCTGGATCTGATCACAAGAAGGATCATCCGTGAGTGGGAAGGCGACAATGATGTCAATGTACTGGGTGAATATGCGGATCCGAACAGTGACCGGTATGCAGCAATGCTGGAGGAAATCCGCAAGAGACAGAATTTCACTTCACTTCGTTATCACAGACTGGATGATCTGATCAAATCAATCGGGATTGATGCATGCCAGGTATGTACCTACTGCTTTAACGGTGTGGAATAACAGGTAAATGAAAATATAAAACAGGTGTCCACGTAAGTATATCTTAGTGATATATCCCAGTGGGCACCTGTTTTTGTATATACGATTTTGGTGTATAAGGTGATGCGGAATGGTGTACAAAGTATGCGGAGCGGCAGCTCCTTCTGCAAAGCTGCACTATAGCAGCAGATCATCTATCTTCACATAGTCTCCCATCCGGTATGCTTCAATTGCATTTCCATTGATCACATAGAACTTTTCGTTTGCATACACACCGCGGGTTCCAAGATAAGAATTACCGTTGACTTCCTCCTGCATCTGTACCTGGAAGCCCTGATCTTTATCGTAAGAAAGGATCACATACTGGTTGGCAGATCCGGAAAGCGGAAAGCCGATCAGATTCTTTTCCGGATCAACCAGTGCTGCACGGTAGTCAGAAAAAACATCCGAGTAATAGTACTGATCCAGTGTGTACTTGCTGACTTCCTTCACATCCGAAGGATCACTGATATCAAACATGGAGATCTTTACCCCGTTTGTAATGCCATTTTCATCGGTATCCATACCGATGCCAAGAAGCAGGTTATCACTGTAAAAATGCAGGTATTCCGAAAAGCCGGGAATTTTCAGCTTGCCAAGGATCTTCGGATTCTCCGGATCGGAAAAGTCTACGGAGAATAAAGGATCTGTCTGTTCATAAGTTACAAAGTAACCGGTATCGCCCAAAAATCTTGCGGAATAGACCTGTTCATTTTTGGCAAGATCCTCGATCTTACCGATTGTTTTCAAATCTGCATCCAGCACATAGACTGAATTGGACTGTGAAGAGCTTCCGACATTATGCGTAACCGTTGTCACCAGCCGCAACGTATTGTCATACTCATCAATGCTGAAGGAATCGTTCAGATATCCTTTTACTTTGCCCTGGGCAGAGCCGGAAAGTTTTCCTTTATTGTAAGACAGCTTGCGGAGGATCGTCTGATTCTTTGCCGCAAGATTATCTGCGAGGATACTGCTGTTCGCATACTCGTAAATATAAATGTTGTTCTCACTCACATAGACTTCGCCATTCTCAGACATGACTGCTTTCTGGTCTGCTGCCTTATCCGGACTGGAAGCGGAAACGGAGCTGACAACAAGGTACTGGTCTGCTGCATGGTTCGTCGGGAGATAGATATCCGACTGCTTCAGAAGATTGTCACCAACAAGCGGAACATAGGAAGGATAATCTTTTTTGGTGATCGTATCGTAAATATAATAGTCGCTGAATACATACAGATATCCGTCTTTAAAACGTGAAGTGCGGTAGTAACCACTCTGATCCACGGTTCCGATGGATTTCGGATTGTTGATATCTGCCAGATCATAAGTCTGGATACGGGTACAGCTGCCGCGGTACAAGGTTTTACTGTCAGAATCAACCTGCGTGTTCTGCATGTTGCCAAGGACAAAAAGCTTCTGGTCACTCAGGTAAAATTCGGATGCCTGAAAATTCTCATTCAGCGAAATACCGGAAACAACCTTCATCTGATCAGACCGGATATCTACAATGGAAATTTCCTGTGAGTTTGCTTTCAGTGTATAAAGATAACTTCCATCCGTTTTTACAATGTCTGCTTCACCGACGCCCTCTGTGCGGACGTTGGTATCGGAAAATGAAGTATCCACAGCACGTGCAGAGGCTGTTGAAGAATCCGAAGAGGAGCTGGAACTATCGGTACGTGCACCATTGTCGGCTGTTTCAGTTGAATACATGACAATTCCGCCGTCGGTTGAACCGGTAACAGATGAAGAATCCAACTCATCCTGATAAGATTGCAGGTATGTGTAGACTTCATCATAATCGGTTGCCGTTTCTAAAGTATCGGAAGAGGCAAGCTTACCGGAGGATGTACCGATTGAAGAACTGCCTTTTGTGGAAGAAGTGGCTGAGTCTGAAGAAAGATTCTGCTGGCGGATGTGGGCGCCAATGCCGACAACCAGTACCAGTGCGGCAGCGATAAGTCCTCCGCGCATCCGGTGGCCGCGGGAAAATCCATGCTTTTTCGGGATATGTCCGGAAGCCTGAGTGCTGTTATGCTCTTCCAGCATTTTCATAATCTGATCCGGTGCAAGGCTTTCCGGAACAGGAGTTTTTTCCGTAGATTGTTTTATTTTATCCAGTATTTCTTTTTCGTGATCTGTCATATGAAACACCTCCTATTACTCTTTTATCCTACTCTTTCAGAAGCCAGCTCATCTTTTCGAGGGCACGCTTTCTGCGGGAGCGGACTGTATTCGGGTTCAGCCTTAGCATTTTTCCAATCTCTTTACTGTTGTAACCGCCATAGACGGATAAGCCGATGATCAGCTGATCGTCTTCATCGAGAATAAGAAAAGCACGTTCCACATCTGTGCGGAGTCCGTCACAGTATGTGGCAGAAGCATGATCTTCTTTCAGCTCGGTCTCGGTCCGTTCATGGCTCTTTAACTTCCGGCGGCACACATTTGCCAGAATCTGAAAGATCCAGGAACGGAATGCTTCTTTTTTGCGTAATTTATGTATGTTCTCATAGGCGGAAAGAACGGCTTCACTGACGGCGTCTTCTGCATCCTGCGGATGATGCATCATGCAGAGCGCAAAACGATACAGATCCTGATAAACCGTCTTATATAATTCTTTAAATGCAATTGCATCGATCATAAAGTCCCTCCTCTCATAACAGGTTCTTTGTATATAAGAGTATAAAAAAGTCGGAAGTGTTGCAAAAAGGGACAGAAAAATTTCCGTCCCTTTTAAATCATATCATTGTCTGAGAAAAATTAACCTCTGTAATAATTGATCAGACATCCTTTGAGGATGATCTCACGTTCTGCATCCGTCAGATCACCGAGCTTCAGATCGATCTCCTTCAGATCATCGCCTACGACATAAGCCTTGATCGTGGAAGCTTTATCTTCTACTGCTTTGCGGATATCCGGCACGAAGAGATAGTCACCATTCCTGAAAGAAAGCTTTGTGTGTTCCTCTTCGGTAATAAACGGAAGCATGCCCCAGTTGATCAGGTTCGAGCGGTAACGTTTGGTTGCGTACTCATTCGCGATATTCGCCCAGCCGCCGAGAACCTTCTGGCAGGAAGCAGCCTGCTCACGGGCAGAACCATCACCAGGTTTGACCGCGAAAATGGTACTTCCGACACCGATATTTCCTTTGCCGACTTCCGGATAAGACTTCTGGATTGCTGCCATCACCGGTTTTAATTCATCCAGTACATCCAGTGGACAAGTACCTGCTTCAATCGCTTTCTGGGCTTTCTGGACCTCTTTCGCGCGTCCTACATAGGCAGGATCCTTTCTGGAAAGTGCAAATTCAGCAAGTCCAAGCGGGTTGGAACGATAAGAAGAAGTCTCGCCGGACGGGATCAGTTCGTCTGTCGTTGTAACCGGATCGTGGATCTCAGATACGACCTTCAGGATCAGATTCTCAGGAAGAGCGCTCATTGCCGGCCAGTCTTTGATGTTCGGTCCGAATTTGATCTCAACCGAAGGATCAGCAACGCCGTGGCTGTCAAATACACCGTTGGCGTAAA
>ERZ827520.2066-NODE-2066-length-20191-cov-13.757102_pt1 | contig 20191 bp, 20 predicted proteins | sample MGYA00519581_ERZ827520 | MGnify/ENA primary metagenome ERZ827520 (study PRJEB31778, sample SAMEA3449339) | human gut metagenome | biome: human gut; feature: human-associated habitat; material: faeces | place: United Kingdom | collected 2010/2012 ...
CAAAAAACACCTTTTATATATCCGTACATTTTTCGGGGGATTGTTGCATGGGTAAGTGAGAAAATTTTAGGAAATTAAAAAACGCCGCCATGATATGAAAATCATGACGGCATTTCTGCCTTTCATATTTCAAACTTATAGCCGATGCCGTAGACGCTTTTCACATAGTCCGGCAGATCAGGCACAACCTTTAGCTTCTTTCGCAGATTGCTCACATGGTTGTTGACCGCTTTTCGAGAATAGTAAGTATAATTTTCATTCCATACCAAATCCATAAGCATTTCATAGGAGTACACACGTCCGGGGTGCTGGATGAGCAACGAGAAAATATCAAATTCCTTGACCGTCAGCGGAATTATCTGACTTCGTACTGTCACTAAGCGCCGCTCCAGACAGAAATACAAATCACCTTCCCGGATTTCTGTCATGGATTGGTTCGGCGTGTTTTGCTTTTCTTGAAAAAAGGAGGCGTATGAGACATCAGGCGGAAAATTGCCGGCCTCATATTCATGGATAAACTGAGCCAGCTCTTTCTTCTGAGTGGAGGAAAGCAGAACAAACAATTTTTCTCCAATTTGCCTGCCGGATTCTTCTAAGTCCAGTACGACCAATTTCCCATCTTGAACCACCTACTTATCAATAGATTGATTATTTTATAGTATTTCCTGCATTATAAAAGCTGTCTGAATACAACATCTGCCACTTGATGAATATTGAGCACGGCAATCTTGTCGAATTGCGTGGACTTTGGGTTGATCTGTACAATTTTTGCAGATGACCGGATATAAGAATACCAGACCCCACCGTAGTTGCCCTGTGCGCCGATAATCAGCACAAGCTCCGCCTGAGAAATCCATGTGCGGGCTTTCTGAACATCTTTCTCAAATAAGCCGATGTGGTTGAATACTGGGAACGTGCCGATGACTCCACCGCAATCACAGCGCGGTGCGCTCCCTCGATTCCATATACCTACATCATCATACTGCTTCCCACAGCTCAGGCATTTATTTACGCCGAAGCTGCCCTGTATTTCCGCAACGTTTTTGGAACCTGCCAGAGAGTGGAGACAGTCAATATTGGTTGTGATCACGCCCTGCAATCGGCCGTCCTGCTCATATTCGGCCAATTTTTTATGGGCAATCGTGGGACTGGTTTGAAACATAGCGTCTAAAAACGCTTTGCGGGCCATTTTGTAATAATGCTCCGGTGTGCTTTTCAAAACGGTCGTTGAACTCATTTGCAGAACAACAGGAAAATTCATATGCTGAAAATCTCCGATTCCAGCGGCTACGGAGATTCCTGCGCCCGTAACCGCAACCGTATATCGGCTTGCATTTAGCATCTCCTGCAGCCGTGAAATTTTTTCTTCCATAACAGGCTTTTCCCTCCTTTTTACTGCTCACGAAGCGGCCTCAAACTGGCTGTTGTAAAGCTCTGCGTAAAATCTGCCCTGCCGGAGCAGTTCGTCATGACTTCCGCTTTCTATAATATCACCGTCCTTCATAACAAGAATCAGGTCGACGTTCTTAATGGTGGAGAGGCGATGTGCAATAACAAAAGAAGTCCGGCCGGCCATCAAGCGATCCATTGCATTTTGTATCTGTGTCTCGGTGCGGGTATCCACTGAACTGGTGGCCTCGTCCAAAATCAGCATGGGCGCGTTTTCGACCATCGCACGGGCAATGGTCACAAGCTGGTGTTGGCCAGCAGACAGATTGGCATTGTCATTCAGCACCGTATCGTAGCCATTCGGCAGTGTTTTGATAAAATGATGCAGTCCTACCGCTTTGCAGGCAGCGACCACCTCGTCATCCGTCACGCCCTCCTTCGCATAAACAATATTTTCCCGAATGGATCCTTCAAACAGCCAGGTATCCTGTAAGACCATGCAGAACAGGTCGTGAACATTTTCTCGGGTGAGCAGTCCAATTGGTGTCCCATCGATACGGATGGTTCCACCCTGCGTCTCATAAAAGCGCATGAGCAGGTTGACCATCGTGGTTTTTCCGGCTCCTGTGGGGCCGACAATGGCAATCTTCTGACCTGCTTTCACGGAAGCGGAGAAGTCGTGAATAATAGTTTCTCTGCGTCATAGACGAAACGCACATGGGAAAATTCCACATTGCCGTCTGCGGACGCAAGCGCAATCTTTTTGCCGCTCTCGTCCGAAAGCTCCGTTTCACACAAAAACTCAAATACCCGCTCACTGGCCGCCGCCGCAGACTGCAGGCTTGCCGCCGCCTGTGCAAGCTGGGAAAGGGGTTGGGTAAACATCCGAATATAAAGATAAAGGCAACAATCACACTGAAAGAAATGCTTCCATTCATGGTAAGGATTGCGCCCACCACGCACACGGCCACATAGCCGAGATTTCCAATAAAGCCCATCAGCGGCTGCATCAGCCCGGACAAAAACTGGCTTTTCCATGCGCAGGCGTAGAGCTGCTCGTTCATTTTCCGGAAATCCTCTTTCACTTTTTTCCGCCGTTATAGGCTTTGACCACATTATGGCCGGAATAGGTTTCCTCAATATGTCCGTTCAGCAGCCCCAATTCCTGCTGCTGCCTTTTGAAAAACGGCTGAGACCGGGAGATAATTTCCATCATCAGCGCAAAGCCCAGCAGCGCGGCAAGGACGGCGGATACCGCCATGATCCAGTTGGTATAAAACATCATGGCAAGAGAGCCCAAAAACATGGCGCTTGCCGTTACCAGCGTACCAATGCTCTGATTTAAGGTCTGACCGATGGTATCCACATCGTTTGTTACGCGCGAGAGAATATTGCCGGTGTTGGTGGAATCGAAATACTTTAGAGGCAGACGGTTGATCTTCCGGGAAAGATCGGAGCGCATGGATTTGGATACCCTTTGGGTAACGGTAGCCATGACAATTCCCTGCATCACCGAAAACAGCCAGCCCAGCGCATACAGGTATACAAGGGTTATGGCAATGCGGGTAACAGCGGCGGTGTCAATTCCGGTCATAAGCCCCTGCGTAATCAGTTCGGTCATATCGGCCAGCCTGCCGGGGGCCGATTAAATTCAAAACGGAACCGGCTACGGCAAAGAACATCGCCGCAAGAATGGCCGGAATATATTTCCGGCAATATCCTATGAGCTGGCGGATTGCTTTCCCAAAATCCTTTGCCTTTTCGCCGCTGCCCATTCTGCCGCCCCCGCCGGGGCCGCGTCGCGGTGCGGCCGGAGCCTGATGGCTTTCGTATTTTTCTTCTTTAGGCACTTTCTATTTCCTCCTCCCCGAGCTGAGACTGGGCAATCTCCCGATAAACCGGGCAGGCAGAAAGAAGCTCCCGATGGGTTCCGCAACCGGTGATTTTCCCTTCGTCCAGCACGATAATCTGATCTGCGTTCATAATCGTTCCAATCCGCTGCGCCACGATTAGCGTCGTAGCGTCCCCGGTTTCCTGTTTCAGGGTATTTCTAAGAGTACGGTCGTTTTGTAATCCAGCGCAGAAAAGGAATCGTCAAAAATATAAATTTCCGGACGGCGGTAAATAGCTCTTGCAATGGAAAGCCGCTGTTTCTGTCCGCCGGAGAAATTCGTGCCGCCCTGGGCGACCGACGCATCCGCCGATTCCTCCAGCCTGTGGATAAATTCATCCGCCTGTGCAATTTCAAGGGATTTCCAAAGGAGTTCCGGCGCTTCGCACCTTCCGTTATCGCCGTAAGTTACATTGGAGCAAACGCTTCCGGTAAACAGGACGGCTCTCTGGGGTACATATCCCAATTTGTTATGCAGCGCCTCCTGCGTATACTCCTTCACATTTATCCCGTCAATCAGGATTTCGCCTTCCGTTACATCGTAAAACCGAGGAATCAGGTTTACCAGCGTGCTTTTCCCGCTGCCGGTAGAACCGATAAAAGCAACGGTTTCTCCCCGGTGCGCCGTAAAGCTGATATCGCTCAGGATATTTTCCTCCGCATCCGGATAACGGAAAGACACATGACGAAATTCAATCTCCCCCTGCTCGAACAGTTCCGAGCCGGTTACTTTGCCGTCACGGATTTTCGGTTCCATATCCAGCACTTCGTTAATACGCTTTGCACCGACCAACGCCCTCGGCAGAATGATGAATGTCATAACCAGCATCATAAAAGCCATAATGACCTGCATGGCATAGGAGGAAAAGACAATCATATCTGAGAAAATGGCAAGCCGCTCTGTCACAGCGGAGGCGTTGATCATATATACGCCAACCCAATAGATGGCCAACGTCAGCCCGGACATGATGAGGGTCATCCCCGGAAACAGGATGGACATCAGGCGGCTGGTAAACAGATTTGTACCGGTCAATTCTTCATTTGCTTTCTCAAATTTTTCTTCCTGATAGCTTTCTGCATTATAGGCCCGCACCATAGGCCCGCACCACACGGATACCGGTGAGGTTTTCTCTTGTTACACGGTTTACATTGTCCGTGAGCGTCTGCATCCGTTTGAATTTCGGCAGGACAAGGAAGATAACGGTCCCCAGCATAACGGTCAGGATCGCAACCGCGCCGCCTGTAACCGCCGTCCACTGCCAGCTTGTGCCGGAGATTTTCAGGATGGCCCATACGGCGAGGATCGGCGCCTTAAAGGTTGCCTGCAAACCCATTGCCACGAACATCTGAATCTGTTGGATGTCGTTTGTTGTACGGGTGATCAGGCTGGCGGTGGAGAACCGCCCGATTTCTTCCATTGAAAAATCAATGGTCTTGTTGTAGACCGCTTCCCGAAGCCGCATAGACAATCCCGCAGCGATCCGGGCAACGAAAAATCCGACAATACAGGTTGCGGCAAGGCTGCCCAGCGCGCACAAAAGCATAGCGCCGCCGGAACTTAGGATTTCACTCATTTCACTGCCCGGCGTCTGCACCAGCGTGGTAATCTGCCGCATATAGTCCGGCAGCTTTAAGTCCGGCCAGACGCCGCAGACAATAAAGATCAGACTGCACAGGACCAAGAACCAGTCCCTGCCTTTCATGTACTTTAGAATTTTCAGCATCAAGGTTTCTCCTTGTTATTTTTCATCATTCCGCACGGAGCGCCAGCACGGGGTCTTTCTTTGCAGCGGCTTTGGCAGGAATCAGTCCGGCAATCACGGTAATCGCCATACTGAGCGCGATCAACAGCAGTGCCGCCGAAACAGGCAGCGCCGCAGACAAATTGGCCGCTCCTAAAAGGCTTTGTAAAAGCGAGTTAATGGGTATCGTTAGCAGCATTGTCACACCAACGCCCAGCATACCGGCGAGAAGTCCGATGATAATGGTTTCCGCATTGAATACCTGGGAGATATTCCGCTTGGAAGCGCCCATGGCGCGAAGAATCCCGATTTCCTTGGTACGTTCCAGCACGGAAATGTGCGTGATAATACCGATCATGATACTGGACACAATCAGCGATACCGCCACAAACGCAATCAGCACATAGGAGATCACATCCACAATCGTTGTGATGGAACCGGTAAGCAGCGCCACGTAATCGGTATAGGTAATCTGATTTTTTTCGTCCGCACTCTCGTTATAATGTTCAATACACTCTGAAATAGCTTCCTTGGCTTCAAAGCTGTCGGCGTAAATGCTGATCGAGGAAGGAGCGTCATAGCTGACCTTTCCGAAATTTTTCATGTTTTCTTCATAGCTGGAGCCATCGATGTATTCGTCATAGACGGAAAGAAGCAGATCTGTATCCGGCTCGCCTGCAAGCCAGGCATCCAAAGCGGCTGCCATGGCTGTTTCATCCATTTGCCCACCGCCCGGCGCCATACCCGCAGTGCTTCCACCCGCCGGAGTTTGATTGCTCTGCTGTCCGGTGGCGTTCTGCGAACTGACATACATCACCATCGTGTAGAAAGAAGCCTTGTCGGAGACGCCCAGGCCGGAGAGGTATTCTTTAGCGGCTTCCGCCTTCGCCGTATCGTTCATCGCTTCAAAAGCCATTCCGTTTAATACATTGGTAGCTTTATCCTGCTCCTGAGCCAGCACAACAGCGCTCTCATTGGTATGCTTTATCATATAGTCAGTCAGCAGAGAAGTATAGGCAACCGATGTGGAGATGTTTGCGTTTGCGGCATCCTCTGTCTCCCTGATCACGCCGGTTATAGTAAGCTTCACACCTTTTTCCAGCAATGGCTCCACTCTAAGTGTATCATCGCCCACATAAGCGAAGGTTCCGTCTGCTTGCTCCTGATAGAGGTCGCAGGCAGGCAGCAGATAAAAGGTATGCCCGCAAATTTCTTCATAATCCCATGTGCGCTCCGGGGCAGTTTCACCCTCTTTGATCTTTTCCGTAATCTCCGTATATTCCTCTCCGGTGATTAGCCCAAGCTGATACAGTGAAGCGGCAGAAATCGAATTGTTTTCGTCCAGGATCAGCACAACCTCGTCATAGTCCTGCGGCCATGCGCCGTACAGCACCTCATAGCTGTCCGTCAGAATCGGACTGACAACGGTTCCGTCCTTTCCCGGCATCAGTTCGGAAAAATTCTCTGCGCCGCCGGAAGATCCATCCATCATAGAACTCATTCGGTTCATGTTCGCCATAGGGCCGCCCGCCGCCTGGGACTGTGAACCGGAAAGCGTGGAAGAGCTGACGTTTTCCGTATCGGCATCCGTAGAAACCAGCTTCCCATCGGCATCATAGGAATAGACCTTAAAATTTACATCGTAGGTGTAAACGACGCCGTTTTCACCAAGGTACTGCTGAATCTCGCTGTCCGGGTCATCCAGATAATTTTTAAACGCCGTCAGGTTGTTCTCCCGGATGCTGTCTGCCATGGCCTCGCTCTGCTCAATGGCGCTGTAATCGGCATATATGGCGTCCCGTTTTTCTGAAACGCCGGACCCTGTTTCACCGCCCTGCATCATTCCGCCCCGATTTCCCATGATGCTGGACATATCTACCGCCTGACTGCTGATCGTAACAGGGTAAGAGGTCATAGTATCCCGCTGAATATCCGTAATATAGGTATTCACACCACTGGATAACGCCAGAATCAGCGCAATGCCGATAATACCGATGGAGCCGGCAAAAGCAGTCAGAATTGTCCGTCCCTTCTTAGTCCGAAGGTTATTGAAACTCAAAGAAAGGGATGTCAAAAATGACATCTTCGCCTTCCCCATTCCCTGATTCTCCGGCTTTTTCAGTGCTTTTTCCGGCGTAAAGGGATTGCTGTCGTCTATGATCTTTCCATCTCGAAGCTTTACGATACGGGTGGAATACTGCTCGGCCAACTCCGGGTTGTGCGTTACCATGACCACCAGTCGGTCCTTTGCCACTTTTTTCAAAAGCTCCATGACCTGAATACTGGTTTCCGTATCCAGTGCCCCGGTGGGTTCGTCCGCCAGCAGGATGTCCGGGTTATTGACCAGCGCCCGTGCAATCGCTACCCGCTGCATCTGCCCGCCGGACATCTGGTTTGGTTTTTTGTGAAGCTGATCTCCTAAACCAACTTCGGTAAGCGCTTTCTTTGCCCGTTCCCGCCGTTCGCTGCGGGAAATCCCTCCAATCGTCAAGGCCAGCTCTACATTGGCAAGAATCGACTGATGCGGGATCAGGTTATAGCTCTGGAATACAAATCCGATGGTGTGATTCCGGTAAGCGTCCCAGTCGCGGTCCTTATACTCCTTTGTAGAAATCCCGTTGATAATGAGATCACCGCTATCATAACGGTCAAGCCCACCAATGATATTTAACAGCGTAGTTTTTCCCGAACCGCTGGGACCGAGAATGGATACGAATTCGTTGTCTCTTAAATTTAAACTGACATCGTTTAGTGCTATTTGCACCAGTTCGCCTGTCTGATATTTTTTAGATATGCCCTTAATCTGAAGCATGGATATTATCCTTTCTATGGTACAATGTTTTGAGATTTATTCCGTACCATGTAAGAATTATCTTCCCGGAATCTCAACGGTACCTCAACAAAACCTTACTTTTTCTTTTTTCTTCTTATGAAGAAAACACAATGCATTCCCAAATGCCCTGCCATAAGAAGCAGGAAAATAAAGGAGCTAAACCGATGCAGTGTTCCTGCAAACAAAATTCCACTGAAAATGACGGTAAGCATATTCAAAAGCAGCAGGCAGTTTAATATTGTCATGGCCATACGAAGCATATTGTATCTGCCTTTTCCAATCGACATCCACCATGACAGATTCAAAATGTTGTGGACAATAAACAACATAGTCATTAAAATGCCAAATGCCATATGGAGCATAATATCTTTTTCTCCGGTTTGAAACAGAATAAAAATCGTGCCCAGCATCAAAATATCTACAATGATTTTCCAGTGTTTTTTGCTCATAAAGTTCTCTCCCAATCGGGACGTCTCCCTATGAAAGCGCCACGGTTCCGTTCAACTGCATTTATTTTTCCGGTATTGCCTCTTTCAGAAAGTCTTGCACTTCTGTTTCACTGTTAGAAGATAGCCCCTCCGCAATAACTGCATCCGGACAGGCTGCCCTGATTTGTTCCGGGCTTCCTCCAAGTCCAAGCATTTGGCTTGTAGCAATAGGGATGATGGTTTTTCCTGTGAAATCGTATTCATTTAGAAATGACAGCACAGGCTGCGGCGCACTGCTCATCCAGATAGGATAAATCAGAACGACAGTATCATAGCCATCTATGCTATCTAAATGTGATGTAAGCTCCGGAAGCGTTTTTTGAGCGTTTTCTTCCCGATGCCGGTTAAACGCTTCGCCATAGCTTTCTCCGTATGGCTCGGCTACCTGAATCGCAAACAAATCGCCCCCTGTTGCTTCCTTTGCAGCAATGGCTAAAAGCTCCGCATGACCGTAACCATTTTCATCCCAGATTTTTAGGCTGGCAGAGGATACGGCGTCTACTTCCTCGGAGTGATAGGTTCTGTTATTGGTAAGTGAGAAATAGGCAACAAGAATATTGCTTTCACCGCTTATCTGTGTTGTCCCTGGCGATATACGCCCCGTCGGGATGCTTTTTGCCAGAGGATTAGGAAAAAATGTGCAGTAAAACACGCCGATCCCTATGGCGGCTGCTAAAACGAAAACACCTGCGATTGACAAAACAACCTTTTTCCGTTTACTCATTTTCTTTTTTCTTGGCTCATAATGAATTCACCGTCCTGCCCTGGCATTTCCCGCCGTTTTTTCGCAGGTATCCCTCTGCGGTGCTATAAGGGTAAAATGCAAACCTCAACGTAACCTCAACAGGAAAAATTAATTTCCAATTTTTCTGCGCCAGTTGAGGTTCCGTTGAGGTTGGGAAAATAAAATACAGCCATAACTCAGACACAAATCCATGTTATAATAAGAATGGAGGTGCAGACAATGTTTCAAATTTTAGTTGTAGAGGACAACAGCGAGCTGCGCGAATTGTTCTGCACAGTTCTTGAAGATAACGGTTACACTGCAATTCCCGCAAAGGATGGAATCGAAGCATTCGATATACTGGACAATACGTTTATTGACCTGATTATCTCCGATATTATGATGCCGCGCATGGACGGCTATGAAATGACGAAGCATCTGCGGGATTCGGGTTATACCATGCCGGTTCTGATGATCACCGCAAAGGAAAGCGCTGCGGATAAGCGCGAGGGCTTCCGTGTCGGAACGGATGACTACATGGTAAAGCCGATTGATGTGGATGAAATGGTCTGGCGGGTAGAAGCGCTTATGCGGCGCAGCCAGCTTGCCCATCAGCGAAAAACAACGGTCGGAAACACCGAATTTATCTGCGATACAATGACGGTGATTTTCGGAGGGGTGGAAACGGAACTGCCCCAGAAGGAATTTTACCTTCTTTATAAACTCGTCACTTCGCCAAACCGCGTATTTACCCGCAGACAGATCATGGATGATGTGTGGGGACCGGACAGTGAAGCCGACCCGCATACGCTGGATGTGCATATCAGCCGGCTGCGGGAGCGGTTTAAGGACAATCCTGACTTTGAAATTGTGACGGTCAGAGGATTGGGATACAAGGCGGTGAGAAAAAATGATTAAGAAAGCCAAAAAATACTCGAACCGAATTTCCGTCATGTTTTCTCTGCTGACCATTCTGACGCTGACACTGACGCTGCTGGTATCGGCTGCTCTCGTCTATCTCCTGGCCAAAACCGGTATTTTAACAAACCGAAACCGGACGGTTGTTTTGCTTCTGATTGCAGCCGTCAGTGTTATTATCGGTACACTTCTTTCAAAGCTTGCTGGTCGAAAACCGATTGCCGCGATTGTTTCCATCAGCGACGCGACCAAAGAGATCGCGAAAGGCAATTTTGAAGTTTGTCTTTCCGAGAAGGTTCCGGCGAAAGAACTTCAGGATATGGCGCACAATTTTAACCTTATGGCAAAGGAGCTGGCCGGGACAGAGCTGCTCCGCAATGATTTTGTGGAGAATGTTTCCCATGAGTTCAAAACGCCTCTCTCTGCGATTGAAGGCTACGTCATGCTTCTGCAAAAACCAGGACTTTCCGATGAAAAGCGGGCGAAATATACGAAAAAAATACTGTATAACACCAAGTGCCTTTCCTCTCTGACCGGCAGTATCCTTTTATTGTCCCAGCTTGAAAATCAGGAATTGGGCATTGAAAAAGAGTCGTTTTGCCTGGACGAACAGCTTCGGGAAGTGATTCTTTCACAGGAGGAGAGCTGGTCCGGAAAGGAGTTAGACCTTGAAATTGATCTGGACAGCGCCGATTATACCGGTAATAAAGACCTGCTTGCCCATGTATGGCAGAACATCTTGGGAAATGCCGTTAAATTTACATCGGCTGGCGGGATGATTCATATCCTTTTGCGGAGACAAAAGGATAAAATCGATGTTTCCATTGCAGACAATGGGCCGGGCATGAGCGAAGAGGTAAAAAGGCGGGTTTTTGAAAAATTCTATCAGGGTGACAATTCCCGTTCCGCTCAGGGCAGCGGATTGGGCCTTGCTTTGGCAAAGCGGATTGTTGATCTTCACGGAGGCGAAATCGCCGTATCCACGAAGGAAGGGAAAGGGACAACCTTTACTGTGATATTACCAACGCTGCCGGAGCGTGAGGAATGAGCCGCAGAAGATATGCTGCAATCGACGCGATACGCGGGATTGCGCTTATCAATATGATTGCCTATCACGCCGCATGGGATTTGGTCTATTTATTTCACATTGACTGGCCGTGGTATCATTCCGCAGGCGCGCAGATCTGGCAGCAGATAATTTGCTCTACGTTTATCTTTCTGTCCGGTTTCTGCCAGCCTCTCAGCAAAAGACCAATCAAGCGCGGTGTCAGTGTTCTCCTTGCAGGAACATTGATAACTGCTGTAACGCTTGCCTTTTTGCCGGAGGACAGAGTAGTTTTCGGCGTGCTGACGCTTCTCGGCTCCTGTATGCTGATTGGTGCGTTGACCGATCCCGTCTTAAAGCGGTGTCATCCGCTTGCCGGTATTTCTGTCAGTATATTTCTGTTTTTGCTGACGAAACACATTGGCGACGGATACCTGGGATATTCAAGAGCTGTACTTTGGCATCTTCCGGCAGACTGGGATAGAAACCTGTTTACTACATATCTGGGGATTCCTATGCACGGCTTTTACTCTACTGACTACTTTGGGCTTATCCCGTGGCTGTTTCTTTTTATCGCCGGATACTTCCTGTGCCGGTTATGGAAACGCTGGGAGCTGCTGCCGCACTTGGAACCGAGCCGGCTGAAGCCGGTGGAATGGATTGGGAAACATTCCATTCGTATTTACCTGCTGCATCAACCGGTTCTTTACGCTTTATTATTATTGCTTTTCTTGTAAAGGAGGAAAATCTATGACCTTGTATGAAACAATCTTTGCCAGACGGCAGGTGCGGAGCTATCTGAGCACGCCGCTCGACTCAAAAACGCAGGAGGACATTCTGGATTTTGCCCGGAAAGCCGAGCAGCTTGAAGGGCAGACGGTTCAGCTTCAAATCGTTCCGGCGGATCAAGTGTCGGGCGGTCAGGGCGCGCCATGCTATCTGCTGGCGTTTTGTGAGCCAAATGCTGCCGCCTATGCGAATGTGGGGTTTGTCCTGCAAAAAGTGGATTTATATGTCCAGAGCATGGGCCTAGGCTGTGGGTGGTTTATGAGCGTCAAACCGAAAGAAAGCAACAACAATTTTTGTATTGCGCTTGCCATCGGCCGGACAGAGCAGCCTATGCGAAAAGGTGCGGAGGAATTTAAGCGCAAAGCGCCGGAAGAAATCTGTTCGGAACAGAACGCCGTTACGCAGGCGGTGCGCCTTGCTCCTTCCTCTCTCAATTCCCAGCCGTGGACGCTGAAATTTGAGCCTTCAAAAATTACGGTCGAAGATTTCGGCAGAGGCGTGAAACGCATCATTTTGAAAAATAAACTTAACAAAATCGATGTTGGAATTGCCGCCCGTCATGCGGTCATTGCCCTTGAAAAGGAAGGCGCTTCTGTAGGAAGTGTGACCGCAAAAGATGGAAAGGACTTCAAAATATTGATTTCTTATAAGCAGGAGGGTACGCGATGAAAACAGCCATTATTTATCATTCAGAACATCACGGAAATACCAAAAAGCTGCTGGACGCTATCGCAAAGACCGGAGACGTCACGCTGATTGACGCAGCCGACTGTATCAGCGCTGATCTTTCTTCCTTTGAACTGATTGGATTCGCTTCCGGGATTTATTATCAGAAATTCCATCAAGCCGTTTTGGACGCAGCGCAGCAATACCTGCCGCAAAACAAAAAAGTGTTTTTCCTTTACACCTGCGGGATCAAGCGCGCATCGTATACAAATGCGATAGAAGAAATCGTGAAAGCAAAAGGAGCGGATATTTTAGGCAGTCATGCCTGTCTCGGATATGATACCTTTGGGCCGTTCAAATTGGTGGGCGGGATTGCGAAAGGCCATCCTAATAATGAAGATATAGAAAGCGTCGTTTGTTTTTTTGAAAACATTGACAAATAAAACTGTACTTACGCAGAACGGCAGACCGATTACCTTCCCATTGTAGCTTAGATTTGAGCCTCAGAGCAACACGGCTTCTCCGTGCCTTTGCAGGGTCATACTCGTTGTAGCAAGCAATGCAAATATGTACATATTTGCGATTTTGGCGGGGAGCAGACCCGCCAAAACGCTTGTTGAGGGATAACCCCCAAGCCCCAAGATCGCTACCTTTGGTAGCGGCTGCGCGTCCTGCGAACGCTGAATAATTTTCAATAAGCAAAAGAAAAACTCTATGCAAATGGTTCGTCCATTCACATAGAGTTTTCTTATTTCCCGTTCACTTGGCATAGGTTAGTATTTTCGCAATACTTCTATATGTTCCTCTGCCATTTCTCAGAGCCGCTTTTCGTTCTCAATTTTACCGGGACTTGGATTTATTCGATATACAATTTTACGGCACCCAAGCGCTTTGGCTACACCCGCAGCGGAAATATGCGGCGGCCATCTCCGCCGAAATGCCTGCATTTTTCTTAGACGCTGCTTTGCGCCCTGCGCCATCAATCGAACTGTCTTTTGCGTTTCCTTGCCTTTCCGTTCCGAACTCCGCCGCCATCACACGGGCGGCACGAAAAAGCGGGGCGAATCCGCCCCGCTTCCATATGCGTATTCCGTTTTGCCGTTATCCCTTATTTCGCGGCCTTCTGCTGCGCGGCGTACTCCTTCTCGAACGCGGCGCCGTCGAAGCCGCCGTCCGCCTCGGTCAGCGAGGCGACGAGCACCTCCGCGCCGCCGAGCTGCTTCGACCGGCGGCCGGCCAGCATCAGCTTCACCGACTCGGTCATCTCGGGCACGGAAACGAGCAGGTTGTCCTCCCCCTGCAAATACCGGCACACATGCTTGAGCATCGCCTCGTACACCTTATTGGTGTCAATCTTGTACACATACGTCGTTTTCGTCGTGACGACCGTCGCGGTGGAGGGCTGCCAGCCCTTCAGGCAGATGTGATAGCAGGCCGACGCGCCGCCGGCGAAGGTCACATAATACGAATCGACCGGCGTTTCGCCCGCATGCGAACGCGCGATGTAGCGGACGGCGACAGGCTTGTCGCCGCGCATAAAGCCCATAATCGACTCGACCGCGTGGATGGCGTAGTTGAACTCGTCCACGCCCACCGAGGTCGTCACATGGACGATGTCGCCGCGGTCGGCGGCAGGAACCGAGAAAAAGTCGTCATGCTCGTAGGTATAGCGCAGCGCGCTCGTGCCCAGAATCACCGCGCCGGACGCGGCCCACGCCTCGAGCGTGTGGCAGTCGCGCAGATTGCCGACGATGGGCTTGTCGATGAACACGGGTACGCCCGCCTTGACGAACGGCTCGGCCAGTGCAAGGTGGCGGTCCCAGTCGCAGCCCTGAATGAAGGCGATGTCGACGTTTCCGGCCATCTCCTCCAGCGAGGTATAGCGCTTTTCCAGCCCGAAGCGCGCGATGAACGCGTCGACCTCCTCGTCGGTGCGGAAGCCGTCGTTGTACACGCAGGTATAACGCGCGACGTCGCCTTTCTGCAAAATCTCGGCGAAGCTCGGCGCGTGCGAGGTATCGATATTGACCGTTCCGATTCTGAACATAATTTCAAGCCCTTTCAACCTTTGATTGTCAGGTTGATTTTAGCACGGCGGGCGGGAAAAGTCAATAGCTTTCTAAAAGATGCGCAGTGCGGCGACCGACATATCGTCCGCGCACTCGGTCTGCGCGGACGCGCGCCGCATCAGCGCCGTGACCAGCTCCTTGGCGCTGCCGGGACGCGAGACGGCGGGGGTGTAGCTGCGGTTTTGGGTGATGCCGTCCGAAAGCATCACAAGGCAGTCGCCCCGGCGGAGCCGGAGCTTGATCTGCTCGGCCTTGACGGCGGGCATAATCCCGGCGGGCAGCGTGCGGCTTTCCAGCTTGGTGCAGTCGCCGCCGCGCAGCAGATAGCTCGGCGCGGCGCCGGCCTTGACGAGCGTCGCCTCGCCGGTGAGCTTGTCGATCTCGATCAGGTCGACGGTGGTGAACACCTCGTCCTTCTTCGCCATCAGCACCTTGTTGAGCATCCGCAGCGCGTCGCCCTTGTCCGCGCCGACGCAGAGCAGCTTTTCCAGATAGATGGCCGCCAGCCGCGAGGTCAGCGCCGCGTCGCGGCCGCTGCCCATGCCGTCGGCGATGAGGGCGTAAAAATAGTCGTCATGCTCGAAGAAGCTGGCCGTGTCGCCGCAGAGCGTCTCGCCGTCCTTCGCGCAGGAGGCCTTGGCCGACTCGACCGAAAAGCGGCAGACCGTCTCGAAGCGCATCGTCGCATAGCCGTCGTTGAGCAGGAACTGCGGCGGCGAAAGCCGTACCCCCAGCAGGGCGGAAAGCTCCTCGGTAAGCTGGCGGGAGGTGCAGTCCAGCTTGTCCACGAGCACGCCGTTGACCTCCACGACCCGCCGCCGCGCGCCGGTGACGCGCACCTTGTCGCAGACGACGCCCTTGGAAAACAGCAGCTCGCGCACGCGCCGCCCCGCCTCGCGGTCGGGCGTCTGCTCGCTCTCCTCCTTTTTGTACGCCTCGTTGAGCAGGCGGGAAAACGCGCTGTATTCCTCCGCCAGCATCGCCACCGCCCGCGCGCTCTCGTCCCGCCCCTTCGCCAGCGCGGCGTTGACGGCTTCCACAAGCTGCTGCCTGCGCTTGCAGCCGAAGCGGATATGGTCGGGGAGCTGTTCCTCGGTGATGAAGCCCTCGTTCAGACAGTGCTTCATCAGGTTGTTGCAGAGGTCGCGCTTGTCGCAGGCACAGCCGCCGCAGGCCGAGCAGACGCTCAGCGCCGCCTGCTGCACACGGCGGCAGGTCTCGGTGGCGTTGGTCTGCTTGGTCTCGGCGTTGACAGTGTAAAAAACCTGCGACAGCGACGAGAAGCAGGCCGAAAAGGCCGACAGCGAGAAGGGACGCTTGTCCGGCGCGCCGCCCCCGTCCGCCTCCGACTGCTCGGGGAACAGCACGGGCACGCGCTTATGTACGGGCAGGAACGCCGCCAGCGCGCAGCAGGCGTTCACCAGCAGCGGCGCGAGGTCGCGGAAATCGAGCAGGTAGGCGTTGGCGACCACCGCGAAGGCGAACGTCGGGAACAGCGCCGCCAGCACGTTCTTTTTCGCAAACAGCCCGAACAGCAGGCCCAGCACAATCAGCGCCGGCATATAGTGAAGGTCGGCCGCCAGCGCGCAGACGAAGCCGCACAGCCCCGCGGACGAATAGGGGCTTTTCACGCCCGCCGCCAGCGTAAGGAAGAAGGCCAGCAGCAGCTCCGGCCGGAAAAAGGAAAACGCAAACACCGACATCGCCCGCACCGCGACGTAGGCGAACGCCAGCCGGCCGCAGAGCAGCCGCCCGGGCTGCTTGGCCGCTGCCGCGCACGGGAACAGATACGCGAACCCCGGCACTGCGACGAACGCGAACAGCGCCGCGACAAAGCCGTCCGCGCCCGAGAAGGGCGACGCGGTCAGCGCCAGCACCGCCGAAAAGGCCACGCAGAGCGCCGCGCGCGCCGCGGCGGGCAGCTTGCGGCCGGCCGACAGCCAGAGCAACGCGAAGCCGAGCAGGTACAGCAGCGCGTAAACGAGCGGCTGCGGCGAGAACGGCAGCGAAAGCACCAGTCCCGCCGCCAGCGGCAGCGTCAGCTTCGTTTTGGAGAACAGATACGCCAGCCCGAACGGGCTGACGAGCGGCGACAGCGGGCAGACGCCGCACAGAAAGGCGATCCCCGCTTCGGCCAGCTCGGCCGCCGACAGGGTCAGCCGGCGCCGTTCGCTTTCCTTCTTTTTGTCCATTTTGTCCATCGTTTTTTCCTCCCCCGGCCCCGCCGCCGCGCACGGAGCCTGTCTGCTTTACTTCGGCGCCGGACAAACTCGGCCCGCCCGCCGTGCGGCGTCCGTCACACCGGCTTTGATTATACCCGAAGCCCGCCGCCGAGTCTGTCGAAGGGTAGGCGCAATATTGTTCTGTTTTTCATTTCATTTGTAATGTTATGTAAACCCGGCGAGACCGCGCGCCGAACGATGGGGAAGAAGCGCACAGCGCGCGATGAAAGGCCGTATTTTTTCATAACGCGCCGCATACCATGTCCGCCGCCGGCGCTCGAATTCCGTAAACCTCTGTCAACCGCCCGCAGCCGTCCCGCAGCGGCCCCCGCACGGGCGGAAAATCTCTTTTTGCCGGCTTTCCGCATCGGCAGCCGAGAGGGCTTTCGGGACGCAGACGTGCTTTCCGGCCAATAAACGAAGCCGCCCAAAGCGAGCGCAAAAGCGGCGCTGCGGCCGGCGGCAAAAAACCGCCGCCCGGCACGAGCAGGCTGTCCTTTTTTGCGATTTTCCCGCAGCGACTCGCCCGACGAACACATCTTTCCCGCGCCTGCGCGCCGAAACAACATCCCGCGTAAGCAGCACCGGCTGTCGGCGTTGCGCACCCAATAACCGCATACCCGCAAGCGCCTCCGGCACAGGCCAAAACGGACGCAGAGCGGCCCGTCCTGACGGCTGTGCGCTCCCCGCCGGGCCGGCGAAACCCCGTATCCGTCGCGCTTCGGATTGGAAAAGGCGCGCGCCGCACCGGGCGGGCAGGCGCAAGCGCCCGCAAAACGACTTTGCGGAATCCCCGAAAGTCTCGGCAAACGGCAAAAACGTCTTTTCGTTCCGCAAACCCGCGCCGCCGCGCGGCAAAGCGGCGACGGCATACGGCATACGCAGCCGCGCGAACGCACTCCTGCAAGCCTGCACCGCGCCGGTTATGAAGCGCCCCCTGTCGGGCGCGCCGCGCCGCACTTCGGTGAACACAGATCGGGCGGCGGGAATGCTTCATTGGGAAACCCTATGCAGCCGGACAACATAAACGACTTTTAGAGAACATAGCGCATAGGCACGCCGCTGCCATCTGCGCGCCCGCCGGACGCGGTGCCCCACAGAGGCGGCGGGACGCCTTGTCCGCGCATCGGATTATAGACTATAATAAAGCACCTCTTATCTCATTATAAATAATAGAATATCTTTGGCCAAGCCGGACAGAGGCCGGCCGCCTGCAAGAGCTTCCCCATCGCCAATACCGCCGGCAGAAAGCAAAGCCTGCTGTTTCCGCACGGAAAACGGCCATCCGGCCGGATTGGTGCTGTATCTATAATAAGGAGCTATGGATGTACTCCCGAGCAAACGCAGCCCGCCGGACGGCTTCTCCGCCGCCCCGTCCGGCGGAATCGCGCCGCCTGCCGACAGCCGAACGGCGGACGTGTTCTTTCGCTCGCCAAACCCGCGCCGCCTTGCCGGACGCAGACTGCGGCCGGAATTGCGAGTCGCCTCACGACGTCCACGGCTTTCGCGGCAGCGGCGCTCGTCGGCGCGGAAAGCGGCCGCCTCCGAAGTCAAACTGCAATATAAGCGGTATGGAACGCAAGTCCGCACGGGTATACGCCGCCGAACCGCCGCCGCGTCCCGAAACGGACTGCGCCGCGCTTCGGGGTGCGTTTTTCCCTCAGCAAGCCTGCGCACCGAGCAAAGAGAGGGCGCCGGCCTATACAGCCGAGTATGCGCGCCCTTTTGCCTCCTATGCGCCGCGCCGGCTTCGCCGCGCTTTCCCGCCCGACAGCGCGGCAAGCCGATATCGCCCGGGCAGCCATTTACAAACGCATCAGGCGGACCGCCATCCTTGAGTTGCTTTGCTTCGCCCGCAGCCCTCGCCGGAAGCGGAACGCGTCGTCCCCGCGCGCCATAACGACCGACCCGACCTGCCACAAAAATGTATAGGCGATGGCACAGACCGAACGGCGGCATCGCTCCGGCAGGCTTCACGGCCGGCAAGGGGGGCGGGTTGCGCCATTTTCCAGCGGACAGGGCCAAGGCGTTTCGGCGCGCCGACATTCGAAAAAAGCACCAAAAGCCTTGCATTGCAAGGCTTTTGGTGTGGCGCCGGCTCAGCCGCCCCGATGGGGCGGCTGAGCCGGCGAAAGGCGGTATTGCAGCATAGGAGGAACAGCCAACGGCCAAAGGAGAGTCTCGGCGGCTCGCAAAGGAGGGAATCGACGGCTATTTTAGAAACAGAAATCCTTTGCAAATCGAGCATTGGGGTGCGCTTAACATGCTTGCCGCAAGGGCTTCTGCAAGCACCCGCGCCGGTCGAAATCCACGCAAACGCGCCCTTGAAAAAGCCAAAAGCACAGCCATCCGGCCGGCTTGGAGACCTCAAGGCGTCTTGATGCGGAACAAGCCGCACAAAGAGGCTTGCGCCTGCCGTTCAAAACGCGGCTGTTAAGAGCAAGGCATAGAGAATCGACTGCACACGGTCTGCCCAAACGGCCGCGCGCAGAGCGGAAGCGCGCCGTTTTTTTCGCCGGAACGGCCGCCGCAGCCGCTTCCACGACAGCAAGCGAGCCGATTTGTGCTTTACAAGGCGTCGTTTTGCACTTCCTGCCGGTCGAGCGCGCCGTTGGACAGCCGAAAGCCCGACCGAACGGCCGGGCTTTCCTGCGTTATTTCCGGCGCGCGGGGTATGCGCACCCTTTTGTGCCGCTGCGGCTTGCGACAGCAGCGGCGCCTGCGGGTTCGAAGCGCGGGCAGGGGAGCTGAACGCTTCTTTTCCGTTGGTTCGGGCGCACGTCGGACGCCGCGCGCGAAAACGGGATTACGCCGTTCTTCTGCGAAGCACGATTACGACAGCCGCGCCGGCAACGGCAAACAGCGCCACCCACAGCGCGATGCTGCCCGCGTCGCCCGTCGAAGGCGTGCCGGAGCTGCTCGTTTCAGAGCTTCCCGCTTCGGAGCTGTCCGTTTCGGAGCTGTCCGCCGGCTTCGAGGACTCGTCCGGCTCGGAGGACTCCGACGGTGCGCTCGATTCGTCGCCCGTCGCGGGGATCTTCAGCTCGGCATCCGTCTTTTCCACGCCGTCGATGAAGTTCTTCTCGCAGACCGTGCAGTGCTGATGTGCCTTCACGCCGTCGGTCGTGGCGGTGGCGGGCGTCTCCGCGACGTCGGTCAGCGTGTGCGCCGCCTTCGCGATCTTCAGCTCGTCGTCGGTCTTCTCCGCGCCGTCGATAAAGTTCTTCTCGCAAACCGAGCAGTGCTGATGCGCCTTCACGCCTTCAGCCGTACAGGTGGCGGCCGTCTCCGCGACGTTGGTCAGCGTGTGCGCCGCCTTCGCGATCTTCAGCTCGTCGTCGGTCTTCTCCGCGCCGTCGATAAAGTTCTTCTCGCAAACCGAGCAGTGCTGATGCGCCTTCACGCCTTCAGCCGT
>ERZ827520.2070-NODE-2070-length-20169-cov-5.008601_pt1 | contig 20169 bp, 14 predicted proteins | sample MGYA00519581_ERZ827520 | MGnify/ENA primary metagenome ERZ827520 (study PRJEB31778, sample SAMEA3449339) | human gut metagenome | biome: human gut; feature: human-associated habitat; material: faeces | place: United Kingdom | collected 2010/2012 ...
TGCAGGCGGAAAAGGGACTGAGCTACCTGTTCATCACCCATGATCTGGCGGTGGTACGCCAGATCGCCGACGAAGTCGTGGTGATGCAGCACGGCAAGCTGGTGGAACACGCCACCACCGACGAGGTCTTCGACCATCCGAAGAAGCAGTACACTCGCGATCTGCTGGACGCCATCCCGGGCGGCAAGCTGCAGCTCGGACTTGACTGATTGCGTCCGCCGTCTGGAAAACCTCCCTCCCTCCGAGGGAGGTTTTCTTGTATTCCGGCTACTCTAAGACGTTATGACGATCACAATCACGACTTCGAATGTGAATGGAATCCGCGCTGCAAAACGCAAAGGCATCGAGCAATGGGCTGCGAAAAACACGCCGGACGTATGGTGCATGCAGGAGGTACGTGCCCCTCAAAACGAAATCGATCCCATCTTCGACGAATTCGGTTTCGAATACGCGACCGCCGGACGCGTCGATGACCAAAGCGAACTCAATCGCATGAACGAAATCTGCCGTATCAAAGGGCGTGCCGGCGTCGGTTTACTGTCGACATTGCCTGTTGTCGAAAAGCGGTATGGTTTGCCGGGACTTGAGGAAGACGTCGATTCCGGACGCTGGATCGAAGCGGATGTGCAAACTCCGCAAGGCTATGTCATTACCGTGACCTGCGTGTATGTGCATGCGGGAAATACCGATGATCCGGAAAAAATGAAGCAGAAATACCGTTTTCTCGACACCATGCTGGCACGCATGGAACAGTTGCGTGACGAGGCGGCACACGGCGGAAAACAAGCGGTGCTCTGCGGTGATTTCAACATCGCACACACGCCGCTCGACATCAAAAACGCCAAAGCCAACGAAACGCATGCCGGATTTCTCCCCGAAGAGCGCGCATATGTCGACAAATGGCTGGGAGAACTGGAGTTTGTGGATGTGATGCGTGATCTTGCCGGAGATATCCAAGGGCCGTACACATGGTGGAGCCAGCGCGGTCGTGCATTCGACAACAATGTTGGCTGGAGGATCGACTATCAGTTCGCAACACCGGAACTGGCGGAAACTGCCTGCGGATTCGTGATCGATAAGGCTCCGACCTACGACCTGCGCTGGTCCGATCATGCGCCGCTCAGCATTATGTATGACATTTAAGCCATCTTTAACCGTGAACAGACTGGGAATTGGAATATCACGCTCCGATTCCCAGCTCATATTAAGCATGGGTGCTAGGCTTGTCACGGTTGCAACCGTTATGAAATGAGGAACATCATGGGATTGTTTGGATTCGGTAAGAAGAAGCATCAGAGCGAGGAAGCTCTTGAGGCGGCCGCCGAAGAAAACGAAGAGGCTGTTGACGCAGCTGAAAACGTTGACGAAGCTCAGGAAGTCGTGGCGCTTCCGGAGTCTTCCGCTGAATACGAGGGCCGCGGTGACGAGCGTGGTCCGTGGGATGTGGAAGATGAGAATGTTCCCGACTACGATGAGTATCTCGATATGGGATCATATTATCTGCCGTTCCTGAAAGGCATTGAATTGCGCGTGAAGGCCAACCGTGCCACCCAGCAGGTTCTTGGCACCACCATCACCTACGGTTCCTCCAGCGTGGAGATTGAGGCATTCGCGGCCCCGAAGACGCTCGGATTGTGGGATGACGTTCGTGCCGACCTGATTGAAGCCAACAAGGACGCGAAGGAAGTTGAAGGCGTGTTCGGCACCGAACTGGCATTGCCGGTTACCGTCAAGGGCGGACGCAAGGTGCTTACCCGCATCGTAGGTGTCGACGGTCCGCGTTGGATGCTACGTGGCATCTTCTCCGGCAAGGCTGCCACCGATCCTGAGGGTGAGGAAGCAAAGGCATTGAACCAGTTCTTCGCCGATATTGTGGTAGAACGAGGCGATGATCCGTTGGCGCCGCGTGACCTTATTCCTATGCATCCGCCAGTCGCTCCAGCCGAACGCAAGGCGGCAAAGGCCGCTGCGGAAGAGGCTGAGCAGAAGACTAAGATTCCAGGCAAGCCGAAGGGTCCATTCGACTCCGACCAGCAGGTTGAGGTCAAGACCACGCTGTCCCGTGGACCGATGTTCTCTGAAGTGCGCTGAGCCACTTGAACCGATAGCTAATACGTATGGCTGAAACCGAAACGAAAAAACGAACCGGTCTTGGTGCGCTTGCCGACGCCGGTAATACTGACGATTTTTCCGTGATCGACGCCATTGGCGGTCCGAGGGGCGTTATCGAATCGATACTGCCGGGCGTCGTGTTCGTGCTGCTGTTCGTCATCACATCCAATTTGCAACTGACCATCGGCGTGTCCGCGGCGTTGGCCGTGCTGCAGGTGATCGTGCGCCTGTGCCAACGACAGTCCGTCATGGGGTCGGTATCAGGCCTGCTGGCAGTAGGTATCTGCCTGATTTGGGCATGGAACAGTCACGAAGCTCGTAACTATTACATGTTCGGATTCCTTACCAACGCCTTTTACGTTGTTTTGCTGACGATTTCACTGCTGGCCCGAGTGCCTGGCTTAGGATTGGTCATCGAGTTCATCAGAACGCTACCGACCGAGCATTTTCGTGTCTGGCTTGCCGATTGGCGAGGTGACAAGGCGCTCAATCGTGCCTATACCATCATCACCGCGCTGTGGATCGGCGTGTTCGCGCTGCGTCTGATCGTGCAAGTGCCGCTCTATCTCGGCAATCACGTCGGCTGGCTGGGAACGGCGCGTCTGCTGATGGGCATTCCGTTCTGGGCACTCGCGATTTGGGTTTCGTATCTGATCGTGGCGACGCCAATGCACCGGCATAAGATGGTGCAGCAAACTTTTGAAGGCGATGCTGAGGTAGCACAAAACACTGAAATGAGGGAAGAGCACTGATGGAATCGACCATCCGCATTGAACGGTACGCCGACCAGGGTCGTTGCGTCGGTCATATTGACGGACGTGTTGTGTTCGTACGATTTGCATTGCCTGGCGAACTGGTCCGTGTCGCATTGGACGAGCCGCATGATCGTGAGGATCGCTTCTGGACAGGCGAAGTGGTGGAAGTGCTCGAGGCGAGCGAAGACCGTACTGATCCAATATGGTCGTTGGCTGGTCCCCTTGCCATGGGCGGTGGTGTCGGCGGCGCTGACTTGGTGCATGTGTCGCTTGCCGGGCAACTAAAGTGGAAAGCCACGTCGGTGGCCGAACAGATGGCAAGACTTGGCCACGTCGACGTGGAAGTGCCCATTGAGCGTATGCCGGAAGACGATGCGGAGCGAGGTCTGCATTGGCGTACTCGCATCGAGATGATCGCTGATGCTGATGGGCGTCCGTCGATGCACCGTCGAGGCACGCATGTGCGCGTTCCGATTGATACCATGCCGTTGGCCAGCCGTACGTTGCTGGAAGTGGCCGAACGTGAGCATGTGTGGGAGGGGAGCTTCGAACCGGGTTCCCAGATTCGTCTATCCGTTCCGGAACCTCGCGATAATGCGCCGATTTCAGACAATTACGCCGTGCTTGTGAACGGCGAGGTGGTTGCTGGAAGCCGTGAGCTCACGGAAAAGGTGACTGTTGCCGGCCATGAATTCGAATACAACGTGGATGCAGGCGGTTTCTGGCAGATGCATAGGCATGCGCCGATCGCTTTGACCAACCATGTGATTGATTTGGTACGAGGCGAGCTTGACGGTGCCAAATCCGCATGCCTGTGGGATTTGTATTCCGGTTCGGGTCTGTTTACGCTGCCGTTGGCCACGCTGACGGCAGAGCGCACTCGCATGTTGAGCGTCGAAGGCGGCAAAACCGCGGTAAGGAACGCGCAACGTAATTTGAGGCATATTCATCTGGGCAGCGTCGATGCGCGTGTGGGCGATGTGGCGAAAACACTTGCCAACGTACGCAATGATCTCGCCAAGCCAGATGTGGTGGTGCTTGATCCACCTCGTGCCGGCGCTCGCGCGAAAGTGTGCAGGCAGATTGCCGAAGCCGAAGCGAAAAGCGCGGTCTATATCGCATGCGATCCGGCAAGCCTCGCCAGAGACACCGCCACCCTCGTGTCACTTGGCTACGAATTAGCGGATATTCGCGCGTTCGACATTTACCCCATGACCCATCATGTGGAGACTGTGGCGCTGTTCAGAAAGCATGAGCAGTGAGCATGTCGTTATTCGCACGTCGTGCGTTTTTTGGAATGACTGCGATTGCGTTGTCTTGCGCGGCGCTATCTGGTTGCGTGCCGTCGAATGCCGCGGTGGGGGATACTCAATCTCTCGATACTGCGGTGGCACACTCCATGGAGGATCGTGACAGCCTGTCCATAGCTATGATTGGATCGGATGATGTCACCGCCGATTCCATGGCAATGGGTGCCATGGAAGCCGGTAAACTCAAGCCGGTGTACATTACCGTCTCAGGCACTGTGGACGCGCAATCCACCGCGCAGCAAGGCGTGCGTGACATGGCGCAACGCAAGGCCGACCTCATTATCGTCGCAGGAATCGACGTGAACGAAGCCAATGCCGAAAACTGGAATGATGCTTTGGAAACCGCAAGAAAAGCGGGCGTTCCAGTGGCGCTTCTCAATCCTATCTCCGTGCCGGAAGACAACAAACTCTATGCGGCGACCATGACCATCAACGACCGCATGGCTGACGCGACACCGCTCGACGACGCGGTCATGGCCGTAGCCAACAACGATCCCCACGACCGTGAGATGCTGGTGACTACAATCGACCACTGACATGGCTCTGTGACCCGCCTACGTGAGATGTATGTCAAATCAGCGCTCGGCGAGTACCCTGAAAATTCCCTGAATTTTACCTGTGTTTCACAAGAAGTTGCCCAGAAAACAGGACTGTGACGGTAGGCTGGCAGTTATGAGCGAAAGTCGAACAATGCCTCCCATCGAAGAGACGGGGCTCACACAAGGCGAAGTGATTGCCCTCAGAGAAAGCGGACTGAATAACACAGTCAAAGCATCGACCTCGCGTTCTCTTGTCGACATTGTGCGAGCCAACGTGTTCACCCTGTTCAACGGCATCATTTTCGCCGCCATGGTCATGGTGCTGATTACCGGGTCGTGGAGAGATGCGGTGTTCGGTCTGATCATCATCATCAATACCGGTATCGGCATCTGTACCGAACTGAAAGCCAAACGTACGCTTGACAAACTATCGATTCTGGTGGCCTCCGATTACCTTGTGCATCGCGACGGCAAAGACGTTGAAGTACCGCACAACGATATCGTGCTCGGTGATCTCATGTGGATCCGCTCCGGCGAACAGGTACCCGCGGACGCGCAGATCGTGCACACTTGGGGACTGGAACTGGATGAATCCATGCTCACCGGCGAATCACGGACCGTACGCAAAGGCGAAGGCTGCGACATTTTCTCCGGATCCACCGCCATCTCCGGCATGGCATTGGTGAAAGTCATCGCCGTAGGAGAGCACAGTTACGCGGCCAAACTTACCGCACAGGCGAAGGTCTACAAGAAAACCGTATCTGACCTCAACAAGGGCATCAACACGATTCTGAAATTCATGACCTTCCTGGTGGTGCCGCTCTGCGTACTGCTCATCTGGTCGCAGGCACGCACTGTTGGCGGCTGGAATGTGGCCATTTCAACCGGCGAATGGCGTTCCGCGGTCATTTCCGCAGTGGCCGGTGTGGTCGGTATGATTCCTGAAGGCCTGGTGCTGCTCACCTCGCTGAATTTCGCGCTCGCAGCCATTCGTTTGGCACGTAAGAACACGCTGGTGCAGGAGTTGGAATCCGTGGAGACTCTCGCTCGTGTGGATTGCCTGAACCTTGACAAAACCGGTACTGTCACCGACGGCACCATCCGACTTGATTCCGTGAAATTGCTGGATATTCGAAGCTCCGGCATTATGTGCGGTAACGTGAATGAGCATGACGTCAGACAGGCTCTATTCGACCTATCGAACGAAGGACAGCCCAACGGTACAGGGCAAGCGATTCTGTCTGGACTACGGGAACAGGGATTTGTGGACGGCACTGTCGAGGCACGAGTACCGTTCTCGTCGGCGCGCAAGTGGAGTTCGATCTATGACGGCAACGCAGTATGGACGATGGGTGCGCCGGAAGTCATTCTTTCCCAAATCGATGGCGACCATGCCGACATACTCAAGCAAGTCAATGATTTCGCCAACGACGGCAACCGTGTGCTGCTGGTCGCGCGAATCGACGGTGCAGCGCCCGACGATTACGAAACCAATCCAAAACTCAATCCGGCATCGTGCCCTGTCGCATTGGTGTGCTGTTCCGAACATATTCGCGCCGATGCCGAAGAAACGCTTGCATGGTTCCGTGAACAGGGCGTGCGTTGCCGCGTCATCTCCGGCGACAATCCTGTAACCGTCGGCGCGATCGCAAGAAAAGTGCATCTGACCGGCGAACATGAACCACGATTCATGGACGCGCGTGAATTGCCTGCCGACATTACGGAACTGGCACAAGTACTGGAAAACGTGGATGTGCTTGGGCGTGTGCTGCCCGATCAGAAAAAGGCGATCGTGGAGGCATTGCATGCGGGTGAGCATGTGGTAGCGATGACCGGCGACGGCGTGAACGACGCGCTCGCCATCAAAGAGGCCGATCTGGGTATTGCTATGGGCAATGCTGCGCCCGCTACCAAGGCCGTGGCACAGGTGGTGCTTGTCGATTCGAAATTTTCACATCTGCCCGATGTGGTGGCGCGAGGGCGTCAGGTCATGGCCAATATGGAACGTGTGGCAAGCCTATTCCTTGTGAAAACCGTGTATTCCGCACTGATTTCGTTGGGTGTGGTGTTGACGCAGATACCATTTCCGTATCTGCCTCGCCACATCACATATGTGGGCGGATTGACGATTGGCATTCCGGCGTTCATTCTTGCGTTGGCACCGAACACGCGTCGTTATATTCCAGGATTTCTGAAACGCGTGCTGCATTTTGCTGTGCCCTGCGGTGTGGCGGTCGGATTGTCGATTTTGTCCACGTCGTGGCTGCTGCCGATATTCATGAAGTGGGATGTGCAGGATTCGGGTGCGCAGTTGGCGATGCTGCGTGGAGTCAACGCGATTATTCTGCTCATGATGGGGGTGTTCGTGCTTGCGCGTGTGGCAAAGCCGTTGCATTCTTGGCGTGGCATATTGGTATTGGCCTTTGCCGTAATTGGATTCGGAGGCATGCTCGTAAAACCGGTGGCGAATTTCTTTGCGCTGGTGGTGCCGACCGGGCAGATGCTGGCTGCGACGACGGTGGCAATGGCGCTTTCGGCGCTCGTGTTCTTGGTGTGTTTGCGTTTGGTACCGAAAATTCTGAGCATTGTCCCATACTTTAAGAAGACACGCCAGAGCTGAATTAACTTGGCTGTATCGTAGGCAACGAATAATCAGCTGTGTTATACAGCCAAGAAGCTCGGAGGTAGCATGTCTGTGCGCGACGACCAGCTCGACACCTTGAAGGTGAACGGCGAGGATTATGAATATTACCGCATCGCAGATCTGCCGGGCATCGATCATCTGCCGTATTCGTTGAAGGTTCTCGTCGAGAACCTGGTACGTAACATCGATGGCGCCAACATCACGGATGATCATGTCAAGGCACTGTTGGATTGGGATCCGGCTGCACAGCCGAGCCATGAGATCCAGTTCACCCCGTCCCGCGTGGTCATGCAGGATTTCACCGGCGTGCCCTGCATTGTGGATCTTGCCACCATGCGTGATGCGGTCAAGGATCTTGGGGGAGACCCCGAGGTCATCAACCCGCAGGTGCAGTCCGACATGGTCATCGACCATTCCGTACAGATCGACAAGTACGGCATCGCCGACGCGGTCGAACAAAACATGGACATCGAATACCAGCGCAACGGCGAACGTTACCAGTTCCTGCGTTGGGGCCAGCAAGCATTCAAGAACTTCCGCGTGGTACCGCCGGGAACGGGTATCATCCACCAGGTCAATATCGAATATCTCGCCAAGGTCATCATGACCAAGGTCGAAGAAAACAGTGGCAAGACTCTTGCCTACCTTGATTCCTGCGTGGGCACCGACTCGCACACCACCACCGTCAATGGTTTGGGCGTGCTCGGCTGGGGTGTTGGCGGCATTGAAGCCGAAGCGGCCATGCTTGGCCAGCCGATCTCCATGCTGGTGCCGCGTGTTGTCGGTTTCAAACTCATTGGTTCCATTCCCGAAGGCGTCACCGCCACCGACGTGGTGCTGACCATCACTGACATGCTTCGTCAGCATGGTGTGGTCGGCAAATTCGTGGAATTCTACGGTGATGGCATCGCCTCGGTGCCGCTGGCCAATCGTGCCACCATCGGTAACATGGGGCCGGAATTCGGCTCCACCTGTGGCATTTTCCCGATCGACGGCGTCACTCTCGACTATCTGCGCTTGACCGGCCGTTCCGAAGACCAGATCGCATTGGTCGAAGCGTATGCCAAGGCGAACAAGCTGTGGGGCGACACCACCGATCCGAACTACGTCGAACCGCAGTATTCCGAATACCTGGAACTCGACCTCGGTACTGTCGTGCCGTCGATCGCAGGTCCGAAGCGCCCGCAGGATCGCATCAAACTGTCTGAATCCAAAGCGAAATTCGCCGAAACATTGCCCGCGTACGAAACGGACAAGACCGTGCAGGAGCCGGTTGCCGTTTCCACAGACTTCCGCGGCGAATTCGACATCACGAACGGTGATGTGTCGATCGCATCCATCACCTCGTGCACGAATACGTCCAATCCGTCCGTGATGATCGCAGCCGGCCTGATTGCACGCAACGCGCATGCCAAGGGTTTGAAGCCCAAGCCGTGGGTCAAGACCTCGCTCGCACCGGGCTCCCAGGTTGTGGCCGACTATCTTAAGGCGGCTGGCTTGCAAGACGATCTCGACGCGCTCGGTTACCAGCTGGTCGGTTTCGGCTGCGCCACCTGCATCGGCAACTCCGGCCCGCTGCTGCCGGAAATCTCCGAGGCCATCAACGCCAACGACCTGACCGTCACCTCCGTGCTGTCCGGCAACCGTAACTTCGAAGGCCGCATCAGCCCGGACGTCAAGATGAACTATCTGGCATCCCCGCCGCTCGTCATCGCCTATGCGCTCGCAGGCACCATGGATTTTGATTTTGAAACCCAGCCGCTTGGCAAGGATTCGGACGGCAATGATGTGTATCTGAAGGATATCTGGCCCACCAATAGCGAAGTCGCTTCCGTGGTGGATGGTACCGTCAGCCGTGAGATGTTCCTGAAGGATTACGCTTCCGTATTCGAAGGCGACCGTCGTTGGAAAGGACTTGACGTTCCTGAAGGCGAACTGTTCGCATGGAATGAGGATTCCACCTATGTGCGTAAGCAGACGTTCTTCGATGGCATGAAGGCCACTCCGGATCCCGTCGAAGACATTCATGGCGCCCGCGTGCTCGCGCTGCTCGGTGATTCCGTGACCACCGACCATATTTCTCCGGCCGGCGCGTTCAAAGCTTCCAGTCCTGCTGGCAAATACCTGACCGACCGCGGCGTCGAACCGAAGAACTTCAACTCCTATGGTTCCCGTCGAGGCAACCATGAGGTCATGGTACGTGGCACGTTCGGCAATATCCGACTGCGCAACCAGTTGCTCGCGTCCGTGGGAGAAGAGGTCACTCCGGGCGGTTTCACCTACGATTTCCTCGACCAGAAGCCGACCACCATTTTCGAGGCGTCCCGAGACTACATCGAACACGATGTGCCTCTGGTGGTACTTGCCGGTAAGGAATATGGCACCGGCTCCTCACGTGATTGGGCCGCCAAGGGAACCGTCATGCTGGGCGTCCAAGCCGTCATCACCGAAAGCTTTGAACGTATCCACCGTTCGAACCTGATCGGCATGGGCGTGCTGCCGTTGCAGTTCCCCGCAGGCGAATCCTATGAGAGCCTTGGTCTTGATGGCACTGAAACATACGATATTTCTGGTGTTGAAGAGCTTAACGATGGCGTCACTCCAAAGACGGTTCATGTCACTGCCACCCATGGTGACGGTTTCACGACCGAATTCGATGCGGTCGTGCGCATCGACACTCCTGGCGAGGCCGACTACTACCGCAACGGAGGCATCCTCCAGTACGTGCTGCGCAATCTCATGAAATAAATATCAAATGATTGAGATCGGCAAGTGACAAAGCCCGTGTCGCACTGCGCAATGCAGTATGACACGGGCTTTGTTGATGTCGGATTGTTCATGCGTTTGATACTGCGGCGGAATCGGTTTGTCGCGTCACATTGTTGACCCAACGATACTTCCGATAATGCAGCAAAGCAGGGATCATCTTGAGGCATTCATCGGTATTCAGCAAAGCATAGACCGCCAATACCGGCAGCTTCCACACGAAAGCCGCCAACAGACCGACCGGTACGACAATCAGCCACATAACGATCGCATCGCAGACAAGTCCGAACCGGGAATCGCCTCCGGCAGGGAAAATGCCGGCGATAGTCAGATTCGTCATGCACCCGCATGCAGCATAATAGGCGCAGATGAACAGCATAACCGACAGATAATGCGTGGCCTGCGGCGTCAATCCCGCCCACTGCAACGCCAAAGGACGTACCGCGATAATCAACAGGCCGGTTCCAACACCAACTGCCGCCACCAGTACACAGAGCCTATCGCCCATAACCTTCGCCTGATCGAAAGCATTGCGGCCAAGCAGATTACCGACAAGAATGCCGCCCGCATTGCCAAGGCCAAGACTCAAACAGACCAACAGATCCTTGACGATATTCGCAATGGAATTGGCCGCCACCGCATCCGTACCAAGATGACCCATAATCACGGTGTACATGGTGAAACCGCAACCCCAAACCAGCTCATTGCCCAGCACGGGCAGACTATACTTCCAAAAATCCTTCTGCAACGCCACATCCGGATGCAGCATCATCGACAACCGCAAATGTGGGCGACCATTGCGGCTGGCTACAAGCACAGACCACACCAGTTCGATAGCTCGGGAAATCACCGTGGAAATCGCCGCGCCGAAAATACCTAATGCAGGTAAACCGAACCAACCATAGATCAGCACCGCGTTCAGCGCAACATGCACGATCACGCCAACCGTGCTTATCGTCATTCCGGTGACCGCCGCACCCACATTCTTCATCAGGCACAAATACATCTGAGACAAACCGATGAACAGGTACGAAACCGACGAAACCCGCAAATACTGTGAGCCGATAGCAATCAGCGTTATGTCGTTCGTCATAATCGACATCAACGTTTCCGGAATGAGTAGCGTCAATGCGAAAAACACCAGCGACAATCCGCCGGCATACAGCATGATGAACGCCAATACACGTTCGACGGCATTCGTGTTGCCCGCACCCCAATACTGGGCCACCAGAATACTCATGCCAAGCGTGAGCGCGGCAAGACACAAACTGAAAATGAACTGGAACTGCGTGGCAAGAGACACTGCCGACAGCTCATTTTGACCAACGTTCGTCAGCATAAGAGTGTCGGCGCACGATGACAGCGCCAGCATTAGTTGTTGAAACGCGATGGGCAGGGCGAGCGTCAACGTCTGTCGAAGAAACTCGCGCCAAGTGATGGAAGATTGCATGATGATGTGAGAATGGTTGGTGCGTGTAGGAAATGTACGAGAAATACATTGATGGGGGGCGGTCGATGATAGCCAATGCCCGCACCCGAGTGAAATTGCGGTGCGTGAACTAACGATTTACTGAATCGAACCCTTCCAAGCGCGATATTCCGCTGCCTTGCCTTCCCAATATTCGCGGTCGGCATCGGTGATCTCACGGATCACGTGACATGGATTGCCGACTGCCACCGAATGCGAAGGAATATCCTTGACCACTACCGATCCCGCGCCGATCACCACATCGTCACCGATGGTAATGCCGGGGCCGACCACCACATTGCCGCCGAACCAGACATCATTGCCGATGGTGATCGGGCGTGCACCTTCCGGCCCAGAGGAACGTACGGCCGCATCAATCGGATGATACGGCGTGTACAGGCCCACGCGAGGTCCGAAAAAAACGCGGTCGCCGATGGTGATGCGTGCCACATCAAGGAAAATGCAATCCATATTGGCATAGAAATTCTTGCCGATGAACGTGTTGCATCCATAATCGCAATTGAACGGTGGTTCTACGAATCCGCCTTCTCCAAAGGCACCGAACAATTCGTGAAACAGCTCGTCACGTTCCTTGAACGCGTCGTACTTGGATGTGTTGATGGCCTGCACCAAGCGACGTTTGCGCATATTCGCGTCATGCTGTTGTGGACTATCGGCCACATACAGTTCACCGGAGAGCATGCGCTCCCACTCATCTGCCGCTGACTGCTTTGCAGTATCTGCCATGGTAATGCTCCTGTGTTATGAGTCGTGCGATAGCATGCCGCACGCCCCTTCTGGTCAATAATGGTCTTACGCATATCATTCAATGGCATGATTGCCCGGCAACACAGTATCTGCCTGTATTATCGTTCCCAGAATTTGCATTATTTACCGAAATGGTGGAATACAGTGGTGAATGATATGGCATGCGATATGACCGTGACGCAAGCAGAAAGCGCGGCAACAGGCGGTTTGAACGTTTCTTGTGTATGCATGCCGATCACTGGATGGGGACGTTTGCCCAATGGTGCGGAAATGGTGCAATACGACGCTCCGATGTTCTTCTCATTCACCGAGCATTCGTTATTGAGCCAATATCCGAACATGCGTGCGGAATGCCATTGGCATATCGATTTCGAATTCACTTACATTATGCGCGGCCATATGTGGTATTTCGTGAATGGCGAAACAATCCGCCTCGATGAGGGGCAAGGCATATTCGTTAACTCGCGACAACTGCATTACGGTTTCACCAAAGACAATGCGGAATGTGAATTCTCATGCACATTGCTCAATCCCACGCGAATGGGCGCGCCCAATGCGGTATACGAACGATTCATAGCGCCGATTCTGGCGGATTCATCAATGCCATATATCGTGTTCGATACCGACAGCGAATATGGTAATGCGTTGGTTGACGGCATCAGACGAATCCATCGCGCGAAATTCGGCTGTTCGACATGCAACGAACATCCGGCGTTGTCTGGTCCGGTTTCTTCTGAATTCGTTTCATCCGAACCGGTTGACATGCTGTATAGAAAGCTGTGGTCCGATAGTGAATCGTTGACTGTACTGAGTTGTTTCTATGCCATGGTACGAGCATTGACGGCGTTTGCGGAGGAACGAGAAGGGGATGGTTCTCGTGTTGGTGGCGTTGATGAGGCGAAAATTGCCGCGCTGCGCAGCATGATTGATTATGTGCAACAGCATTATCATCAACGGGTTACGTTGGCGCAGATTGCTGCTGCGGGGTGTGTGGGACGCACGCAATGCGCGGTGTTGTTTCACGACATGGTTGGGCAGTCGCCGATTGAGTTTGTGAATGATGTGCGCGTTCGCGCTGGCGCTGAATTGCTGGCGACCACGCAATTGCCGGTTGCGGAGATTGCGGTGCGGGTGGGATTCTCACGTTCGTCGTTTTTTGCGCGAGTGTTTCAACGATATATGCATGTTACGCCATCGGCCTACCGCAGAAGCATGCGCAGATAAACGCGTTTTGCGGTAGGCCGACGGGGTGCGTGATCAGCGCAATGCTGAAGACATATGTGATCGCCTATGTTATTTGGCGAGTTGTGTGGTAGCGGGGGAGGCGAGTGTTGGCCTTGTACGTCGGATGCGTCCAAAAGTGAGGCCAAGACAGATAAAAGTCACTCCGAACAGTGCCACCAAGCCAATGGATGATGCCCATAGGCCGATATTCACGCCGGTGGATGCTGCGGTGCCAATGCCGAACACCTGATCGATTGACGTGCAGAACCACCATCCAGGCAACAGCTTGCCGATGGTGATCATGGGATCCGGCATCATGTCCGTAGGAAATGACATGCCGGAGGTGAACATGACCAGCAGGGCGAACACGTTGACGAAGCCATTCGTCGCCATTTCGTTGAAGCCTGCCGATCCCAGCAGAAAGCCGCATGCGATCGCCATGAACGTGTAAGTCAGCAGCGACACGAATGACAGTCCGACATTCATGATGGTGAGTCCGTCAAGGGAGACTCTGGCCAACATCATCAGCAGGAACGTCACCGCAGTGTAGGCCACGCATACCAGCAGGCCGAACGCTCCGCATGTCAACATTTGCTGCGCTTCCAACGATACCGTGCGTGCGGGCGACGAGTAGAGTCTGCGCCTGATCTCACTGTCGTTGAACGTGCTGACCACCAGGAACGTGCATATCGGCATGACCAGCAGCAACGGATACAGACCGGTTTTGATGGTGCCGGCGAATGCCGACGTACCCAGCGTGGCTGTGCCTTCATCTTCGGAAGACGAAGGCACCACGGCGATATGCGATTGTTTCGTATCGTCGTTGGCAACATCCAACACCGTTGTCATGGCGGTGCCGAGTTCGCGTTGCGATTGCGGCAGACCAAGATAGGAGGTACGCGTCAAAGAAAGGAATTCGTTAACTTCCAGCTGGGCCAGGGATCCAGCGCCGGAAGCATAGCTGACCACGGTGTCAATGGTTGGCTGCACATCCGTGCCGCCGTCAGCGTACTGCAAATAGTGCTCGGCGAAACCGTTTGGCACAATCGCAATCAAATCAACATAATTCGATGCGACAGCCTGCTGCAATGATACGGAATCGTCGTCAATGCCGACCATCTCACCATCCAAGGCGAGATAGGAACGCAATGATTCCGCCACATGCTCAGCGTTGTTATCACGGTCGATCACTGCGATACGGGCTGCTTTCGGCTCATACGTCGACGATCCGGTAGCTGAGGAGCCTCGCATGATCTGCCAGCTGATGGAGAGCATCATCGTGCCGATCAGCACCAAGTAGATGATCACATATAATTTGCGTGCCTTGAGAATGCGCATCGCAGCTTTACAGGTGTTCATAACGCTGCCTCCTCAGCAGAACGGTCGCCACGGCAAGGCAGACCAGGCTCATTGCAGCCAGCACGCCCACCGTGGTGAGGAACGGCAGGAAACTGTCGTAATACAGAATGTCGTAGAACAGGTTCGTTACCTGCTGTGCCGGATTCAATGTGCTCAATATGGGCGCGTGCTGCGCTATCTGATCGCTCAGAGCCATGGCGAACGAACCATACAAACCGGAAAACAGTGAAAGAATGCAAGCCAGAGCCGTGCACAATCCCTGCTTGGCGCCTGTGGAAATACCCGGCAATGCGCCGATTAACGTGCCAAACGCGCTCGTGGCGAACGATGCCATCAAACATGCGCACAAACCTGCCCATTCACGGCCGCCAAGGGAGATCTGACAACCGAAACGGAAGTACAGCATGGCCACGGTCAGACTTAGGAACGAGCAGATCCAACTGGAAAGAAAACCGGCAAGCAACTGCTGCAATTTCGGCAGGGGAGCGACGGAACGTCGGATGCCAAGCGCCGAAAGATTCGCCTGCGCCATCGACACCGCGTTCATGGCGAAACTCATGGCCATCATCGCAGCCATGCCAAGCAGCGCGTAATAGTAGCGTGCGGTGCTGCTCGGTTTGAAATTCGTCAACTGGATTTCTTTTGTGAAACCGTTTGACGATCCGATACTGCCGGTGAATGCGTCATCCAGCAAAGCCGACGGATTATGCTGCACGGCATTGGCCACCACGTCGGTGTTGCGATTGTACAAGTCCACGATATTGCCCAATACCGTCAGGGAAATGTCCAAGCCGCTGCTTGATGCCATCACATCCGTGACGGACGATTGCGTGGCCTGTGAAATGGCCAACTGCAGTTTCCCTTCGCCGTCGACGGATAGCGCGCCTTGCGCCTTCCCGTCGGAAAGCAGCTGATTCGCGGCCTGCACTGAGCTGGTTTTCGTAGCCGTGATGAGCTTTGGCATGGCACCATCACCACTATCGGCCTTTTCATGATCGCCGTCGGAGCCGGACGAAATGCCGTCAACCAACGTTTGCGCGCCAGGGGAGGCACGCCAATCGTCATTGTCGACCACGACGACATCGATCGTGTGCAATTCGTAACTTTCTGCGATATTGCCGAACATGCCGTTGAACATGGTCGCCAGAATGATGGGAAAAGCGAACAGCCAGAACAGTTGCGACTTTTCCCTGAAATGAAGTTTCAGATTGACCAGCAGTGTCTGCAGCATAATGACAAACCTTTCAGATCGTGGTTTCCATTAGTCGCGCAACGCGGTGCCGGTCAGCTCGAGGAACACGTCGTTCAGCGTCGGCTGCCGGGAGGAAAGATGCCCGATATTCGTGCCGTTGGTTTTCAGCAACGTCAGTACGTCAAGAAGATTGTGATCGCCTCTGCGGCAACGCACCGTCAATTCGTGACCGTCATAATCGGCGCCGACCACACATGGCAGCGCTCTCAGCTCTTCCAACGTCTTCCTTGTGCCGGACTCATCGTGAGTACCGCCCAAGTCATCGGTTTCCACGTTGATACGTTCGCCGGTGTCAATCATCGTCTTCAACTCGTCGGCAGTGCCCAATGCCAGATGCCTGCCGTGGTCCATGATGAGAATGCGGTCGCAGATCTGTTCGACCTCCTCCATGTAGTGGCTCGTGTAAATCACCGTCGCGCCTTCGCGGTTAAGCCGCTGAATGCCTTCCAGAATCGCATTGCGGCTTTGCGGGTCGACGGCAACGGTCGGCTCGTCGAAGAAAATCAGATCCGGCTTATGCGCCACACCGCATGCGATGTTCAATCGGCGAAGCAAACCTCCCGACAGTTTCGACGGACGGAACTTGCGGTAATCGCGCAAGCCCACGAAATCCAGCGCATCCTTAACCATCGCATGGCGACGAGCCCTGTCGGGAACATACAATGAGCAGAAATAATCGATATTCTCCTCAACAGTCAGCTCGTTGAACACGGCAACATTCTGAGGCACAATGCCAATGCGACGTTTCAGCGCATAACTGGTCGGGCCTATCGGTTCGCTGAACACGCGCACCGTGCCCTCATCGAACGTGAGCAACGCGAGAATGCAATTGATCGCAGTGGTCTTGCCTGAACCATTCGGGCCAAGCAAACCGAAAATCTCACCTTCACGCACGTCAAGGTCGAAATAGTCAAGCGCAAGCATATCCCCATACCGTTTGACCAGCTTCGACACCTTGACCGCGCTGCCGAAACACTCATCAGTGACGCGTTCCATATGCCCGTTCATAGCAACTCCTTACCTCACATGTTCCACCGCGATGGCGGCCGTTGTTCGATGATGATTCCATTCTCTCCGATGGCCAATGGCAAACCCACGCAAGCGGCCAACGGACACCACTCTTAGCGTGTGCGCAGACGATAGGTCTTCCACACATCGCTGAGCTTTTGGCCGTTCGACGTGCGCTTCCACACGGTCAATCCCGCCGAACTGCCGCCGACGGCGCGTGCGGCCGCGGTCGGCGTGGAATATTCGTTGCCGTCATCCATGCGCAGCTTGCCTTCCGCGGTGACGGTCACTACCCAACGTTCGCCCTTGCGAGGCCGATCCCACACCAGCGTTTCGCCAGGAATAAGCAGACCTGCCTCAAGCACCTGCGTGATGGACACACGTTTGGACGTAGGCGAGGTGGACGTATCCTTAACCCTCAACGATTCCTCGCTGAACGTGGACAGATCATTGCGTTCGGCATCATAACGGATATTCCAATAGTCGACGATCAGACGAACGGCCTCATCCTGCCGATACTGCAGGGTTTGAGGCGTGCAGTCCGCGATATCGGCCAGTTCCGCGGTGAGTGGGAACCGTTTGGAACTCGGGGACAGCAGCATGCGGTCACGACGGTCCTCATAAGAGGCCAATTCTGCGATCTGCTTGTCGTTGGCCTGGCTGAGCGCAAGATTGCCGATGCGGTTGGCCCAATGGTCGCGCGTCGCTTCAGGCCATGTGGCGAACGATGAATCAGAAGCTACCTGCTCTGGCATAATCGGCAAAGCATTGAGGCTACGTGGGCGGATGATACGATGCCCGGCTCGTTGCTCGTTGGCACGCACCAGCAGCAGTTTCTTCATGGCGGGACTGGTCTGCAACTCGCCACGCAGGTGGGCGAGCGCGCTGCGGCGGTCTTCGTCGGTGATGAGCAGTCCTCGGATTTGTTGGATGGTGTGGTTTTTGTCGAGGTCGCGGATGGTGCTGGCTGAGCGTGTGCGGCGGCTGAGTGGGGTTTGTCTGTTGAGACTATCTACGCCGGTTGCGCGTTCCAGGGCCGCGAGTACGTCGTGGAGTCGCTCGAGGTCGTGCAGCTGTGGTTCTTCGAGGTCTTTTTTCGAGGTGCGTGTGGCTGTTGGCGCGTGTGTGCCTGGAGTAGAGAATATGCGTGTGCCGGGGTTGCCGAGGTTGCGGATGGAGTTGACGAGCGCCCACATGGCCACCGGTTTCCAGTCGGTGGTCTGGTAGTCGTTGAGTGCGACGAGTTGACCGATGATGTCATCTGGCAGGTTGGCGTCGGTCGGGTGGCCGATGATGCGCCAGGCGTTGGCGTAGGGGGCTAGCAGATCGTCGATGAAGGAGATGACGTTCTGTTTCTTGACGTACGGTTTGAGTACGTCTTTGCGGAATTCCTCAAGCAGTTGCGTGCAGACGGCTTTATGCGAGATGATGAGGTGGATGTCGCTGAAGAACGATTCGAGTGTTTGTGCGTCATCGCCGAGCGGATCCATGATGTCGTCCCAGCGGGAGGCATAGGCGTTGCGTGCGACTGGGGAGATTTCCGCAATGGTTCTTGCTTTGAATACGTCGGATGCGGTGAGGGGCACCCCGCGCATGTTCATGACGTCGAAGATACGGTGTGCGCCGGTGAGGTCGTCGGTGGTTACGATGACGAGGGTGACTTCGTTGACGAGATATGAGGCGAATGCGCGGCGGTCTTGGGTTGGCATTTTCGCGAGTTCGTCGAATACTTGTCTGGTGTTGATGGCGATGTTGCGTTGCGCGTGCGATTCGATGTCGTTGTCGCGCAGGTCGAACAGTCCCTCCAGATCTCCCTCCTGCACGTACATGCGGAAGAAATTGGTGTCGCGTTCGCGTAGTTTGAGGCGCGGCTCGGCTTTGATACCGCGTAGTTTGTCTCCTGGTTCGACGATGAGGTCGTTGAGGCTTTCGATGAGTTCGGGGTCATCTTCCAGTTCTCGTAGTACGGAAATGATGATGGAAAGTGAGATGAGGCGTTGTTGCCCGTCGATGACCTGGTATTTGGTTTGTCCATCACGGACGAGGATTAGTGATCCGAGGAAATACGGTGTGCTTGGATTGTGACATGCATCCTGCAGATCGGTGACCAGTTGCGCGATGTTTTCTGTTTGCCAGGTGTACGCGCGTTGAAATGATGGGATGACGAATCGGTAATCCGAAGTGAAAATCTTGCCTAATGGTTTTTCCGTTGCGTTGATTGACATGGCGTTCCCCCTCGTTGCGTTGCTCTGTGTTCAAGTGTACGAGTGTGTGATGTCATAGTCGTGGCGGCAGGGTGGCGCGTTCCACTAGGCGGGCCATTTGCACGCGGCCCATGTAGAGTGTGTCTGCGGCTGATGAAAGATGCGCTTTGACCGTGCGTTCGGAAATGAACATTCTTTCACTGATTTCTGCATTTGTGAATCCTTCGGCCGCGAGGATGACCGCTTCACGTTCGCACTCCGGCAAAGCGTCGAGCATGGCGCGTGCTTCGTCACGTCGGGACTGAGTCTGTTGCTGGTGCAGGTGAACACAGCGCTGATGCGTCCGGAGGAATAATCCTCCAAAATCAAACGCATCATCTGGCAGATCATCGGATCATCATCAATCACGCCGACGGTGATCGGCTGCTCGTCATGGTTACGCTCGGTGCTCACCCAACCCATGGTAGTCGCACATCAAGGTGGAAGACGTTATGTTGGTCAAAACCATATTGGCATGCTCCACCAGCTCTCCGAACACGTTCCGCCAAACTGGGAAGTCCAGCCCCCTTCCTTGGATTTGCCGTATCGGGATGAGATTGCGATATCGTCGGATTGCTGACATGCACATGCACTCCTTGTGAAGGATTCGCATTGACCTGCAACGTCACCGGCGTTCCAAGCGCATGTCTACGCGCATTGCTTTGTCTGTCCGTCCTAAATGTTTTCCGATAAAATGGACGCTATTGATTCCTAATATTAA
>ERZ827520.2072-NODE-2072-length-20157-cov-4.157198_pt1 | contig 20157 bp, 17 predicted proteins | sample MGYA00519581_ERZ827520 | MGnify/ENA primary metagenome ERZ827520 (study PRJEB31778, sample SAMEA3449339) | human gut metagenome | biome: human gut; feature: human-associated habitat; material: faeces | place: United Kingdom | collected 2010/2012 ...
CGCCTTCGCGGCCATCAGCGCGTCCAGCCGCTCTTTCTGGCCCGCGTCCAGCATGGCGTGAAGCGCGTCGTAACGCGCGCAGAGGCTGCTCGCCGCCTCCTGCCACCCAGGCACCTCGCGCATGTCCCGGCTCTCCAAATGAAACTCTCCCGTGTACAACGCAGTGATCATTGACATTGAAATTCCCCCTTTGGGGATATTATAACGCGGTCTTTCCAAAAACGGTTCCAGTACCCCAATTTGGGGGTGCGGCCTTGACTTTTCCCACTTTTCGCATATAATAAAAGCAGACAGGAGGCGTAACCGTTAAACGGTTATTCCGCCGGTTTCTAGTTACAGAAAAGTAACCGTCAACTTTTGGAAGGGTGGACGGTTACTTTTTTATTGCCACGATGATGAACAGCATAAGCATCGCGAAGATGATTATGTACTCCATCCGCGCACCACCTCCTCCCTGCCGGGCTGCCCGGCAGCGGAAGGCGGAAGAACCGTCCGACGAAACGCGCTCCTGTCTGTTCTTCATGGTAATGGGATATCTTTCCTTTGTCAACATATATGTGCCGGCGCCCGCGAAACGGGCGTCTCTTTTGTTCCTTTTTTTCTTAAAAAAGGAACCGAAAAAATCGCCTGAAGCAGGGCCTGCGGGCCCGGGCTCAGGGCTCCGCCCTCGAAAAGGCCCCGCGTTCCTTCCGGAACGCGGGGCCTTTTCTCACCCGCCGCCTTTTGAAAAAGGCGGGCGAAAACTTTTTTGTGCAGTATTTTTTCAAAATGACTTTATCGACAGCCTGAATTGATGGCCGCTTTCCGGCTTTCACGTTTTTCCCTTTTTCCCCACGGCCGCTCCGCCGGTTTTGGACGGCTTATCCCCCGTCGCCTTCTCCCCGCGTCGGGTGAGAGCGGCCGCTACGGCGTACACCTCCCGCGCACCGTAGATTTTCAGCATCTTCGCGCATTCGTCCAGCGTCGCCCCGGTGGTGGCGATATCGTCCACCAGCATAAGCGTACAGCCGGTAAAGTCCGCGCCCGCCGCCCGGTCGAACACCCCAAGGACGTTCCCGCTCCGCCGATAGGCGGGCAACCCCCGCTGGGCCGGGGTGTCCCACAGCTTGACCAAAGCGTCCTCCATCGGGAGACCAAGCGCCTCCGCCAGTTTATTTGCCAAAAGGGCGCTCTGGTTATAGCCCCTCCGCCGGAAGGTGGCCCGGCTGACCGGAACCGGGATTACCCCGTCGAATCGGACGGCGGGACGACCGTCATCAGGAGCAAGCCATTCCCGCCGGACGACCGCCGCCATGGCTAGAGCGAGCGGCTCCGCGGCATAGAGACGGTTGTAAAATTTCAGATTCCGCACCGCGTCCCGGGACGCGCCTTCGTAATAAAAGGGAGCGACAATTCCCTCGACAAGCCGGCGGCGGCCTTCGCAGGAACAGTCGGACCGGCCGCACCCGCAAAGCGGACAGAGCGGCGGCTCCACCACCGGAAGAAGGGCGCGGCACGGGGCGCAGACCAGCTCGCCGCAGGATACCACCCGTCCGCAGCAGGCGCAGCGCTCGGGATATACAGCGGCCAGCAGCCGCTGTCCGAAGCTCCGTTTTCCCCGCAGTTCCATCTCGCTTTCCTCCTCTGCAGTCCAACCATAAGCAAAGCGTCCGGCGTTAAGCGCCGGACTGCCCGCTGTCCCTTTTATCCGTTCGTTCCAAAAGGTAATCCACGCTGATGCGATACATATCCGCCAACGCGCACAGTACCTGCGGTGGGATCATCCGCTGTCCCGCCTCATAGTAAGCGTATGTTCGCTGCGGGACGTTGATTTTTTCCCCCACCTGCGCCTGCGTCCAGCCGTGATCCTCCCGCAAATCGCGGATACGTTTATATAGCTCGCCAATCCACCGATTTATTTTATTTCCTGTTCCACGTCCTGAAACAGGTTGTCCGAAAAAAACTCTGTAATAGTAATTTCCAGTCCGTCGCACAGCTTTTGAATCGTCGCCACGGTAGCGCTGTTATTCCTTCCGCTGATAATGTTATTCAGGGTAGACTGCGTAACGCCGCTCAGTATTCCCAGCCGGTTAATGGAAATATTTCTTTGCCTGCACAAAGCTAAAATACGTTCCCGGACCGCTTCACCAATACGCATCTGGCTCTCCCTTCATCTCAAAAGAGTTAATTCTAGTTAAACTCTTTATGAGACGAACAGATTACCCCTTTTGAGTTTAAAAACTCGTACAGTTCTGAAATATTGCAAGGAACTTGTTGGTTAAACATTACATACGCTCATAACACATCAAAGGACATAGGAGCTAAGCGAAAGAGATGGGCGAAAGTCATTCATAAAAAGTAATTGACCACTTTTCAGCAGTCAACTTTTTTATCTTCGCCAATATCGCAGAGTTTCTTCACAGGCAGTTTTACTCTTCCGTCTGGGCTTCCTCCAGGTTGCTCAAATCCACCCGGACGGCTTCGATTACAAAAGCGGAAAAGGTACGGCCCCTGCCCTGAATTGCTTTTTCCACCCTGTCGATCACGTCGTTAAGAAAGCGGACGGTCTTGTTGGTTGTCGGGGGAATGGATGGGAGAATAAACTTTCATGTCAAACATCCCCTTAGCAATACAAACGCATCTATTCTGAATGAAATAGAGCAAAATAACCGCGCTTCGTGAGGACAAGCACTAATTCAAAGCCGTCCGCTATTTACCCAATACCGTACCTGGACGAAGCAAATGTCTTACGCCTTCCTTACAAACAGCTTCTACAATAAAAGCCGTGCCGCCGTAATTCAGAAAGGTGTAGAAATCCTCGATATCATTGACAATTAAGGGCCGTATACGGCCAATGCTCTTTAACAGCGCGGCGGCATTCTCCGGCAAGATGGGACGCAATTTATAAAGTTGCTGCCCGTCCTTCGTACCCGCATACTCCATTTGGCCACGCATCGGATAGAATTCTTTTTCGGGGTCGTATTCTACCCAGTAGTAAGTACAGCCTTCCATTATCTTTTGGTTTTGTGTCCGTAAGTAGTGAATATTTCTTTTTGAAAAGGGTTTTAGAAACGAGACGTCTGCATTATCGGAAATTCCCAACAGGTAATCCGCGGATAAATCGAAGATACAGGCTAATTGTATCAAGTTATGGGAATCGGGTATGGATTGACCGTTTTCATACCGCAAAATGGTTTTTTCCGTTGCCCCAATGAGTTGGGCAAGTTCTCCAGCCGTCAAACCGCACGCTTTCCTAGCATAACGAATACGCTCGCTTGTTTTTGTCATAATCGGCACCTCCCGTTAGCTCTATATTACAAACGGCGGTATATAAAAACAAGAGACAATATTGTCCGCTGGATTCTTGGGCCTGATCTTGTTTTACTTATTTATCGGCTTTATGGGTACAAAAAGAACCGGCCGCCTCTCCTCATAGTGGAACGTTTCGGCAATCGACTTCTTCTACATTCTTAACGATAGCGTTGACAAAAAAGTCGTCCGGCGAAAAGACGGGCCTTCCGCCAGAAAAAAGGAAGCCTGCGGTGCACGAATGGCTCACCGCAGGCTTGGTGCCGCTGGCCGGACTCGAACCGGCATGGTTTCCCGCCGCATTTTGAGTGCGGTGCGTCTGCCAATTCCGCCACAGCGGCTGATTTCTGCACCGAAACACCGGCGCAGGTGTAGTATACACTACCCTTACCAAAAAATCAAGTCCGAGTTCCCGGACGCCACAAAAATCAAGGTATTTATGCAGGGAACCCGGAAACCAGCGGCCTCTGCTATCGGCTAACCGACGGAAACCGGACGGTTTTTCAAAATAAAGCAACGCGAGTTTTAAACATTTTATAAACGATAGAGGAATCCGTTGCAGTTTCTCGAAAAAAACGGTACAATATAACGTAAATAATTGCGGTTACCGTGCAGGCGCTGCAATCATGCAATCCCGGCGCCGGAACAACAGGCGGCGAAAGGAAATGGTCTGCTATGTTTTTTTATGAGGGATATATCTGTCCCGTCTGCAATCGAAAATTTCAGGAAACCGACGACATCGTCGCCTGTCCGGAGTGTGGCGCTCCCCACCACCGGGAGTGCTGGAAGCAGGAAGGGCATTGCCACTTTGCCGCCGATCATGGTACCTCCCGCCAGTGGAAGCGGCCGCAGGAGCCTTCCGGCGTGCCGGAGCACCCCGGCGCGCCCACGGACGGAACAGCGTCCTCCCACACCGCCCCGTCTGCGGCAGGAGGGCGGGTATGCCCCCGCTGCGGGCAGAATAACGTCGAATTCGCCGAGTTCTGTTCCCGCTGCGGACAGGAGCTCTCGCCCGCGGAATGGAAATCCGGAAATACCCGGCAGCAGACGCCCCCTCCACCCTACCAGTCGCCGGCCGGGCCTCCGCCGCCTGGAAACACCTATTATTCCGGCGGGTACGGAGAGTATGCGCCTATCCGAATGCCGGCGGCCGATCCTCTGGGCGGCGTTCCGCAGGATGAGGAGATCGACGGCGAAAAGGCGGTGAATCTCGCGGCCTTTGTCGGCCCGAATTCCTCCTATTACCTCCCTCGTTTTTACAAGATGGCAAAGCAGGGTTCCCGGCTTTCCTGGAACTGGCCGGCTTTCCTGATCCCCTCCTACTGGCTGCTGTACCGCAAGCAATACGCCGCCGGCGGCGCGGTACTTGCGCTGACGGTAATCAAGACCTTTCTGACCTCCTTTATTATGGGGACGTATATCTATCCCGCGCTGGACATGAGCTCCTCCGAAGCGATGTATCGCTCGCTGTTTACGCTGGTGGAAAGCGGCCGGCTTTCCCTCTATTTCACTATTATCTCCCTTCTTTCGGTGGTCAGCCTGCTGGTTCGCATTTTGTTCGGCCTCAGCGGCAATGCGCTGTACCGCCGCTGTGCCGTCAAGCGCACGCGAACGATCCGGGAGAAAACAGAAAGCGAACAGGCGGCAGGGAACGGAGCCGTTCTTCTGGAAAACTACACCCGCCAGGCGCTGATGCAGGCGGGGGGCGTTTCCCTGATCCTGGTGGCGGTATCGGGTGGCATTGTCTGGTTCGCCAACACGTTGTTTCAGACTCTCTTTTTATACACCTGATCCGGACTGGCCAGACCTGTCGGCGGACGGGCGAACGACGGAACCTCGTAAAGAATGGGGCTGCCGAATATGCTGAATTACCAAGAGTATACCTGCCCGGTATGCGGCAGGGCTTTCCTGCCGGAGGACGACGTGGTGGTCTGTCCGGACTGCGGCGCGCCCCATCATCGGGCGTGCTGGAAACGGGAGGGGCGCTGTCGATTTTCCGCTCTGCACGGCACGGCCGCCCAGTGGCGGCCGGAGCCCAGCCGGACGGATGAGAAAGCGCTGATCTGCGGCAACTGCGGCACGGCAAATCAGCCGGACAGCCGCTATTGCCGCAAATGCGGCCGATCGCTGGACGGGCCTCCTTCTCCCCGGCCGGAGGAGCAAAACCCGCCGGTCGATCCCAACGCGTTCGCTTCTTCCTATACTCCCTACGGCGAGGTTCCCTCCGACGGGGTGGTCGGAGGGGAAACGGCGATGGACCTGGCCACCTTTATCGGCAGCAATTCGGGGTATTACCTTCCGCGGTTCCAGTACATGGAAAAGAGCCGGAACGGCGTCTCCTGGAACTGGGCGGCCGCCCTTTTCCCCTCCTTCTGGCTGTTGTATCGAAAAATGCGCCGTCTCTTCCTTCCCGTACTGGCGGCTTCGATCCTTTTGAGCCTGCCATGGTTTGCCGTCGCCTTTCTGGGCCTGCGGGCCATGGCGGCGGATCCCGCCGCGCTGCAGGGGTTCTTGAACGCCGGCGCGATCCCGGAGGGAAGCACTCCCGCTTGGCTGCTGCTGTTATCCCACCTTTCCTCCATGCTGGCGCTGACGCTGCATGGGGTGTTGGGGATGCGGGCTAACGACCTGTACCGCCGCCACACCAAGCGGCTGATGAACCATATCCGGCGGGATGGCGGCGACACACTATATTACCGTTATGCCCTTGCTCGAAAAGGCGGCGTTTCCGTCGGGAGCGTTGTCGCTCTTTCCGTTAGTCTCGGCATACTGGCGGCGGCCGCCGTCGCCGCGTCTCTCGGCCTGATTTCCTAGGCGGGCTACCATACCGCCCGCCTTAATTTTTGCCGGAGGGAGCTCTCCCTCAGAAACGGAGGAAAACCAACGATGTCTTATCCAAAGGTTCGTAAAGCCGTTATTCCGGCGGCCGGGCTCGGCACCCGGGTGCTCCCAATCAGCAAGGCCATGCCTAAGGAAATGCTCCCGATTGTGGACAAGCCCGCTATTCAGTATATCGTAGAGGAGGCCGTCCGTTCCGGTATCGAGGACATCCTGATCATTACCAACCGAAACAAGGGAATCCTGGAGGACCACTTTGACCATGTGCCCGAGCTGGAAGAGCGGCTGGCCGTCTCCGGACGGGAGGAAACCCTGCGGCAGCTTAACGACATCACCCATCTGGCAAACCTGTATTTCATCCGCCAGAAGGAAACCCGCGGACTCGGGCACGCGGTAAACTGCGCCCGCTCCTTCGTCGGGGACGAGCCCTTCGCCGTGCTGTACGGGGACGATGTCATTATTGGAGAGGACCCGGCCTGCGCCCAGCTTTGCCGGGCGTATGAGGAATTCGGGCGCGGCGTGGTCGGCATCAAGGAGGTTACGCCTGAACAGATTCTTCGGTACAGCTCGCTGAAGGTCGATCCGCTGCGGGACAACCTGTACACCGTGACCGACATGATCGAGAAACCCACGCCGGACCGGGTTCTTTCCCTATTCTCCATCCTCGGACGGTGCGTGCTGCCCCCGTCCATTTTCGACATCCTCGATCAGACCCCTCCCGGCGCGGGGGGAGAAATCCAGCTCACCGACGCCATGCTGGTGCTCGCCCGCACGGAAGGAATGACCGGCGTGGATTTCACCGGCAAGCGGTACGACATGGGCAATAAGCTCGGTATCCTGCAAGCGACCTGCGAGGTAGCCCTAAAGCATCCCGAGGTGGGCGACGGCTTCCGCGCCTATTTAAAGGAGCTGGCGAAGACCCTGTAGCCGCATTCGTCGACAGACAAATCAAAACAATATAACCAACAGAAGGAAACAGCGGCCGGAATTTCGTACCGGCCGCTGTTTTGTACCGATGAGAAAATCAGCGAATCCGTTTGCCTGGGCCGACAATATCGTGAGAAATCGGGCGCAGGTTTTCTACCAGATCACTGATCTCCTCGCAGTCGCGGTTATTCCAGAAATCGCCGTAATTCCTATCGTCCGTATCCCATATCCCGATGCACCGATGCGCAGGGATATACTAGAGACGAACGTTCGCCTCCTGAAGATTGCTCATAGCCATACCTCCATTTCCTGATTCGGCAAGAAGGCTTTCCAACGAAGACAGTACCGGATGAAGGGGAACCAGATGCTTCCGGAAGGCATTCGGCGATCGTCCGAACGTTTTTACAAAGGCTATCCGTCAAAGCCCCGTGAGAGACATACCCACAGCCTATGGAGATATCCGGCAGCTGCTCGTCGGTATCCCGGACAGCCTGTTCCATTCCTCCATTCCGTTCCGCCTCCTTGCGGCTCTACTTTATCATACTGGCGGAAAGACCGCTTGATTTCGGTTACGGAGTCACTCAAGGCCTGGAAGCTCCCTATTAAGCCGTTCCGACAGCCTGGACAGTCCAGGCTCAAAGCGCACGCCGAAGCGGGGATCGGTTCCCGCGTCCGCCGTGCGGCGAATACTTTCAGCGGTAAAGGCTACGGCCATATGGGAAGCGGCGGAGAGAGGATGGCCATGGAGCAGCCCAGCCAGCAAAACCGAAGCAAAGATATCCCCCGTTCCATGAAAATGGGCGGTCACCTCCGGTTCCGCGGCATACTCCACCCTATCGGCGTCCGCGTCATAGCAGGCCGCCCCCAGCTCTCCCTCCCGGAAACGAACGCCGGTCAGCACCACCTGCCGCGGCCCAAGGCGGGAAAGCGCCCGCAACGTCTCCTCTGTTTCTCCAGGGGTAAGGCTCGGCCGGTAATTCCGTCCGAGCAAGAATGCCGCTTCGGTCAGGTTGGGGACGATTACGTCCGCACAGGCGCATAGTCCCGCCATTCCCTGGGCCATTTCCGGAGTATACAGGCTGTACAGACGCCCGTCGTCCCCCATCACCGGATCGACCATCACCAGCGTCCCTTCCCCGCGGAGAAGATCGAATACTTCCCGGACGAGGCCAATCTGTTCGTATGACGCGAGATAACCGCTGTACAGCGCGTCAAAGCCGATATGCTCCCGCCGCCAGTGGCGGGCAATGGGAAGCATATCCCCGGTCAGGTCCCGGCAGACTACCTCGCCGAAACCGCCGGTGTGGGTGGAGAGAACAGCCGTCGGCAGCGCCGCGCATTCAATCCCGGCAGCGGAAAGGATCGGCAGGATCACGGTAAGGGAGCATTTGCCCGCCCCAGACAGATCGTGGATCGCCGCCGCCCGTTTCTGCAGGTTTTCTTTTCCGTTTTTCATGGATACGTTTCCTCTTCTTTTTCAATATCAGGATCGGCAGCGCCGCCCAGCCGGGTTCTCCGCTAGCGTTTGCCGGCGGCGCAATCGAAAATGCCTGTCGGCATTTTCCCAACGTTGCTATTATACCATAAACAAAGACGCTGTGGTAAAAAACGGGATAGCTTGAAGCGGCAGATATCCATTGATCTGGCCGCTGTGAATCCCTTTTTTACCCTTTGAAATATTAACAAAGGCTTCATAAATACTACTGTATTATTTTCGGATTATCCAGTATACTGAATACAGAGTCTGGGAAAGTTCCCGGAAGGAAGGGCATGATAACCGATGAGCGCAGACAAAGCAAGCAAAACGACAAAACCGGTTTGCAGCGCAGGGCCGGAGGATAAAGCCTACCTGCGCCGCCGCCGAATCCTCAGTCTGATCTCCCTGACGGTAGTTCTGGCCCTGGCCGGTGTGATCACCTATTTTGTATGCACCGACCTGCTTGGGAAAATCCGGTCGCCGGAAGAATTTCGCACCTATATTGAATCCTTCGGCTGGACCGGCCGTCTGGTGTTCCTTGGCCTGCAGTGTCTCCAAATCGTGGTGGCAATGATCCCGGGCGAGATTCTGGAGGTAGGCGCGGGGTATGCCTTCGGCGCGGTGGAGGGAACCCTGCTGTGTATGGCCGGCGTAGCCATCGCCTCGGCCATTGTCTTCCTATTGACCAAACGGCTCGGCATCAAGCTGGTGGAAGTTTTTATCAGCCGGGAGAAGATCAACGAGCTGCGGTTCATCAACAGCGAAAAAAAGCTGAAGCGCCTGATTTTCATTCTGTTTTTTATTCCCGGTACCCCAAAGGATATTTTCACCTATTTCGCCGGTCTGACCCGCATTAAGCTTTCTGAATTTCTGGTTATCTCCCTGATCGCGCGAATTCCGTCGGTCGTCTCCTCTACCATCGGCGGACACATCATCGGGCAGGAAAACTATTTGTCCGCCATCATCCTTTTCGCTGTGACCGGGCTGGTCAGCCTGGTCGGAATGACCGTTTACACGCAGATCGTCAAGCGGCATGAAAAGAAGGACATGCCGGCGCTTCCAAAGGACGCCGTACCAAAATAGGGTATATCATATATAACCAAAGAGGGACGGGCGTTGCCCCGTCCCTCTTTATTCCTTTTATTTTGCCCGATCCTCCAGCGCGCGAGCGATCATCCGGGCGCATTTATACACGTCTCCTCCGCCCATGGTCAGCACCAGATCGCCGCTTTCCGCGTGGGCCGCCACATAATCGGTGATTTCCGGGAAGGCGGGCAGGTAGTGCGCGCCGGGAATCCGGTCGGTGATCTGTTTGGAGGATACGCCGAGGGTATTTTCCTCCCGCGAACCCATAATATCGCTGAGAATCACCCGGTCGGCCGCGGACAGGGATTCCACGAACCCGTCCAGATGCCGGGCGGTGCGGGTGTAGGTGAAGGGCTGGAATACCGCCCAGACCTTCCGATACCCCATCCCCTTGGCCGCGCCGAGGGTAGCGGCGATCTCGGTCGGATGATGGGCGTAATCGTCCGCCACCGTCACCCCGTCGAACGTGCCGAGGAATTCGAACCGTCGGCCCGCTCCGTGGAAGGAGCGCAGCCCGTCGGCGATCTGCTCCGCCGTCGCGCCGCAGAGATGCGCGGCGGCGGCCGCCGCCATCGAGTTCAAAATATTGTGCGCGCCGGGCACTCCCAGCCGGATGGATGCATAAAAAGCATCCTTATGATACAGGTCGTATGCGCCATAGGAGCCGTCCTCCAACCGGCAGCTGCGGGCGGACCATTCCAGCCCGGTGCCGGTGCCAAACCAAATCCGCTTTTCCGGGGCGATCCCTTCAATGGCTTTGCGGGTATTCGCGTCGTCATGGTTTGCGATCACCGCCCGGCTCGCCAGCCCCGCGAAACGGTGGAAGGAGGCGATCACGTTCTCCAGCGTGCCGAAATAATCCAGATGATCGGCGTCTACATTCAGGATCACCGAAACCGCCGGGGTCATAGAGAGATAATGATCCTGGAACTCGCAGGCCTCGCAGACGAAGGTATCGCTTCCCCCGGCCCGGCCGTTGGCGTTCATCAGGGGCAGGCGGCCGCCGATAAAGATGGTCGGATCCTGCCCCGCCTGGAGAAGAATCTGCGACAGCATGGAGGTGGTGGTGGTCTTTCCGTGGGTTCCTGCCACCCCGACAGCGTTTGTATAGTGACGGCTGATCAGCCCAAGCAGCTTCCCCCGCTCGATCAGGGGCAGACCGCGCCGCTGCGCCTCCTGTAGCTCCGGGTTTTCGGTGTGAACGGCGGAGGTGTATACGACCAGCTCCGCGTCCCCGATATTTTCCGCCGCCTGCGGCATGGCGACCGGAATCCCCAGCCCGGTCATCCTGTCCACGTTATCCGAGGGGTTCACGTCCGAGCCGGTGATCGTGTAACCCCGGGAATGGAGAATTTCGGCCAGCGGGCTCATTCCCGAGCCGCCGATCCCCACAAAATGTATCCGTTTCACTGAATGGAGCAATTCCATCAGCTCGTCGTCCGTCCGTACCGTCATTGTCTCCATACCTCGCGTCCCTTTCCATCGTCCATTTAAACGGCGGAACCCCCGCCGCACTTCTTTTTATTATATTGCCGCCGGTCATGAAAATAAACACTTTTTCGGAATTTCCTCCGTTTTTTGCCGGCCAACCGAGTCCCTTTTTAAAGACCCAGCTCCTCCGTCTGTTTGAGAAAATATCCCAGCCCGCTGTACCGCAGCGTTTTGCGATTGTTATTCACCATCTCCGCAACCGTCGCGCGGCTGCCGACAAGGATCAGCAGGGATTTCGCCCGGGTCACTGCCGTATACAGTAGGTTGCGGTAGCAAAGCATGGGCGGATTGCGGTAAATCGGCAGGATCACCGCGTCAAACTCGCTGCCCTGGCTTTTGTGCACCGTCACGGCATAGGCCAGCTCCAAATCCTGCGCCTCCTGCTTGGTGTAAAAGGCGACCCGGTCGTCATACCGTACGCTGAGGGTGCTTTCCCGTACGTCCACGTCCTCCAGCACGCCGATATCTCCGTTGAAAATCCCCTGCCCGATCTCGCCGTCATCCCGCGTCCACCCGATATCGTAGTTGTTGCGGACGTGCATCACCTTATCCCCTACCCGCAGGGTGGTTCCCTCCACCACGATCTCCCGCCGATCCTCCGATTCCGGATTCAGCAGGGACTGCAGCCGCCGGTTCAGTTCCTTAGCGCCAAGCTCCCCCTTCCGGCCGGGGCAGAGCACCTGGATGCCGTTCCAGACCGAATAGCCGTATTTGCGGGGCAGACGGTAGCTGCACAGGTCGAGCACCGTTTGGGTCACGCCCTGCGTGCTGTCCTGTGAGAGGAAAAAGAAATCCCCGTCCCGGAACGCCGTTTCCGGCATCTGGCCGGCGACGATCCGGTGGGCGTTCGATACGATATGGCTTTCCATCGCCTGCCGGAACACTTCGGTAAGCTGCACCACCGGGAGAACGCCGCTTCCCATCAAATCGTGCAGGACACAGCCGGGGCCGACGGCAGGGAGCTGGTCGGCGTCCCCCACCAGAATCAGCCGGGAGCCGGTTTTCAGGGCGCGGAGCAGGCTCTCAAAGAGCAGGGCGTCCACCATCGAAAGCTCGTCCACCACCACAGCGTCCGCGTCCAGCGGGTTTTTCTCATTCCGGCCAAAGGCGGGAGTTTCTTCGTCCTCCCACTGCACCTCCAGCAACCGGTGGAGGGTTTTGGCCTCCCGCCCGGTCAGCTCGGCGATCCGTTTGGCGGCCCGGCCGGTCGGAGCGGCAATGGATACCGTCTCCCCCATCTGCTCCAGAATGGCGATGATTGCCTCCAGCGTGGTGGTCTTGCCGGTGCCGGGGCCGCCGGTCAGGATCAGCGCGCCCTTTTCCACCGCTTCGACGATCGCCCGCCGCTGCTCGGCGGCGTAGGTGATGCCGCTCTGCTTTTCGATCCGATCAATGCTTTCCTCGATATGGCGGTTCGGCAGAGGCGGAAAGCTCCCCAGCAGCCGGATACGGGCCGCGCAGTATTTTTCCGCCCGGTGGAGGTGATTGAGAAAGATAAAGCGGCGGCCGTCAAAGGTTTCCTCCTTCACTGTGAAGGAGGCCAACATGGATTCCAGCGTCTCATTCACGAGGGCTGGCTCCACCCCAAGCAGGGCGACGCCGGTTTCCGCCAGCTTATCCGCCGGCAGGCAGGTGTGCCCATTATTCAGGTTATGCCGCAGGATATAGAGCAGGCCGGCTTCGATCCGGCGGGGATCGTCGGCCGGACGATCCATCCCCAGACAAATCTGATCGGCCCGCTCAAAGCCGATATACAGGCCGCTGGTGCAGAGAAGATAGGGATTCTGCCGGATGCGTTCCACGGTGGAAGCGCCCCATTTTTTCCAGCAGCGGAGCGCCTCACCGGGAGTAATGCCGTACCCGGAAAAGGCAAGCAGCACCTCCCGCAGCCCGAACTGGGAGGCGTAATCCTCCGCGATTTTGGCCGCTTTAGCAGGGGAAATCCCCTTGATTTCGGTCAGCCGCTGCGGCTCCTTCTCCAGCACCTCCAGCGCCTGCTGGCCGAATCTCTCCACAATCCGGATCGCGGTCGCCTGGCCGATTCCCTTGACCGCGCCGGAGGACAGATAACGCAGAATGGCATCCTCCTCGGTAGGAAGATGCCGTTCGCAGTATTCCGCGCGGAACTGCACCCCGAAGCTCGGGTGCTCCACCCAGCCGCCCATCAGGCGGAGGGTTTCCCCCACGCTGACCATCGGCAGCACACCGACCGCCTTATGCAGTTCCTGCCCGTCGTCCAGCTCAATGACCGTCCAGCCGTTGTCTTCGTTGCGGAACACCACCCGTTCCACCGTGCCGGTCAACTGGTCAAGCTGCCTTTCCTCCATGGCCAACCTCGTCTCTCCCAACAAGGGTTTCATCCTTTGCTTTTGCAAAACGCAACTCCCGCCGACGCTTATTTTTCCTGTCGTCCTATATGTAGAGTATTATAAACCGGATTCCTCTTTCTGTAAACGGGCAGCGAACATTTTTTCGAGTTCCGGCAATTTTTCCAGCCGCACCGCGGGATAGTCGGCGCAGACCTTTTCCGCCAGCGCCCGCGTTTCCTCGTCCATCCCCGTGTCGAGGATCAGGACGGCTCCGGCTGTTTCCCCAAGCCATCGATTCTGGGATGCGGCTGCTCGAATCTGGTATTCCACATCGCCGCAGTGACCGGACAGAGGCAGCACCAGAATGCCGGAACGGGGCTCAGTCGGCCTCATAATCCGGACGGCGGCGCGGCGTATCAGTTCCATACAGCCATACAGTGCCAGAAGAAGAACCAGGAGCAGCATAATGGTTTCGCCCATGCGCATTCATCCTTTCCCTGTTTGCTCCGCCGCCATTGGCAGCGACGTCAGCGCGGAAACGCCTTTCGCGCGGGAAAAGCGCGCCCACCTCGTACCCTCCCGGCTTTTTCCGCGTTTATTCCATGGTATGCGGCCGGGCAAGGGATTGCTACCGCTGATTCCGTTTAGTCAAAACGCCCGGACACCGCTTTGAAACGGTATCCGGGCGTTAATTATTCCCCTGCCAATCATTCCGTCATTCTTCCTTCGGCTGCTCCGGCATTTCCGGCTTGGGAGGATTCCGCAGAAGCTGGCGCGCCTGCCGCACCTCGCCCAGCCGCTGGGCGAGAACCTCCTCCGTCCGGCGGAGCAGGTCTTCCGAAAAGTCGCTCGCGCCCTTCCGCATTTCGCGGGATTTCTGCTGCGCCTGCGTCATCATCTCATTGGCCTTCTGCTGGGCCTGACGGACGATCTCCTCCTGTGCGACCATACGGCGGGCGCGCTCCTCCGCCGCACGGACGATTCCCTCGGCCTCCCGCTTGGCGGTGGCCACGATATCGCCGCGGTCGGCCACGATCGCCTTGGCCTGACGAACCTCGCTCGGCATATTCCCGCGGATATCGTCCACAATATTGCGCAGGCGTTCCGCGTCGACCATGCATTTGCCGCCGGACAGCGGGAAGCTCCACGCTTTATCCAGCATATCGTCGATCTGCTCCAGCAACTCGTCTACCGTCATGATGACCATTCCTTTCTTCCCGCCGCCGGAACGCGGCGCCCTGTTTCTTTGTAATTTTCTTTTATTCCTGGGTCCCGAAAGCGAGTCCCGAAAGCGGCCCCTCCGCCGGAACGGGAAGCCCGTCGGCGTACACCTTCCGCCGGATATCGTCGATGATGCAGTCGGGTACAAAGCCCGTGATATCCCCGCCGAGCTGCGCCACCTGCTTCACCAGGCTGGAGGAAAGATACATATGCTCCGCCGTGGTGGTCAGGAAGGCCGTCTCGGTATCGGGATTAAGCTTGCGGTTGGTCAGCGCCATCTGGAATTCATATTCAAAATCCGACATGGCCCGCAGGCCTTTGACGATCACTGTCGCGTTTTTCTGCCGGGCATAGTCCGCCAGCAATCCGTCGTAGCTGTCGATTTCCACATTATCCATTCCAGCCGTAGCGCGGCGGAGGAATTCCACCCGTTCCTGCCGGGTGAACATCGGCTGCTTGGCAGCGTTGGCACCCACCACCACGATCACACGATCAAACATCACCGCCGCCCGGCGGATAATATCCAAATGGCCAAAGGTCACCGGGTCAAAGCTACCCGGGCATATGGCGGTTTTCATTTCTGAGCCCGTCCTTTCTCCGGAGACTGACGCGGCGGCTCTTCCTCCGTCAGCAGTTCCGTCTCGGCGCACATATCCTGCCACCGATAAAGCCAGAGCAGCACCCGTCCGTAGCGATAGGTGCGTTCCAGCGTAAAATCACCCGCCCGGTCCGGCAGGGTCAGGCCGGCGTCGCTTTCGCAGACAATCACGCCGCCCGGATTCATATGCCGCGCGGTTTCCTTCAGGGCGGGCTCCAACAGTCCCGCCGCATACGGCGGATCAAGAAACGCGATGTCGAACCGATCCTTCGACCGGCCGAGATAAGCCATCGCGTCCCGATTCAGCACCTGCGCGTTCCGGGCAAGAGCCGCCTCCCGTTTTGCCACCGCGTTCAGGTTCCGCCGGATAAGCGCCACGGCCTCAGGATTTCGATCCACAAAGACACAGCCCGCCGCGCCCCGGCTGAGCATTTCCAGCCCCATCTGGCCGGAACCGGCGAACAGGTCGAGAACCATACGGCCCTCCATCTCAAACTGGAGAATGCTGCAAAGAGCTTCCTTCACCCGCTCCCCCGTGGGGCGCGTATCGTCGCCCGCCAGCGTTTCCAGCCGGCAGCCGCGCGCATAACCGGTAATCACCCGCATGTTGCTCTGTCCGTCCTTTCCGGTTTACTTGCAGGACGGGCTTTACAGCGCTTTGTCCTTTTCGTAACTCGCCCGCACCGCCGCCAGAACGGCCGACTCAAAGCCGCCGTCCTGCAGGGCGCATACCCCTTCGATCGTGGTTCCCGCCGGGGAGCAGACCTGGTCGGCGAGGATGCGGGGATGCTCCCCCGTCTCCTGCAAAAGCCGGGTGGTGCCCAGCACCGCCTGGGATACGACTTTCAGCGCGGTCGCCTTGGGAATGCCGTACCGCACCCCGGCTTCGGCCAGCGCGTCGATATACAGCAGCGTAAACGCCGGGGAGCAGCCCGCCAAGGCGGAATAGGCCGAAAACAGCCGTTCCTCCAGCTCCACCGCCTCGCCGACCGACTCGAAGATCAGACGGACGACGCTTTTCTGTCCCTCGTCTACCTGGGCGTTGCCGCAGAAGGCGGACATGGATTCCCCCACCTTGGCGGCGATATTCGGCATTACCCGCACCACCGGCAGACCGGCGCCCAGCAGCTCCTCGATGGAGGCCAGCGACTTGCCGGCGGCGATGGAGATCACCAGCGTCCCGCAGCGATGCAGAACCGGCGCCAGCGGCGGCAGAACCGCCGGAAACACCTGCGGCTTGACGGCCAACACCAGCGCGTCCACCTGCTCCGCCGTTTCGGCGGCGGACGACGCCATGCAGACGCCGCAGTCTTCAAACAGCCGGATCAGTTTGGCGTTATCGGTATCGTAGGCGACGATATCCCGCCCCCGGAACCCGCCGGCCACCATGCCGCGGATGATGGCGCCGGCCATATTGCCCGCGCCGATAAACCCTATTTTCACGGTTATCCCCCGTTTCCCGTGCACCGCTCCCGCCGGACGGAAATCCCTCCATAAAAGACGATTTTCCGCCGTATTCGACACGGTTATGTGCTTATATACAAGTTATTGTACCCGTATTCCCGCCTTCTGTCAACCGGAGGCGGACGGAAATCGTAGATTTCCATAAGCGGAAATATTGCTTCTTTTGGGACAGGAAAAGCTGAGACGGGTGGAGCTGTTATGCAGCCGTCTATCATTGCCGGTCCCGGCCCTCGTCAAAGAAGCGGCGGACCGCTTCCGCGGCGGGGCGGGAAATCCCTTTCACTGCCGCCAGCTCCTCCACCGGCGCTTCCCGGATGGCCTTCATCGATCCGAAATGCCTGAGCAGCGCCCTGGCACGGGCCTCGCCGATTCCCTCGATTTCGGTCAGCACCGTGCCGATCCCGTTTTTCTGCCGCCGCTGCCGGTGATAGGTGATTGCCCAGCGGTGCACCTCCTCCTGAATGGAGGAGATCAGGGTAAAGGCCGAACGGCGGGCGTTGATGGATATCTCGCCGCCGTCCTCCGCAATAGCGCGGGTACGGTGATGGGCGTCCTTCACCATGCCGAACACCGGGACGGCCAGCCCAAAGGAGGCCACCACCGGCCGCACGGCCGAAACATGCCCCTTACCGCCGTCCAGCAGGATCAGGTCGGGCAGGCGGCCAAAGCCGGTTCCCTCCTCCTTATGCCGCTCGTATTCGTTCAGGCGGCGGGTAATGACCTCCCGCATCGAGCCGTAGTCGTCCTGCCCCTCCACCGTCTTGATGAGAAAGCGGCGGTAGGCGGATTTCAGGGGCTTTCCGTTCTCAAACACCACCATACCGGCGACGTTATCGCTGCCGCCGGTGTTGGAGATATCGTAGCTTTCGATATACGCGGGCGGCTCCGGAAGACCCAGCAGCCGGGCCAGCTCATCCAGGGCGGCGGCGTCCCGGCCGGCCATGCCGGATTTCCGGGCGATCCGTTCCGCCGCGTTGTTGCGGCACATCTCCACCAGCCGGGCCTGCTCGCCCTTCTGCGGCTGGACGATATGCACCCGCCGTCCGGCCTTTTCGGTCAGCCAGCGTTCCAGCAGCTCGCCGTCCTCGATCTCGCCGTCCACCGTGACCTGGGGAGGCACATGCTCCCGCATCGAATAATACCGGCGGAGGAATTCCGCCCGCGCCGCCGGCAGGCCGGCGTCCCGATCCATGCTGTCCACCAGGAAATCCTCCCGGTCGGCCAGCCGTCCGCTGCGGAAACAGAATACCTCGAAGCAGATATCGTCGATTCCCTGCGCCAGGGCGATCACATCCTGCTCCTGTATGCGGGACATGACCACCTTCTGCTTCTGTCCCAGCCGTTCGATGGCGTGGATGCGATCCCGCAGCCGCGCCGCCTTTTCAAATTCAAGATTTTCGGCGGCTTCCTCCATTCGGGCGCGCAGGGTTTTCAGCATCTGCTCGCTGCCCTGGGTCAGGAACTCCAGCGCCTGATTCAGCCGCTCGTTGTATTCGCTTTCCTTCACCCTGCCGGTACAGGGGGCGCAGCACTGCTGGATATAATGGTTGAGACAGGGCCGCTCCCGTTTTCCCTTCACAAAAGTCCGGCTGCAGGTGGGGAGCTGGAATACCCGGCAGGCTTCATCCACCGCTTCCTGCACGGTGAAGCTGCTGACGAAAGGCCCCATATAGCGGGCTCCGTCCTCCTGCTTCAGCCGGGCGATTGCAATGCGGGAGAAGGGCGGCGGAGAAATCCGGATATAGTGATAGCCCTTCGCGTCCTTGAGCAGGATGTTGTATTTCGGATTATATTGTTTGATTAGAGAACACTCCAACACCAGCGCTTCGAATTCGCTGTCGGTCACGATATAGTCAAAATGATCGACATGGGAAACCATCCGGCGAACCTTCTCCGGATGGTTGGTATCCGAGCCGAAATACTGACTGACCCGGTTTTTCAGCGCCTTGGCCTTGCCGATGTATATAATGGTGTTCTGCGCATCCTTCATAATATACACGCCGGGCAGGAGGGGCAGCGCCATTGCCTGCCGGCGGAGTTCCTTCACTTTTTCCGTTCGATAATCCATATACAGTCGCCTTTCTCTTCCCGGAAGCCTTCCGGATTCCCCTTGGCTTTATTGATTTCGTGGACGGCGGTCCGGCTCCCCTTCCGATATCAAAAAACGCAGCCGCTGCTGCGGCTGCGCTCATGAATGCCGATGTACGATTTCCGCCAGGCGGTCCGTCGCTTATTCAGCAAAACCAGACTGCACCAGACTGACGAGCCCTTCTACCGCGGGTTCCTCGTCGGCGCCGTCCGCGATAATGCGGATATTGGTGCCGCCCACAATCCCCAGAGACAGGACGCCCAGCAGGCTCTTCGCGTTCACGCGGCGCTCTTCCTTTTCCACCCAGATGGAGGACTTGAATTCATTCGCCTTCTGGATAAAAAACGTAGCGGGACGGGCGTGAAGGCCAACCTGGTTCTGTACCAAAACGTCTTTTACATACATGAGCAATCTCCCTCTCCAACTCAAGCGTCCGTCAGGCGGACGCAGCAAAAATACTGCGATGCTTTTCTCGTTTTCCCATTTTCTGATAGCCTGACCCTTTACCTGTATCAGAATACCGTTATTATATCACAAATCGCTTTTCCGTCAATCGGATTTTGCCCAACTCCCGGGAAAATGTCGCATTTTTGGATTCCTGCCCTATTTTCCGGGTTTCGCCAACCCTGCGTTTGTAAATTCTGTCAGCGCTGTTCATAACTTTTAGTAACAAAAAACGAAGAGAAATCCAAAGCCGGACGAATATTCGCAAAAGCGCGGGGAAAACGGTGAAAAACGCTCAAATCTTCCGGCTAATCCTCCTTATTATGGATATTCCGGGCAGGGAGGAGATTTTTGCCCCTATCTGTACCTGTTCACACCGTTCACCCTATTCCGAGCCCTTTTCCCCATCGCTTTCCGCCGTCTGCGCCGCCAGGAAAGCCTTCTCCTTTTCGGTCAGCTCCGCCGTATCCAGCAGGTCCGGCCGACGGCGGAGGGTACGGAGGAGTGACTGCTCCCGCCGCCATTTCGTAATATTGGCGTGGTGTCCGGATAACAGGATTTCCGGTACCTCCCGGCCCTCCCATACGGCAGGGCGGGTATACTGCGGATACTCCAGAAGGCCGGAAAAATGGCTTTCCTCGGTAAAGCAAACATCGTCGGAAAGCACGCCGGGAACCATCCGGGCAATGCAGTCGAGCAGCACCAGCGCGGGCAGTTCCCCGCCGGTGAGGACATAGTCGCCAATGGAAATCTGTTCGTCCACCAATGCGTCCAGCGCCCGTTCGTCCACTCCTTCATAATGCCCGCACAGCACGCAAATATGCGGTTTTGCCGACAATTCGAGCGCTTTCCGCTGGGACAGCGTCTCCCCCTGCGGGGACATGTAAATCAAATAAGGCCGTTCGCCCACCTGCTCGCAGACCTC
>ERZ827520.2093-NODE-2093-length-19942-cov-6.532207_pt1 | contig 19942 bp, 14 predicted proteins | sample MGYA00519581_ERZ827520 | MGnify/ENA primary metagenome ERZ827520 (study PRJEB31778, sample SAMEA3449339) | human gut metagenome | biome: human gut; feature: human-associated habitat; material: faeces | place: United Kingdom | collected 2010/2012 ...
TGAACCACTGACCCTTTGCTACATCTGCCAAACGGTCTTCAATGTTCAGCACAGGAATTTCATCAGTACTCAAAACGGTACCACATACCGTGCAATATGTTTCCGACTGTCCAGGAGCGGTATAGGTAGCCGGAACAACCACACGCGTCTTCGCCTGATGTTCCACAGGCGTACGCCGTTCCTCAATCTCACCACATGCCGAACATTTTCTTTGCTCGATATGCTCTGTTCCGTCTGCACAGCTTCCCTCCTGCACAACGGTCCACTCGCCCCACAAATGTCCGTCTTCATCACAATTACGCGTGGTATAAGGAATCCCGTATGTAATGGCATACAAATACGCGGTAGAACCGTCTTTCACCAGCAACCGCAAATTTTCACCGTGGTTATCAAACGCACCGGGTGCAATGTTTGTCACCTGCTCGCCGACAGCAAGAATCCCCAGAGAGGTACAACCATCAAAGGCATTTTGTTCGATGCTTGTCACACTTTCCGGCAAATAAATGTCCGACAAAGCAGAGCAGCCGTCAAACATACCGTAAACAATTGTTTGCAGCGTTTCCGGCAAGACCACTTTTTTCAAAGCAGTATCACCACGAAACGTATTGACACCAACCGACGTAACACCATTCGGCAACGTAATATTTTCCAGTGTCGTACATCCCGCGAAAGCGCCTGCCCCGATCGACGTTACCGTCTGCGGCAATTGTACATCTGTCAAAGAAGTACAACCGGCAAACGCATATCCACCGATCTCAGAAAGAACACTGTTTTCCGCTACAGAAAAAGAGGTCAGCCCGGTACAACCGGAAAACGTTGCATCTTCCATTTGGCTGACACCGGACGGAAATACCATCCCCGTAATCGCCGTATTGGCGTTAAATGCACTGTAAACCACAGCTGTAACGGGTACGCCGCCCAATGTTTCATCCATTTGCACATCGCCGCCGGAACCGGTATATGCCGTCACCGTAGCAGCACCTTCATGGACGGTGTACTGAAAATCTTCCGGTGCTGCGGATACCCCGACAACCGAAAGAGACAGAAGCATCACAACCGCCGTCAGAAAGGAGAGAATTCGTTTCATAACATGTGTTCCTCCGTTTTTCTTTGACACTTAAATATTTTTGACTGAAATGATGGAAAAAGGTTAAAACGTTACAAATAAATTATACACGGATTCGTACACTTTGTCAATAGGATAGTTCAAGATTCAGGCACATTTCCATATATTTTCACCTGATTCGATCATACGCCGCAAAAACTGCTGTCCGCATCTTTTTTTCACCTATTTCCGAAAACAATACACACGCTTTGCAGTCCAATATAGATGAAATGTGTAAACATTCGAGCCAAATGGACAAAACGGAGGCAAGATTCATAGAAAAATGAGGTTTTCCACAAGAAGAGCTCATTTTTACAAAAAAATTGTTTGTTTTTTATAATCATATTTATGTTTTCCACAGGCAATTTTTCCAACATTCCGCAGAAATGCACGTCCGTCTGTGGAAAACCCTGTTGATTCTGTGTAAAACAGGGGTTTGTCCAAAAAAGTTTTCCACAATTCTAACAGAGTGCCTGTGGAAAACTAAAAATTCCCCTGTGGATTTCTTTTCTAAACAGCATTTAATATTTTACGCCACCCAGCAATTTTTGTCAACCCTGACTTGTTTCCACATATTACAAATTTTGTTTTTCCACAGCCCTGTTTTTTGCTCCTTTTCGCCTCTTTTTATGGGAATTTTCCCGATTGATCCGTTCTTTTTGACCATTTTTATAATCAAGATACCTCTTTTGTATGGATTTGTTTGTATTTATTTGCTTTGGAATCTTCTTAGCCGTCATTTGATCCGCAACCATATGACAAACATCGTTTGAAGCATCGTCGATCGCCATAAACGTTGTACTTTTACCTGTGTGGAGCATGATCGGCATCAGCTGCAAAAAGGGGATGAAGATATTTTCCTGTCACACTGTCCTTGTGTTGTACAATCTGTGCCGGCGTCCCGGCTGCGACAATACGGCCGCCTGCATCCCCGCCACCGGGACCCATATCTATGATATAATCCGCATTGTACATAACATCCAGATCATGTTCAATGACAACAACCGTGGCACCATTTTCAACGAGAGTTTGGAACACACAAAGCAACGTTTGTACGTCCAACGGATGCAGCCCAATGGTTGGCTCATCAAATACAAACAATGTGTCTGCTTGTCCACGGCCCATTTCTTCCGCCAATTTCAGTCGTTGTGCTTCACCGCCCGACAGTCCAGGCGTCGCCTCTCCCAATGTCAGATAACCAAGTCCCAAATTTTTGAGTACTTCCAGCCGCTGTCGCACCAAACGCAATTCTGCACATGCCTCCCATGCAGTATTGACATCCATCGCCATCAGTTGCGGCAACGTATACGTCTGTCCTGTTTTACATCGATATTGGACATGTGCTGCATCTTTTCCATAACGCGCACCGCGGCATGCGGGACAGGGAATCTCCACATCCGGTAAAAACTGCACATCCAGACTGATTTCACCGGTTCCGTCACAGACCGGACAGCGCAATTTACCCGTATTGTAAGAAAAATCTCCGGCTTTATATCCCAAGGCCTTGGCATCCGCTGTTTTTGCAAACGTTTTGCGCAGTTCATCATGAATATTGGCATATGTTGCAACCGTTGAACGAATGTTGATTCCAATGGGCGTTGCATCGATCAATTTGACGCGCGCAATCCCCGCAGCATCGATGGAACGAACGGAAGATGGAAGCGTTGTTTTGGAAATCAGCGCATGCAGTCCCGGCACCAGACTTTCCAAAATCATCGTAGTCTTACCGGAACCCGACACGCCGGTCACAACCGTCAGTCGCCCCTTCGGAATGCGCACCTGTAACGGTTTTACGGTATGAATGGCATTGGTTTGCATACATATGGCACCGTTTTGAAACAACGTATGTTCCGAAAGACACGGTCTGAGCCGTGTATGTTTGCCACGCAAGAAAGGAGCGATTTGCGAACGGGGCTGTTGTTCCAACTGTTGCACGGTCCCCTCTGCCAGTACTTTTCCCCCGTTTTTTCCGGCTCCCGGCCCCATCTCGATCAGCCAATCAGATGCAGACAAAATCTGCGTGTCATGATCCACCAAAATCACGGAATTGCCATCCGCAATCAGATCATGCATGACATCAATCAGACCTTTGATATTCACCGGGTGCAGACCGATGGACGGCTCGTCCAACACATATAAGACACCTGTTGTTCGATTGCGGACGGCACGTGCAAGTTGCATCCGTTGCCGTTCCCCGGTGGAAAGCGTGGAGGCAGCACGATCCAAAGTCAGATATCCCAAGCCCAAATCCATCAAACGTTTGGCAACCGCGGCAAAAGCATCACAAATGCTGTTTGCCATTGCACGCATTTCTTTCGGCAGTGATGCCGGTACATCTGAAACCCACGATACAAGATCAGAGAGCGTCATTTGGCAAGCCGCATCCAAACCAATGCCGCGAATTTTCGGTGCACGAGCTGCATCGGATAAACGGGTACCACCGCAATCCGGACACACGTCCGTGCGCAGAAATTTTTCCACACGCTTCATACCCTTTTCGTCTTTGACTTTTGAAAGCGCATTTTCCACAGTGTATACGGCATTAAAATAGGTAAAATCCAACTCGGTCGCTTCGTTGGTATGTTTGGAATGATAGAAAATATGTTTTTTCTCTGCCGGTCCGTTATAAACGATTTCTTTTTCCCGGTCACTCAGTTCACAAAACGGCACATCGGTGCGAACCCCCATTGCCCGGCACACATCTGTCATCAACGACCACATCAGTGTATTCCAAGGCGCAACTGCTCCCTGGTCAATGGTCAACGTGGGATCCGGAACAAGCGTGGCGCGGTCCACCGTACGAACCATACCGGTGCCACCACAGGTACGGCAGGCCCCCTGGCTGTTAAATGCCAGTTCTTCCGCCCCCGGCGCATCAAAAGAGACCCCGCATGTCGGACAGATCAAATGTTCTCCGGCAGCCACTGCAAGCGTTGGCGGATGCATATGTCCGTTGGGACAACGATGACTCGCCAAACGCGAAAACATCAAGCGCAAACTGTTCAACAGTTCCGTCCCTGTACCGAAAGTGCTGCGAATCCCCGGTACACCGGGACGCTGATGCAGCGCTAACGCCGCGGGGACATACAGCACCTCGTCCACATCCGCGCGCGCCGCCTGCGTCATGCGTCGACGCGTATATGTGGAAAGTGCTTCCAAATACCGTCGGGATCCCTCTGCATACAGAACCCCCAATGCCAAAGACGATTTGCCAGAGCCGGACACCCCCGCAATTCCGACAATCTTTCCCAGCGGTACACAAACATCAATGTTTTTTAGATTATGTACCCGCGCACCGTGAATCACGATCTGTTTTGGAGGCACGATGCCATCTTGGGGTATGCATTTTGGGGTGAGTGATGTTTGGGGCAAACTGATTTCTGTTTTATTCTTCGGATCATTGATACACATCAGTATTTTCCTCCTGCGTCGTCTTCTCCATATTCCATCTTCTCTGCCAATAACACAAAACCGTACGCTGATTTTCAAATGCACCGCGCTGTGTTCGTAATTCAGTGAGAAAACATTGCATTGTATCATTATCTTGTGATAAATAACAAAAAGCAATGGTTTATTTTGATACATTGATTATGATAGATTATAACATACTTCCCTTTTGTCAACAACCTTCGCACTGGTAATATACCTATTTATATATCATACATGGATACACCGGTTCTGGCTCTTGTGTTGACAAAAACCGACCGTTTCTTCAAAATTTGATAGAGAGTACCAAAAAAGATTTGTATCGAGCTTGCAATGAACGATAAAATCGGGTATAATGTTCATACAAGTCTCCAGAAAATATATCGTCAAACAAAAGAAAACACAAGCGATTGAGATAGGAAGTGATCATGAATGGCAAAGAACGGCACACGCAAAGTCGTTTCCAATAACAAAAAAGCGTTTCATGATTACTTTGTCGATGACCGGATAGAGGCAGGCGTGCAGTTGTTCGGTACGGAAGTAAAATCCGTGCGCAACGGTTCAGTCAATATGAAAGACGCTTACTGTTACATTGATAAACAGGGTGAAATGTACGCCACCGGTATCTATATCAGCCCATATGAAAAAGGAAACATCTTCAATCGTGATCCGCTGCGCGACCGCAAACTGCTGTTGCACCGGCGTGAGATTAACCGCCTGTTCGGTCTGATCGGACAAAAGGGCGTCACGATCATTCCGCTTTCGATGTACTTTTCCGGTGCACATGTAAAAATAGAGCTTGGCGTTTGTCGCGGCAAAAAACTCTATGACAAACGCGATGCCGCCGCAAAAAAACAGGCGCAGCGCGATATAGAACGTTTCCGTAAAAACAGCAATTCTTATTGATCCAATATCGGTTGTATGTGCTTGTACTCTTTTCAGCTTTTGCGTAATCAAAAAATCCATACAAAAGCTGAAAAAACAATAAGAACGAATCACATGCAGTATTCACAACAACAGCGGCACATATCATATGGTTTTTGTCATGTGCATGATTGAAACATCATTTCAAATATTGCGAATAACTCTTGACATCTCATCCTTTTTGTCTTGATCATCAATTGCCACAATACCATTAGATATCAAAGTATAAAGATATGGGGGCGTAAAGGTTTCGACGGGGATCTTGCAGTATGGTAAGCGAGCAGAGGCCGGGCAAACTCTCAAACAGGCCCAACAAAAAATAAACGCTAACAATCAAAAAGTAGCACTGGCAGCCTAAGGGCTGTGCTGTGGCTGTATGCCACCCGTTTCCCCCGGAGGACCGCGGCCGGGTGTGAAACGTCAAAAAGCGGTGAACGTGAACCTCTCGTTTGCTTTTGAAGAGGTCATGACCAAAAAAGCTACCCGACATAGCCGTTTGCCGATGGGCGACCGTGCCGGGGAATTCTAACCATCGGCTGCGCTCGGAGAAAACCATATGAACAGGTTTTCGGACAGGGGTTCGACTCCCCTCGCCTCCACCAAAGAAGCACCGCAATTTTGATACAATGGGTATCAGGGTTGCGGTGCTTTTTCTTGCTCTTTTCAGAATAATCTGATAGTATAAAGTAAATCTGGTATTCAGGAGACGGATATGAAAAATCAACGCATTTTATTGCCCTATTTATACGCCCTTATCACCATTGTCTGTACCTTCCTGGTAGGTCAGCTTATCCTGTGGTTTGTACCGGACAACACGAATATCTGGGCTTCCGTGCTGTTCATTTTCATGAATCTGCTGCCGATGCTGGTTGCCTTTGGTTTCGTGCAGATGTCCGGTGAAATGTCTGGAATAGGGCAAATTCTTAAAGCGGCGTTTTCACCGCACGAACGCCGGTATGCCTATGTCACCGCTCTGGCGGTGCCGCTTATCTATTACGGAATATCAGTTTTACTGGGAAATGTGACTTTTACCGGTTCCCCATTTTCGGCCATGATTGCCTATTTCCCCTGGACGCTTTTGCAGGGCGGACTGGAAGAGGTGGGGTGGCGATGGTATCTGCAAACCCATATATCCATAAAGAAAAGTTTTGTGCTGAAAATGCTCGTTATATCCGTCATCTGGTTTATATGGCATTTCCCCATCTATCGTCTGCCGTGGATCACGGCTGGTTCCTCCAATTACCTCATCTTTTTCCTGATGATACTTGGGAACACATTTACCCTGGGTGCAGTAAAAGAATTGTCGCGCGGCTCCATTCCTTGCATTCTCGCCCATATGCTTATAGACACAGCGGCGGTCACCATGCTTGTTGGGAGCAATTTAACAAAAGTAGCTTTGCTTGTCGGCGTGGAAATTATCCTCTCTGTGATTCTGGTAGGCATATTGGGCCGCAGGCAAAAGCAGCAAAGCCAGGTCTGAACCCCCTTAGCGCAAAGTGAACCCCCTAACGCCAAAGGGGGTTCATTTGTATCACAATTAGGGTCATTTGCCAAAAAAGCACCTCAATTTTGATACAATGGGTATCAAGATTGAGGTGCTTTCTTTTTGCCTGAATGGGCTTATTTCAAGGGCTTTCCGACTTTTGAGATGTCTGCTGCTCCCCGGTAGAACGATAGCCCGCCGCCAATCCAGTGCTCAAAGGCACCGGATGGCAGTGGGCTATCGTTTGTTTTTAGGGCTACCGTTTAATTTGTGGGCTATCGTTTATTCTTAAACGCCAAGCCGATGACGGATATCGTTGAGCCATTCGCCCTTGTATTTGAAGTATTTTGGTCCGGCAATGGAGTACTGCTTGCCGGTCAGAAGTTTTGCAAGGGCGGTCAGCGACATAATCTCCCCATTATATTCAACACTTCTATCACCAACAACTGTTGCGGTTACCCGCCGCTTTTTGCTCTCTTAGCCGCTTGAACAGGGCGTTTTGACACCGAAAATCGTTGCATATTCCACTTGTTTTCGCAATCGCTTGACTTTTGAACTGCGTTCAGTATAATGTTACTGAACAGTGTCAATAGGAGGTATAGTGTGGATAATAAAGAAGCAATCATACAGGCAACGATTAAACTCATTGAGGAAAAAGGGGAACATTTAGAAGAAGTTACAGTCCGTGAGATATGCAAAAGAGCAGGCGTTGGATTAGGGCTTGTCAATTATCATTTTGGAAACAAGGATAACCTGATTGAACTATGCGTTGAGCGCATTATAAACGGAATTGTCGAGAACTTTCAGAGTATTCGAGAAAAGACAAAGGACTTACCACCTTTTGAAAAACTGGAATATCTCGGCAATATGACTCTTGACTTTTTATTTGAGCATTATGCCGTTTCAAAAATATCGGTGCTTACCGATATGAAAAATCCAAAACCAAATGATAACACACACAGAACTTATGCCGCATATCTTCCTCTTGTCGCTGCCTGCCGTCCTGATTGGGACGAAAGCACCGTAAAAAGAAAGACTTTTTGCTTGATTTCGGTTATGCAGCAGACATTTCTTCGGTATGAAACGACCTCGACAATACTTGATATTGATTTAAGTAAAAAGGAAAACCGCAAGGCGTGGCACACGCAAATTCTGCACGATATTTTGGAGGTATCAGAATGAAAATAACGGTTATAAACGCAACGGAAAAACGAGGTGTAACCTACCGCTTGAAAGAGATGTTTTTAGCGGAGTTTAAAAATAAGGCAAACATTACGGAATACTATCTCCCAAAGGATTGCCCCAATTTCTGTATCGGCTGCACAAACTGCATCTTAAAGGGCGAAAAGGCTTGTAAAGACGCAGAATACATCGAAAGAATTGATAGATCGCTCTTGGAAGCAGACTTAATTGTAATGACCTCTCCTGCTTATGTGTTTCACGCAACCGGCGCAATTAAAAATCTCCTCGACCATTTTGCTTACCGCTGGCTGCCGCACCGCCCTGCTCCTGAAATGTTCGGGAAACGTGCGGTCATCATTACACAGTGTTTAGGTGCCGGTGCAAAATCTGCGGCAAAAGATATAAAGCACAGCTTATCTTGGTGGGGCATTTCTAAAATCGGTATTTTTACCGGAGCTTTAATGGGTAATATTATCTGGGATAAGCTTTCCCAAAAGAAGCAAACGGAACTGACAAAAAAGATAGAAAAGCTTTCACGGGAATTTTCACGCATCGACTATACCAAACCTGCACATACAAATTTGATTACAAAACTTAAGTTTTCTTTCTGTCGTAAAATGCAAAAGTCCTTACATAAAGCTGATCCCGAATACCTCGACGGCAAATATTGGGCAGAGCAAGGCTGGCTGGACAAAAAGCGACCGTACTAATGCAAGATTGAAAAATCTTCCTTGACTTTTATCCTGTGTCTATGTAAAATAGAGTTATATAATAAGTTTATATAACTCTATTTTTTATGGAGGGACGGCAATGCCAAAGCAAAGGATAACAAAAGAAATGGTAGTGGACGCCGCCTTTGAGATAGCCCGAAAGGACGGAATTGAAAAAGCGACTGTAAAAACCATTGCGGAGAAATTGGGCTGTTCCGTACAGCCGATTTACAGCTACTGCAAAAATATGGACGGACTGAAGAATGACGTTGCAGAAAAAGCAAGGACCTTTATTCTGGCGGAAGTCGGAAAAACCGTTGACAGAAACGACCTGTTCCGCAGCACCGGACACGCATATATTCAGATTGCAAAAAATGAACCTCATATTTTCAGAATGTATCTGTTTCAGGAACGAAAAAATGTTTCCTCTCTTGATGACATTTACTGTTCGGAAACCAATCCGAATGTTTCAAAAATAATTGCAGAAAATCTAAATATTTCCATTTCTGCGGCAAAGCGGCTGCACCTGAATATGCTGATTTATACCATTGGTACCGGAACAATTTACTCCGTCACCTCTTCCTCAATTTCCGAAGCTGAAATTTTCAACCAGCAGGAGCTGGCTTATGAAGCATTTTTGAAACAAGCATTGGAGGACAATAGAAATGAATAAGCAGATCTTAGTAGTTTATAAGAGCGTCACGGGCTTTACCAAAACTTTTTCTTTTTCATAATCCAGAGGGTAAGCAGTACAATGACCACACTGCCTGCAATCACCGCCGGATAGCCGTAATTCCAGCTAAGCTCGGGCATACCGGTAAAGTTCATACCGTACCACCCAGCCACGAGGGACAGGGGCAGAAAGACCGTGGTAACGATGGTGAGAATCTTCATGATGCGGTTCTGCCGGATATCCAGTTCAGCCTGAAAGAGTTCTCGCACCTGCAAGCAGTACTCCCGAAGCAGCTGAGCCTCGTCTCGCAGGCGAGCCAATTGTTTCTCCAGCATGTGGAACATCCGCTGTTCCTCAGGGGAAAAGAGACCAATCTCATTGCCCTCCAGTTCACAAACCACCCCGTCCAATTGGGTATAATACCGAAGCCATTCCAGCGCCTGCTTGCGCAGAGGGGAGAGTGCGGGGTTGAACCCCTCCAGTTTTCCCGCCAGCACTCCGTCCTCCAGCTGGGACAACCGGTCCTCCAACTCCTCCAGGTGGTGTAGATCCCGGACCAACAGTTTCCCCAGAAAGTCGCAGAAGAACCTCCCCGGACTGTTTTCCCGCCACCGCTTCTCCTTTCCCAGATGCTTGAGAACGGCGTGAGCCATTCCGGTGTCGTCACACAGCACCACACGATCTTTGGTGAGTAGATAGCCGAAGGCCACTCGGTCTCCCTCCCGTCCCCGGCGTGGAACCACCACCGTACCGCTGAGGCAGTCCCGGCGCACCTCTGCCTTACACACCCGAGCATCCCGGGCGCTTGGGGTGTGGTGAAGTACCCCCTCCAGTCCCGGCAACTGGGGATTCCGATCCAGTTCTTCGGAAGAGAGCAGATAGACCGCCGCCGTCCCCGGCGCCGGTGCCCCTGTCAACAGCGTTAGGCTCTGGCCCAGATTATATATATACATATATCCACCACCTCCTCCGTTTTCCCGCGTTATCTTTATTATACCACAAAGTCGGGCGAGAAACAAAAGTTTTTCCACCCGACAACCCAGATCCGTCTGTACCAAACATAGGGCCGTGAAGCCGCCTCAATAGCGACATGGGTACCGACCTTGATAGAAAGGCGTGTCTGCAAGCAGTTGCTCCCATCATAAGAAACCAAATGAAAAGTGCACAACAACTGAAGCCTTTTTTCCGTCAAATAGTTCTCCGGCCGCAGAGCAATTCGGTATTTTTAAGCGCATGACCTGTTCGTCAGATTCCACTTTTGTATATCGGATAAAAACACTCACCTACTGTCAACGGTAAATCAAGAAAGAATGCGTACTGCTTTTGCCGGATATCAATTTCAAAGAACATTTCAAACCATTTAAAACGCTTTGATTTTCTTCGGTATGTTTGTTTTCTGATATTACCTTTTCCGCATTACAAAAACAAGGGCTTTGTTTTATATTTCTGCAATCGATGCAATCACATTAGCAGAACTATCCGGAAAAACAAAATTTAATTTTCGGCTTTTTGCTTTGTATCAAATCTCGTTGCTACCATATGGATAATATATGGCACCAGAATGACAGGGATCGCCAGATAGGCGATTGCGCTGTACGCTTTCTGAACCAGTGTCAATAGGCCAAACTGCGCGATTCCAAAATCGATCACGCAACACACAAACGCCGCAATGATCTCTTTCTTTGTGGTATGAAACCCTCTTTTTTCGCTCTTTTCCGTATGCTCTTTGGTTCTCCCACAGATCCGCTTTACCATCGCCGCAACCATATTCACCGCCGTAGATACTGCTCCCAGAATGATCAAAATGGAAATCAGCGGCGTCATGAAAGATTCGCCTACGCCGTTTTGTACCATAAACAGCGTCGGCACACTTTGTCCGGCAGCGTCGGGATTGGTATAGACCGTCATCAGCCCAAGCACCACCATGATCATAATCAAAGAGTTGATCACAAATCCCAGTCCCATGCTTTTGACCGCATCATCCGGTTTTTCAAATGATTTTGCGTGCTGTACAAACACCGCAATGTTAGAAAGCTGGAAAGTCCCGTATAGAAAAGCGGAATATAAGGCATCCCACAGTGACAGCTGCGCCGCGTTCATGCTTGTCACCGCGTCTGTAATGGAGGAAAAGTTGGAAATAATATTAGGAACATACACAACGATCAGTCCGAGAATGATACAAACAGATAAGACCGAAGCCACTTTCCGAACCAAATCCGTTCCGAAAATGGCCACCACAAAGATGAAAACTCCGATCAAAAGTGTACACAGCAGATAAGGAATTCCCGTCAGTTCACTTAGTGTGGCCCCGCCCGTAGCAAATGCGACTGCCGGCGCTACACACATCACACAGATATACAACACCTCGAACAGATTGGAAAACACCGGCGCAAACCTTCCGTAAAACGCATTATTGTAAGACCGGTAGTCATAAACTTCATGCTTTCTCGCAAATCTCAGACTATAGGAAAAAAACACCGTGTTGTACAAAATCGCAAGCACCGGCATGATCAGACACCATGCACCGTATCTCACAAAATAGCTGTAAATCTGCGCTCCGGAGGCAAATCCTCCGCCAAAGTGCGTGGTAAACCAAACGAAAGATACACCCAGTATCGCAGCCCCCGCCTTAGTTTTTTTCATGGTTTTCTTTTTTCACCCTTTCCTTTAACCGCTCCATCGCTTCTTCCAGCATTTTTTCGGTAACTCGATAGGGGTAATGAGCAATGTCCGACATGTTTGGAATCCGTTCCATGCATTCCTGCCACTGGCTCTCTGTAATTTCGATTTCTTCTAAGGAAACCGGAAGTCCTATCGATCGATTTAACTGGTAGATCTTTTCAAATTCTTCGTATTGATGGTCTACCAGAAGCGCCAGAAGCACTCCAAACGCCACAACCTCTCCATGCAGATGTTTTTCCTCAATGACAGGGTAGGCTGTCATGGCATAAAACACCGCATGCGCCAGTCCACTATTGTAATCCGGAGTAAAATCCTTGGTCAAAAAAATAGAGGCAATCCCTGTTGTTACCACAATAGCCAGAACCACCTGTTCCACATTGTAGGTACAAAGCCCTTTTTTATGATCCTCGAAGGCCAGTTTGCCGTAATCAATCAATGGATCACGGCACATCACGCTGACTGCCACACCGAGAGATGTAAAATGCTCCAATCGTTCTCCCCTGGAGGAAATCATGGCTTCATAATATTTTGCGTAGGTATCGCCGATTCCTGCCCACAGATACTGACTGGGAGCTTTTGCGATAATCTCCGTATCGATAAACGAATGCATAACCGGCCGGATAAAAAAATGTGGTTTCAAAAAGGTGCCGTCTTCATTGTACATAATGGAAACAGATGTACAGGCGGAGCAGTTGGATGCAATGGTCGGAAATGCAAAAACGGGTTTGTCATCCGTGATGCACAGGCATTTCACTGTATCCAGCGCCTTTCCTCCCCCTACACCGAATACCATATCCGCTTCCCGGTACAGGGGCATTTGCCGCAGTCTCTCCACTGTGGCGTAAGTACAATTTTCTCCATAAATTTCTTTTCCGATGATTTTTAGATTTGTCTGTTTGACATATCTCTCGATCTTATCGTAAGCAGCCGCCAGTGCTTTTTTCCCACCGATTACAAGAACCTTTTTCCCATAAGATTCACATACCGATCCGATTTTATCGTAAATCTGATCACCAATGGAATAATTGGGAAGATGTACTTCATAATTTTCCAGTTTCATCTGCTCTCTCTCCTTTTCCCAAATTAAAAATTGCCCCTGCAATTGGTCATCTTTGCAGGGACAAGAGCTTTGATATCATCATACTCCTGCGGTACCACCCGGCTTGATACAGTCAACTGTATCCTCTCACGCATAGAAATATATGCTTTCTTTGGTAACGGAGTTTCCTCTCCGGCTCGCCTACTTCATTTTTCGACTCGCCCTCAAAAGTCCATTCGCCTCAGTTCAGTCATGCCGCGTTCTCAGCTACCGCAGCTCTCTGGGATGCATCATTGAAGTTACTTACACTTTCTCAACGGTTTATTATTACTTTATCACGCAAAAGCACAATTGTCAATTTTTATTGTCTTTTTCTCAGGCTGATTTTTACCGTCTATCATCATCGTTCGCATCTTTTCCCATCCTGTTTATTTTTATTTTTGTAATCTTCTCATGTCAGTATGATACATGGCAAGGCTGACTCTCGAAAAATATGGATAAATGGTTTGGAAGAAAAGATTTCCATAGAACGTTATGTGGGAGCGATGGTGGATCAGTGTCCGGTTCCCGATCCTCTCAGTCCGTTACATAAGAAATTTTGCAAAGGGTTTTTCCTGCATCCGTACGAAAGATTTTTTCCAACGCTGACCGGATCGATTCCGGGCCAAGACCATCCTCGTAAAAATTCACCAAAAAGTCTGCTTCCACAAGAATTTGATAGTCGATCCCGTCAATATCGGTATACGTGTGGTGATGGGCAACCAGATAACAGACCCGTGCAATGTCCGCCGCATCTATGGATAATTCCTCCAGCATTCTGCGGGCATGTGCCGGTCCCTCTTGCTCCTGCAGTTTTCCCGTGCAGTGACCGTATTTTTCCTCTGCCGGCCGGATACCGATATCGTGAACCAGTGCCGCACATTCGGTAATAAACTGCGTATGGGCGTCAAGCTTCTCCATTCGTCCGATCAGCTGTGCAAACCGGTGTACTTTTATAAAATGCTGAATGCGCTTCGGATCATTTCGATTGAAGTATATCATCTTTTCCGTGAGAAGATCCAGTGTCTCTGTGTGGTTCATAGAAGCCTCCTGTTCTGCCGCTTTTCTTATCCGAATCTTGCGAAGATCTGACACAAGTGCAAATGATCCGTTTGAGCATTGTGCTTATCTGAAAAACATTATACAACATTTCATGGGCATCGCGCAAGATACTTGCGGTATGCCGTGCCTTTCCGCTATGCGTTCCCGACATGGGCAATGTTTCAAAGAACGCTGCATAGGTGTTTTCAAAAGGATATTCGGAAGCATAGAAAAGAAAATTCATTTGTATCACAATGCGGATCATTGTCAAATAGAATCTGGTCACAGTTGTATTCAGGCTCTTTGTGTATGTTTTTCGTAATATTATCACATCTTTGCGATTTGCAAAAAAGACAAACTTGCCGGCCGACAGGTTTGTCTCTTTTCATATTATCAACACGATCTAATGTGTGAAAAAACAGCTAAACGTCATTATAATCCGGCTGTTTTGCTACCCATAAGAACAGTCCGGGGAGTTATCCATTTCTTGCGGCATTCCTTTCTGCTGTTCGGATACTTCTTTGGCAGACCTAATCACTATGAATCGATGTTTTCCTCAATCATTTACGGATTGTTCCGATAAATATATTTTTTTATCTAACGCACGCACTTCCAACATAATCAAAACGACCGATAAAATGGCGGAACCACCGTCTGCAAACAGCCCCTCGACCATGACACCTCGAATTCCTATCAGCGGGCACAGCAACAATCCGGAGAATGTGCACAAGATCAGATTTCTGGTAATGGTTAAAATGGCTCCCTTGTATGCTTTTCCGATCGACATTAAGATGTTGCTCGTTGTGATCTGTAGAGAATTCAAAAAGATTAAACCGAGATATGTACGAATCATTGATGTTCCGAATGTAATGTATAAATCGCTGCCGCTTCCAAACAACAAAAGTATCCGATCTGCAAACACCATGCAGATTAACCACACTGTAACCCCGATCACCAGCCCCTGCACAAGGGAAAAACGAATGGCTTTTTTAATTCTTTGATATGCTCCATGCCCATAGCAATACCCAATCAGAGGCTGTGCCCCCTGCCCCATCCCGGTAGCCAAAGCGGAAACAATATGACTGAGCTTCATCATAATTCCATAAGTTGCAAGCGGAATTTCCGAACCATATATAGACAATGCACCGTATTTTACCAAAAGATTGTTATTCACAACAAACAGTATTGTCACACACATATTCAATGCAAACTCTGTCAATCCACCCAAAACAATCCGACCAAACAACTTGACATCAAACCGGAAGTCTTCCCGTTTCAGCTTGACAGATTTTAACCGGAATATCATGATCATAGAAAAAACGAAAGAAGCAGCCTGTCCGATAATGGTTGCCCAAGCGGCGCCTTTCATTCCCCATTCAAATCCAAATATAAAAAGCGGATCTAAAATGCAGTTAAGAATACAACCGATAATGGTAGAGAATGTTGCCAGTTTGGGTCTGCCATCGGCACGAAGCATGTTGCTCAGTCCAATCGAAATCATATAACAAGGCAACCCAAAGCAAATAATCTGTCCATATTCCATTGCATAGTCCGTTGCCGCACCGAAATTGATACAATGTAACGATGAACCGGATACCCCGTTAACGATGAACACGCCACCCTATTAACGATAGTGAACCGGTGCAAGGGTAACAGAAGGGGCATACTTATGAAACTGCCCTGCGGTTATTCGCCGCAGGGCAGTGTTGGTATTATCTGTTTTGCTTTTTCCTTCGTCTGTAGATTACGGTACCTGTAAGACCAGCGCTTGATGCCAGCGCCAGAATGATCCAGAGCAGGTAATTGGAATTATCTCCCGTAGGAGGAGCTTCGTTTGTTCCTGATGGTTCTTCCTTGTCTGTCGGTGTCGTTGCATCCGGTTTCTCGGTCGGCTGGGAAGGATCGCCTGTCGTTCCAGTTGCTGGGATTTCAACTGCGTCCTTTTTGTAGCCGCATACGGTACATTCCTCATGCCTGGAGCCTGCCTGCGTAGCGGTAGCTTCCGTATCAATTACCCACTTAAAGGTATGTTCCGCCTTGTTTATGGTTTCGCCGCATTCACAGGTATTCCAATGGCTTCCCGCATCAGAATGCCAGCCCGCTCCGTCGGCGGTATGTTCTGTCACTGGGATCACCGTATCTTCAAGAGCGGTCTCTTCCGTACCGTTTTCATCACTGAAATACTTATTGCAGTCTCCGCAGTACCAATATTCCGTGTTGCCTGCTTCCAAATGAGTTGCCGGTTTTGCTTCTGTTTTTACAAGATTTTTATGATTGGAAGCATCCACTTTCCCATATTCCTCGTTACAGATACCGCAGACCGCTTTTTCCGTACAGTAGGCTTCGCCGCCGCTGTGTCGGCATTCGTATTCGCACTCGCTGCATATGCCATCTTTCCATTCGTGAGCTTCCTCTGCGGTCACTGCCATGCCGCAGCAGTCATAGGCGCTGGAATGGGTGGTTTCTGTCTGTGTCCATACGGCTTTTCCAGTGTGATTGGCTGGATTTATAACGCCGTAAGTCTGGTGGCAGGTATCGCAGACTGCCGGAGCTGTACAGGTTGCTGTTGTTCCTTCGGAATGCGCCGCTTCATCCACTTTAGCATTGCAGGAGTCGGAGGAGCAGCGTTTCCAATGGTTGGTTTCGTCATACTGCCAGTCGCCTTCTGCCACGCAGGTGTGTGCGGCAATTGTGACAGTCACAGCGGTGGATGCAAGAGCTGTTCCGTTTGCCTTTACACGGACTTCATAGGCTCCGTTGGTAAGTCCCGTAACGGAATTACCGGGAACGTCCGTCCAAACGGAAGCCGTGGACAGCTTATATTCCATTGTGCTGTCAACGCCCGTGATCTGTCCATCGTTCTGTTCGCTTGTGGTGCAGTCCACTGCAAGAACGCCTGTTGGCGGCTCCGCCTGCGTCACGTCAATGGTCTGCACTGCGGAGTCGGAAGTTGTTATACCGTTCCCTGGTTTGTACACCTTTACATCATTTGACGCTGTTACGCCGGTAATCGCCATTGTTGTATCAGTAATACCATTCCATGTACTGCCGCCGTCCACGCTGTATTTCATAGAAACATCCACGTCCGAAAGGACGCCGCCGTTATCACTTGCGGCGGTAAACGTGGCGTTTGGCGTTGTTTCCAGCGACAGGGGGACTTTCAGATTAATCGTTTGAAAAGAGCTGGCATAGTCTGTTTTATAGTTGCCGTTGCACTGCTCGGAAAACACCTCCAGCTTATAATCTCCGGCCGCAAGGCCTGACGGAAGGCTGACCGTAGCCGTGCCGCTTTCGCTGTTCTGGGCGATATTTCCGTAGTAAAGAACGGTGTCACTGCTGTCACAGAGCAGGACAGAAACATATTCTTTGTCGCCTGTCTCTGCACCCGAATAGGTAATCTGTACGCTGTCGCCCGCCTGAGCGGAAACGTTTGTCTGTCCGTTCACATTGGCTGAAAATCTGCGGCTTTCATCCTTTAGTGTTAATTTCCATTCGTTTCCGGTATAATCTCCAATTTCAAAAATCGATCCGGCTGCTTCGCCGCCTTGATTACCGCCGCTTGCAGCGGCGGAGATTTTGCCGCCTTCGGCGGCAGATATGAAGAGGACAGAGTTCAGATCTAAATTAAAAGCGGGGCGCGCAGCCCAGTCGTTGTCCACATGGCTGCGGAGCACGTCGCCGTAATTGATGACGAGGCCCGCACGGTCCGTATAGTTCGCGCTGGGAGAGCGGAGCCACCAGTAGCCCGCGCTATTGCCATAATTGGCAATACGCGCATTGTCATCGGTAAAACCGTATGCGCTGTTTTCCGCTTCCTCTGCCGAGAGGAAAAATACCTTGTCCCCGCTTAAGGAAGATACTCCATACGCATCGCCGAAAGAGGTGCTTGTATACGCGCTATCGCTTTTCGTGGTTGCCAAAACCGCGTTTTGCTCTTTACTACTGAAATTATTACTGTAAAAGTTTTTACACCACGTTTGCGCCGTACTTTTTTGCCATACATTGCTGTCGCTTCCGCTATTGTCAAAATACACGCCTCCATAAGTACCCGTCCCAAGCAACACATCGGAGAGCAGGAACAGACCTTCGTTTTGGGTGTTGGTCTGCTCGTCCAATACCCGCCATTTTATGGGGCTATTGTCCCATTCGCCGTAATAGATATAGTCATATCCATTTGTACTGTCATAGCCGCTGATGTTGCTTGCGCCAAGCTGAATAGCCTTATCGTTATTTGCCGCAAAAGCCGCTGTGGGCATAATCCCTACTACAAGGCAGATTGCAAGTAGTAAACTTAAAATCCTTCTTTTGGGTTTCATTGTGCCTCCTCCTGTCCTTCTTCATATCATTTATGCGTTCATGGGCATTTCGCCCAGAATAGCCGTTACTTTTGGCTGCGATCTTATCCATCAGGGAGTTGATTACATCTGCCTCCCCATACAAGTAGTCTTCATCTATAAACGGCGTTTTATTCCCGCCCATAGAAGCCGGAAGGGTATTCGCATAGCCATCGATATCTATCGGGCGTCCCTGCCCATTAAAGTACATACCCGCATAAGGGGATTTACGCATAACCGGCCGTGCGCAAAAATTAATCTTTGCCACACAAGTCCGTGGATTCTCCTCACTGCCTGCTTTGCCAAGAGGTAACAAGATATCCCTGATGGGAGCAGCCTTCGTTTTATGATGTGTGATAAGCTGATGAAGACGCTTTTCATCAAACGAATCCCCTCGGATTCCAATAAAGAATACGCGCTCCCGCTTCTGCGGCACGCCATAATCTGTGGCATTTAAAACAAAATAATGGCACGAATATCCAAGGTCAGAAGCCTTCTTCAAATAGCGTTCTCGTACATCTTTCCATTTACTCAGTTCGCCCAGGGCTTTTACATTCTCCATCACAAAAGCTCTTGGCTTGACTCTTTCAACGACATCCAGGAAAGTAAAAATCAATTTACTTCTGTCATCATCAGGGTCCATTTTCCCCGCTACTGAAAAGCCCTGGCATGGAGGGCCTCCAAATACAAGATCAACCCCCTCGTATTTGCCAAGAGAATCGATTACACTATTGATGTCATCGTTGACCATTATACAGTCTGGGTGATTGGCTCTGTAGGTTTCAGCAGCATCGGCAACCAGTTCATTGGCAAACACAACTTTTATCCCGGCATTCTCAAAACCGACATCCATGCCGCCCGCCCCAGAAAACAACGAAATGGCTCTTAATGGCTCACTCATCGGCTTTTTCTCCTTCTTTATCATGATGAATACGGAAAATCAATTCGTTTTCCTGCGCATTCAAATAAATATCAAAAGTGGTCTTTCCCTTTTCAACTCCCATATTAGAAAGGATTGCTTTCGGCATTCTTACTCGCATATCCTGCTGCAACACATAGGTATCAAGATAAATGCATGAATCTGTCACGGCGTCTTTCCTCCTTGCCCTTAATTCAGTCTAATTATAAACTGTTTTCAGTCCAGAGTCAAGCCTCTATACCACAACGAGAACAGTTTCTACATTTTAACGATAGCCCTACTCTGTAACGATAGCTTTTCTATCGTTACAGAGTATCATTGAAAAGAGCGAATCCCCCTGGCAAGACCGCTGTTCTGCCTCCGCCGCCACAGTGCCGAAAACAGA